>ENA-OVGE01001552-OVGE01001552.1-human-gut-metagenome-genome-assembly--contig:-NODE-1552-length-17564-cov-9.829573_pt1 | contig 17564 bp, 18 predicted proteins | sample MGYA00237769_ERZ505417 | MGnify/ENA primary metagenome ERZ505417 (study PRJEB26158, sample SAMN06016403) | human gut metagenome | biome: human gut; feature: ankylosing spondylitis patient; material... | reverse complement strand
AATACCTGTGGTCGGTTTATCTCCGACTGAATTAGTGCCATGCCCGGCACACTATCAAACAGAGGAACAATCTAGTTCCTCTGTTGTCCTAACCATTCCCATAGTCATATATCCACCATTAGAACATCCTACTAGAGGGTGTTCCATCATTGTGTTAATTCTTCTATGAGTAGTTTCATTCTGTGATCAAAGTCTTCTTTGATTTCACATTCCCATACTGTAATGACATTGAAGTCCGTTTGTTGTACTAGGTTATAGTTGTTTCTCAACGGAATTAAAATTTACCTCTTAGGTAAATTTATTTCATTGACGTTTATGACAAATAAGATTATAATATATTTACCTTAGAAGTAAACTCATTAAAGAGATGATGGATTGCAAAGGTGTGTACAATCGCAAACGAAGCAGAAAAGAAATATGGTTCAGAAATGGCCGAAAAAATCCATCAGCGTATAGATGAAATAGATGCATCAGATACTGTTGAAGAGATGGTTCAATACCATATCGGAAGATGTCATCCATTAAAAGGAAATCGCAAAGGTCAATACGCAATGGATTTAGTCCATCCCTATCGACTGATTTTTTAGAATTGCAAACGTAATGGAAATTGTAGATTATCATTAAATTTCTGTTTAATTAAAGGAGGTATTACGATGGTGAAAAGTCGCAGTTTTATTGCAACACCACCGGGAGCAACTATTAAAGAGCAGTTGCTTGATAGAGGACTTAGCCAGAAAGAATTTGCAGTACGCATGGGTATGTCCGAAAAACACATTAGCAAATTAATCAATGGCGAAGTTCAGTTGACTCCGGATGTTGCTGTTCGTTTAGAAATGGTATTAGGTGTTCCTGCTAAGTTTTGGAATAAACTAGAAGCTACTTATCGTGAAAAACTTATAAAAGCCAACGCTGAGAATGACATGGATGCTGATAAGGAACTTGCAAAGAAACTACCCTATCGTGAAATGGCTAAAAATGGTTGGGTTCCTGAGACCAGAGATATAACCGAAAAGGTTATTCATCTTAGAAAATATTTTGAAGTTGTAAAACTTGAGATTATTAAAAATATGCAATTATCAAAAATAGCATGTCGTAGATTGGCCGAAACAGAAAAAAGTGATCTTGCTCTATTGGCATGGGCACAGAAAGCCAAGCTAGAAGCTCGTAGTATTGATACTTCATTAGTTGATTTAAAAACACTTAAGAAAAGTTTACCAAAAATAAGAAGTATGACCACAATGAATCCTTCTGATTTCTGCCCTAAATTGATTGAACTGTTATCCAATTGTGGTATTGCACTTGTATTTCTTCCTCACATTGGAGGTTCTTTCCTGCATGGTGCAACTTTCTACGATGGAAACAAAATAGTTGTTGGCTTAACAGTTCGCGGCAAAGATGCAGATAAATTCTGGTTTAGTCTGTTCCATGAGCTTGGCCATATTTTACTTGGTCACATCAACCAGCCAAATGGAACAACCAAAGAAGATGAGAAAGCCGCTGACAGTTTTGCAAAAGAAACGCTCATTCCTACAGAAGAATTCAACGCATTTATTACTCAGAATGATTTTTCAAAAGCAGCCATTTGTGCTTTTGCTCAAGAAAAACATATTCTTTGTGGAGTTGTTGTGGGACGTCTACAAAAGGAAGGCTTCATAAACTATAATTGCTGTAATGATTTAAAGACAAAATATGCATTATCAGAGTAAATATCAAAGGAGAATTATTTTTGCTGAATACAAATGAAGATAAGGAATTGCTATTGAATCAGTGGCAAACTTGTGTAGACATGGCAAATTCAGTTAGCCAGCGTCGTGACAATATGAACAATATTTTTATCACATTGAATCTTGCAATTATAGCCGCAATTTCAATTACATGGGACATAAAATCATTGTTCATCCTGATAGTTGGAATAACTATATGTATTCTATGGATACTCATAATTCAAAACTATAAGCTATTGAATACTGCAAAATTCAACGTAATTAATTCAATTGAGGAGAAACTACCTTCAACCCCATTCAAAGATGAATGGCAGTTTCTAAAAAACAGTAAAAAATATATGGATAGTACTACTCTTGAACGTATACTTCCAATTACGTTTATCATTCTTTATATTGTTGCTATAATTGCAATCATCGTGTTAAAATACACATCTTGTTAGGGAGGGATTTATTTGACTTACAATTTATTTATCAGTCATTCGTGGGCATATGGAGATGCATATGACAGATTAGTGGATATGCTAAATGCAAAACCCTATTTCTCATATAAAAATTACTCCGTTCCTAAATATGACCCTATTCATAACGCTTCAAATAACTATCAACTTAAAGAAGCTATACAAAGACAGATGCAACCTGCAAGTTGCGTTTTGATTCTCGCAGGAGTTTATTCCACATACAGTAAATGGATAAATATAGAAATAGAACTTGCTCAAAGTATGGGCAAGAAAATTATTGCGATTGAACCTTGGGGAGCTGAAAGGACATCATCAAAAGTCAAAAGTGCTGCCCATCACATTGTGCAATGGAACACAAATTCTATTGTTAAGGCTATAAGAGGTTATTAGTAGCAACGGTCACACCGGAATCCACTCCGATGTGACCATTATTATTTGATCCTAACTATTCTATTTATATATATTTAATTATTAAATGGAGTCGGATTTTTCCCTATTACATCTCCAACATAATGTCTGTACATTACTTTCTACAGTAATAATATATTTCAAATCATTTTTATAATCTTGCTTCATTAAACACAATTGTTACATAAGCTTTTTCAAAAGAATATCTATATACAATAAGCATGCCGTTTTTGAAATTCTATTTATTTATGATAGAATAAACACGTAATGAAAGGATGTATCAAATGAAAACAATAAATGTAGTAGCAGCTATCATCTGTAAAGATGATAAAATTATGATTGCAAAAAGAGGTTATGGTGAATTTGAAGGAATGTATGAATTTCCTGGCGGAAAAATCGAACCAGGTGAAACTCCTGAAAATGCACTTATCAGAGAATTAAAAGAAGAAATGAACGCACATTTAATCGTAGATGAATTCTTTATGCATGTTCACTATGATTATCCAACATTCATATTAGAAATGGATTGCTTCTTATGTCATATTCCAGATAATCATTATGAATTACTAGAACATGAAGATTGTAAGTGGATTATTCCTGGACAGGAAGATGTTGTATGGGTACCAGCTGACTCACAAATTATTGAAAAACTAATCGCAAGAAATCAAGCTTAACACGTTTGGTTTCTTTTTTATTTCAAACATATGATATAATTGTATTAGTTTTCGTATTAAAGGAGTTATTCTATATGGATGAATTAAACAAAGCATTGCATACAAGCTTTATTGATAAGTCTTTTCCTTCTAACAAGGATTTAAGACCTAAATTATTTTTCAATGATTATAAAAGAAGAATGAATCTCGCATTTGAAATAACTAAAAGATTAAAAGAATGTGACTATTTTGAATTTTCAGTTGCATTTATTAGTGAATCCGGACTTGCTGTTTTAAAGCAGATACTATTAAATTTAAAAGAAAAAGGTGTCAAAGGGCGTATTATTACATCTACCTATTTAGGTTTTAATGCCCCTAAAATGTTTAAGCAGCTCCTTTCTTTTAGTAACATAGAAGTAAGAATATTTGAACAAGAACATTGTGGTTTCCATCCTAAAGGATTTATTTTCCATACAGGAGACCATCGTAACATTATTGTAGGCAGCTCAAACTTAACTCAAACAGCGTTAGAATCAAATCAGGAATGGGACTTATTTTTCACATCTCACGAAAACGGTGAACTTGCTTCACAAGTTTCAAATGAATTTGATATTCAATGGGAATTATCTACACCTCTAACAAACGAATGGATCGAAAGTTATAAAGAAACTTATGTAAAACCCGTTCGTCCTGCTTCAGTACAAAGTTCAAAAACAATAAAGCCAAACAAAATGCAGAAAGAAGCTTTAAAATCATTAAAGAATTTAAGAGATAATAATAAAGATAAAGCTCTTCTTATATCAGCAACTGGTACTGGTAAGACTTTTTTATCTGCATTTGATGTAAAACGCTTTAAACCAAAAAGATTATTATTTGTTGTTCATAGAAGAAATATTGCAGAAGCAGCATTGCGTTCCTTCCAGTGTTTAATCCCAAATGTATCTATGGGAATTTTCTCTGGAAACACAAAAGAAACTGATTCAGATTTTATCTTCTCTACTGTACAAACAATTCATAAAAAAGAATATAGAGAAATGTTTGAGAGAGATGCTTTTGATTACATTATTATAGATGAAGTACATCGTGCCGGCGCACAATCTTATCAAGATATTGTCGATTACTTTAAACCAAAGTTTTTATTAGGTATGTCTGCAACACCTGAAAGAAGCGATGACTTTGATATATATGAAATGTTTGATCATAATATTGCTTATGAAATTAGATTAGTACAAGCTATGGAATATAACCTACTCTGTCCTTTCCATTATTATGGAATAACAGATATGACTATCGATGGAATCGAAATTGATGATAAATCAGAATTCAATATTCTTACATCAGAATTACGAGTAGATTATATTATAGAAAAAATCAATGAATATGGTTATAGCGGTGATCGTATTCATGGTTTAATCTTCTGTAGTCGCAAGGATGAATGTGAAAAGCTTTCTCAGCTATTTAATATGAGAGGATATAAAACAATTGCATTAACTGGCGAATCTTCTGAAGAGATGAGACAAAAAGCAATTGATTCTTTAGAATCTAATGATGAGAATTCATTAGATTATATATTCACGGTTGATATCTTTAATGAAGGTATTGATATTCCTAAAGTGAATCAAGTTGTTATGTTAAGACCTACTGAATCAGCAATCGTATTTGTGCAACAATTAGGACGTGGTTTAAGAAAAAATGATTCGAAAGAATATGTTGTCATTATTGATTTTATTGGTAACTATGAAAAGAACTTCTTAATCCCTGTTGCTTTGTCAGGACAAACTAATTACAACAAAGACTCATTAAGACAGTTTGTATGTGAAGGTTCACTTATAACACCCGGTGCTTCTACTATTCAGTTTGATCAAATTACAGAAAAGAAAATTTATCAATCTATCGATGCAGCAAACTTCACACAGGTAAGACTTATTAAGGACTCTTATAAACAGTTAAAAGAAAAGCTAGGTAGAATTCCTCGTTTAAAAGAATTCGAACAATATGGTGCCATTGATGTTCAATTAATGTTCCAAAACAAATCACTAGGTTGTTATCATACCTTCTTATCTAAATATGAAAAAGACTATCATATTCACTTTAGTACTTTAGAAGAAAAATATCTTCAGTTTATTTCATCTAAACTTTCTTCTGGTAAACGTGTAGAAGAATTAGAAGCTATAAAGTTAATCATTAATAAAAGAACAAATCTTCTCACTCATTTAAAAGAAACTTTAAATAGTGATTATAAAATTGAATTACCAGATGTAGGTATAGAAACTATTTCAAATATTCTGTCTCAGAATTTCATGACAGGATCAAGTAAAAAGACGTTTGAAAAAGCAGTCTTCTTAGATGAAAATTTTGAGTCTTCACCACAGTTCTTAAAGTTACTTAATAATGAAGATTTTAAGAATCAAATAATGGAAGTCATTGAATATGCAATTGATAAAAATAAAAAAGAGTATTCTAATAGATATAAGAATACCGATTTCTGTTTATACTCTAAGTATACATACGAAGATGTTTGTCGATTGCTTAACTGGGAAAAGAATATTGTACCATTAAATATTGGTGGATACTTCTATGATATACGTACAAATACTCTTCCAGTATTTATTAATTATGATAAAGATGAATCTGTTGTAGATACTCAACAATATGCCGATCACTTTATCGATGCACAAAACTTTGTAGCTATGTCTAAAAGCAATGTTAGAATCACTAATCCAGGTATGGAAAAATTTGTGAAAGCAGCGGAAAATAAAACGAATATCTATTTGTTTATTAGAAAAAATAAAGATGATGCTGCTTCAAAAGAATTCTATTATTTAGGTGAAGTATATATTTCAAAAATAGAAGAGACCACAATGGCTAACGATGTGCCAGTATGCGAAATCTACTATCATCTAGATCAACCAGTTAGATCAGACATCTACGATTACATCCTTTCCTAATACTTACCTAAAAGTGCCTACTACCCTCCTATCTAATTCTCTAGTAGAATACATATAGGAGGGCTTTTAACATGAATGAACAACTACTAATCAAACATACAAAAGAAACATTTAAAAAACATCTCTATGAAATCAATGATCACATTCTATTCTTCTATTCCTATGGTCATAGTAATGCGACTGCTATTATAGGTAACAGTTCTGTTATCTTAATAGATACTCTAGACTCTAATGAATATTCACAAGACTTATTGGACGACTTAAGAAAGTATACAAATAAACCTGTTAAAACATTAATCTATACTCATGGTCATCCAGATCATAGAGGAGGTGCAGGTACTTTTAGAGATACTGTAGAAGAAGTTATAGCTTTTACACCATCTAAAACACCTTTAAAGTATTATGAAAAGATTGATGAAGGATTAAGAAAAAGAGGAACATATCAACATGGATATACTCTTACAAACGAAGAAGCAATATGCCAAGGTATTGGTATAAGAGAAGGTAAGGTTACTGGTCATGGATGCTATGATTTTATCTCTCCTACTACTATTTATACTGAAGATAAAGTCATAAGAGATATTGATGGTATACATCTAGAGTTATATAGAGCACCAGGAGAAACTGATGATCAAATCTGTATCTGGATGAATGATGATCAGGTTCTATGTACGGGTGATAATTATTATGCTGTTTTTCCAGCACTCTATGCTATTAGAGGCACGCAATACAGAGACCTTGCTACATGGATTGATTCTTTAGACCTTATTCTTTCTTTTGATGCAAATGTTTTATTACCAGGTCATACACGTCCTTTATTAAACAAAGAATTAATCCAGAACCAAGTAGGTCAGTTCAAAGAAGCTATCGAATATATTCTCTTTAATACCCTAGACTGTATTAATAAAGGTCTTACTCTAGATGAAACAGTACAAACTGTTTTATTACCAGAAGAACTTAAGAACTCACCTTACTTACAGGAATTTTATGGTACTGTAGAATGGGCTGTTAAAAGTGTCTATACAGGTTATGTAGGATGGTTTGACGGTGATCCTGTCCATTTATTACCTGTTAGTGATCAAGAATATAATAATGTCTTATTAGATCTTATTGGTAAAGAAAAGCTATTAGAGAAGATCAAAGATTGTATGTCTCATTCACAATATCAGATAGCTTTACAATTATTAGAGCTTATAGATAATAAAGAACTAAAAAAAGAATGTTTACTACAACGTGCAAAACAAGTAAAGAGTGCAAATGCCAGACATTATCTTATTGCATGCAGTAAAAATATAAATAGAGATTAAGAAAAAATCCTCATGAGGTTATTTTAAATTCTATAATCTCAAGAAAATAAAATTATGCAAGCAAAAATGGGGATGATATAACCCCATTAAGCTTGCTTTTTTTAATTTTCAAAGTGCTATATAGATATTTTACACAATCAAAAAAGACATTCTTAATCAAGAATGTCTACTTGTACTGCGTTAATTGTCATAAGGCTAGTAAAGTCATTAATAGCTAGTGTACCTACAATCTTTACTTTCTGGCCCTGTTTAAACTGCTTAATTTTATAGTTTGGATTATAGATGATTGTATCAATACCACCTACATTAGGAATAAAGAAGCTTAACTTGATATGATCAAAATAATCTTTTACAGGTGCTTCATGAATGACTAGACCTTCAATAGAGATAAGAGTCTTTTCCTGCCTATTTCCAAATGGTGATAGTACCTGTAAGTATTCTTCTATATTTGTCTTAGATAAGTCTGAAATTTCTAATGGAATCACATCACTTACTCGATCATCATCATGGAATTCATCACTAATAAAGTATCCTGCATTGATTTCATCCGCAATAGGTGCAACAGAACGGAACTTACCTGTACCAGGACAGCCATAAATAAGGTACTTAACCATCTTCTTCGCATTATTTAAAGAACTAAGATAATGTGCCATCTTATTTGTGATAGAACCAGACATAACACTTTCATTATATGTCTTCTTGAATTCTCTTTGACGCATATTGTTTTTCTGTCTTGTCTTAGGTGTTAACGCAACAAACTCAATCGCATCAAAACGACAGTCATTTAACAAACCTAAAGTCTTCTTTAAATGATAACGGTTAGAGTCACATAGAGGAACTCCTTCAGCCTGAATACCAATACCTGCAAGAGAAGCTAAATACTGATTTTCTTTACCAAGTAATGTATTAATAAGCTGTAATACAAGTAAACTCTGTGCAACATCTTCATCCTTATAGTGACCACCAGGTACTAATGGATATACATTGTCACCATCTCTTACTTCTAACTGATTACCTAAGATAATATGAAGACCAGGACCAAAATTATCCTGAGGACCATCAAAGAATTCAAAAGCTGATTTTCCTTTAGCCATCAAGACACCTAGGAAAATCATTGCACTTTCTAATAAATGATGTAGTTCTGTACTCATGATACAAATATGAATCTTAGACTTAGAAGCACATGCTTCTTTAATGAGATTCAATGCTGTTTCACCATTCTCTAGATCTGTAAAGTTATAATAGAATGGTGTGTTGAGTGCTTCATAGTCTTCTTTTGTGAAGCCTCTATGTTCTACATATTTCGCAATAATAGGATTCACTTCATATGAATCCATGATTTCTTTAGTATGAGATAATTCAACTTCGTGAAATATCATTTTTTCACTCCCCTCTTTCCAAAACAATTATAACGAATGGTTCTCTAAAAAAAAAGTGTTACTTTCATTTACTCATTTTGAAACTTCTCAACACCTTTAATTCTATTATGTTAGACTATAGTCATGAGGAGGGGATTTCATGAAGAAAGATCAATATCAAATGGATATGACGCATGGTCCATTACTTGGTAAGATCTTAATATTTTCTATACCATTAATGTTTTCAGGGGTTTTGCAGTTATTATTTAATGCAGCAGACGTTATTGTGGTAGGACAGTTTGCTGGGCCACGTTCTATTGCGGCAGTAGGTTCTACATCTTCTGTTGTCAATCTATTAGTGAGTTTATTTATTGGTTTATCCGTTGGGGTCAATGTACTAGTTGCACGTTTTATTGCCTCACAAAGAGACAAGGATACCCATGAAACAGTACACTCTGCCATACTACTCGCAATTGTCTTTGGCTTGATCTTTGCGATTATTGGTGTAACAGGTGCAAGAATGATCCTAGAAGCCATGGGATCACCTGATGATGTTATCAATCTTGCAACAACCTATTTACGTATATATTTTGTAAGTATGCCCTTTGTTGCACTTTATAACTTTGGTGCTGCCATACTAAGAGCTATTGGTGATACAAAAAGACCACTTATATTCCTTATTGTAGCGGGTGTTGTAAATGTCATATTAAACTTAATATTTGTTATTATATTCAAGATGGATGTAGCTGGTGTCGCACTTGCAACATTTACGGCAGAACTTGTTTCTTCAATTCTTATTATTAACTGCTTGATGAAAACAAGTACTGTCATTCATTTAGATATTCATGCTTTAAAGTTTCATAAAGATAAAGTGATTCAGATATTCAAAATTGGTTTACCTGCAGGATTACAGGGTGCTATCTTCTCTATTTCTAATATTCTGATTCAGTCATCTATTAACTCATTTGGTTCTATTGCGATGGCAGGTAATGCCGCAGCAGGATCACTTGAAGGATTTGTTTATCAGTCTATGAATGCCATCTATCAGGCATGTGTCACTTTCACAAGTCAGAACTATGGTATTAATGATAGAAAGAGAGTCGATAGAGTCCTTGTATTATGTATTGGAATAGTCACAGTTGTAGGACTTGTTTTGGGTAATCTTGTCTACTTCTTTGCGGATGAACTCATTCGCATCTATACAACAGATGTACAAGCTATTACCTATGGCCATGAAAGATTATTATATATATGTGTCCCTTATTTCATCTGTGGCTGGATGGATGTCATAGTTGGTTCATTAAGAGGTTTAGGTTATTCTACTATTCCTATGATTGTATCTTTAATAGGTGCATGTGGACTAAGAGTCCTGTGGATTCTTACTATCTTCCAATATTTCCATACACTTAATTTTATTTATTTATCATATCCAGTAACATGGGTTGTTACTGCAGCAGCACATCTTATTACTTATATGATCCTAAGAAAAAAAGCTTTTAACTAAAAAAAGCCATTCAGAATTTAATTCTGAATGGTTTTTTTATCTGGTAACTGTGCAATAATAATCGCAATAAACATAAGTACACAGCCCAATCCTTCTTTAATTGTAAGACTCTGACCTAAGATCACCCATCCTGCAAGTACTGAGAATACAGATTCCATACTCAACAAAATAGAAGCTACTGTAGGATTCATACCCTTCTGTCCGATAATCTGTAATGTATAGCCTGCTCCACTTGATAATAATCCTGCATAGAGAATAGGCGCACATCCTGACATGATATTATGCATAGTTACATCTTCAAATAAGAACATAGGAATAGTATTTAATAATGCACATGTGAAGAACTGAATACAGCTCATCTTTACCCCATCTACTAAAGGTGAATAGTGATCAATGACAAGAATATGTAATGCGAATACACAGGCACATGCACATACTAATAAGTCACCTTTACCAAAAGTTAGTGATCCTGTCATACATAATAAGTAAAGACCAATCACTGCTAGAACAACAGAGATACCAATCTTAGGACTTAACTTTTTCCCTAAAAATAAGCTAAAGAATGGTACAACAATAATATAAAGTGCTGTAATAAATCCTGCTTTACCTACAGTTGTATACTGAATACCAAACTGCTGTAAAGCACTTGCTAGACCTAATACAATACCGCAGGCAATTCCACCTGCCCATAATTTCTTATCCTTGAAATTCATTGTATGATCAAAGAAATAAATAAGTGGTAATAAAACAAGTCCACCTAAATAACTACGTAAAGCAGTAAAAGTAAATGGTCCTACATAATCCATACCTGCACTTTGTGCTACAAAGGCACAGCCCCAGATGAAGGCTGTGAGTAGTAGTAATAAATGATTTTTATAACGCATGATTTCCCCTCCTACAAAGGGGTATTCTACACGAAATCATCATTACTTACAAAAGATATTTATCTACGATTACTTTTATTCCATCATGATCATTATCTAATGTGATTTCAGTGGCTAGATTCTTAATTTCTTCTGTCGCATTCCCCATTGCAACTGCTTTACCAGCACTCTGGAATGCTTCAATATCATTCCCGCTATCACCCATCATAATTGTATTTTCAATAGTCATTCCATTCCCTCCATCACTGATCATATTATGAAAACCTAATTCATGCATCTGACTACTCCCACGGGCAAGCCCGTGAGGTTCTTACTGTCAAGTTTAGCTTGTAATCGTACATCATTTTCAGACTTTGGAATACAAGTGTAAATCTATTTAAGTAAGAACTTTTATTACCAAGCAGTCCAACGACCACATTAACGGTAAATTTCTATCTTACGATATGGAAGTATAGTCAATCTCCCTAATGTTTATTCTATGCTATTTTGATTCCACTATTCATCAATACTTTGATTCTATTAGTCTCAATTCTTTTAATTAAGGCTTTTTCCTTACTGTAACACTTTTCAAATTCTGAAATACATCTATCTCTATCTATATTCCTAGTCCTGCAATCATAGCAGTACAACAGAAATGATGAATACCAGTCTCGTTGTACTAGAGTTCCATCTGCTAAATGATATATCCTGCCAGATACTTTCTTCTTTATGTAATCATCTGCTGTATGGTCATATTGTGATGCTCTATAATCATTAGGCACTTCTATATATGTACCACCTGTGGTCTTGAATTATTCTTCTACAGCAGCCTGAAACCCTGAAGTGCATCTATTCTTTATAGACTTGCCAAAACGTTTTTTCTTATTAAACTTACCCTTATGCTTAACTCAAGTAAAAATTATGTGGCTTTCATCCTATAGGCAAGCCTATGGGTTTTTCGCCACTAATTTATAACAAATATTGATTATAGAGTAAACCATAACGCAAATAGACAATATTAAAGAATGAAACTGTATCAATAAAGCCAGAAATAGAAGACTGTGTATAATCACTTTCTTCACCATTAAGATGATAGTAGTAATCTACTTCAGGATTTGCATAATCCTCATTCATAGTCACAATCAAAATACGTGCCTTCTGTTTCTTAATACGTGTAATAAGTGAATCAATCAATTCTTTTCTAGCACGTACTGTTACAATAATAACCAAATCATTTTCTTCAATGAGATCAAGTCTCTGTACTTCATCTCCTCTATTCGCAAAAGCATAGAGGAATTTTTCAAGTTTCAACATCTTTAACTGGAAATCCTGACAAGCAATACGTGAGAACTGATAACCAATCATAAACACTTGAGGCGCATCATGAATAAGTTCACAAATATGATCAATATCTTTAATATCTAATTGTGCCTGTCCTAATTCCAATGATTTCTTTGTATCATCATATACCTTATTAACAAGATATTGAGGATCATTCTTAATCTTAAAATCATCATCCATAGAGAAATGAATTTCATCATGGGCAATCTCTAACGCAATTGCCATTTCTTTCTTAAATGTCGCAAAGTTACGACAATTTAAGTCTTTACAAAATCTAGAAATAGTTGCAGGAGATGTAAAACATAGTTCTGCAAGATCGTTAATTGAAATACTAGGAATCTGTTCAAGATGTGTAAGTATTGTTTTCGCAATACTATAATACATATCCTGTCCAGATGAAAAGTTTACATATGTCATAAGAAGATATAGAATATCTGTCTCGTTATAATCTCTAAATGGTTGATCCATAATTACTCCTTTCCTTTTAAATAGTCCTGACGACCTATTTCATAAAGATCATGTCCTTCACTATCAATGACTACAGTGAGTGGAAGATCTTCTACTACTAAACGACGTACTGCTTCAGGACCAAGATCTTCATAAGCAATGATTTCACATGATTTGATACAAGAGGCAATAATGGCGCCTGCACCACCAATCGCACCAAAATAAACACCTTTGTATTGTTTCATTGCTTCTTTTACATCATTATTTCTTCTACCTTTACCAATCATTCCTCTTAATCCCTTTGACAACATTGTAGGGGAATAAGCATCCATACGATAAGAGGTTGTAGGTCCACAACTGCCAATAATATGACCTAGCTTAGTAGGTGTTGGACCAACAAAGTAAATGACTTGATCATAAGGATCAAATGGTAATGGTTCATTATTTTTTATTGCTTCTACAAAACGTTTATGCGCTGCATCACGTCCTGTATAAATCGTACCACTTAATAATACCTGATCACCAACACGAAGTGATTCAACTTTTTCAATAGTAAGAGGCGTTTCTAATTTAATCATAATGTAACCTCCTGATGACGTGATACATGACAGCATATAGCTACTGCGCAAGGTAAGCCGGCAATATGTGTTGGACATGTTTCTACATGTAAGGCAAGTGCTGTTGTCTTACCACCAAAACCTGCTGGTCCAATACCCGTTGCATTCACCTTTTCCAACATTTCTTCTTCTAATGCACGATAACGAGGATCTGGATGATGTTCTTCAATCTTCTTAATCATTGCCTTTTTCGCAAGATAAGTAACATAATCAAATGTACCACCTATGCCTACACCTATCACGATTGGGGGACATGGGTTAGGACCTGCATCTTCTACAACCTTTAAAATAAAGTCCTTAACGCCTTCAATTCCATCACTTGGTTTAAGCATTTTAACCTGACACATATTTTCACTGCCAAATCCTTTAGGTGCTACAGTGATTTTAAGTTTATCACCAGGAACGATATCATAATGAATGATTGCTGGCGTATTATCTTTTGTATTAATACGATCAAAGACAGGATCATTGACAACACTCTTTCTTAAGTATCCTTCAGTATATCCCTGTCTGACACCTTCATTAATAGCTTCTGTAAGGTTACCATCCACATAGACTTCCTGACCTATTTCCACAAAAATACAGGCCATTCCTGTATCCTGGCAGATTGGTTCCTGGTTACTCGCTGCAATGTCCGCATTTTCCTTTAATATTTCTAATGTGTGTTTAGAAACAGGAGAATCTTCTGCAGAGATGGCTTCTAATAAACGGTTGTAAACATCTGCAGGAAGATGACAAGCACCTTTAATACATAACTCTTTAATTGTTTCTGTAATTGTTTCTGATTTAATTATTCTCATATGATCACCTATACCAATTTCTTCTTCATCGACTTGAGATCTGGACAAAACAAACTATAGTAACGTAAGCTCATAAGCTGTACTGCAGTTAATAATGCATGCTTGGTTGTCTTGTTTTTAAGTGAACCACCGACTAATACCTTATATTCCACAGGAATACCTAGATTATCTTCATGAGTAGAAGTAATCCATACAATATGACATTTAGATTTATTTAGATACTGTAAGACCTTATGTCCCACATGCTCAAAATTACCATTTAATGAAATCACAATTGCGACAGAATCCTTAGTCATCTGTTTTGCACATTCTAATTGTCTTTCTGAATCCATATATGCAATCGTAAACTTTTCTAACATCAACAAGTCTGTCTGTAATAGAATAGCGGCACTTGTAGAAAACTGAGTTCCAAAGAAAGCAACTTCTTCATGATCATGAATTAAATGAAGTACTTCATCCAATATTTTCCAATCAAGGATTTTTGAAATTTCTGCTGTAGATTCAATAATCTGCTGCGCAAATTCTTCTGTTGCTTTTTCTGGTGAATGTGCCATACATTCTAAATCAATATTAATTAAATTATTGAACTTCTTATTATTAGAATGAAAACTATTGCATTCTTGTTTTAAATGTGCAAAGTTTTCATATCCTAAAGCACGACAGAAACGTGAAATGGTTGCTGGAGACACAAAACATTCTTCTGCAAGTTCACTAATACGCATATCGGGGATACGATAAAAATTATTAGCCATAAATAAAGCTATAAAATAGTTTGTATCTGTTTCACTAGCTGTATCTAGATAGATCATCAGGCGATAAAATAAATTTTTCATATTTTCTCTCCTTCACGTTATTTATCTATATTATTATATAATATTTTCAGAATTAAAAAAAGAATGACATATGCACTATTTAGTAGAAATATGAACTGTATTCATATTAGGTTCACAATTCTCCGTTATATTCTTATATGTAGTTCACGGATACTCCCAAGTGACTACATAACTTCTCCCCCAAAAAGTTATTAAAAGGAAAATGACAGGCTTCCCCATCATATACGGCCTGTCATTTTTTCCATTTCAAGATTTCTCTATAAACACGTAATACGTTTTTATAAAAGACTTTTTCTATTTCTTCAGTTGTAAGTCCTGCGTCTTTAAGTGCCTGTTCTAATTGAGGTAAGTAAGACGCATTTTTCATTTCTAGATTTTGTGAAATACCATCAAAATCAGAACCCAAACCAATACAATCAATACCTGCTAAGTCCTTGATATAAAGAATATGCTTCACCATATCTTCAATACGTGATTTTTCTGCATTCTCACCTAAGAATCCTGCAGCATAATTAAGCCCCATCACACCACCACGATGAGCAAGCTTTAAAATCATATCATCACTCATATTGCGTGCATGTGGACATACAGAACGTGCATTAGAATGAGATGCCACAAAAGGCTTCTTAACGATATCTAATACATCATAGAAACATTTATCTGACATATGAGAGACATCAATGATCATTCCTAGATCTTCCATTTCTTTAATATAGTCTTTTCCTGCATCAGTGAGACCATGTTCATCATCACATGTATGATAGCCATGTGTATCATCATTCATATCAAAGTTAGGATATGTGAGTCCATTGATATGATTCCAGCTTAATGCCACCATACGTACACCTAAACGATAATAGTTTCTCAAATAAGAAAGGTCTTCATGAATCACAGCACCTTCTTCAATAGTAAGAAGCGCACTCATGACACCATTATGTGTATTGTCCATAATTTCATCATAAGTAGTGACAGGCTGAATCTTATCCTTATTCTTTCTCATTTCCTGATAGAAATAATCAATACATTTCATAACATGATCCACTGGATCTGCTGTTTCTTTTAATTCAGTAAAGATGGCAAAGTTCTGTAGAAGATAATCTCCTTCTTCCATCTTTTTTATATCAATATTTAAGTTATTTTCACTTAATGAGAGGTGATTCTTTTCCATCTCATAAAGTGTATCACAATGCATATCTACTACTTTCATTACTCTACCTCAAAAGGAATATCTAAAGTCTTATAGGCTTCTGTTTTATCCTGTGTTTCCTTAAGCCATGCAATGGCTTTTTTTAATTCTTCAGGGTCTTCTTCTACAATACCCCCTACTGCAACCTGTACAATATCATAAATAGACTGCCATAAATCATCAAAACTATGTGAATTCTGATCAGCCATTTCACTATCTACATATACATCTAAATCTCTACCTGTTTCATATGCTTCTTTTAATGTCATTTTTCTTTACTCCTTTATATATCCAAAATGAATACAAGCTTTATAAATACCATCATCATCAATATCTGCAGTTACATAATCTGCTTCCGCTTTAGTCATTGCATCACCATTACCCATACAAATTGACGAGGAGGCATGCTTCATCATTTCTATATCATTCTGTGAATCACCAAAACATACATAATGATCACTACCTAATACCTTTCCTAATTCCATAATACCTGTTGCTTTAGATACACCTGCAATGGCAACATCCGCAAAACAAGATAAGCCAGGTAATACTGAAATACCTTCTAAATCAAGAAATGGTTTATAGTCCCACCCTTTAGGTCCATAAATAATCATCATATCGACAAGATCAGTCCCGTTATATTTTTCAACCGGCCCTATCTGGTTTCCAAAATAACGCTGTGTCTCTAAGACATATTCATCTGGTTCTTTTGTAATAATGCGATGTTCTTTCTTTAATGTTACTGCAAGATTGAGTTCATCTGCTTTCGCAATTGTACGAATAACATCCTCATTCTTAAAATGATGGGCATTGATTACATTTCCTTTTCCATCAGTAATCAACTGACCATTATTAAATACAAAGCCATCCCAGTCCGCAATATCCTGTATACCAGTACGTAAGAAAGAGTCTCTTCCTCTTCCTGTTGAAACAACGATCGGATATCCTGCTTCTTTTAACTTCTTAAGTGCAAGAATCGTTGAATCATATACTATATGTTCATCAGTCGTACCTCTAATAGTACCATCCACATCAAAACACATCATTGGTTTCATACCATCAACTGCCACTCAAAATGTGATTAAATATACTCACATCGAGATAATGTAAGTTCTCA
>ENA-OVGE01001550-OVGE01001550.1-human-gut-metagenome-genome-assembly--contig:-NODE-1550-length-17582-cov-15.446112_pt1 | contig 17582 bp, 15 predicted proteins | sample MGYA00237769_ERZ505417 | MGnify/ENA primary metagenome ERZ505417 (study PRJEB26158, sample SAMN06016403) | human gut metagenome | biome: human gut; feature: ankylosing spondylitis patient; material... | reverse complement strand
CTCTTTGCCCATTTTATTTGAACTTTTTTATTCAACTTAGTTCAGGGCAATACAGGCAACTGCTGCGAGAGCGTGGGATGGTCGCCGTAGTATCGGTATCCCAGCGCCTCGTGGGAACCATTCCAGCGCAGATGCTCCAGACGGGCAAGATTGCGGAACAGCAGCTGGTCGGCAGCGTTATAGCCGACAGCGCCGGAGGGGTGGTCGCTACAGTCGGAGGGATGGTCGCCGCTGTCTGGGGCTGAGTAATCGCCCTGCGCCTCGACTATGCCCTCGAGCAGATGATCATGGGCAGAAATGCGACCGAACTTAGGCACACGCCCATCGGCAAACCACGACGAGAGAGCACTGTTGGCGGCGCAGACACGCTCGATGATGTAGAGCTTGGTGAAGGCGTGATAGGCGTTTTCGACATCCTGCATCTCCTTACGCCTCAGCTCGCCATAGGCTTCGAGGGTGTGGCGACCGAGCAGTATCTCGCGGCGGAGCGCCCACTCGTCCTTGGTGCCGAGCCGGTTGTTGACGGTGCAGTAGGCGCGGTTGTAGAGACGGCCCTCGGCCTCGAAACGGCTCTCCACGATATTGCCGAAGGTATAGATGCTGGCAGCCGAACCGAAGATGACGATATGCTCGGCAAAGGCTGGGGTACCCACCTGGTTGTAGTGGTCGGCGATGTCGCGCATGTGTGGCTCATAGTAGCTGGAATAAGAGCGCACGAATATCTTGAAGCGGGAGATGTCGACGCGGTTGCGGCGCACGTAGTTGAAGATGTTGACTGCGGCAGAGATAGACTGCTCGCTGTCGCCGAGAGCCACCACGACATAGTTGACCGTAGCAGCCACCTCGTCGAGCAGACTGTAGAAGTCGGGCGAAGAGATGTCGCAGTCGTGGAAAGAGTAGAGGTCGCGGCTGCCCTCGCCGTCGAGAGCGGGAGCCGAGGAGAGGAAACGGCCCTTGAGCTGGTCCATGCCGGCATCGACGGCATGGCAATGATACTCCGACCGCATGACCTGGCGGTTGGCGTTGTCGCTGCCGGGCTGGTCGTCATCGACCGAAGAGAGGCTGGAGACAAAGGCGCCAAACTCGTGGAGATAGCGCACGGCATCCTGACCGCTCTCGCCAAAGCCTACGACCAGCGAGGTGAAAGGCGAGCTGACGGTGCCCACATTACGGGTGGTGTCGAGCTCGACAAAGCGTATGGGGTGATAGTCGGGCGTGCTCTTGAGCTGGTCGATGCTGGCATGCGACGAGTCGACTATCTTGACATCGAGGTTGCTGGACGAATAGGCGTCTTCGACCACGCGGCTGGCACTGTCGTAGCGGGCGTGGCTGTAGATGGTGACCTTGTGGCCCTCGGTCTCGGCAAAGCGGCGTATGTCGCTGTCGGCACAGATGTTGGCGGTGGCGCGGAGGTTGCTCTCCTGGTCGTCGCCGAGCATGAAGAAGTGGAGCTCGCCACGGGTCTTGCCGATGAGGCGTGCCACCTGGCCCAGCGCCAGTTTGCGGGCAAGCACCTGTGTGCCGTCCTTGCGCTCGGCAGCGGTGAGCTCGCAGCGGCTCAGACGGGCAAAGGCGGTGGCGGTAAGGCAGTTGAGTTCCTTGAGATGGTCGAGCTCGCGGTTCTTGAGCGACAGAAAGTCGAAGAGGCGGTCGAGTCCGGTGGGGGCACTGGTCTCGTCGCCGTCGTCGGCAGTCTTGACAAAGACCAGACGGTAGGTGCCAGCCTTGAGGGTGCGGCGTATGTCGGCGGCGAGCAGATAGGAGGGCTCGTTGATACCCCAGAAGATGAACAGGCGCTCGCGCATGGCACCGCTACAACCTGTGGCCCAGAGCTGCACACGCGCCATGAGGTTATAGCCGAAGTGCTTGATGACAAAGAGCATGCTGACGGCTGCCGCCATGAAGTGGGCGAGCGAGAAGAGCGTCATGAAGAGCAGATTGGAGTGGAACTCCTCGTGCACGGCACTGATGTCGCTGTCCATTACAAACATGCCGAACGCGTGGACAACGCCCATCGGCGTCTGTCGCAGCAGACGCAGGAAGGAGTCGACAGTGAAGCCGGCGGCATCGTCGGTGACAATAAACATGCCGACGGTATAGATACAGAAACCGAAAACCCACGTAAGGAGGAAAAGCAGGGTGAGATGGCGTTCTACAAAGCGCCAGAAGCGGCTCCATCGCCCGTTCTCCATGCGGTAGAAGACGGCTGCCACCACAAAGGCTACAAGGATAATGCCCACAGCCATCAGTGCCGAGAGCGACATGAGGCTGCCCACATCGGCATTGCCCGCGGCGCCATCGCCATTGGCCGAACTACACGAACTCATCACTGCGCCAAGCGCCAAAAGGGGTAAGGATAACAGCTTCTTCATTGACTATGATAGTTATTACGGTGAGAGACACCGGTACCCGGACCGATGACATCGATGTGCAAATATACATATTATTATTGATAACAGACGCCATAGGTAGCAAAAAAATGGCGGTCAGCCCCACCAAAAAGGCCCAAAGCCTCAGCCCTCTTTAGGGATTGGGCTTTGGGCCTCTATGGTTTGGGGGTGTAAAGCCGTCAGGCCTTGACGGGCATATAGCGGGGCACAAGCAGCTTCATGACGAGCCAACCGGCGATGTAGGCCACAGAGCAGTAGCAGAAGATGATGAAGTAGCCAGCCTCCTTGCCCTGGAAACCGCAGAAGACGGTCTGTGCAGCCTCGACATGGTCGAGCAGACGGCCAGAGACAAAGTTGATGAGGAACGAGCTGAGTCCGCCAGCCATACCGTTGATACCGGTGATGGTGGCCACAGCCTTCTTGGGGAAGAGGTCGCTGCCCACGGAGAAGAGGTTGGCCGACCATGACTGGTGGGCGGCGCCCACGATACCGATGATGCAGATGGTGAGCCAGCACGAGATGGCGCCCAGCGTCTGGGCCACAAGTCCCAGCAGGGGGAAGAGGGCAAAGATGAACATGGCCTTCATGCGGCAGTTGTAGGCGTTGCCTCCGGTACGGTTGATGAATATGGTGGGCAGCTTGCCGCCGTAGAGCGACAGCATCGTGATGGCATAGAGGGTGAACATGAGCATCTGGGCCATGGTGCTGTCTGACGTATAGCCATAGACATCACTGATATAGGCGGGCGTCCAGAAGAGGAAGAACCACCACACACCATCGGTGAGGAACTTGCCCATAAGGATGGCCCAGGTCTGGCGCAGGCGCAGACACTCGAGGATAGAGAGCTTGCGGCCGCTGTCGGCGTCGGCAGCAGCATCGTCCTGGCTGTCCTGGAGTATGTACTCGCGCTCGGCGGCATTGACGCGCTTGTTGGTCTGCATGGGCTGATAGATGAAAATCCAGATGCCCATCCACACGAAGCCCAGCATACCGATGACCACAAAGGCCATCTCCCATCCGTTGCCCACGCCCATATCCTTGAAGTAGCGTGCCAGGGTGGGGATGCACAGGGGCGCGACGAGGGCGCCGATAGTGGCTCCGGCATTGAAGATGGCGGTGGCGAAGGCGCGGTCTTTCTTGGGGAAATATTCGGCGGTGACCTTGACGGCGGCGGGGAAGTTGCCGCTCTCACCGGCAGCCAGCACCACGCGGGCAGCCAGGAAGAACCACACGCTGACCATAGACACCGTGGCTGCCACGTCGCCGGCAGCGCCCACGAGCTGGGCTGCATCGTCGAGACCTACCCACTGCTCGGTGGCCCAGCCACACAGGGCGTGGAGACAGGCACCGGCAGACCACACGCCGATAGCCCAAAGGTAGCCGCGACGGGTGCCCAGCCAGTCGATGATGCGACCGGAGAAGAAATTGGCGATGGCATACATGATGGAGAAGGCGGCGGCTATGTTGCCATAGTCGGTATTGGTCCAATGAAACTCGGGAGCGATGAAGTCTTTCCACGTGAGCGAGAGGGCCTGGCGGTCCAGATAATTGACAGTGGTAGCGAAGAAGAGCATCGCGCAAATTACCCAACGGAAGTTGGTCTTTCTGGTAGTCTGAATATTATTCATGTTTTAAGGTAATTATACTTGTAGGGGCAAAGGTAATCAAAAAAGTTGATACCATGACGGCTATGGCGTTTTTTCTTGCAAAAATCGACCGATGCCACCGTCCCGGGGTTGCAGCCATGCCGTTTTGCGCCCGCCGTGGAGGGCTTCGGCCATAGCCCAGCCGCATCGACGGGCGTGGGCACGAGGGCCACGGCCCTTGCCATCATCGGCAGCGGCGAGGCCATGACCCCTGCCGGCTCGTAACGGAAGGTACGTAGGCTCGTATCAAATGTCACGAGGGCACGTATCAATAGGCACGAAGGCTCGTAACATACGATACGAGCCAGCCAAGCGGCTCCCAGCGCTTCCGAAACGGCTCATACAGAGCCCCTACCCCATCGTCAAGGCACCAAAAAGCTCCGCCTGCAAGGGGAAGACCATTGCAGGCGGAGCCATGTATAGGGTAACGGGTGAGGAGGCGTCAATCCTGATAGTAGACGCGCTTCACACGGTTGGAGATGCCAGTGAGTATCTCGTAGGGGATGGTGTCGATGGCGTCGCTGAGCACGGTGACGGGCAGATGCTCGCCGAAAATCTCGACGCTGTCGCCCTCGGCACAGTCGATGTCGGTGACGTCAATCATGCAGACATCCATACAGATATTGCCCACATACTCGGCGCGCTTGCCGTTGACGAGGCAGTAGCAGTGGCGGTTGCCGAGATGGCGATTCAGACCGTCGGCATAGCCTATGGGGATGGCGGCTATCACGCTGTCGCGGGTGAGCACTCCCTTGCGGCTGTAGCCCACCGTATCGCCAGCCGGCACGTGGCGCAACTGCAGGATGGTGGTCTTGAGCGTAGACACGGTGTTGATGATGGCATTGTTGCGCGAGTTGATGCCATAGAGTCCCAGACCTAAACGGCACATATCGAGCTGGTGTTCGGGGAAGTGCTCGATGCCGGCAGAGTTGTCTATGTGGCGGAGGATATGGTGGGAGAAGGCAGACTGGAGCCGGCGGCTGCCCTCGTCGAAGAGAGCAAACTGGCGGGCACTGAAATCGTCGAAGCTGTCGCTGTCGGAACCCACAAAGTGGGAGAAGACCGAGCGTGGGATGACGGCGTTCTGATGCTGCAGGCGGTCGATGAGCCTGTCCATGTCCTCGCGGGGATTGAAGCCCAATCGGTGCATGCCGGTGTCGAGCTTGATGTGTACGGGATAGTCGGTGATGCCCTCCTTCTCGGCTGCCTTGATGAGGGCCTCGAGCAGACGGAACGAATAGACCTCGGGCTCGAGGTCGTAGTCGAACATGGTCTTGAAGGCGGTCATCTCGGGGTTCATCACCATGATGTTGGCGGTGATGCCGTTCTTGCGCAGGGTGACACCCTCGTCGGCGACAGCCACAGCCAGATAGTCTACGCGGTGGTCTTGCAGGGTCTTGGCTATCTCGACCGACCCGGCGCCATAGGCGTCGGCCTTAATCATGCAGACGAGCTTGGTTTCGGGCTTCATGAAGGACCGGTACCAGTTGAGGTTCTCGACCACGGCAGAGAGGTTGACCTCGAGGATGGTCTCGTGGACCTTGCGCACGAGGAGCTCGGTGAGGCGGTCGAAGCCGAACTTGCGGGCGCCCTTGAGCAGGATGACCTCGTCGCGGAGGGTGTGGAAGACGGGGCTGGCGACAAAGGCGTCGACGCTCTCGAAGAACGACTTGTCGGCGATGGTTATCTCGTCGGCAGCGGCACAGAGCTGGGGGCCGATGCCGATAAACCGCTCTACACCACGCTGCTGGCAGAGCTGCGCCACCTCGCCATAGAGCGACTGCGGGGTGAGTCCGCTCTGCTCGATGTCGCTGAGGATGAGCGTGCGGCGGCGTCCCTGATGGTCGGGGCGACGGCGCATGAAGTCGAGGGCTATGTCGAGCGAGTTGACGTCGGAGTTGTAAGAGTCATTGATAAGCGTACAGCCGTGCTGTCCCTCCTTGACCTCGAGGCGCATGGCTATGGGCTCGAGCTGCTGCATGCGCAGGGCAAGGTCGGCGGCAGAGACGCCCAGGTGGAGGGCTACGGTGGCGCAGACGATGGAGTTGGAGATAGAGGCGTCGTCGATAAACGGCAGCTGGTAGTGCTGCTCGGCGCCACCCTGGTAACTGTAGGTCACGAGGGTATGGGCGTCGCCCTTGTCGATACGGCTGATGTACATGGGGGCATGGGCGTCGGTAAGAGACCAGCAGAGGCGCTCGCCGGGATAACCGGAGGCTTCGACCTCGGCGGCTATCACGCTATCGTCGGCATCGTAGACCACGGTCTGGGCGTCGTGGAAGAGCTGAATCTTCTCCTTGCACTTGGCCTGCATGGACTCGAAGTTCTCCTGATGGGCTGCGCCGAGATTGGTGAGCACGGCGATGGTGGGCTGGATGATGCCACGCAGGGCGCGCATCTCTCCGGGCTGGCTGATGCCTGCCTCGAAGATGCCCAGCTGGGTATGCTCGTTGAGCAACCACACCGAGAGGGGCACACCTATCTGTGAGTTGTAGCTGCGGGGACTGCGGGTGACGCAGACGTCGGGCGACATGATCTGGTAGAGCCACTCCTTGACCATGGTCTTGCCATTGCTGCCGGTGATGCCCACCACGGGAATGTCGAACTCATCGCGATGGCGCTCGGCAAGCCGCTGCAGCGCCTCCAACGAGTCGGTGACTTTCAGGAAGTTGGCATGGGGATAAAGGGTGGCATAGTCCGTGGGGACGTGCTCGACCACAAAGTTGTTGACTCCACGGCGATACAGGTCGGAGATGTATCGCGTACCGTCATTGCGCTGAGTTTTCAGGGCAAAGAAAAGCGTTTCCTCTGGGAAACATAACGAACGGCTGTCAGTAAGGATGAAACCTACGCGGGCTTCACCGATGCCGTATCTACGCGCACCGATGAGTGTGGTAACCTTCTCAATAGTATAGGTCATTTCTCTCTATCTTAAAATTTAATGCAAAGTTATTATATTTTTTTGAAAGTGCGTCGACTCTCGCCATGGTTTTATTCATAAAGTCTTTATATCCGGCATTCTCGGGGTCGAAGGGGCGGTGGTTGAGGGCGGCCTTGACGGGCAGCCACTCGGCGAGGAACCGGGTCATGGCGCTGCCGAAGTAGACGCGACCCATGCACTCGTGGATGTAGGCCACGGCCTGGGTGCTGGGGTGTATCATGTCTTCGGCATAGAAACGGTAGTCGCGCAGCTCGTCGTTCATAATCTCGTAGGAGGGGAAATAGCTGACATGCGGATGGCGACGTTCTATCTCGGCAGTGGCAAGCAGGAGCACCGACTTGGACAACTGGCTGCCATGGAGTCCGTATTTGCGATAGCGGATGGGGCTCACGGTGAGTATCACGCGGGCTTCGGGCCAGCGGTGGGCTATCAGGGCGATGGTCTGCTCAAGGCTCTCGACCGTATCGTCGACCGTCATCTCGCGCTCCTCAAAGAGCTGCTGCGGCCGCTTCTGACAATTGTCGACCACTTCGCCCGTGGCGCGGAGTATATAGATGTGGTTGGTGCCGAGGGTAATCACGACGGTATCGACCCTATCGTCGGGAGGCAGCTCGTCGGAGAGTCGGGCGATGGTGTGGCCCACGCTGATGGGGTTGTACATCACGCCGTAGGGGTTGACCGTCACGCGGAAGCAGTCGTCGGCAAAGAGTCGGCCCATATTGTCGGCAAAGCAGCTGCCCACAAAGAGCATGCGCGAGCAGGGCTCTATCTCGAAGTCAGCACGCGGCAGGTCGACTGGTGTCTGTAGTTGCAGTGGCATAGGCGTGTTCCTGTTATTCATGCATTACCAATCGAAGCCCCGTAGCCTCGTCATTATAGTCGGGGGATTGACCATAACGAATAGAGATGTGGCATGCCTCAACAGTATGGCCTATTCCGCCATCACGATACACGCGTAGCTCACCGCTATCTGGGCCGGTGGGGTCAGACTGGGCCTGGGCTGAGTATGGGGCGAGCCAGTCGCTGCACCATTCGCTGACGTTGCCTGTCATATCATAAAGTCCGAGTTCGTTCGGGGCCTTCCGGCCCACTGGCTGGACAGTAGATGTATTATAACAATGCCAAGCCACTTTCCCTATAGTATTACTACCGCTATATTGATAGCCCTTGCTCATATTGCCACCACGGGCGGCAAACTCCCATTGTGCTTCTGTGGGCAAGCAAAAACTTATCCCAGAGTAGCCCGACTTAGCCTGGGCAAGCGCGGTAAGGCGTGAAAGGAATGTCTGGCAGTCTGTCCAAGAGACATTGGTCACAGGAAGATTTCGGCCCTTCACCTTAGAGGGGTTGGAGCCCATCACAGCCTCCCACAGGGCCTGGGTAACCTCGTACTTGGAAATAAAAAAGCCATCGACGGTAACAGTATGCACCGGGAGCTCATCTGGATAGGGATTTTTCATCTGCGGGGTGGCTCCCATCTGGAACGTACCGCCCCGAACGTAGACAAAACTATAATAGAGGCTCTTCCATTCGGAGGCGAAAGTGGGCTTGGCACTGGTCTGCTTATTCCGCGCCATAGCAGGTTTGGTCTTGGACCTGGCGGCTTCGGTTTTACCTGTCCTCGCATTACGATTAATGGTCGGATTGTGCTTAATGATGCCCTGCCCATCGGCCTCGGCTGCAAGCGCGAGGCACAAGAGAAACAGGAAAGCTCTGCATAAATGCTTCATGTATGTACGTTTTAAGAAATAATCAATAAGCAAAAGTAAGAAAAATATATATTTTGCAGGCTACAAGTGACGATTTTTTTCGGCAGAGGGTAAAAAAACAGATACGAGTGGGAGGCTGGCCAAGCATAGATAAATGCCAAAACTGTTGGACGATGTCGCATAAAAGGTGATGCCATCGACCAGAGTATCGAGGGTATCAGGGGCACTGTGGAGGTCATGACAGACGGCCATCTCGCACTCATTAAAGCTGTCCATAGTGTCGGCAAACATGACACATACAGAGTAACAATTGATAACTTTGGGGCAAAAGTACGCAAGATATAAATAACAACAACAGCTACAGGCTGTTTTTGGGGGTGGCGGCAGTGAAGTTGACACAAAACAGGGGACAATATGGCTGTAGCCCCCAAAGAACTGATAGGATGAAATCAGAAATTGCTGCCATTGTGATGGCACTTGGTATATATATAAATAATGTGAGCACAAGCCTCCTCTACGAAACTATAGATTGACGGAAACAAGAGAAAGAAGGCTACGCGCTCGCGGCAGGAAGGCTTCCCGGTCTTGCAAATATGGCGAAAAATCTCGCAAATTGGGTGACTGGTTGTCTCATTTCGGATGGGAAATGTTAAAAAATCCATCTCCGTGCAAAGAAATTTGCACAATAGTTTGGTTTATTTCATAAACCTTATTATCTTTGCCATGCAATCCGGAACTGCGATGCCTTTGTCAGACCTTTCTGCAGGAGGAACGACGGGCATGAGTGAACAAAACAAGTCGTTTAACATCCAAGAAAACTCAAGAAATCATGGAAGAAATAACAAACATGACTGCCGAGCGCAGTCTGGAAATCATCCGAGAATCGATAGAACGCAGCCAGCGCACAATCAACAAGAATTCTGCACTGCCATTAATCTGGTGGGGCGCTTGTGTAGTAGCCTTTTCATTGCTCATTGCCTATTTGTGGAACAATCACGGTGGGCCTGTGTGGAATTTCTTATGGGCAGCGTTGTGGCTGGTAGGTTACGCAGGCAATAGGTTGATTGACAAAAAGCGGGAAACCATCCCAACAACATTCGTGGGCAAAGCCATCGGATATGTATGGGCTACATTTGGTGTATTCTGCTGTAGCATGGGCATGATTCTCGGCTTGGTCGGAAGCGGAGTCCTGCCGATAGAACTGGTTTTACCTAAGGTGTATGCCTTCGGATGCCTTACAAGTATCATCTCCTTGTGCTTCGGAATGGGTACAACCATCATGGGACTGATACTGAGAAACCGCATCATCCAGGCTTGTGGCCTGATTGCTGGCATCGGAGGCTTTTTCGGCGCATTGCATTTCCCAGACCACATGCAGCTCTATGTGATGGCAGTTGTGGCAACGGTCGGGCTGATTGTTCCTGGCGTAATTATTCATTTGCATAATAAGAGATAAGGAGGAGATACATGTTCCAACCATTAGACCCGCTGTTGCACGCAGAGTTGCGACTGGCTGTCATGTCGCTGCTCATCAGCGCCGACGAGGCCGAGTTCCCATACATCAAGGAACAGACGGGAGCCACGGCGGGCAATCTGAGCGTACAGATTGACAAACTCTCAACGGCAGGCTATATTGAGATAGAGAAAACCTACAAGGGCAAAAGGCCTTGCACCATCTGCCGGATTACCCCAAAAGGAAGACAGGCTTTCGAACAATATGTAGAAGCCTTGAGGGACTATCTTGAAGTGGCAAACAAAGGCTGAAAGGACAGCTCTGCCAGCCACTCTCGTACCGACATTGTACCACGGCCGTGACAAATGGCTATGGCACAATGTCGGTTATCAATTATATCGACCCATTCATGGGTAATTCATCGACATTCGCGCCCAAAGAAAACCATAACCGCATCACCCCATGGGAACATATATTGCAGAAAGTAAACAGTAAAAACGAAATGGAAAAGGCGGCTTATTCGGATGGTTACGCAGAAAGAGAGGTTATCTGCCTGCATCGTCATTTTACAGCAAATGGTATCGCCCTGCGGACTTATTGCCGTGTTACCCCCAATATTTCGGATGGTTACCTTGTTTCGGATGGTTGCGTTCATCCCAGCGCATAGACCTGAAGCCTATGCCCTGACGAAGAAATATGCGAGGATGGAAACGGCCTTGCTCCAAACATTTGTAGTACATCACATCTCCTCCATGTTCCCAATGGAGCAATTTCATTGTCGTGCGAGACTTGCCCACAAATATATACACGTCACCATTAGCCGGTTACAGATCCACTTGCCGGACCTGCCCACACATACCATTCACGCCCATGCGCATATCAGTATGATGCTGCGCCGTAACTATATGGTTGTCCTTATTCAAATTGAACATAACTTTTTTGAGGGACAAAGGAAAACAGTCTCGACGAAATGGAAAAGGCGGCTGGTTTCGGATGGTTGCACCTCAGGACTTTCACCCGTTAGACAATGTTTATGCCGAGCGTACCAACAATTAGCCCCCATGCGATTGGCTCATCGCATGGGGGCTGGTTTGGTTATTGTCTATGGGCTGGGGCTTATTCTTCCCTTGCCCCCGACGGTCGGTTATTTATATCCGTTGGTCTCGTCAATGTCTTCCCACACGTCGAAACGCATTGAGCGGGCTGCGCCCTGGTCTGCCTCGGCCTCGTCGCCGGTGAAGAGACCTCTATCACCATTGCCGGTTAACGATCCAGCCAAGATGACTTCGTTGTTGATGATGATTTTCTCGGCTGTAGGAGCCATATATATCTTTTTGCTCATGTCTGCTATATTTATAGGGTTATTACTTTACTACTATCTTCTTGCCATGACGGATATAGATGCCGGGCTGCAGACCATCGAGGCTGGTACCCACGCACTGGCCATTGAGATTGTACACACGGCCGCCGGTCTTGTCACCGTCGACGTTCAGCTCGCCGATGGCGGTGGTAGTGCCATCGATTACTGCCTTTACAGCTGCGACCGAAGTAGTCTCAGGGACTATGAAGAAGGCGCGAAAAGCCTTCATAGGCTTACCTGACAAGGCTCGGAAAAACTTGTTGCCAGCACCGAGGAAAGCCACATACTTATGGGAATCGGCCCAACCGGTGACGTCGTCGGGAGAGTAAATGCCCGTGAAAGATATGGCTCCACCCACAGCATCCTTCGCCCTTGAGTCGGCGGTGACGACCGTTGTCTGCACGTCAGAGAAGGTATAGGTGTTGTCTTCAGCCACGCGCGACGGTCTGATGAGACAGGGTATGCCAGCTGTCAGGCTCGTGACAGGCCTGAAGATGAGGGTAGTACTCTCTACCTTCTCGAGTTCGCGCAGCTCCACCCCGTCGCCAAAAGCCTGCTTCGCCTGGGTCTCTGTAAGGGAGAATGGCAGACAGAGCGTGTTCCACCCATCGTCATAGAGCGTGCGACGGAGAGTCACATTGGCCTTGCCTTCTGTCTCAATGGCATTGTCCGTCTCTTCATCGAGGGTGATTTCACGGGCTGCGCTCTCTGTGACTGTCACTTCGTCGAGGAAGAAGCGGTTGTTTTCTTTGTTCTTGGAGTTGGTGACATTGGCGAAGGTCAGCTTGAACTCTCCCGTACCTGTTATTACCATTTCATAGTCAGTCCATTGCTCCTTGACGGGAGTCACTGACACATTCTTTGCTGGTGCTTTGTCACCATAGGTCAGAGAGCCGTCAGAGATAGTGGCCACAACATCGGTTTGCTCATTCTGGGTGTTCCACATGGCAGCCTTGAATGTCAGCACGGCGCTGCCATCGACCCTTATGACAGGCGTGGTCACGCTGCCATCGGCTGGACCTATCCTGATACAGCCGCTGCCCAGATAGACAGTACCTTTCTTCGTCCACGTATTATCCATCTTACTGGTGTCCCACTTGCCGTAGGCGACAGAGCCAGACCATCCCTCCTTGCCGTCACATCGATCAAACGACTCGTGGAAGACATAGGTGCCGACGCGCTTGATGGTATAACCGATTTCCTCGGAATCTCCATAGCCATCTGTACCCTTGAACTGTGCCGTAATGCGGGTCTTGCCGTATTCCTGTCCGAGAGTGACGGCGCCCGCGTCATCCACCGTAGCCACGCCGGGATTGCTGCTTTTGTAGACGATTGCGCCCCGGGCATCCGCCGGCGTGCATGTTGCCGCATAGCCAGCAAAGGTATCGCCGTCCTTCACTACAAAGGTCATCCCAGCCACGCCGTCGGCAAAGGCTATCGTGGTAGCTATGCGACTACCTTCCTTATTGGTGATGGTATATTGGGCGGTCGAACTGGCATATTTTTCCTTATCATCGGGCTGGAATGTTGCCGTGATTGTCATCGTTCCGTACACGTTGGCATGCACCACGACGGCGCCCGTAGAGGCATCGACCTCAGCCACTCTGTCACCGCTTGTTTCATAGCTCACCTTGCCAGGCACGCTGTTTTTCTCCACAGCCTGATAGCCAGTAAAAGCTTCGCCGCTCGACGTTTTTCCATCCGTCAGCGTGATGCCTTCGCCCATCAGTCCGTCGAAGGAGAGCGAGGTCGGGGTCTTGGCTGAGCCTGCTTTACTATATATCTTTATCTGTTTGATCCTTGAGACAGCGCCTGCATTATAGATTCGATAAATGGTGCCAGCACTCTGATTACTTCCAGGGATGGCTAAGTCACACGTAGCCGCGCCTGTAGCAGCGGCGACCACAACCTTGTTACCGACATACACGCTGTTCTTCAATGCATTGGCTGGAGTATATATCTCCAGAACTATTCTTGATACGGCGAAATTGAATTTGGGCAATGTTACATATGTCCCATCCTTACACTGCAGGAAGCAAGGGCTTTCAGATTTATTCAGATAGTGTGAACCTTCGATTTCAATGGTATATCCGTCGTAGGTATATGCCTTCTTATTCATCTCATAGCTACCCTCTTTCAGTTGCCAAGGGTTGGATGCCAAAGTGAAATCCAACGTCACTTCAGGTTCATTGCTCTGCGCATATCCTAAGTTGCAGACCGTAGCAAACAGGACAGCCACAAGCCATCGTAGATAATTGTTCATCTCATTAATAGTTTTTAGATTCAGTATTATGGTAGAATATCATTTCCTGCACCACAGCTTGAGCCGCCCGCCTATAGTCCCGAATCCCGAAGAGCGAGTCAGGCACCGCCAGCAACGCTGTTTTGCCTTACAAAGCTACATCAAATCTACGACTATCGGGCAGAAAGCACAGAGAAAGAATGCAGTACTCATGTTAAATAATGCTAAACACCACAAATGGCCACTACTACAGGTCACATTTCACCACAGACACGCATCAACGCAGCACTCAAGACTACCTCAACTACCCTACTGACACCCGGCGACAGCATCCACTACCGCCAGCCCATCAACATGGCGCTCATAGTCACAAAAGACAAAAGCAAGGAGTCCACCAACATTCTGAAGCCAAAGCATAAATTACAGAATTCAAGGTTTGAAACAATGGAAGCAAACCATGAAACAGCCATTTCACACCACGAAATAATGATAAACCTAAACTGCCTAATGACCGTTTTGGGTTATTGCAGGCAAAAGTCCTGCCAGGATAACGCCTGCGGCAAAGCGCAACACTTACAGCGTTGCTACCTTTTCTTTATTTGTACCCAGGGTAGAGGCGCTGCGCACCTCAACCCTGGGTTACTATACCAACAAATCATGCTACTCTGTAAGAGTTGCGATTAGCCGTAGGTGTTACTCACAGCAGGAATAGCGAGCTATTGCAAATTAAAAACAAGTAAAAGACACCTCATAACAAACAAAAGACTGCGAGCAGTCATCAAATAACACACCTGACGGCCCAATGACCGTTTTAGGTTATTGCAGGCAAAAGTCCTAAGTTACAACCAGCTCCGCCATGGGTTCTGGCTGAAAACAGTTAGCCCCCATGCAACTATCTCGTCGCATGGGGGCTGGTTTGGTTATTGTCTATGGGCTGGGGCTTATTCATCACCTGCCCTTCACGGTCGGTTATTTATATCCGTTGGTCTCGTCGATGTCTTCCCAAACGTCTGTGGCCAATGGGCTGCGGGCAAATCCCTGGTCTTTAACCTCCTCGTCACCGGTAAAGCCACCTATTTCACCGGTGCTGTTTATTGAACCTGCCAAGATGGCATCGTTGTTGATGATTATCTTTTCGGCTGCAGGAGCCACATATTTCATTTTGTTCATATCTATGTATATTATGGGTTATATTACTTTACTACTATCTTCTTGCCGTTCTGGATATAGAGACCGGGCTGCAGACCGTTGAGGCTGTTGCCTACATACTGGCCGTTGAGGTTGTATACACGACCGTTGGCCTTGACGCCGTCGATTACTAAGTCTTCGATACCTGTGGCAGTGCCGTCGATAACAGCCTTGAGAGCGTTAGAAGGAACTTTGTTGGGAACCAGGAAGAAAGCCCGGAATCCCTTCATCTTAGTTTCCGCTTGAGCCTTGAAGAACTTATTGCCTTCACCAAGGAATGCGTAATAACCAGTTGAGGGACCTGCTGGATTTACCGTCACAACATCCATAGGAGAATAAATGCCGAGGAATTGTATGTCTCCACTAACCATTGAAAAGGTGTAATCCTTGTTGTTTGCAACGGCTATCGTAGCTACGCCTTCAAAATTATAGGTACTACCATCCTTAGCCACCTTAATTAGACAGGGTTCACCAGCTGTAATTATGTCGGTGCTTACAAACTTAAGAGTTGTACCCTCAATAGAGGAGAGCTTGCGCAGTTCTACATCGTTACCGAAAGCAGCCGTGACCTGTGCTGCGGTAAGAGAGAAAGGCACACACAGTGTGTTCCAACCACCATCACCATACAGCGTACGCTTCAAGGTAACATTGACATTCTCAGCCTCCTCTACAATATTGTCGCCATTCTCATCGAGGGTGATTACTTTGGGAGATGCTGCATTTACCTTTTTAATCATTACCTCATCAAGGAAGAAACGGCGTGAAGTGGTTTCATTGGCAAACTGTAATGTAAATGGACCAGTACTTGTTACCTCCATTTCAAAAGTTTGCCATTCACCTTTTGTTGGATTAAATGATACGCTTGTAGTTGGTTCACTTTCTCCGTATTTCAAAGTCCCACCTGTAATTGTAAGTTGAACCTTTGTATCATCTGTGCTCCAAGCAGCAGCCTTGAATGTCAAAATGGATTTACCGGTGTATTCTATTGAAGAAGTTGTAACTGAAGATGCGTCTTTGCCTATTCTTATACATTTGTTACCTAAATAAACTTTACCGCTTTTGGTCCAAACTTCATCTAATTTCTCAGCTTTCCAATCTTTAGAAGCTATACTGCCAGAAAATGTATCATCATTACCACCGGTGCCATCACACTTGTCAAATGATTCATAGAAGACGAAATCTCCCACATGTTTGATACTATAACTTGCTTCTGAATTAGCAAAGCTACCTGTGGCAACAAACGTTGCAGTGATAACGGCTGTACCGTACTTCGCACCAAGAGTTATGACTCCAGTTGTAGCATCGACCTTGGCTATAGCTTCGTCGCTGCTTTTGTATTCGATAGAGCCCGTAGCGCCTTTTGTTGTGCACTTGGCAACCCGCGCCTCAAAAGTATCGCCGTCTTTAACTTCAAAAGTATTATTGTCTACTCCTACGCCGAAGGTAGTGGTTGTGGGAGTTTTGGAAGACGCAGTTGAAGTGTAATAAACCGTAATTGTTTTTAGAAAGTAAGATTTAGGTTTGTCGACGTCTGCTTTTTTACTAAATAACAACTCGATATCACCAGATGCTTTACCCTCAAAAGTATAGTCTGCATTCGTTGTTGTTAAAGCTACTTGATTTCCAAATGTCTGACCTCCAACTTTTACATCTAAAACAGGTGTTGTTTTTCCACATTTTGCGTTGACTACAATTTTTGATATTTCTGCATTGCTGTCTTTCAGTTTTACAGTTACAGTTACCTCTCCATTTGCACAATTCCAATAGTATCCGTTTACGCTTTTACCATCGATTGTACGAGAAGGAACAAAAGTTAAATCACCTGCAGGCTCAATAGTTTCTTCTGTATCTGTAAGCGTACATGTAACGCTCTTGCCTTGCGAATACCCCCCCAGGCAAATTACTGCGAGTAGGGTTAGCATGATTAATCGTAAATGTTTTGTCATAATGTTTATAGTTTTTAATTGTTAATGAATATCAGTAGTTGAATGGGTTATATATATAAATAGGTGTAAACAGAAATGGTACTCAGCACCGCCAAGCGACACGCACCGCACCACTCGCAGAGGCAAGCGGGACAATGGATGGGTCGTGGATGGAGCGCAAAGTAACCATTACAGCGTTAATTTTCTGCAAAAATACGGCATATTTATGACAAAAGATCAACAAAGGTGTTAAAAAGCAAGGCCATATGGGTTAAATTATATTAAAACGCGGCAATACGCACAATAATCGCAGTAATCAGGACAGAAAAGGCCCATAAGTCGCTCACCAAGCCCACAAGAGAAGCCTTATCCAGAAGCCCCATCCCAGCCATCCCAAAGGGATAGTAGACTCTCTCTGCTGTGGATCGGGTTGTTAGGAGCGTAAAGCGTGGCCCAAAGGAAAGAGAAGTTTCTTCTTGCTGTGGATATGGTTGTAACAAAATCCCATAAACGCAAAAAAGCGTGCAGCCCAATGAGCTGCACGCTTTTGCTTATAGTGTATTATGTGTCTACCTTTCGGCATTACTTAACCTCCTCAAATATAAAGTATATTGATAATCAAATAGTTACTGTTAGCAAGGTACAAATGATATGCAAATGTAAGTATAAAACTATATAGAAAAAGTACAAATGGACATTACTTTGTATGATAACATCCTTTTCTACAG
>ENA-OVGE01001548-OVGE01001548.1-human-gut-metagenome-genome-assembly--contig:-NODE-1548-length-17600-cov-12.913024_pt1 | contig 17600 bp, 16 predicted proteins | sample MGYA00237769_ERZ505417 | MGnify/ENA primary metagenome ERZ505417 (study PRJEB26158, sample SAMN06016403) | human gut metagenome | biome: human gut; feature: ankylosing spondylitis patient; material... | reverse complement strand
GAACGAACCCCCGGCAGGCCGCAGCCTGCCGGGGGTTCGTTGATTCTGGATCAGTTGTGCTGCTCGGCCAGCTCCTGCACCATGTCGTGCAGGCCCTGCCGTACCTCGGCGGGGGAGGTGACCTCCACCTTGCCGCCAAAACCGCAGACCCAGCCGTAAAACTGGTCGCTCACGCAGACCGGGACATCAAAGTGGAAGTACCCGTCTGCTTCCGGCAAAAAGAGAGTGTCCTGCCCGAAGCGGTCCCGCATGGCGGCTTCCAGGTCGGCGGTGCAGCGCAGGGTCACCCGGTATTCCGGCCCGGCGAACATGTTGAAATGCTTGCGCAGATAGCTGGGCAGGTCGAAGGCGGCAAAGGCCTCCTTGCCCCGGCGGGGGCGGTCCAGCACCTTGACGTAGGACATGCGGTCCACCCGGTAGTTGCGGATGTTGGCGGGATCCTTTTCATCCTGGTAGGCGATGAGGTAGTAGCAGCCGCCCTCCCAGGCCAGCTGCCAGGGGCTGACCGTCCAGGTGCTGTTGTTCTTGTAGCGGAACTGCACCAGCCGCCCGGCGCTGATGGCCGTGTGCAGCGCGTCGATGCTGTACAGCAAGGTGCGGCTGTCGGCCTTGGGGCGGCCGTCCACATACACCTGACGCTGCAGCTGGGTGCCCTCGTACTCGGAGCACAGGGCCTCCAGCTTGCGGATGAGCTTTTTGCTGGTGCGTGCCGAGATGACCTTGCTGGCCTGCACAGCATCCACCAGCAGCTTGAGCTCGGAAAGCTCGAAGGCACGGCTGGCCATCCAGTAGCCGCCGCCGCGCCCGCGCCGCAGCTGGATGTCGTAGCCCAGCGCGCACAGGGTGTCGATGTCGCTGTAGATGCTCTTGCGCTCGGCCAGAATGCCCTGCTGTTCCAGCAGTTCCACCAGCTGGGGCACGTTCAGCAGGTGGTTTTCGTCGGTTTTCTGCTCAAAGATGTGCAGCAATGCCAGGAGCTTGGTCTTTTGTCCTTCCTGCTTGGGCATGGCGGAGTACCTCCCTTGTTTTACGGCAGCTTTTTGTCAAAGGCAGCGCGGCGCTGGGTGGACAGGCGGAACATCTCTTCCAGCTTGTCCCGGTCATCGGCCACGAGGGCGTTGCGCATTTCGCGCAGGGCCGCATCGAACTGGTCGATCTCGCTGATCAGGTTTTCCTTGTTCCACAGGAACAGTTCCGCCCACATTTTGTCGTTGATGCGGGCAATGCGGGTCAGATCCCGGAAGGAGTCACCGGTGTATTCGCACAGCGAGGTGTTGTCGTTGGCGCACATCAGGCTCACGGCGATGGCGTGGCACAGCTGGCTGACGTAGCCGATCATTTTGTCGTGCTCCTGCACGGTCAGGGTGCAGATGTGCTTGAAGCCCAGCACCTCCGCCAGCTCCTTTGCCCACTGGATGGCCTCCGGGGTGTTCTTGTCGGTGGGGGTGATGATGAAGTTGGCCGGGGCAAAGTTCACCTCGGCAGCGTGCTCCACGCTGGAGGTCTCACGGCCTGCCATGGGGTGGCTGGCAATGAACTCCACCCCTGCCGGGCACATGGCCTGCACCGGCTCCACAAGGCCGGTCTTGACGCCGGACACATCCGTGAAGATGCAGCCGGGCTTGAGGAGCGGGCCGTAAGCTTTGAACCACTCCAGCAGGGCGGTGGGGTACAGGCCGAAGATGATGTGGTCGGCCTGCTGCACCAGATCCTCAAAATCGTGGGTCTTGCCGCTGGCAATGTAGCCGTGGTCGAGGGCATACTGTAAGTGTCCCTCACTGCGGTTGATGCCGTCCACATGGAAACCGGCTTTGGTCAGCTCCAGGGCATACTTGCCGCCCAGCAGACCAAGACCCACCACGAGATAACGTTTTGTTTTGTCAAGCATATTCTACCTCCACACCCAAAGGCCGGATGGCTGCAAAGAAATTCGGCCAGCTCTTCTGGATGGCTTCGGCGTCATCCACAGTCAGGGGCAGCCCGGCGGCTGCACTCAGCACCGCAAGGCTCATGACCACCCGGTGGTCGTTGTGCCCGTGCAGAATGCCTTCCGGCGCGTGCAGATGCTCGGCGCAGCCGTGCACCGTGATGGTGCCGCCCTCGCTTTCCAGCACGCCGCCGCAGGTCCGCAGCTCGGCTTCCATGGCGGCGATGCGGTCACTCTCCTTCAGGCGCAGGCGCTCGGCGTTGCGGATGACGGTGGTGCCCTCACACAGCAGGCCCAGCACCATGAGCACGGGGCCAAGGTCCGGGCAGTCGGCCAGGTCGATGTCCACCCCGTGCAGGGGCGCCTTTGCGAAGATGACAGCGTCCCCGTCGCGGGTGAACTGTGCGCCGCACCGGCGCAGGATATCCAGAATGACCGCGTCGCCCTGCAGGGTGTCCGGGGAAAGGCCGGTGACGGTCACCCCGCCGCACACGGCACCCAGCACCGCCGGGAAGGCCGCCTGACTGTAGTCGCCCTCCACGTCATAGTCGCAGGGGTGATAGTGCTGGCGGCCCGGCAGGGCCAGCGTATTCCCATCCAGCCAGCGGCTGGTCACGCCAAAGGCGGCCTGCACCGCACGGGTCATGTCGATGTAGCTGCGGCTCTCCACCGGCGGGATGAGGTGCAGGGTGCTGTCGCCGTCCAGCAGGGGCAGGGCAAACAGCAGCCCGCTGATGAACTGGCTGGACACGTTGCCCGCCAGCCGGTATTCCCCCGGTGTGAGGGCACCTTCCACGGTCAGACCGGCAGAGGTCTGTTCAAACCGTAGATCCTGCTCCCGGTACAACGTTTCGTAAACCGACTGGGGCCGCTCCATGAGCCGCCCACGGCCGGTAAAGGTCACTTCCTGCCCGGTGAGGCTGGCAATGGGGATGAGGAACCGCAGGGTGCTGCCGCTCTCGCAGCAGTCCACCGGGGCAGTGAGGTGGGCAAACCGGCCCAGCCCTTCCACCACAGCATCTGAGGGGCCGGTGGTCACCCGGGCACACAGCTGGCCTGCGGCGGCCAGCGTGGCGGAGATGTCCTTACTGAATTCCAGATTCGTGATGTGGGAGCTGCCTGTGGCCAGCGCCGCACACAGCACGGCCCGGTGGGCCATGCTCTTGCTGGGCGGGGCTGTGATGCTCCCGCCGATAAGGCGGGAAGAATGAATGGTTACCAGCATAGGCCGTTACATATCGCGGCCGATGGCCCATGCCACCTGGCGGCACTTGGCCATGGCCTGTGCAAAGGCGTCCGGGGTCAGGCACTGGGCACCGTCGCTCCAGGCGTGGCGGGGGTCATAGTGCACCTCCACCTCCAGACCGTCGGCACCGGCGGCCACAGCGGCGATCATCATGGGTTCCACGAGGTTTGCCTTGCCGGTGGCGTGGCTGGGGTCCACGATGACGGGCAGGTGGGTCTTTTCGTGGATGAGGGGCACGGCAGACAGGTCCAGCGTGTTGCGGGTGTACTTTTCAAAGGTGCGGATGCCGCGCTCGCACAGGATGACCTGCTCGTTGCCGCCTGCCATGATGTACTCGGCGCTCATGATCCACTCCTCGATGGTGTTGCACAGGCCGCGCTTGAGCAGCACGGGCTTGTGCATTTTGCCCACGGCCTTGAGCAGCTGGAAGTTCTGCATGTTGCGGGCACCGATCTGCACCACGTCCACATACTCCTCAAACTCCGGGATGCGGTCCTCGCTCATCAGCTCGGAAACGATGGGCAGGCCGGTGGCTTCACGGGCCTTTACCATATCCAGAATGCCCTCGGTCTCCAGACCCTGAAAGGCGTAGGGGGAGGTGCGGGGCTTGTAGGCGCCGCCGCGGAACAGCGCTGCGCCGCCGGCCTTGACCCCCTGCGCGATGCGCAGAGCCTGCTCGGCGTTTTCGATGCTGCACGGGCCTGCCATGACGGCGATCTTTTCCTTGCTGCCGATCTTCACGCCGCCGCAGTCGATGACTGAGTCTGCGGGGTGGAACAGGCGGTTTGCGCGCTTATAGGGCGCAGACACGCGGGTAACGTTGTCGATCCACGGGTTTGCCAGCACGTCCCGCTCGTCGATCTTGGTGGTGTCGCCCACCAGACCGAACACATTGTAGTCCTTGCCGGTGATCAGGGTCACGTCCAGACCCTGCTTTTCGAATTTATCAACGATCTTTTCCAGCTCCTCTTTAGGAGTGCCTTTTTTGGTGGAGATGATCATGGGAGGTTGTTCCTTTCCTGTTTGTTTTACATCACGATATGCGCCTTACTGGAGCCGTCGGTGCGCAGCAGCTGCGCCAGCCAGATGCAGGCGTGCAGGTAGCCCTGCGGGCCTTCCCCGATAAAATGTCCCTGACAGCCAAAGGACACCACGTCTGTTTTGCGGAAGGGCTCGCGCTCGTCCGGGGCGTCCAGCATCACCTCTACGGCGGGCACGCTGCACAGCCGCAGTGCGTCCAGAATGGCCACGCTGTAATGGGCGTAGCCGCCGGGGTTCAGCACGATGCCGTCTACCCGCCCCGGGGCAGACTGGATCTCGTCGATGAGGTCGCCCTCGTGGTTGGACTGGCAGATGTCTGTTTCGATGCCAAGCTGGTCGCAGCCCGCCTGCACATAGTCCATCAGGCCGGTGTAGTCCACTTCGCCGGGCACGCCTGGCTCAGACCAGCGCGCCAGATTGATGTTTGGCCCGTTAAGAATCAAAAATTTCATCCAGTGCCTCCTGTGCAGCTGCCAGCGCCTCGGCCAGCGTGCTGGTGTTAGAAATCACCGCATCTGCGGCGGCAAGGTACAGCGGGCGGCGCTGGGCTTCCATGGTGCGCAGCGCCTCGGCGCTGGAGGAAAGCGGACGGTCGCCGCCCACAGCCAGCGCTTCCACCGGCCGGTCGATGAACAGCACTACGCCGTTCTGGCGCAGGGCGCGGACATTCTCTGCCCGCTTCACCGCGCCGCCGCCGCAGGAGAGCACAAGCCCCTTTTCCTTGCCGAAACGGGCGATTTGCGCGGCTTCCTTTGCCCGGAAGCCCTCTTCGCCCTCGGCGGCAAAGATATCCGGGATGCTGCGTCCGTCTGCCTTGACGATCTCCTCGTCCAGATCCACCAGCGGTCTGCCCAGCTGCTTTGCCAGCAGGCGTCCAAGGGTGGATTTGCCGCAGGAGGGCATCCCCACAAGGGCGATGTTCAGCGTCTCGCGGCGCAGCGCAGCGGTGATGCGCCGCACCTTGCCCGGGGCGTCCTCGAACTTGCGGCCAAGGAAGTATTCGGCGGCGTACACCGCCTGTGCCACCAGCATCTCCAGCCCGCCTACGGCCACCGGCACACCGGCGTCCTCGGCGCGGAGAATGAGTTCGGTCTTGTTGGGGTTATATACCACGTCCACCACGGCTTCCAGCCCGGGCATGGCGGCCACGTCCAGACTGCACACGCCCACGTTGGGGTACATCCCGGCGGGGGTGGTGTTGAACACCACCTGTGCACCGCTGCGCACGGCTTCGGCGTAGCTCAGCTCGCCCTTTTCCGGGTCGGGGGTGCGGCTGACCGTCAGCACTTTGGCAGCGCCCTTGTCCAGCGCCACCGCGCGGGTGGTGTTGTGGGTGCCGCCGGTGCCTAAAATGAGTACCGTCTTGCCCGCAAGCTCCACGCCGTGGGCTTCGCACAGGTGGGCAAAGCCCAGATAATCGGTGTTGTAGCCGTAGAGCAGGCCGTTTTTATTGACCACCGTGTTCACCGCGCCGATGGCGCGGGCGCGGGGGTCGATGAAGGAACAGTACTCCATCACCAGTTTTTTGTAGGGGATAGTCACGTTGATGGCCTTGAACTGCCGCCGCTGCAAAAAGGCGCGGGCGTCTGCTTCGGTGGGCAGGGGGCACAGCTCGTAGCTGTACCCGCAGAGCAGCTCATGGATGGTCTTGGAGTAGGAGTGTCCCAGCTTGCCGCCAATCAGTCCGTATTCCATCTCAGTCCTCCTTCCGGTAGCCGGTGGGGTCGGTCATCCACCGGGCACCGTACCGGGCGGTGAGCAGATCGCCCACCGCAAGGGCGGCGGCGCAGGTCTGCACAATGGCGGCCCGGGGCACGATGCAGGGGTCGTGCCGTCCCTGAATGGACAGCTGTGCGTCCTTTTTGGCGATATAGTCCACCGTATCCTGCTGCTTATAGATGCTGGGGGTGGGCTTGACGGCGGTGCGGAACACTACCGGCATACCGTTGGCAATGCCGCCGTTGATGCCCGCATTGTGGTTGGTGGCGGTGACCACCGCGCCCTCTGCCGTCATGCGGAAGGCATCGTTTGCTTCCGAGCCGCGCAGCCCGGCAAAGCCGAAGCCGGTGCCGAACTCGATGCCCTTGACCGCCGGGATGGAAAAGGCCAGATGGGCGATTTCGCTTTCCACGCTGTCAAAGTAGGGCTCGCCGATGCCGGCGGGCAGGCCGAGGATGGCGGTTTCCAGCACGCCGCCCACGCTGTCGCCCTCAGCACCGGCGGCGCGGATGGCGGCTTTCATGGGCTCTTCCACGGCGGCGTCCAGCACCGCAAAGCCCTCGGTCTTACTGGCAAGCGTCTCCACCTGTGCCGCAAGGGCGGCGGGGTCGTCCAGCGCAAAGGACGTATCTGCAAGACCCGCGCATCGAGCGATGTGGGTGGTGATATCAATGCCTGCCCGCTGCAATGCGGCAAGCACGATGCTGCCGCCCGCCACCAAAGCAGCGGTCACCCGGCCGGAAAAATGCCCGCCGCCCCGGGCGTCCTGAAAGCCGTGGTACTTGGCATAGGCGGTAAAGTCCGCGTGGCCGGGGCGCAGAAGGTCGGCGGTCTTGGCGTAGTCCGCGCTGCGGGTGTTCTGGTTTTCGATCATCAGGGCGATGGCGGTGCCGGTGGTGTGGCCGTTTACCACACCGGAAAGCAGCTGCACCGCATCCGCCTCCACACGGGGGGTGGAAAGGCCATCGCCCCGGGCGCGGCGCTTATCCATGCAGGCGGCGAGGAAGCTCTCATCCACCGGCACACCGGCAGCCATGCCGTCCAGCACAGCGCCCACGGCGCGGCCGTGGCTCTCGCCGAAGATGGTCAGCGAAAGGTCGCTGCCAAAGGTATTTTTCATGGGTCAGTCCTCCATGCCCAGCAGCGGGCGCAGCCCCTCCACAGGGATGGTCTCGGCGCGCCAGCAGCCAAGGCCGGGCACCTTGATGATGGTGATCTGCCCGCCCTGCGCTTTTTTGTCGTGCAGCATCTCGGCCAGCACCTTTTCCTTATCGTAGGCGGTGCGGGTGGGCAGACCCAGACGGCGGTACACGCCGCGCACCCGCTTTTGCAGCGCCTTGGATTCGATCATGGGCAGCATGCCCAGCGCCACGCACTCGCCGTGGAACAGGCCGGTGGTGCGGCGTCCCTTGATGCCCTTCACGGCTTCGATGCCGTGGCCGATGGTGTGGCCGAAGTTCAGCGCTTTGCGCATACCCTGCTCGGTTTCGTCCTGCTCCACGATGCTCTTTTTAAAGCGCAGGCTGCGGCAGATGATCTCACCGATGCGGTCGTCCACGTCCTCTTTTTCAAAGATGGAGAACAGCTCCGGGTCGGCCAGAAGCCCGGCCTTGACCGCCTCGGCCAGACCGTTGATGAAGTGGCGGCGGGGCAGGGTGGACAGGGTGTCCGGGTCCACGATGACCAGCTTGGGCTGCCAGAAGGCACCCACGATGTTCTTGGTGTCGCCCAGATCCACGGCGGTCTTGCCGCCGATGGAGGAATCGATCATGGAAAGGGTGGTGGTGGGGCAGTTGATAAAGTCGATGCCGCGCATATAGATGGAAGCGGCAAACCCGGCAAGGTCGCCCACCACGCCGCCGCCTACGGCCACCACAAGGTCGCCCCGGCCCATGCCGAAGTCCAGCATCTGCCGCAGCACGGTCTCCAAAATTTTAAAGCTCTTGCTGGCCTCGCCCTGCGGCACAGTGATGATGGTGGCATCCTTGCACTGGTCGGCTACCATCTGGGCGTACTGTGCAGGCACACCGCTGTCGGTGACCACCGCCACCCGGCGGTCCAGCCGGGCGAACTGGTACAGGTTTTCCAGCGAGCCGCGCTTGACGATGATGTCGTAGCTGCGCTCGCCCAGATTCATGGTCAGCTTGGTTCCGATAAAATCACTCATTTTGTATACACTCCTAACAGCCGCACCGTCCGGCAGATGCGGTCAAGCTCGCGCAGCAGCGCGGCGGTCTCGCCGGCGGCGGCATCGCCCACCAGCTCTACATAAAAATAATATTCAAAGGGGACGTGCGGCATGGGGCGGCTCTTGATGGACTCCATATTGAAGCCGCTGGCACCGATGACCTGAATGACCTCGGCCAGCTTGCCGGGCTTGTTGTCCACCGTGAAAAGCAGCGAGAACCGGTTGCCCGCCGTGGGCTTTTCGCGGCTGAGCACGATGAACCGGGTGGTATTGTCGCCGTCGGTGTTGATGTTGGGCACCAGAATTTCCAGCCCGTACAGGGCGGCAGTCTCGGCGCTGGCAATGGCGGCCTTTGTCGGGTCTTTGCTTTCAGCCACAAACTTTGCAGCCATAGCGGTGTTGGCCATGGCGGTGGCGGGCAGACGGAACTGCTTTAAAAAGGTCTCGCTCTGGGCGATGGCCTGCTGGTGGCTGTACACCGTGCGCAGCTGGGAAAGCTGGGTGCCCGGCAGCACCAGCAGGTTCTGGGAGATGGGCAGGTCGTACACGTCCACCACCCACAGCTCCGGGTGGTTATAGCACAGGTCCAGCACGGCGGAAACGTCCCCGGCGTGGCTGTTTTCAAAGGGTACTACGCCGTGGGCAGCTTCACCGGAGGCCACGGCCTCGAAAACCTCGTCCCATGTGGAATAACTCACGGCCTCGGCGTGGGGGAACAGCGCCTTGAGGGCGATGTGGGCAAACGCACCCTCCACCCCCTGATAGGCAGCGCGGTTGCGTCCCAGCACAGCGGCCTCGTACTGCTTGGCAAGATCCATCATGTGCTGGACGTGGTCTTTATAGTAAGGGCGCAGCGCAGGCTGCTGAATGCGGGCTGCGGCCTTTTCCAGCACGGCGGCCTCCCGGGCGGCATCGTAGATGGGCAGGCCGTGCGCCCGCTTATATTCGGCCACCTGTAAAACAGCAGCCATCCGGCGCTCGAACAGCGCAGCCAGCTGTGCATCCACCGTGTCGATCTCGGCACGGGCTTGTTCCAGTGCGTCCATGGGGGTCACATCCTTTTTGGTCGGTTTTTGCGGGGATACCTAGTAAGTATACCATAACCGGGACAGAGAAACAACAAACCGCCCTCCATTTGAGGGTGGAGAAAATTTCAAATCAGCCATGGGTAAAAAGACAAAAATAGAAAACAGAGGCTCTCTGGTCATCGCCTGCGGCGACGACCAGAGAGCCTCTCAATCGCTGTTTTTATTCTTCAAAATATCCTCCCAGCTGCGGGCTTTACCGTAATAGCGCCCGTAGGGGTTATCAAGGTCTGCGGCGCGGAGGACAGGCGGCGCGGGCGGCTGGGGCTTTGGGGTGCGGTCAAAGGTGAAACGGGCGGCGGGGCCGCCGGCTTTGATGCGGAAGCGCATCTTTAGTGCCCCTCCCCGGCGGTGGAGACAGCCCCGGCGGTCAGGTTTGCCCAAAGGGGCTCGCTGTTTTCCAGCAGGGAAGCGGATTCCTTCAGCCATGCGCCCCGGATGCCGATATAGTAATCTGCCAGCAGCTGCTGGCTGTCACCGCTGGCGCTCTGCACTGCGTCCGAGGTGTAGCTGCCCAGCTCCATCCCGGTCAGCACCGGGCAGTCCGTCCAGCGGTAGACCATGTTCCACCAGTCGCTGTCGGCATCGGACTTGGGCAGATGGCCGTCCAGATACCGCAACGTGCCGGTGGTCTGCTGGAAGCCTGCGGGGTCATACAGGATAAAGATGGAACTGAGGGAACTCTGGATATCGGTGGAAAGCTTGGTGGTGCCTGCCATATCCAGATAGGCGTCCGAGTCCTCACTGTTGAAGGCCATGGTGTATTGGTTCAGCTTTACCACCACCTTGCCGTCCCCGTTGCAGTCCTCGCCATAGGCGGCAAGCTGCTGTTGCAGGGCGGTGACGGTGGCTTCGGGCAGGTAGTAGGGGCTGACCACCGCAATGTTGTAATCCGGGTGGGTGGTCAGGAAATACTGCCCAATAAAGCAGTACGCCACGAACGCACCTGCAATGCCGAAGATGAGCACCCATTTCAGGTTGTAGTCCCACCAGTTTGCCCAGCGCTCCTTGCGGCTGTACTGCCGCTGTTTGCGGGGCTTGAGATCCTTGGGGTCAATGTCGCGTTCGTAACGGTAGCTTGCCATAAAATAGTTCTCCTGTGTGATGAAACGAGCGGGAAAGGCTGTTACTTCAGGGCAGCCAGAATGCTCTGGCGCACGGCGTCGGGCAGCTGTTTCTGCTCGGCCTTGCTCATGCCGGCGGTCTGGATGGGCGACATGATCTTGATGCGCACACTGCCCGGGCGGCAGCGGTTGCCGTTAGCCTCAAACAGGGCGCGGGCACCGGTGACAGCCACCGGTACCACCGGGGCGCTTGTCTTGACGGCAATGCGGAAAGCACCGGCCTTGAACTCGCCTGCGCCGCCCTCCTCACCCTTGTAGCGGGTGCCCTCGGGGAAGATGACAAAGCTGCGGCCGCCCTCCACGATGGCGGTGGCATCGTTCAGTGCCCGCACCGAGGCGCGCACATCGTCACGCTGCACGAACACGCAGCCCAGAAGCTTCATCCAGCGGTTGAGCAGGGGAATCTTTTCCAGCTCCTCCTTGGCAAGGATGCCGTGGGGTTTTTCCAGCCCGGCCAGCAGCAAGGGAATGTCGTAGTAGCTGCGGTGGTTCGCCACAAACACGCAGGGACGGTCTTTGGGGATGTTCTCCAGTCCTTCCACCAACAGGGACACACCGGTCACCTTTAAGATGCCCCGGCTCCAGCGGGGGATATGCTGGTTCACGATCTGCTCCACGGTGGCGGTATCTCCGGCGGCTGCGGCGCGCTCGGCGCGGCGCAGGATGCCGTAATGCAGGATCATGTACCCGAACAGATAAATAAACATCGCAATGGTGCGAAGAATGCTCATAATGGTTTCCTCCTATTGCAAAAAATGCCATTGTCATTGTAGCACATTTTGCGTAAAAAAGGGAGAGATAAATATTTTTTTACAATTAGCCCCGGTTGTATCTTGCAAAGTTGACAAAATACAGGTATATTTATATCTGTAAAGCCAGCACAATGGCACTTTCCAGACAAAACGCCTGCGGTGCCGGTTAAAAACACAAGAGAGGTACCGCAGTTACTATGGGTCTTTTTCCTTCTGCCAATGATTTCAAGGCCGGTAAGGGTGTCGAAAAGGACGCCCCCCGCAAGACCGGCATCGGCCGCTTTTTTGAGCTTGTAGGCCGTGATATGAACGGGATGTTCCTTGCAAACCTGCTGACCTGTATCGGGTTTGCACCGGTCATCTGTCTGGTGTACATCGGCTTTTTGCAGAACAGCCTGCCGGTGATGCTGGGCAGCGCCGCCGTGGGCGGCCTGCTGGCCGGGCCCGCACTGGCCGGAATGTACGATACCGTTCTGCGCGCGCTGCGCGACGAGGCGGGCTACTGGTGGGTGACCTACCGCAAGGCCTTCAAGCGCAATTTCAAGGCCAGCCTTGTGCCCGGTGTGCTGTATACCGTGGTGGTCACGCTGCAGATTTTCCTCGTCTATTTCTGCTTCAATATGCTGTACCACGGTACCAACGTGGGCGTCCCGCTGTGGGTGGCTACGGTGCTCAATCTGGTGCTGTTCCAGATGCTGTTTGCCTACATGTGGCCGCAGGTGGTGCTGCTGGACCAGCCCTTGAGCCTGACTTTGAAAAACAGCATCAACTGCATGATCGCCTTTTTGCCCCACGCACTGGCTGCTGCCATCGTGCAGGTGCTGTTCTGGGGCGTGGTGATTTTGTGCATGCCGCTGGGGCTTTTCCTGATGCTGATCTTCGGTTTCTGGTTCGTCACCGAGGTGTCCTGCCAGATCGTGTACGGTGATATTGACCGGGTGTTCCACATTGAGGAGAACATCCGCAAGATGAAGGACGCCGAACTGGAAGCAGCCCTCAAGGAGGACTACGCCGACGACGACACCCCGGAAGAATAAGCGATAAAACTGCGGAAAGGAGCGATGTCCCATGGAACAACGGAATAATCTTGTGCTGCAGGGGACAGAGACCTTTTCCCGCGGGCAGCTGGACAACCTTGCGCTGGAAAACGGCGCACTGGTGCTGGACAGCGTGGCCGGGCGCAGCCTTTTGTACGGCAGCTACACCACCCCGGAGTTTGCCATGCCGGCCTTCTGCAATCTGAACGTCAGCTGGAACGCCCACGCACCCCGGGACACCATGGTGGAGGTGCGCTGCCGGGTGTACGCAGCAGGGGCGTGGACAAGCTGGATGAGCTTTGGCAAGTGGGCGCCGGATTACCCCCGGTGCAGCGTGTCCAGCCAGAGCGAGGACGGCATGATCTTTTTGATGGGCGATACCGTCACGGTAGCCGCCCCGGGCGGCGGCACCGGCGTGCAATTGCAGGTGAACCTTTCCACCAACAACGATAAAGTTAGCCCGGCGGTGCGTCTGCTGGCGGCGGCGGTGCGTCCTCTTGCGTGGGAAAAGCACAACGGCCACCCGCTGAACCGGCGGCTCTATCTGCCGGAATACTGCCTTTCCGCCCACGACCCCAGCTTTGGGCGGGAGATGGATCTGCCGCTGGTCATGGCGGCGCTGATGAACCGCTGGGGCGAGGATATTCTGCCGGAGGAAGTGGCCTACGCCATGGAGGACGGCAGCACCCGCAGCACCGGCAACACCGCCTTTGCTGCAGCCGCCGCAGGCTGCTGCGGCTACCCCTGCTGGCAGGCGTGGATGGATCTTGCCGACCTGCGGGAGCAGATCCACGACGGCTGCTCGGTGGCGGTGCAGGTGGAGCGGCGGGTGCGCGGCCAGCGCGACCCGTCGCGGCTGTGGATGGGGCTGCGCGGTTTTGGCCACGATGACGCCGTGATGGCAGATTTTGTGCTGCTGAACGACCCCACCGCCGATACCGACGGCGCAGTGAACTGCACCATGGCGCTGGTGGATTTTATGCGTTACTTTACCGGCAAGGCCATTGCCCTGCGGCCAAAGCAGCGGGAGACTGAGGCCGACCGTCCCCGGCGGCTGCGCTGCGAGCTGCACGCTGGCACCCAGCCGGGCGTTTACTATTTTGAGCGGCGGGGAGAACCCGCAGACCTGCCGGAGGATTTTTCCGGCTGGATCGCCTGCGCGCCCCACGATGGCGTGGCGCACGCCACCACCGCCCACCGCACCTTTTTGCGCTGTACCCGCACCGAGGACGGCGGGGTACAGTTCCCGCCGGAGCTGCTGGCCGCAGGCGGGCGCTACAGTGTGTATGCAGTGGATCAGACCGGCACCATGCGGGTAGCAGAGGTACGGCTGCCGAAGCCGACCCCCGTACCTGCAAGCACAGAACCCAAAGCCAATGGCCAGACCGGGGATGCTCCGGCACAGCCGTAAGCTTTTTCAGGGCGATATATGAAACAGGAGGAACACATTATGGCAAAGACGATCATCACTTTGGGCCGTGAGTACTGCACCGGCGGACGCTACATCGCAGAGGACGTGGCAAATGCACTGGGCATCAAGCTTTACGACAAGGAGCTGATCACCATGGCAGCAAAGAACTCCGGCTTGTCGGAGGAGGCTGTTGCCGCCAGCGAGAAACGGCACACCCACAGCCTGCTGTACAGCCTGTACACCATGGGCAACGAGCTGCCGCTGGGCGATCAGGTGTTCATTCTGCAGAGCCGCATCATCAAGCAGCTGGCCGAGGAAGGCCCCTGCGTGATCCTGGGCCGCTGCGGCGACTATGTGCTGCGTGAGCGCAAGGATGTGCTGCGCGTGTTCGTGTACGCCCCCAAGGAGTGGCGGCTGGAATACGCAAAGACCAATCCTCTGGTCAAGGCCAAGGACGAAAAGGGCATCAAGGACGAGGTGGAAAAGACCGACCGCAACCGTTCTGCCTACTACAACTACTACACCCAGAACCGCTGGGGTGATGCCCACAACTATGATCTGGCCATCAACGCTGCTCTGGGCCGCGAGACCTGCGTGAAGATGATCCTGGACGCAGCCGCCGCCAAGGAGAAGAACCTTGGCTGACCGCCCGGGCACTTCAAAATAAAACAACGATGATTCGTGGGTAGGGTGCTTTTGCACCCTGCCCACGTTTCGGGCAACGGCGACTGTTTTACTCCTTCAGTCACGGCTCCCGCCGTGCCAGCTCCCTCGAAGAGGGAGCCTTTGGCAGTATGATGGAGTTCCTGATTTTGCCAATGCCTCCCTCATTGAGAAAGACTTCCCCCGGCCGGGGGGAAGATGTCACGCAAGTGACAAAAAGGGGAGCGGTGGCATCGCGCAGCGATGACGGAAGGAGTTATTCGGCAGCGGCCTTGCCATATTCCCTGTAACCTCAACATCAAAAGGAGCAAACGTGGAAACAAAGCAACCCCAAACCTCTCCCGCCCAAACGCGGGAAAACATTATGGGCACCATGGAGATCAACCCTCTGCTGGTCAAGCTGAGCGTGCCCATGATGATCTCCATGCTGGTGCAGGCGCTTTACAACGTGGTGGACTCGGTGTTCGTGTCCCATGTGAGTGAAAGCGCCCTCACCGCTGTGTCCCTCGCCTTCTCGCTGCAGAATGTGATGATCGCTGTGGGCGTGGGCACCGGCGTAGGCGTGAACGCCATGCTGTCCAAAAGTCTGGGCGAAAAGAACCAGAGCCGCGCCAATGCCACGGCGAAAAACGGCATCTTTCTTTCGCTGTGCAGCTTCGTGGTGTTCCTCGTCATTGGCCTTACCTGCATGAAGCCCTATTTTTATGCACAGACCAGTGATGCGGCTATTGCGCAGCAGGGCATCCAGTATCTTTCGGTGTGCTGCATCTTCAGTCTGGGCCTTTTCACCCAGACCATGGGCGAAAAGCTGCTGGCCGCTACCGGCCGCACCTACCTGAGCATGATCAGTCAGCTGGTGGGTGCCGTGGTGAACATCATTCTGGACCCTATCTTCATCTTTGGCTACTGCGGTGAGGCCCTCAGTGGTACCACCGGCGCAGCTGTGGCAACGGTCATCGGCCAGTTCTGCGGCGCAGGCATGACCCTGTTCTTCAACCTGAACAGGAACCCAGATATCCAGATCAGCTTCAAGGGCTTCCGCCCCAGTGCCAAGGCCATTGGCCGCATCTACACGGTGGGCCTGCCCAGCATTGCCATGCAGTGCGTGGGCAGCCTGATGACCTTTGGCATGAACCTGATCCTCATGAGCTTCTCGGCCACAGCGGTGGCGGTGTTCGGTGTGTACTTCAAGCTGCAGAGCTTCGTGTTCATGCCCATCTTTGGCTTGAACAACGGCATGGTGCCCATCATCAGCTACAACTACGGTGCCCGCAGACCGGACCGCGTGAAAAAAACCATCAAGCTGGCAGTCTGCTATGCCGAGTGCATCATGCTCATTGGTTTCTGCATCTTCCAGTTCGCACCGGATAAGGTGCTTGGCATCTTTGCGGCCAGTGATGCCATGCTGGCCATTGGCATCCCAGCCATGCGCATCATCTGCCTGCATTTCCTGCTGGCGGGTGCCAGCATCGTGCTCAGCTCGGTGTTTCAGGCACTGGGCAACGGTGTGTTCAGCCTGATCGTTTCGGTCTGCCGGCAGCTGTTCGTGCTGCTGCCGGCCGCATGGCTGCTGGCACAGACCGGCAATGTCAACAATGTCTGGTGGGCCTTCCTCATCGCTGAGATCGTCAGTGTCCTGCTGAGCCTTGGCTTCTACGCCCGCATCAACAAAAATATCATTGCCCCCATGTATTCCCCTGCCGAATGAGGGGCGTGAAAAACTGTCCCTGCAAAGGAAAGGAACGTGATCTCTATGGTAAAAAAGCTCAAATGGAATCTGGTGCTCATGAGTGCGCTGTATCTGGGTCTGGGCGTTTTTCTGCTCATGAAGCCCACCACGGCCCTGAACATCGTGTGCTATGCGCTGGGCGCTGTGGTGCTGGCCTGCGCGGCGGTGCAGCTCATCCGCTATTTTGTGGTGGAACGCGGTGTGTTCCAGAGCCAGCTCACCCTGATCTCCGGTATCATCTGTCTGGCATTGGGTGCGTTCCTGATCCTGCGCAGCGACATCGTGGTGAGTATCCTGCCCATCGTGTTCGGCCTGTTCGTGATCTTTGACAGCATCAGTCGTGTGCAGAACGCACTGGATCTGCGCCGCTGCGGCTATTCCAGCTGGAAGAGCTTTCTGCTGCTGCCGGTGCTCAGCGTGGTGCTGGGCGTTATCATGATCCTGAACCCCTTCGGCACCATGGAAACACTGGTCATGGCCATTGGCATCATCCTGATCGTGGAAGGTTCCATCAACCTGCTCAGCGCCCTGTACACGGTGCTGGCCGTGCGCCGTTTTGCCAAGCTGCACCCGGAGACTCAGTCCATGCTGGAGTCCCTGACCGGTGAAGACCTGAACGGCGACGGCGTGGTCGCCCCGGATGTGACCCGCACCGATGCCGAGGCCAGCGCTGTGGAGCTGGATGAGGTGGACGAGAGCGCCACTGTGGAACAGGAGAACGAGAAATAAGGAAACTCCTCCAGTCTGCTTCGCAGACAGCCCCCTCTGGGATGGGGCCTCTGGCCAAACCGGAGACTTTTCCGTTTCCGCGGAAGTTTGCCGGAATGCCAAAGGCTCCCTCAATGAGGGAGCTGGCAAACCCGAAGGGTTTGACGGAAGGAGTTCGCAATCAAAACAGCAAAGGATAAAAGAGAAATGGAAAAGTATGATCTGATCATTGTCGGTGCCGGCCCGGCTGGCATTTTTACCGCTGTGGAGCTGCTGCGCCACGGCAGCAAAAAGAAGATGCTGCTGGTGGAAAAGGGCAAGCCCGTGGAAAAGCGCCACTGCCCCAAAGCCGAAGTGGGCCACTGCGTCAACTGCCGCCCCACCTGCGCCATCACCACCGGCTTTTCCGGTGCAGGTGCCTTCTCGGATGGCAAGCTGAGCCTCTCCTATGAGGTGGGCGGCGACCTGCCCGCCCTGATCGGAGAGGAGTTTGCACAGGAGCTTATCGACTACACCGACAAGATCTATCTTGAGTTCGGCGCAGACCCCCATGTGGAGGGCATCTACACCGGCGAGGAGATCAAGGAGATCCGCAAGAACGCCATCCATGCCGGCCTGAAGCTGGTGGACTGCCCGATCCGCCATCTGGGCACAGAGAAGGCGCAGCAGCTGTACCTTGCCATCCAGAACTATCTGGCCGACAACGGCGTGGAGATGCTGTTCAATACCGAGTGCGAGAACATCATCCTTGAGAACGAGGAGTGCAAGGGCGTGCTGCTGAAGGACGGCGATCAGGTCCGGCCTGTGTATGCGGATACCGTGGTCATTGGCACCGGCCGCCGCGGTGCGGACTGGCTGGAAAAGATCTGCGCCGAGCATCATATTGCCCATAAGCCCGGCACCGTGGACATCGGTGTGCGCGTGGAGTGCCGCAACGAGGTCATGGAAAAGGTGAACAAGGTGCTGTATG
>ENA-OVGE01001533-OVGE01001533.1-human-gut-metagenome-genome-assembly--contig:-NODE-1533-length-17763-cov-15.541111_pt1 | contig 17763 bp, 18 predicted proteins | sample MGYA00237769_ERZ505417 | MGnify/ENA primary metagenome ERZ505417 (study PRJEB26158, sample SAMN06016403) | human gut metagenome | biome: human gut; feature: ankylosing spondylitis patient; material... | reverse complement strand
CCAACGACCCCGAGATTACAAATCACGTGCTCTGGCCAACTGAGCTAAAGAGGCAATCTTTACAGCCGCAATACGGCTAAATTTCCATCTACCGGAAAACGGCTGCAAAGATACAACTATTTTTTGAATCAACAAAATTTTTTCGAGTTTTTTTTATCGATTCCTTGATTTTTCTTTAAATTTGGTCAATTGAACCTTCATTGAGTCCACTGCCTGGTCAATTCCTTCCTCAAAAGTGTCACATGTCTTTTCTACGAACAACTTGGTTCCAGGGACAGCAACTTCCAGATGAACTTCCTTATTCAAGGCAGTAGCAGGCTTCACGACCTTTAATTGCACCTCTACTTTCTGTATATCTTCAAAAGTTTTTTCTAACTTGGCGACTTTCTTTTCGATAAACGCCTGTAACTTCTCGGTAGCGTCGAAGTGAATCGACTGAATCTTAATTTCCATAGTTACCTCCATTTTTTAAAAGGTTACGCCCGAGGATGGGCTTCAATATAAACTCGTTTCAACTGTTCAAACGTTGTATGCGTATAAATCTCGGTCGTCGAGAGTTTCGCATGTCCTAACAGTCTTTTCAAACTTTCAATTCCTGCACCATGATTCAACATTGCAGTAGCAAACGTATGCCTCAACACGTGCGGACTTTTCTTTTTCAACGAGCAAACCCTTGCGAGGTTCTCCTTCACGATTTCTCTGACTTGAACCGGACTCATCCGTCCGCCCTTATCCGCAAGCAAAAGAGCTCCAGTCTTAACCATCACCCTTTGTGCTCTTAGAGCCAAATATTCCGAAAGAGCATTTTTAAGCTCGTCACCAAAAGGAACTATACGTTGTTTGTTTCCCTTACCCGTAATCTTTATCTCTTTTTTGATAAAGTTCACATCGTCAACATCAAGTCCTATCAACTCTGACAATCGCATCCCCGTCTCATAGAACAATATTATAATAGTACGTGCGCGTACATTATTATAATCATCGCCCCACATTTTCCTGTCAAGCAACTCATCCATCTCATTTTCTTTCAAGAATTGAGGTAGCGGTCTACTTTCCTTAGGTCCTTTGAGGCTATGAGCGGGATCCGACTCCACATAATGTCTGACTAAAGCAAACCGATAGAACATTTTCAAAGCACTCAACCGGCGATTAACCGAGGTTGCCTTATTTCCTGCATCTATCATATGCTCCATCCAGTTGCGAATCATATCAGAATCAACAGATTCCCAAGTGAAGGATTCAGACAAGTTCCTAGCATACTGCTCAAAGAGTTTCAAATCTTCGCGATAGTTTTCTACCGTTCTCTGCGACCTGTTCAGTTCAGAGCGCAAATATTCCAAGAACTTATCTATACTCAACATAACGTCGTACCTTTTTCATTTCGGCAACGAAGTTACGAAAATTATTTTAAACTACCAAATTTTTTGAGGATTTTTTACTTTTATTCCTCGTTTGCACGCAACTGCTGTACGTAGATGGCGTGTTCCATCTTGAGACGCTTCAAAACAGAAGGCTTGTCATACTGCTGACGAGCACGAAGCTCCTTAACAACACCTGTCTTTTCGAATTTTCTCTTAAACTTCTTGAGAGCTCTCTCGATGTTCTCACCGTCTTTAACTGGTACAATAATCATTTTGTTTTGCTTTTAATTTATTATGTTAAACTTATGTTGTTTCTTTGCTAAAAGGGCATAGCGCCACAATTTGCGGGTGCAAAATTACGCTTTATTTATCAAACTACCAAGATTTTACACGTTTTTTTGTTCTAAATTGTTCATTTTAGTGGCTTTGTGGCTTCCTTAAGCCAGTTTTTATCATCTTCTTCGAGCCAAGGTGACAATTTTTCAAACACCATTCTATGATAATCATTAAGCCACTTCTTCTCTTCGGGCGTCATCAACTCCATTTCTATAGGAGCAGTGTCTATAGGGCAAAGAGTAAGAGGCTCCATCTGTAGGAATTTTCCAAAATCTGTCTGCACGTAATTTGTAACAAGCAGAGTGTTCTCTATACGAACGCCAAACTCTCCTGCCAGATAGATGCCAGGTTCATCAGTAATGGTCATTCCTGCTCTCAAAGGTGTAGGCTTCCATTCCATACGTATCTGATGAGGACCTTCATGCACGCTCAAGTAAGAACCCACACCATGACCGGTTCCATGCAAATAGTTAAGGCCTTCACGCCAAAGGCATCTGCGCCCCACTGCATCAAGCTGTGTACCCGAGGCACCATCTGGGAACTTAACAAGTTCTATCTGTATATGAGCTTTGAGAACGAGTGTATAGATGCGTTTCATCTTCTCGCTCACAGGTCCAAGAGCTATCGTTCGGGTTATATCTGTGGTTCCGTCTTGATATTGGGCACCAGAATCGATAAGAATCATCCCTTCAGGACGAAGCTGAGCATCCGTCTGCGTTGTGGCTTCATAATGAACGATGGCACCATGTTCCTGATAACCGGCAATGGTATCGAAGGAAATATCACGAAAAAGAGGTTGTTCCGAACGAAGGGATGTCAACTTGCGATCAACAGACATTTCTGTTTGTCCACCCATCTCTACCGCCGGCTTCAACCAACGCAGGAACTTCACCATTGCTATTCCATCCCGCAACATAGCCCGCCGGAATCCCTTCACCTCGGTTTCGTTCTTTACGGCCTTCATAACAGGAATAGGCGAAGCCGAAGACACAATCTCTTGACATTTCACAGCCTTCCACAGCCGATAGCTTGTTTCGTCACCATCAAGCAAGATATTATATTCCGAGTAAGTCCTCAGTTCATCTTCCACCTTATTATATTTATATAGGGAGACACCATTCTCGGCAAGATAAGCCGTCACCTGCGGTGTAAGTTTTCGCTCGTCCACAAAAAGAGAAACCTTATTGGAAGAGATCAACAAATAACTCACAAAGACCGGCACACAATGAACATCCGTACCACGAAGGTTGAGTGTCCAGGCTATATCATCGAGAGCCGACACAAGCATACCATCTGCATGCAGCACACGAAGAGCCTTACGAATACGCGAGAGCTTAGACTGCAAAGTCTCACCTGCATATTCCAAAGGTTGAATCTCAACAGGAAAATCAGGAATAGACGGACGATCTTTCCAGATAATGTCTAACGGATCAAAATTGGTACGCACAGTGATACCTCCCTTCTGGCGAAGTTCGGCAACCAGCGCCTGCGTCTCATGATAGGAGTTAACCATTCCATCGAGTCCCACCTCAGGAGAATCAACCTCAGCCAGCTGCTCTCCCAACCACTGAGCTATAGTAGGCGTACCTTCCACCCGCTGTTTCATCAGTTGATATTCAGTGCCTTTCAACTGCTGTTCTGCAGCTAAGAAATAGCGCGAATCCGTCCACAACGCAGCCTTTGTAAGAGTAACTACAGCAATACCAGCCGAGCCATTAAAGCCCGATATCCACTCACGGCCCTGCCAATGAGGAGCCACATATTCACTCTGATGGGCATCAGTACTGGGGAAGATAAAAGCCGCCAATTTTTCACGCTTCATCACTTCTCTCAGACTATCTAATCTTTGTTTTATCACATCTACCATATCCTTAATTGCTAAATAGAGATTACAAAGATAAACATTTTAAGAATTAATCACAAATTTAAGCGAAAAATATTGCACGATTTACATTACTTTTTAGTAATTTTGCGGTCGAAAAAGAAAAAAGCACTCAGAAGGAGCGCTGAAGGTTCAGTCAAAACATTTCAACAGAAATTATAAACAATTTAAAATATATTGTAGTTATGGAATTTTTAAGTAATGACAAGCTTTTGATCGTCGGTGCCGGCGGTATGATTGGTTCTAACATGGTACAGAGCGCTTTGATGCTCGGCCTCACTCCCAACATTTGTCTTTATGACATCTATGAGCCAGGTGTTCATGGTGTTTTCGACGAAATCCAGCAGTGCGCATTCCCAGGCGTTAACGTAACTTATACAGTAAATCCTGAGGAGGCTTTCACTGGTGCCAAATATATCATTTCTTCTGGTGGTGCTCCTCGTAAGGAAGGTATGACCCGTGAGGACCTTTTGAAGGGCAACTGCAAGATTGCTGCTGAATTCGGTGACAACATCAAGAAGTTCTGCCCAGACGTAGAGCACGTTGTTGTTATCTTCAACCCAGCTGACGTAACAGCCCTCACTGCACTTATCCACTCTGGTTTGAAACCAAACCAGCTCACATCTCTCGCAGCCCTCGACTCTACTCGTTTGCAGCAGGCTTTGGCTCTCGAGTTCGGTGTACAGCAGGATAAGGTTACTGGCGCTCACACTTATGGTGGTCACGGCGAGCAGATGGCTGTATTTGCTTCTCAGGTTAAGGTTGACGGCAAGCCATTGGCAGAGATGGGTCTTTCTGACGAGCGTTGGGAGGAGATCAAGCACCACACAGTACAGGGTGGTTCTAACATCATCAAGCTCCGTGGCCGTTCTTCATTCCAGAGCCCAGCTTACAATGCAGTTAAGATGATCGAGGCTGCTATGGGTGGTGAGAAGTTCACATTGCCTGCAGGTTGCTATGTAAATCATGACAAGCTCGGCTTCAAGAACGTAATGATGGCAATGCCTACTACTATCGACAAGACTGGCGTTCATTTCACAGAGCCTACAGGTACTGCTGAGGAGATTGCTGCCTTGAACAAGTCTTACGAGCACCTCTGCAAGATGCGCGACGAGATCGTTGAGTTGGGCATCGTTCCTGCAGTAGATGAGTGGAAAGAGATGAATCCAAACTTGTAATATTCTCTCACAAGAGATTATATAAGTCGACAATAAAGACTGAATGAAAAGAGCTATTTCTTTCATTCAGTCTTTTTTTGTTTTATACACATATAACATATAAAAAGTACAAGCCCCCATGCATCCGTTTTCTTTCGCAGAGAAGCCTGATAGACACAAGCCTTGCGAAACAAAACCCTGCCTAATCTTCCATACATTACATACACCCCAAACTCTTCACCAGCAATAAAGTTACATCTTTCCGTAAAAATGATAATCACATTTTGGCATTATTTTTGTAACTTTGCAACCGAAATGGAAAAGATTTCTTTCCTGACAGATAATAGCATATATATAATAAGGTATAGAAAAAAATGAAAAAGATAGAAAACAAGACTTTCGGAGGCGAGCGTCCGCTCTTTGGCGCACACGACGTTCGTTTGGAAGATATTACGATTATCGATGGCGAATCGGGCATCAAGTGTTGCAACAATATAGAGTGCCACAACTCCAAGTTCTATGGCAAATATCCATGGTGGCATGTAAACGGATCACTTATCACCAACTGCTATTTCGCACCCGAGAGCCGTTCCGCCATCTGGTATTCAGACAATATGGTGATGAAAGACTGTACCATTGACGGCCCGAAGTTCTTTCGCGAAATGAGAAATCTCGAGTTAGAGAACGTATCCATCAATGATGCCGACGAGACTTTCTGGAAGGTAGACGGTCTGAAACTGACAAACGTTAAGTTGCACGATGGCACCTACCCTTTCATGTTCTCTAAGAACATCTTTGTAGACGGCTTGGAAAGCGACTCCAAATATGTATTCCAATACTGCCAAAACGTAGAGGTACACCACGCACATATCACAACCAAGGACAGTTTCTGGGAATGTGAGAATGTGACGGTTTATGACTCAGAACTCAACGGCGAATACCTTGCCTGGCACAGCAAGAACATCAAGTTGGTGCGTTGTCATATCAGTGGAGAGCAACCACTCTGCTACATGGACCATGTGACATTGGAGGATTGCACCTTCGACCCAGGATGCGACCGTGCCTTTGAGGACTGTTCCAACATCGACGCACACATTAAAGGGGCTATTACCAATATCAAGAACCCCATCTCGGGCAGAATAGAAGCAGACGGAATAGGAAGCATCACCTATACAGAATTCGCCAAAGCACCCAAAGAAGCATGCAAAATCATTGACAAGTCAAAGTAAAAAGGAAACTGAATTATGAAATACAATTTTGATGAAATTATAGACCGCCGTGGCACCAACTCCTACAAATGGGACTTGGTGAAAGAAGAAGGCGTAATACCCATGTGGGTGGCGGATATGGATTTCCAGACAGCCCCTTGCGTCATCGAAGCCCTGCAGAAGCGTGTGGCTCACGGCATCTTCGGTTACACCCTTGTTCCCGACTCTTACTACGAGGCCATCATCAGCTGGTTCTCGCGTCGCCACCAGTGGAACATACAGAAAGACTGGATTCTCTACACATCAGGCGTAGTGCCAGCCATCTCTTGCTGTCTGAAAGCAATCTGTATGCCAGGCGAGAAAGTGCTGGTACAAACCCCAGTGTACAACTGCTTCTTCTCTTGCATCAGAAACAGCGGTTGCGAAGTGATAGAAAACGAGTTGAAACGTGTCGGCAACTGCACCTACGAAATCGACTTCGAAGACTTCGAACGCAAGTGCGCCGACGAGAAGACGACAGCCTTCCTGCTCTGCAACCCTCACAATCCGGCAGGACGTGTATGGAAGAAAGAGGAACTGGAACGCATGAGCAACATCTGCCAAAAGCATGGTGTAAAGGTAATCGCCGACGAAATACACTGCGAGCTTATCATGCCTGGCTATCAGTACACACCCTTTGCCAGCATCAACGAAGCTTGCCGCGACAACTGCGTGGTATTGAATTCTCCATCAAAGTCCTTCAATATCGCCGGCCTGCAGATTGCCAACATTATTTGTCCTGCCGCATCATTGCGCCGCCGCATCGACCGAGCCATCAACATCAACGAGGTTTGCGACGTCAATCCATTTGGCGTGATTGCCCTCCAGGCAGCCTATAACAAGGGAGAGGAATGGCTCGACGAACTCAATCAATACCTTTACGAAAATTACCAGGCAGTGAAAGAGTTCTTCAATACAGAGTTGCCACAGGTTCGCGTTACCCGACTGGAGGGAACCTACCTTGTATGGCTCGACATACTGCCATTCGAGCTGTCAAGCGACGAAGCTTACGAGAAACTAATGAACGACGGTAAGGTATTCGTCAGCAGCGGAACGATGTATGGCAGAAAGGCAGGACAAGGTTACTTGCGCCTCAATATCGCATGTCCTCGCAAGACCTTAATGCAGGGACTGATTCGCATCGCACGTGTTCTGAGTCAGTATATGGACGAAGAAGACTTGAGCGGTTGCCCTGCATAATGTTAGAAACAGAAACATATATAAACAGAAAGTTCTTTCAAAATCAAATCAATATGGAAAATGATGTTTTAAAAGCTATAAAAGAGAGAAGAAGTATTCGCCGCTTCAAGGCAGACCAAATTACCGACGAGGAGTTGAAGACAGTATTGGAGGCTGGCACTTGGGCCGCAACAGGACATGGCACCCAGAAGCCATTTATCGTTGCCGTACAGAACACGGAAACATGCGCCCAACTGCGCAGGATGAACGCAGAGGTGATGGGAGTGGAGAGCGATCCCTACTATGGCGCACCAACCATCGTCATCGTTCTGACACCCTGCGACGAGGTGAACAGCGTGAAAGACGGAAGCCTCATCCTTGGCAACATGATGCTTGCCGCCCACTCCATCGGGCTTGCCTCATGCTGGATAAACCGTGAGGACGCGATGTTTGCCAGCGAGGAAGGCAAGAAGCTCATGAAGGAATGGAACCTGCCCGAGGGACTGATGGGCATCGGTGCATTGGCCCTCGGCTATGCTTCCGCTCACCCTCACACCGTAAAGCCTCGCAAGGAAGATTATTATCGCATCATCAAGTAAAGCGACAATCACAAAAAACATATAGAAGGATAGCCTCAGCACAGAAGCTATCCTTTTTGGTTATTTGAAAAGTACGATAATAGACCCTTGTGGATGTTAATTCTGCCTAAAAATCACCGAAATATTTGGTAATAATCTAAGTTAGGTGTATATTTGCAGCAAAATTAATCTAAGTTAGGTGTATATTTTCACAAATAATAATCTAAGTTAGGTGTATTTTTTGAGCGAACAATAATCTAAGTTAGGTGAAATTATGAGACGAAAAGTATATGAACAACTCTTAAAATGGAAAGAAGAACAGCATGGAGAAAGTGCAGTTCTTATCAACGGTGTTCGACGTGTCGGCAAGAGCTATATAGTGAAAGAATTTGCCCAGAAAGAATACAAAAGCTACATTCTTTTGGATTTCAACAAAGTAAGTTCCAACATCAAAGCATTATTCGAAGATTATTTGGACGACTTGGATACATTCTTCATGTATCTAAGCAGTTATACCAACACCCCACTTTATCCACGAGAGTCTATCATCATCTTTGATGAGGTTCAACTTTTCCCTCGTGCACGCACAGCCATCAAATATTTGGTAGAAGACGGAAGGTATGATTACATCGAAACAGGTTCGCTCGTCTCTATCAAGAAGAATGTGGAAAACATCATGATTCCATCCGAAGAAGATGAAATTCTCATGTATCCTATGGACTTCGAAGAGTTTCTTTGGGCTCTTGGCAATGAAACACTCATGCCTCTTATCTGCATGAACTTTGAGAAAAAGCACGAGATGGGGCAAATGATGCACCGCAAGGCAATGAACTATTTCAGGCAATATCTTATCGTCGGTGGTATGCCACAAGCCGTGGCAAAATTCGTGGAAACACGAGATTTCAACAAAGTTGACCATGTGAAGCGACAGATACTGACCCTCTACCGCAATGACATACAGAAATATGCATCTACCCATGTATCGAAAGTAACCAAGATTTTCGATACCATCCCTTCTCAACTCCAAAAGCATGAGAAGAAATTTATGTTGAAGGCACTGACCGAAGGGGCAAGAATGAGGGATTATGAAACCGCTTTCTTTTGGTTAAGTGACGCCATGATTGTAAACATGGCTTACAATACGACCGAGCCAAACATAGGTTTGGGCATGAACACCGACGACACAACTCTCAAATGTTATATGTCTGACACAGGGCTGCTCATTAGCCATGCTTTCAACGAGAAAGCCATCGTATCAGAAAGCCTTTACAACAAACTTCTCACTGACAAGTTGGAGTTCAATAGTGGCATGGTTGTAGAGAACATCGTCGCCCAAATGTTGCGTTCGGCTGGGCATAACCTATTCTTCTTCTCCAAATACAGCAAGGAGGCAGAGGACAGAATGGAGATTGATTTCCTCATAGCCAAGGACACTATCACCACGAAGCACAACATTTCACCTATCGAAGTGAAATCAACCAACAGATACACGTTGACCTCTCTCAAGAAGTGTATCGCCAAATACGGAAATTATCTATCCACCCCTTACGTCATCCATACGGCTGACTTAAAAATTGAAGATGGAGTCACCTATTTGCCGCTGTATATGACAGGGATGCTGTAAAAAGCATCCCTGCCATAATATAAAAAGAGGTTATACAAGCACTAATCCTTGACAACATCTCCTCCCTTGACATACGAAAGAACCAAACGGCGAACCACGGCATGGATGTCGTCTTGAGGGAACTTCTGGCGACATTTCTCCGTGAGGTCCTCACAAAAATACATTTTACTGCCAACCAAGGAAGCAGGAATATCTTGCTTTATAAACACATCGTATGTTGCGATTGCCTTGCCATCCCCAGTGGCAATAGGCACTATATCCCACTTATACCAACTACCAGAAATTCCAGAGCCCACAGGAAACAACTTATAATTTTCTTTCCATTCAGCACGATCCACCAAACTCATACGATAGCTGAAAAAAGAAGTCTCATCCTTGGTGTCCTCCACATTTAATGTACACGTTGCAGCAAGAGCTGAAGAAACTTTTCTCACAAGAATTTGATACTTTTTAGCCCCACCGAAAGGAGGATTTTCCGTCAAGTCTTGCTCTATTTTCTCTTTAATTTGTGGTGCATCCACTACAAATTCCACTTCCCCTGTATAATTGTAAATAGACTCCGATGGCTGAGATGGATTTGGGTAAACACATCCCCTGTCATCATCACCATCATTCTTGTCGCACGCACAGAACGCAAGGGGCGACAAGCAGAGTAAGATTGATAATTTTAATAACTGTTTCATACGTTTTTTCTCCTATAATCAACTATGACTTTTGCGTGGTATGACACCACTTTTTGACAGCACAAAGATAAGACTTTTATTTGAATAAAACAAGAAAATATGGTGGTAAGTATTTATTTTTTACGACTTACCGCCATACTTCAAGCACTTTCCATCATACAAACAAAAGACAAACCGCTGACGCTGACGCTGACAGTCCAATTTTCCGAGCCTTATCTAAGAGAGTGAAAGAGTGTTAATTATTTTTTATATTTATATATATAAATTATATACATAAATATAAACTTCTACCCTTACCCTTTTTACCCTGCGGAAAATTGGACTGTCAGCGTCAGCGTCAGCGAGTACCATCTTTTTTCTTACAGAAAGGCTACCATATGAAACGCACGGCTGCCTCATGTCTTAGGAGATGATACCGTATGAAACGTACGGTATCAACTCATAAGATAACGAGGCGTAAAATTTAGTTTTCTTCATCACAAAACTATGAGTTGCAGAAAACAGCCCCTTCACGCACACTGAAATTTGGTGGTTACAGAAAAAAGCAGTACTTTTGCAACCGTAATTACAAAAATACTGCTTTGTGAAAAGTATGATGTTTCTTTGAGAAAAGAACAAATTCCTAAGAAATTTTTCAAGTAAACTGCTTCAAGCCATAACAGCAGAAAAGCAAGAATAAAGGAAGGCTCAGCACGCCAAGAAGCAACACATAGGTGAAGAACGCTAAATACCTACGCTCATTCAATTTCTTACCATAAGCCACTCCAACGATGCCATCTACGATGAGGACAACGGGAGTCAGCGCAGTACCTATCGGGTAAAGTAAACAAACAAGAGATAGCAAGCCGACAAATGTCCATAATCTTTTTCTATGCTTATCCATCACCATACGATTACCCTTTACCGATGTTTTTACAACTCCACCTTAGAAAGTACCTTATCGGTAGCACCCGAAAGACTCGCTACGAAAGCACCAGCCTTGTCGCCTGCCTGCTTCAGGAAAGCCTCATCATTCATCATTGAATTCATCAAGCCCTCGAAACTCTCATAATTCTGAATCTCGAAACCGCCGCCCGACTTGAGCAAGCCCTGGGCTTCCTGGAACTTCTTGTTGTTAGGGCCAAAGATAACCGGCATATTCCATACTGCAGCCTCCAAAGTGTTGTGAATACCAACACCGAAGCCTCCACCTACATAAGCCACATCACCATAATGGTACATGCTGCTCAGCAATCCGAAACAGTCGATGATCAGCACGTCAGCCTGAGCTGCCTCCTCGGGAGTGGTCTGTGTGTAGCGCACCACCCTTTTGTCCTTTATCAGAGAAAGAATCTGGCACAGATGATCCTCGCCTATGACATGAGGAGCTATCAGCAGACGCCAGTCCTTATGCTCATTGAAGAACGGAATGAATATCTCCTCATCCGGTGGCCAGGAACTGCCTGCCACAAAAACCTTATAGTCCTCTTTAGCAGGGGTTTCTCCAGCAGCCGAAGCATCAGCAACGTGACCCTTGCGGAAAGCATCACATATAGGCAACTGCTTGGCAGCCTCCTTGATCTGGAGCACACGGTCAAAACGGGTATCTCCCACCACGTCGACAGCAGTTATGCCAATACTTTCGAGCAGGCGCTTGCTTTCCTCGTTCTGCACGAAGAAACGGGTGAAGCACTTCAATACTCCGGCATAGCTCCTGCCATACCACTTGAAGAACACCTGATCCTCGCGGAAGATGCTGCTCACACTGTAGGTAGGAATATTGCGATGCTTCAGAATGTGAAGGAAGTTTGACCAGAATTCATACTTAATGAAGAAAGCCATCACCGGGCGCACCAGACGCAGGAAACGGATGGCATTCAATCGAGTATCCACCGGCATATAACAGATAATGTCGGCTCCCTCGTAGTTCTTGCGCACCTCATAGCCCGATGGCGAATAGAAGGTAAGCAATATCTTGTACTGAGGGAAATCCCTGCGAATACGTTCCATGAGGGGACGCCCCTGCTCGAACTCGCCGAGCGAGGCTGCATGAAACCACACATACTGAGCAGTAGGGTCTACCTTCTGCTTGAGCAGTCTGAATGCTTCACGCTCGCCACGCCACATCTTGCGCACCTTATGGTCGAAAAGGCTCGCAATGGCTATGCCCCAGAGGACCAAATAAATGACTACGTTGTAAATCATGATACCGGAAGTTTGATTGACACTTTATCCTAACACTTCGATGGCCTTGCGCAAGCGCTTCAGGGTTTCCTCCTTGCCAAGGAAGGCTGAGATGTCGAACATGCCTGGGCCCTTGCCCTCGCCAACGAGTGTGAGACGGAATGCGTTCATCACGTCGCCAAGCTTATAGCCCTTGTCCTCTACCCATTTCATCACGACAGGCTCCTGTCCCTCGATAGAGAAATCTTCGATACCTTCAAGCACCTCTGCAAGCTCGGTCATCTGCTGAGCCGAATACTCCTTCCAGCGCTTCTTGGCTGTCTTGGCATCGTACTCGGTAGGTGGAATAAAGAAGAAAGAGCAAAGAGGCCACAACTCATAGACGAAGTTCACACGGTCCTTCATCATGTGCACAACCTGCTTCACACGATCCATCGTTTCCTCCACACCATTGTTGGCAACGATAGGGGCAAAGAGATTGGCTATTTCGTCATCGCTCTTCATCAGTATATACTCATGGTTGAACCAAATACCCTTCTTGAAGTCAAACTTGGCACCAGCCTTCGAGCAACGTGAGATATCGAAAGCCTTCACCAACTCATCGAGCGAGAAGATTTCCTGTTCTGTACCAGGATTCCATCCCAACAGAGCCAGGAAGTTGACCACTGCCTCGGGGAAGTAACCACTCTCGCGATAGCCTGATGACACCTCGCCGGTCTTGGGATCGTGCCACTCCAACGGGAACACAGGGAAACCCAGACGGTCGCCATCACGCTTGCTCAGTTTACCTTTACCCTCTGGCTTGAGCAACAAAGGAAGATGGGCAAAACGTGGCATAGTGTCTTCCCAGCCAAATGCCTTATAGAGCAACACATGCAAGGGAGCACTTGGCAGCCACTCCTCACCACGAATCACGTGGGAAATCTCCATCAGATGGTCGTCCACGATGTTGGCAAGATGATATGTTGGCAACTCGTCTGCGCTCTTATAGAGCACCTTGTCGTCCAAGATATCACTCATCACCTTCACGTCTCCTCGTATCATATCGTTGACATGAATCTCCTCGCCAGCCTCAATCTTGAAGCGCACAGTATACTGCTTGCCGTCTGCAATGAGCTGGTCAACCTCCTCCTTGGAAAGAGTGAGCGAGTTGCGCATCTGCATACGGGTATGGGCATCATACTGGAAGTTCTGTATCTCGGCACGCTTTGCCTCAAGCTCCTCGGGAGTATCGAAAGCGATATAAGCCTTACCCGCATCGAGCAACTGCTGCACATATTTCTTATAGATGTCGCGACGCTCACTCTGGCGGTAAGGACCATGCTCTCCACCAAAGCTTACACCCTCGTCAAACTTGATACCGAGCCATTTGAATGACTCCAGGATATACTCCTCAGCTCCTGGCACAAAACGATGTGAGTCAGTATCCTCAATACGGAACACAAGCTCACCACCATGCTGGCGAGCAAACAAATAATTATATAAGGCAGTACGAACACCGCCAATGTGCAATGCACCCGTAGGACTGGGGGCAAAACGCACTCTTACTTTTCTATCAGTCATGTCTGAAAATAGCTATTTTTTAAATTTTCTGCAAAATTACACTTTTTTTTGCGATTTTAGCAGTTTTTTTTCGTATTTTCGCAGAGTAATCTAAAAATAGTGGTATAAAATGAGCATATTCAACAACACAGAAGAGAATTACTGGCGAAATCTCGCCACCAAGACCGTACTCGTATGTATCACCGTAGCCATCATCGTGTGGTTCCTGCCACGCAACGAGGGCAGAATGTATCGCTACGATGTAGGAAAGCCATGGATGTATGGATCGGTCATTGCCAAGTTCGACTTCCCTATCTACAAAACAGACGAGGCCATCAAGCACGAACAGGATTCCCTGCTCAAACACTTCCAGCCTTACTACAGTCTCAACCCGCTTATCGAGAAAAAGCAGGTGGAGCGATTCCTGCACGACTACGAGCAGGGCATCAACGGTCTGCCCAAAGAATATGTGGGCATCGTGGCAAGACAGATGCAGGAAATATACCAGATGGGCATCATCAACACCAACGAATACAACAACATCTTCAAGGACTCCACCAGCATGATACGATTCGTGAGTGGTAAAAATGCCAAGAGTCTCAAGGTGAGCAGTTTCTACTCCACCATAGCTGCCTACGAGCACATCTTTGCCAACGAGAAACTCGCAGCCCAGCGAGCCATTCTCTCACGGTGCAACCTCAACAACTATATAGAGGCCAATATCGTGTACGATAAAGAGAAGAGCGATGCCGAGAAAAACGATCTGCTGAGCAGCATTCCTTTGGCAAGTGGCATGGTGATGAGCGGACAGAAAATCATCGACCGTGGAGAAATCGTCAACGACTACACTTGCCGTGTGCTCAACTCTTTCGATAAGGAGATGAAGCGCAGAAGCTCCACTCAAGACGAAATCATGACCACCTTCATCGGCCAGATTCTCTTCGTGCTGATACTCGTCATGATGTTCACCTCCTACCTCACGCTCTTCCGCAAAGACTACTTCGAGAAGCCACGAAGCCTCACCATGCTCTACACGATGATCACCCTCTTCCCTATCCTCGTGTCGATGATGATGAAGCACAACTTCTTCTCGGTCTATATCATCCCCTTTGCCATGGCTGCTATCTTCGTCAGGGTGTTTATGGATTCCCGAACGGCATTCATCACCCATGTCACGATGATTCTTATCTGTGCCGCAGCAGTAAAGTATCAGTACGAGTTCATCATCGTGCAGTTAGCATCGGGACTGGTGGCCATCTACTCGCTCCGCGAACTGTCCAAGCGGTCGCAGATATTCATCACAGCCATACTCGTCACCATATCGAGTTGCATCGTCTACTTAGCACTTCAGCTCATGCAGGACAACCAGGTGTTCAACATCGACCCGAGCATGTACACCTATTTTATCATCAACGGCATCTTCCTGCTGCTCTCCTACCCGATGATGTACCTCATCGAGAAGATGTTTGGATTCATCTCCAACGTGACACTCTTCGAGCTTTCCAACACCAACAAGGGACTGCTCCGAAACCTGAGCGAGATAGCTCCTGGCACCTTCCAGCATTCCATCACCGTGGGAAACCTGGCCGCCGAAATTGCCAACCGTATTCATGCCAACAGTCTGCTGGTACGTACCGGTGCGCTCTATCATGACATCGGCAAGATGACCAATCCGGTATTCTTTACCGAAAACCAAGCTGGTGTCAATCCTCACGACCAACTCTCCGACCTGGAGAGCGCACAAATCATCATCAGCCACGTTACGGAAGGACTGAAGCTTGCCGAGAAATTCAATCTGCCAGGCATCATCAAGGACTTCATCTCTACCCACCACGGCACAGGACTCACCAAGTATTTCTATATTAATTATTGTAACGAGCACCCCGACGAGCAGGTGGACAAGGAGATGTTCCAGTATCCTGGTCCTAACCCCTTCACCCGCGAGCAGGCCATCCTGATGATGGCAGACACCGTGGAGGCAGCCTCGCGCTCACTCAATGAATATACAGAGGAAAGTATCAGCACGCTCACCAACAAGTTGATAGACAGTCAGGTGGCAGACGGATTCTTCTGGGAGTGCCCTATCACCTTCCGCGACATAGCCTTGGCCAAGTCTGTACTCATCGAACGACTGAAATCCATCTACCACACCAGGATTTCCTATCCACACCTGAACAAGTAATATTTTTGCATAAAAGAAACGAGGGTGCGTCATTGACTGCTGACGCACCCTCACTCTTTTCATATCGATTTATCAATTAAGATTTTTTACTTCACAACAACCTTCCTCGCACTTCCGTCGCTATACTTCACGATGTTCAAGCCCTTAACAGGAACAGCCAATCGCTGACCATCTGCAGAAAAACGAGATACTTCCTCAACATCAGTAGAGGTTGTAGTCTTGTCGATGCCTGTTGCATCGAATTCTACTATATTCTCAAAGTAGCCAAATTCAGAGAACCTGTAATTATCATAAGTTCCCTTAGGTACATAAAGTGTACATTTCCTGGAAGCACAACCTTCGAATGCATAACGACCTATTCTTGGTACTTTCTCTGCATATACATATATACTCGTTAATCCGCTACAGTAAGAGAATGCGAACTCGCCTATTGAAGTAATACCAGCAGGAAGGGTTAAACTCGTTAATCTGCTACAGCCAGAGAATGCGTACTTGTCTATTGAGGTAATACCAGCAGGAAGGGTTAAACTCGTTAATCCGCTACAGCCAGAGAATGCGTACTCGCCTATTGAAGTAATACCAGCAGGAAGGGTTAAACTCGTTAATCCGCTACAGTATGCGAATGCGTCATAGCCTATTGAGGTAATACCAACAGGAAGGGTTAAACTCGTTAATCTGCTACAGTCTGTGAATGCTTTCTCGCCTATTTCATCATTAGAAGTATAACAATTATCACCAGGATAATAACTATCCCCACCTTTTACAATCTTCGCCTTAGACAAATCTAATACAGAAAGCTTTCCTTCTGTACCATATCCCCGATTATCTCTTCCTGCCATCTCACGAATCATGTTCCAATCCGTACCATTTATCTCACCAATAATCTTCAGATTCGTAATTTTATACATCTCACTACTTGCAATCTTGTTAGGTAAAGTACCAGCCTTGTCCAAGTTGATTGTAATCTGCTTGGTAATCAAGTCGTCATTAGCTGCTTGAATTGATAAACAGCCAAGCAACATAAATACCGCAGTTAAAAGCAGTCCTTTAAATGTAAAATTTCTCATAGTTCTATTATTTTAGTTTATATTCTTTTGAAACATGTGTACAGACATAGTCAGCTATCGCTTTCCTCTTTGCCCTGTTCTACATCAAAGGGTCGTACCATAATCGTACTTTTTTAATGTGAAACAATTGATTTATAAACAACAAGGAGAGTATGTTTCAACTCTGTTTGAGCAGAATGGGTATCTGTCTGCAAAGGTAAATAAAATATTTTTAAATGTAACACCTTTTTCAGAATCTTTTTTGATACAAAGTAGCGAAAAAGATAAATGATCTCTTTAGCCTATAAAAAGTTCTGTTCCGCCCTTTGCAATGTCCGTTCAAAGACTTTGAATGTCCGTTCAAAGGCTCTGAATGTGCGTTCAAAGGCTTTGAACGGACTTATTATAGTTGTTTAAGAACAAATTCATAACAAACAGGAAACAATTAGTATGCTATTAAAGTAAAAACACATGGCTATAGGGATGCTGAGTTGTTACTTGCAAAAGTTGGGTAATGTTACCAACTTTTGTCCCCCTATTTCTTATCCCGAACAGAAGTAAAACTCTGCACATATTTTAAAATCTGTGCAACAAAACCTTCTTTTTCTGTTAATATATTTTAAATAAGCACACCTTCCTGTATCCAAATAGAACATTCTTCTTACCTTTGCGGACGTTTTTATTTAAAATTATTAAAATGAAGAAACTAAAATTAGTTTGTGTTGCCATTGCGATGGCCTGTGCAACACCTACATTGGCAGGTGGTTTGCTCACAAACACAAA
>ENA-OVGE01001531-OVGE01001531.1-human-gut-metagenome-genome-assembly--contig:-NODE-1531-length-17776-cov-17.059703_pt1 | contig 17776 bp, 13 predicted proteins | sample MGYA00237769_ERZ505417 | MGnify/ENA primary metagenome ERZ505417 (study PRJEB26158, sample SAMN06016403) | human gut metagenome | biome: human gut; feature: ankylosing spondylitis patient; material... | reverse complement strand
TTTACTCTCACCACACATCGTAGCCAGAACGCCTCGTAAACGCCCGATAATGACGTCTGACCACGCCGATAAAATGGAAATAACGGTGGTTTTTCAGTGCCCTCGGTGAGTGCTGGGGGAGGGGCTTTTAGGCTGAGCAGACCCTCAGCCAGACTGCCGCCCCATGGCGCCAGCCCCGATGATGGCTATCGTTATAACTTGGCAAGTGTGCGTCCGAGGCGACCGATGAAGTCGTCGACCTCGGCACGGGTGAGGCATAGCGGAGGGAGGATGCGCAGGATATTGGTGCCGGCGCAACCGGTAAAGCAATGCTCTTCGTGCACGAGTCGCGAGCGCACCTCGCTATGGGGAATGTCGAGCACGGCACCCGCCATGAGTCCGCGGCCACGCACCTCGACGATATGCTGCGACTCCTGCTGCAGTTCGCGCAGTCTGGCGAGCAGATATTCGCCCACCTCATGGGCATTGTCCACCAGATGCTCCTGCTCGAAGACGTCGAGCACAGCCAGGGCGGCGGTACATGCCAGATGGTTGCCTCCGAAGGTGGTGCCGAGCTGGCCCTTCACCGCCTCGAAGCTCGGCGCGATGAGCACGCCCGACATGGGGAAACCGTTGCCTATGCCCTTGGCCACGGTTATGAGGTCGGGGCGTATGCCGAGCCACTGGTGGGCAAAGAACTTGCCGCTGCGGCCGTAGCCACACTGTATCTCGTCGCAGATGAGGATGGTGCCGTGGCGGTGGCAAGCCTCGAGCAGACCCTGGGCAAACTCGGCTGTAGCCATATTCAGTCCGCCCACACCCTGGATGCACTCGATGATGCAGGCTGCCACGTCGCCCTTGGCGAGTTCGGCTTCCCATGCCTCCAGGTCGTTGAGGGGCAGGAAGGTGGTATGTCCGTTGGCATTGATGGGGGCATTGTATTTGGCGATGTCGGTCACCTCGACGGCGAGCGAGGTGCGGCCGTGGAAGGCCTTGCCGGCAGCGAGCACGCGGGTGCGTCCGGTCTTGAACGATGCCAGCTTGAGCGCGTTCTCATTGGCTTCGGCGCCCGAGTTGACAAGGAAGAGGCTGTAGTCGTCATACCCGCAGGCTTTGCCGAGACGCTTGGCGAGTTGCTCCTGCAGTCGGTTGATGACCGAGTTGCTGTAGAACCCCAGCCTGTTGAGCTGGGCTGTCATCATCTCCACGTAGTGTGGGTGGCAGTGGCCGATGCTGATGACGGCATGGCCACCATAGAGGTCGAGATATTGCTGTCCCTTGTCGTCCCAGACATGACAGCCACGGCCTTTGACGATGTTCACGTCCGAGAGGGAATATACATCAAACAGATTCATAGTCGCTATATATATAATAAGGTATAATCAGAATGCAGAGGGCTTCAGCCGCAGTCCGGTGCGCTCGTCGAGCCCGAACATGAGGTTCATGTTCTGCACCGCCTGTCCCACGGCACCCTTGAGCAGATTGTCGATGCAGCAGGTGATGAGCAGCTTGTCGCCATACTTGTCGCAGTGTACGAGCGCCTTGTTGGTATTGACCACCTGCTTCAGGTCTATCGCCTTGTCTACATAGTGGGTGAAGGCGGCATCGCGGTAGAAGTCGCGGTAGGCAGCCTCGATGGTCTCGATGTCGGCATCGGTGTGCACCACCTCGGTGGCAAAGATGCCACGGGCGAAGTCGCCGCGGTAGGGGATGAAGTCGATGGCAGCCTCGAGATGGCCCTGTGCCTGGGCGAGGCTCTGGCGTATCTCGGCGATATGCTGGTGGCTGAACGCCTTGTATATACTCAGGTTGTTGTTGCGCCAGGAGAAGTGGGTGGTGGCTGTGGGCTTCTGGCCGGCACCGGTAGAGCCGGTGATGGCATTGACGCTCACGTCGCTGGTGATGAGACCCAGCTTGGCGGCAGGTAGCAGACCCAGCTGGATGCATGTGGCAAAGCAGCCGGGGTTGGCGATGTGGCGCGCGGTGGTGATGGCTTCGCGGTTGAGCTCGGGCAGACCATAGACATAGTCGTGGTCGGGCGCGGCGATACGGAAGTCTTGCGCCAGGTCGATGATGCGCACGTGGTCGGGGATGGTATGCTCCTGCAGGAAGGCTTGGCTCTTGCCGTGGCCGAAGCAGAAGAACACCACGTCGACCTCGTCGAAGGGCATCGCGTCGGTGAAGCGCATGGAGGTCTCGCCGTAGAGGCCCTCATGGACATCGGTGAGCAGATTGCCGGCATTGCTGCTGCTGTTGACAAAGACCAGCTCGGCGTCGGGGTGGTTGATGAGCAGACGGATGAGTTCGCCGGCGGTATAGCCGGCTCCTCCCAGTATTCCTATTCTTATCATGTTGCTAATTGGCTTTGGGTGGAATGATAATCCACATGATGATATAGGCCAATACTCCGCTGAAGCAGGTGAAGACGGTGAGCAGCGTGTAGGCCACTCTCATGGCGGTAGGGTCGATGCCGAAAAATTCGGCAAGTCCTGCACATACGCCCGCAATCATGCGGTTGTTGCTTCTTTCCAGTTTCTTGTTGTTCATTGTCATGTCTGTTTAGATGGTTTGTATCATTATAGACGGATTGGGTACAACAATGGTTGCAGCCATTGGCCTTTTTCTCGTTCTCTGTGGAGCTTGCAGCCCGTTCAGAGCTATCGTTTCTCGTCGGGGTGGATGCCGTAGAAGACACGCAGCGGCGTCGAGGTGACCTTGATGAAGCCCTTGGCGTCATCGGCGGTCCATCCGTGCTGCATCTCGCCATACTCGCCGAGCTTGCTCTTGAGCAGGTCGTCGGGTGAGTCCACGCCCACAGTCTCAAATCCCAATGGGCGCAGCTTGAGGATAGCGGTGCCGTTGACGTGGCGCTGCGAAGAGGTAAGCATGGCCTCGATGTCGGGCATTACGGGCTCCAGATACTGGCTCTCGTGGAGGAACATGCCATACCAGTTGGCCACCTGCTCCTTCCAGTACTGCTGCCACTTGCTCAGCGTGTACTTCTCCAGCAGTCGGTGGGCCTCGATGATGAGCTTGGGGGCGGCTGCCTCAAAGCCTACACGACCCTTGATGCCGATGATGGTGTCGCCCACGTTGAAGTCGCGGCCGATGGCGTAGGCGGCGCCTATCTCCTCAATCTTCTGGATGGCGGCAATCTTGTCGTCAAACTTCTCGCCGTTGACGGCGGCTATCTCGCCCTTCTCAAAGGTAATCTTCAGTTCGCTCTCGTCGGTGCGGGTCACGTGCTTGAGGAACGCCTCTTCGGGCAAGCCCTGCGCAGAGTCGAGCAGTTCACCTCCGCAGATGCTGGTTCCCCATATACCCACGTTGTAAGAGTACTTGAGCTTGGTGAAGTCGGCATAGTAGCCGTGGGCGTTGAGGTAGTCCACCTCCTCTTGGCGTGAGAGCGCCTTGTCGCGGGTCAGGGTGATAATCTCCACGCCGGGTGCCATGACGAGGAAGGTCATGTCGAAGCGTATCTGGTCGTTGCCGGCGCCGGTAGAGCCGTGGGCTATGGCGTGGGCTCCTATCTCGTTGGCGTAGCGGGCTATGGCGATGGCCTGGAAGATGCGCTCCGACGATACGCTGATGGGGTAGCAGTTGTTGCGCATCACGTTGCCGTAAATCATGTACTTCAGACTCTTCTCGTAGTACTCCTGGGTCACGTCGAGGGTCACATATTTTACAGCGCCCAACTTGTAGGCGTTGGCTTCATTTTCCTTGAGCTGTGCGGCACTGAATCCGCCGGTGTTGGCACAGGCGGCATACACGTCATAACCTTCTTCTGTAAGTTTCATGACGGTGTACGAGGTGTCGAGACCGCCCGAAAAGGCTACTACTACTTTCTTCTTGCTCATAATGATTGGTGTTTTATTAGTTCTGTTCTTGGTTTCTCTTGTCTATCTTGTTGATTCTCTCGATTACCTCCTGCGGCAGCTTGGCGGGCAGGTGCTCCTCGGGGTCGTAGAGCATGGCGGTGCAGATGCAGTACTTGCGCCCGGTGCGCTTGAGCACGTCGACGTTGATGCAGCCTTCGCATCCGCGCCAGAAGGCTTCGTCGTCGGTCAGGTCGGCAAAGGTCACAGGCTGGTAGCCCAACTGCGTGTTCATCGTCATCACGGCGGCTCCGCTCGTAAGACTGAATATCTTGGCGTGGGGCCAGCGGGTGCGGGCGAGGGTAAAGGTGAGGTCCTTGATGCGCTTGGCCACGCCGTGCTTGCGGAAGTCGGGGTGTACTATCAGTCCCGACGTGGTCACATACTGCTTGTTGCCCCATGTCTCTATATAACTGAAGCCGGCAAAGCGGTCGCCCGAGAGGGCTATGACGGCTTTGGCCTCCTTCATCTTGGTGGTAAGATACTCGTGCGTACGCTTGGCGATGCCCGTTCCTCTTACCTTGGCGGCGTCGGCAATGGTCTGTAAGATGGTGTCCACGTATTTCTCGTGCGAGGCGTCGGCCACCATTACCTTGATTTCTTCCATTCTTCTCTTCTTGGTTTATATCAGATTGGGGATTACCTGCATCAGCTTGCGCTCCAGCCTGCCGCGGTCGGCGCCCTCGGCGAGGATGGTGACGATGGTGTCGTCGCCGGCAATGGTTCCCAATATCTCTATGATGTTACTGTTGTCTATGTTGTAGGCTATCGCGCTGGCGTAGCCTGGCCGTGTCTTGATGACAGCGATGTTGTTGGAGTATTGTATCGACACGAAACCAGGCGCCTGGAGCATCTGCTTGGCGGTCTTGGGACGAGTCACGCGCTTGTACATGGTCTCGTTGGGCAATACGTAGACATACTTGCCGTTCATGCTCGATGCCTTGGCTATCTTGAGCAGCTTCATGTCGCGGCTCAGGGTGGCTTGGGTCACTTCAAAACCCTCTCTGTTCAGTTCGGCGAGGATGTCTTCCTGGCTGCAGAACTCCTTGCTGGAGATGAGCATCTTGAGAGCCTCGATACGGTCTTTCTTTCCTTTCATGATGTGTATATTTATACATTAATGGGTGCAAAATTACTCAAAAGATGTATATTCGCCAAAGAAAAATGTATAAAAATACGCTCGTGGTGCATATTTATACAATAATTTACATTATATACACACTCCCATTCATGGCCGTCGGGCTGTAGACATTGACGGCTGCGATGCGGGTGGAAATGGACGCAAGTGTCGGTAAATCAGATGGTTGGATTGGTGGCGACAGCGGGCGCCGTGGGGCGCGGCGATGGGCGCAGGGCTGTCCGCCGTGCTTGCGCAAAGTTGTGCAATATACAATAAATGATGTATATTGCCTCGTTCCCCACCGCGTCCTTGTCGCTATACCGCCATCAGCACTACATAGATTATATTGATGATGCCGGCAGCCATCAGCAGCTTGTTGTAGGTGGCACCCTTGGCGCGGATGGTGGCGGCGAAGAGGGCGGCGGCAGGGACGACCACCAGCATGGCGAGGCTCCAGCCCAGAGCCAGATAGGCGAGCACGGGCATCAGAGCCACCACGGTGCCCATCAGGCACAGGGCTGCGCGGCGCCCGAACCTCACGGGAAATGTGCGCTTGCCCACGAGCCGGTCGCTGTCCATGTCGCGCAGATTGTTGATGAGCAGCACACACATCGAGATGAGTCCGCTCACGCCTCCGGCACACCATACCGACCACGCAAACTGCCCCGTCTGCAGGTAGTAGGTGCCCGACGAGGCTATCACGCCGTAGTAGAGAAATACGAATATGTCTGCCACGCCCAGATACGACAGCGAGTGGCTCGTGGCAGTATAGAGCCAGGCGAAGAGCAGGGCCGAGACGCCGATGGCGAGGATTACCCAACCGCCGTGGACGACCAGGAAGAGACCGCAGCCCACGCTCACCGCGAGCGCAGTAAGACAGGCCCACTCCATCTGCCGCTTGCTCACTTCGCCTTCAGCCAGCGCGCGCTTGAAGCCGGCACGGCCTTTCTGGTCGGTACCCCGCACGAAGTCGTAGTAGTCGTTGATAAGGTTGGACAGTATCTGCAGCGCCAGCGCGCAGACGATGGTCACCGCAGCCACGGTGGTCGAAGTGACGGGCGACGGCATGGCTATCAGCGCCGCCATAACCGGACAGAGCGAGGCTGCAAGCGTCTGCGGCCGCACTATCCTGAACCAGAGTCCTATAGTCTTCATCATAGTCATAGTCGTTGTCGGTGGTAAAACAAAGAGCCACACCCTTACCCTTCTTGGGGCGAGCGTGGCTATAGTTATGGTCGTCTACATAGCTGTATTACTTGTTGGTGTCCAGACCGATGCGCACTCCGTCGTAGTTCTTGCTCAGGTCGCCCATAGTCTGCAGGGTGCTGTTGCCGCTCATCGCTGCAAGGGTCTGGAAGAGGTTGAGCAACTTCTTCGACTCCATCAGGAAGCTCATGCCGCCCGTGGTCTTCTTGGCATATACGTTGAGGCTGAAGAGCAGGGTCTTCAGCACCATCTTCTGGTCTTCCTGTGTGTAGGACCACTGGCCGCTGATGGGCTTGCCGTCTATCTTGCCGCTGAAGGTCTTGTCGCTGTTGATGGTGAGATAGGTGTTCTGGCTGTTGATGCCCACCTTGGTGTAGGTATTGCTCAGTTTCTCCTTGATTTCGGTGGCGATGGTCTCGCCTCCAGCCTTGGCGAGCAGATTTTCGGTGGTGAATGCCACGCCGGGCTGTCTGTAGTGCCATGTGCCGATGAGGTCGCGCTCGCGGGGCTTGTCGGTACCCAGGATGCTCTTGATGGTGTTGCCCAGCGTCTGTCCGTTGGTGGCAGCGCTGATGATAGACCCCAGCACGCTCTGGTGACTGTTGGTCTGGGTGTTGGTCTGTGTGTTGGTGTTACCTGAAGTGCCGCAACTGCAGAGCATGACGCTGCATGCCAGGACGGCAATGATGATTGATTTGTTCATTTTCTCTAAAATTATAACGATAATCTATGTCTCTGACGCAATAAAAAGGCCAAGGTTTAATATCCTTGGCCTGTATTTTCGCGATGAAGCCTGTCCTCGCATCAGTCGCGGTTGCCACCGAAGAAGCGCAGCAGATAGAGGAACAGGTTGATAAAGTCGAGGTATAGGCTCAGCGCGCCTGTCACTGCCAACTTCTGGCTGGTCTCGCCCAAGTCGGGAGCCATGGCAAGGCTCATCTTGATTTGCTGGCTGTCCCATGCGGTGAGGCCCACGAAGACCAGCACGCCGATGATGCTTACCACCAGGTCCAGACCTGAACTGTGCAGGAACATGTTGACCACGCTGGCGATAATGACGCCTATCAGCGCCATGAAGAGCAGTCCGCCTATCTTGGTCAGGTCACGGCTGGTGAAGTAGCCGTAGGCTGCCATGACGCCGAAGGTGCCGGCGGTGACGGCAAAGGTCTTGATGATGGCTGCGGGGGCAAAGAGTACGAAGATGGATGAGAGGGTAAGTCCGTTGAGTGCCGAGAAGATGATAAACATCAGTGTGGTGGTTGCCAGAGAGCGGTTTTCCTTGTTCACGCTGTTGGATATCTTCCATACCAGCACCAGTTCGGCGATGATGATGGCCCATATGCCCAGCTGGCTGCTGTATATCAGCTGTATCAGTCCTGGCGACATCGCTACGCTGTAGGCGGTGAGGCCGCTGATGGCAAGCGCCATCGCCATCCATAGGTATACCTTGCGCATCAGTATCGGGAACGCTGCCGAGAGTGACATGCTCTCACTCTGTCTGATCTTTTCTTCTAAATCGTTAATGTTCATAATCGTCTGTTTTATGGTTTATACTATGGTGACTGCAAAGAGCATGCCACCACATTGCAAATATAAGAAGATTTATTCGTCTGCACTACTTTTTTTGTTATTATTTGCGACCCCGCCCTTATTTTTATCATTTATTACGAAAGTCGCGCCTACTGCCAAGGGGCTTTTGCCGGTTTCGGCGATTGTCGTGCTGTCCACCTCGGCCCTCGCGCCAGCCCTCGCAGCCATCCCCGCAAGGCGGGAGCATGGCGCAGAGAGCAGAATGTCAAAAAAAAGCGGCGCCGAGAGCCCGGTTTGGTATCAATTTTGCACCCTCTGCCCGTAGAGACACCAACTATACATATATATATTATGAGTATAAAGCAAATACCCGTTCTGCTGCTCACGGGCTATCTTGGTAGCGGCAAGACCACATTGGTCAACAAAATTCTCGCCAATAAGAAGGGCATCAAGTTTGCCGTCATCGTCAACGATATCGGTGAGGTAAACATCGACGCCGACCTCATACAGCAGGGCGGAGTGGTCAACAAGAAGGACGACAGCCTCGTGGCTCTGCAGAATGGCTGCATCTGCTGCACGCTCAAGATGGACCTGGTCGAGCAGATACGCGAAATCATAGAGATGGGGCGCTTCGACTACATCGTCATCGAGGCAAGCGGCATCTGCGAGCCCGCCCCAATCGCACAGACCATCTGCTCCATCCCCTCGATGGGACCGCAGTATATCAAGGGTGGCATAGCCCGGCTCGACTGCATCGTGACGGTGGTCGACGCCCTGCGCATGAAAGACGAGTTTGGCAATGGCGACAACCTGCAGCGTGGCAATCTCGACGAAGACGACCTCGAGAATCTGGTCATCCAGCAGCTTGAGTTCTGCAATATCATTCTGCTCAACAAGGCTTCAGAGGTGACTCCCTCGGAGCTCGACCACGTCACCCAGATTATCCGCGCCATCCAGCCCAAGGCCGAAATCATACCTTGCGACTATGGCGACATCGAGCTTGAGCGCATCCTCGACACCCGCCGCTTCAATTTCGACGACGTAGCGACCTCTGCCGCGTGGATAGACCAGATAGAGCATCACCACGGTGAGCCCGACGATGACGATGAGGCAGAGGAGGAGCACCATCATCACGATGACGAGCATGAGCACCACGACCACGATGAGCATCATCATGATGACGAGCACGAGCACCACGACCACGATGAGCATCATCATGATGACGAGCACGAGCACTGCGACCACGACCATCATGACCACGACGACCACGGCCACTGCCATCACCACCATCACGACCATGAGCATGGCGAGGTCGAGGAGTACGGTATAGGCACCTTTGTCTATTACCGCCGCCGTCCGCTCGACCTGGCGCGCTTCGACGAGTTTGTCGCCCGCTTCTGGCCCAAGGGCGTCATCCGCTGCAAGGGCATGTGCTGGTTTGCCGACGAGCCCGACGTGTGCTACCTCTTCGAGCAGGCAGGCCGCCAGATGGGTCTCAAGAATGCCGGACAGTGGTATGCCACCATGCCCGAAGACCAGCTGAGCGAACTGATGGATCGTGAGCCTGGGCTGCGCCGCGACTGGGACGAACAGTATGGCGACCGCATGCAGAAGCTCGTCTTCATCGGTCAGAAGATGGACAAGCGCTCCATCATCGCCCGCCTCGACAAGTGCCTGGCAGACTAAGCGATAGCACTGACTGTCTCCGCCAAAGCGCCGACCATCCCCGCAGTCGCACCGACTGTCCCCGCCAAAGCGCCGACCATCCTTGCAGTCGCGCCGACAGTCCCCTCCATCACCCCAATACACCGAGCCCCGCCCTACACCGTTCCCATGCCGGGAACAGATAGGGTGGGGCTCGCTGCGTCTATATCCTTCTACAGGGTGATGACCTCCACGCCAGCCGTGATGACCTTCACAATCGCCGAGATGACCTCCATCGGCTCGTATCATAAGGCACGAGCTCACGTGCCTTATGTTACGTGCCCTCGTACCTTATGTTACGCGGCTTCGTGACTTATGTTACGAGCCCGCCGCAGCCCCCTCTGTGTCGCTGCGGGTGCCCCCAGCTTGCGGTATGTCAATAATTGGCGCGACAATGCTATGAAACTTCGTGCGGGAAATGATGGATTGGCCGCCTTTTTGTAATTTTGCAGCCGCAAAGGATAACACCTATTTAATATATATCATGCCCAAGGAGAAAACGATAGCCCGGTGGTTGCCCCTGGTGGGGTTGACCTTCGCCGTCTTTGTGTTCAATACATCAGAGTTTATGCCCATAGGTCTGCTCAGCGACATTGCCGCCGACCTGCACATCAGCGAGGTGCGGGCAGGACTGCTGGTGTCGGTCTATGCGTGGGTGGTGGCGCTCATGTCGCTGCCCCTCATGGTGATGGTGTCTACGGTGGAGCTCAAGCGGCTGCTGCTCGCCATCATCGCCCTCTTTGTGGTGAGCCATGTGGCATCGGCGCTCGCCGAGGGCTATTACACGCTGATGCTCTCGCGCATAGGCGTGGCGTGTGCCCACTCGATCTTCTGGTCGATAGCCCCTCCGCTGGCTGTGCGCACGGTGCCCGATGGCCGAAGCGCACTGGGGCTGAGCACGATGGCCACGGGTTCGTCGGTGGCTATGGTCGTAGGTCTGCCCATAGGCCGCGTGGTGGGACTGTACGTGGGCTGGCGCATGACGTTTCTGAGTATCGCCGTCATCTCGGCTCTGATATTCGTCTTCATCGCCGCCGTATTTCCCCGGTTGCAGAGCCGCGGCAAGTTCTCGTTTGCCAAGATTCCGGCGTTGCTCCACAACCGCGTGCTGCTGGGCCTCTTTGTGCTGGCGCTGCTCTTTGCCACCACTCACTATACGGGCTACAGCTACATCGAACCCTTCCTGGGTCAGGTGGCAGGCCTGTCGCCCGATGTGGTGACGATGGTGCTCATCGTCTTTGGCGCCTCGGGCATGCTGGGCAGCATTGCCTTCTCCAAGTATTATATGTCGGGCAGACGGAGGTTCATGTTTGTGGTCACGCTGGGTCCGGCGCTGTGTCTGCTGTTGATGCAGGCGGCTGCCATGGATATCATTGCCATCTTCGCCGTGTGCATCGTGTGGGGCGCCATGGCCACGGCGTTCAACATAGCCTGCCAGGACAACACCATCCGCTTTGCGCCCAAGGAGGCGACGTCGATTGCCATGTCTATCTTCTCGGGTATCTTCAATCTGGGAATCGGCTGTGGCGCCTATCTTGGTGGCGTGGTCGTAGATCATACCTCGCTCTGCGGCATAGGGTATGCCGGTGCGCTGATAGGACTCGTAGCCACGCTCTATCTGGTGCTGCGGTTCTTCCCGAATATGCGGCGCCGGGAGGCGGCACAGCAGTAACGGCGCTGCAGCGGGCAGGGTTGAGTCTGCAGATGGCTGGGTTGAGGCTGCAGATCCTATACCCAATCTCCGAGGACAGCCCCGTCAGGGCCGAGAGGATGATCAGGCGGGCAGAGTGGGTCGCTGCGGAATTATAGTTTGTAAGCAAAATCATAGAAACGGTAATAAAACCATAGAATAGCACGGATAAAAGTCACAAAAACGAAGAAAAACACGCAAATAACTTATATTTTTGATATTTGGTTGCGGATTATTGGCAAGGAGGGCAGTTGTAGCCGCATCTTTTCCTATATTTGTGACGAGAAATGTGGTTGGAGAATCTGTCTAAAGCAAAGTACGCTACGCCTTAGTAATTGCTGCGTTTGCGCAAGCGGATAAGAACACCGCAAATTGTTTTACTAATCAACAAAACAACGCTTATGAGAAAAAGCTACTTTATCACCGCTCTGGCGGTGTGCCTCGCCTTGGTAGCGGCGCAGGCACAGGAGGCTGTTGTCAAACGCACCACGGCACGCAAGGCTGCCAAGATGGCGCCATCGGAGAGATTTGTCCGTGTGGCAAAGGCTCGGGGAGGCGAGGGGACGGTCGTGCAGAAGGCTGCGACCCTGCCGATTACGCCCGACTGGGAGTGCAAGTTTGACAAGGAGGCTGATTTCAGCCAGTTTACCGTCATCGACAGCAACAATGACCGTTTTTCGTCGAGTTATTTTGACTGGGGCACATGGAACTATCTCTTCAAGACAGGTGAAGGCCCCTATGGCCCTGATTACCCTGACCACTGTGCGGGCTACACCAGTGACGAAGACCACGATGCCGACGACTGGCTCATCACGCCGGCGCTGGCACTGAAGGCAGGCAATACTTACAAGGTGACATACAAGGTGCGCGCGCACCGCTCGGCGATGCCTGAGCGCTTGGAGGTGAAGTATGGCACCGCCGCCACGGCTGCGGGTATGACCCAGACGCTGATGGCAAGAACAGACATTACCAATGCCGAGTATATAGAGTACAGCCAGGAGCTCACTCCCGTGGCCGACGGCACCTATTATATAGGTTTCCACGCTGTGAGCGATGCCGACAACATGATACTCTATCTCGACGACATCTCGGTGAAGAAGTCGGCGGATACTTTCAAAGGCTGGGAGTGCAACTTTGACAAGGAGGCAGATTTCAACCAGTTTACCGTCGTCGACAGCAATGGCGACCGCGCACAATCAAGTTATCTCGACTGGGGAGTGTGGAACTACCTCTTCAAGAGTGGCGACAGTCCTTACGGACCCGATTTCCCCGACCACTGTGCGGGCTACGGCTGTGATGAAGACCACGATGCCGACGACTGGCTCATTACTCCCGTGCTCAAGTTGACCGGTGGCGATACGTATATAGTTAAATATAAGGTACGCGCGCATTGGGCGAGGACGCCTGAGCGCTTAGAGGTGAAATACGGCACCGCCGCCACGGCTGCGGGCATGACCCAGACGCTGATGGCAAGGACCGATATCAGCAATACCGAATATCAGGAATACACGCAGACGCTGACCCCAGCTGCCGACGGCGACTACTATATCGGTTTCCATGCCGTGAGCGATGCCGACAACATGATACTCTACCTCGACGACATCTCGGTGAAGAAGCAGGGCGCGCTGCCTCCTGCCGCTGTGACCGAGGCGGTGCTCACTCCCGATGCTACGGGCGCAGTCAAGGCAACCCTGAGTTTCAAGGCTCCCGACAAAGCCACCGACGGCAGTGCGCTGACCAAGCTCAGCGGCGTGAAGGTGATGGAGGCCGACGCCGAACTGGCAGATATCACCAGTGTGCAGGTGGGCAAGACCGCTACCTACACCATCGAGAATGCGGGCACCAAGCCTGCCAATCACACCTATACGCTGATACCCTACAACGCCGACGGCAATGGCGAGAAGACTGTGGTGAGCGGCTGGATAGGTCTCGACGGCCCCACGGCTCCTGCCGGAGTAACCGCCGAACCGGTGGGCAAGAACCTCAAGGTGGCATGGGAAGCCTCCAAGGCTGAGCACGGCGGAGTGTTCTTCGCCGACAAGGTGAAATACAATCTCTATGAGATGAAGGATGCCGCCACGGCAAGTCGCATGATAGCCACGACAACGGGTGCTACTGAGGTGCCTGTGGCTGTCGACGTCAACAGCGGCGACCAGCAGTTGCTGCAGCTCGCTGTGTCGGCAAGCAACGCCACCGGCGTGAGCGACTATAGCTTCGCGGCGCCTCTCGTGGTGGGCGCTCCCTACACGCTGCCCCTCAAGGAGACCTTTGCCAAGGCGGGCAATGCCTATGGCTTCTGGGCTGCCGAAGGAGAAGGCTGGGGATATCAGAACCAGTATGCCGGGGTGTCTTACTCTACCGACGAAGACGCCAACGGTGACGGCGGCTGTGCCGACATTAAGACTTATTATGAGGATGTGGTCGCTCTGGTATCAGGAAAGATAACTCTGGGCACGGCAGAGAAACCGATGTTCATGTATAGTCAGAAGACCGACTCGAAGGAGGGTAGTGTGCGTCCGCTGGTCATCAAGGCCGACGGCACCAGAGAGTATCTCGCCACCGAGAGCCTTGACGGCTATGCCGATGCAGGCAAATGGGTGTCGCGCTCTTATGACCTGAGTGCCTACAAGGGTCAGAAGTGGATACGCGTGGGTGTGGCTTTCGACCAGTCGAAGCGCTGTTACAGGAAACAGCATCTGTATATCGACAACTTCGTGGTGGCCGACGAGACACCGACGAGCATCACCGTAAGCGTGTCGGCTCCTGCCAAGATGCGCAAGGGCAAAGCGGGCACGGTCAAGGTGGCTGTGACCAATTACGGCAACGCCATAGGAGCTTATACGCTGACTCTCACCGCGGGCGACACCGAGGTGAAGACCGTCGGGGGCGAGTCGCTGGCGCTGATGCAGACTGCCACGTATGACATCGCCTATACGCCGAGTGTGCTCGTCAAGGGCAACGCCGTCACGCTGACCGCTACGCTCAAGGCGGGCGAGGGCAAGGATGCCGTCACCGCAGATGGTAGCGTGGAACTGACGGCTGTCGATGCGCATCAGCCTGCTCCGACCGGGCTCAAGGCTCTGGTGGACGCACAGGGCAAGGTGTCGCTGTCGTGGACTGCCGTGGCTAAGGTAGACCGCATGACCGATGACTTTGAGGACTACAACTCATGGGGCGTAGACAACGCCGGCGACTGGAGTTTCCATGACGGCGACAAGGGAGTCACCTATGGTTACTTCGACGACCAAGGTCTTTACTATGACAATGAAAAGACGCCGTTTGCCTATATCGTATGGATGCCTGCCAACTATGGCGGCGAGGACATCACGGTGGCAAATCCCACGGCAAAGCCTTATAGCGGAAGCAACGCTATGGCCTCGGTGTACAGCTATAATCGCAAGGCGACGGGCGAGCTTACTCCGCTGGCAGCCGACAACTGGATGATTAGTCCGGAGCTCACGGGCAAGGCGCAGACCGTCATGTTCAGAGTCAACAACATCAGTGCCTCAAAGCCGGAGACCTACCAGGTGCTCTATAGTACGACTACAGCGGCGCACGACCAGTTCCAGCTCGTGGCAGAGAAGACTGTAAGCAACAGCAAGTGGGATGAGGTGAGCTTCGAGTTGCCTGAGGGTGCGCGCTACTTCGCCATCCGTCACAATACCAAGCTCGAGGTGAGCCCGTCGGGCATCGGCTATTCGTCGGCGCCTTACCTCTTCCTGGTCGACGATGCTACCTTCGCCTCCAAGGGCTGCACGTTTGTGGAGTATGTCATCTACCGCGACGGCAAGCCATTGGCTACGGCTGCCACCACGGCAAGTGAGGACCGTGAGGCTCAGTGCGATGGCGCCGACCATGTCTACCAGGTTACGGCACGTTATGGCGACGGTTCCGAGTCGGCTCCCGTTGAGGCTGTGGTCTCAATGCCTACCGGTATCGACATCATCGAAACCACGGTCGATACACCCCAGGTCGTCTATTCGCTCGACGGTGTCAAGCAAGATGCCAACGCCCGTCTCCAGCGTGGCGTCTACATCAAGAATGGTAAGAAAGTGGTAGTAAGATAAGCCGTCAGAAGGCTGTTCATCTTAAGCAACTCTGGACTGGAGGTCACCAAAGGTAAGGGAGTTGCGTCAACAAACCCAGGGTAGAGGCATGCAGCGCCTCTGTCCTGGGTTTGTCGTTAGGAAGAGTGTATGGGGGAAGTCTTAGGGCAGGCGATGCGTTGCCCCAGTCATGGTGCGAGCATGATGCGGTCGTAGTCGCGCTCGCCGCGGATGATGCGCTTGCGGCTGTTGTCGTAGTCGTTGTGCAGTATGTCGTATTGGGGATAGTACCAGGGGCTGTGTATGCCGGCGAGGTGTAGCAGTAGCTGCGCTATCGTGTCGGTCATTCCCCGTCTGTTGCGGCAGGAGCGTATCTGCTCCCACAACTGCTTGCGGCTGGAGCGATAGGACGGCGACGCCCAGATCCAGAAGGGGATGTCAAACTGCTGTCTGATGTCGTTGCGGTCCCATGTAAGGTTGCGCCCCCATTCTGTAGAGTTGTCGAAGATGCGCTCTCCGTGGTCGGCGACGAATATGGCGATGGCGTCTTCATCCTCGTAGAGCTTCAGGATGGAGTCGACGACCAGGTCGTTGTAGACGATGGCGTTGTCGTAGTGGGCAAGTATCTCGCGCTGTTGCTCCGTGAGGTCGTCGCGGTCGTTGTCTTTGGCGTCGAAGACGCCGAAGTTGGCGGGATAACGCTTCTTGAAGTCGGCGTGAAGTCCTAAGAAGTGGAAGATGTCCAGCGTGTAGGGATGTCTCGTCAGGCATCGCTTGTAGTCATCGGTCAGCGCCATGTCGTAGTCGTGGGTAGACTCGTTGCGCGTGTCAAACAGGCGTCGGCTGATGGGGGGATTGTTGAAGAAGGCGTCTTCGATGAAATCGCTGAATCCGCTGCGCTTCACCATATACTGGTTGCTGAAGAACGAGGTGTGATAGCCAGCCATCCTGAACAGAAGCGGGAAGGGTGGGGCTGATGCCCATGTCCCAGGTTGGCCTGCACATTGGGTGGACAGCATCTCTTTGAGCGACTCGCAGGTGGTATTCCAAGGGCTTGTCATGTCGCCAAACACGATGAGTTCGCCGGCGTTCATCCGTGCCGTCTGCCGGGGCGTGGTGGGCTTGTCGTAGCCGTAGAGTTGGCTGTGGTGGCGGTTGTAGCTTTCGCCGATAATCAGGATGATATGTGGGGAGAGGTGGGTGGCCGAGTCTATCCGCGCCTTGTTCAGACTCTCTTCAAAGAGTCTTATCTCGTCGCGCAGCCGGTGGGTCTCGCTGACGGCAAACGCCATGCGGTATATGGGCAGATAGTAATTGGTCTTCTGCCTGAAGTCTTTCCGCTGCTGCGTTTCCAGTTCGCTATACTGGCAGATGATGCGGCAATACATATACTCCTTGTTCTCCAGACTGGATATGAACCCGATGGCAAACATGACGATAATGGTTGTCTGTGCGGCGAAAATCATGTGTCGGTTGCGCCATATCCCTGTGCGCATGGCTTTGCCCATGATGGTCTGCTCTCGGACAAGCAGCGCCATGCCCGCCATCATCTGGATGATGACCAGCCCTAATGGCGACCACAGCATTGCCACGTCGAGATACGACGACAGCGCTTCGCCAGCCTCTCTGCTATTGCTTTGCAGTGCCAGCTGCAGCAGCATCGGGGTGATGGGCATGCCCAGTCTTACGTAGCACGCCATGTCTACAGCAGACAGCAGGTAGAAGAATGTGGCTGTGGCGAGGCGCAGGCAGTGTCTGTATCTTTCGGGCATCAGTCGCAGCAGGGCGCAGAAGAGGTAAAGGTCGGAAAACAGTTCGAAACTCATCCAGAAGCGGCTGCCGTTCCAGGGCTCGCAGACGATACCTGTCAGTCCCAGCAGGTACATCAGCAGAAAATAGAGCTGGTTGCCTCCGGTCAGCGGCTTGCTCAGGATATGGATGATGCGTGATAACATAAAACTCATAATACTTATGGCGGCAAAGGTAAAGATAATTCGCCATATAGACAATCATTTGCGATGGATATTTGACTTTTTCGGTCATCGGGATTCAATCGGATTTCAATTTGTGTTGGTCTTGGCTTTGGGCAGATTGCTTCCGGATGTGTTCTGGATATGGCGTACTATGTCCAAGTGCGGGTAGGGGGCAAGATGCCAAAAGAAATGCTGGCACGAGCTGGAAATAATTTACAAGACAACTTATTCCTATTTGATGGCAGATAGGCGTTACTTCCCCCAGACGGTCATTTTTTCAGTTTCCAAGTTTGAATTGCTGGTAGCAGAACTCGCAATTACGGTTTCATGCCTCCAAATATCTAATGCGCGCCGCAAATTCCCCCAAAATACGCATCCTGCCAACATGCAACGAAAGACTCCAGCGAAAAGCGCCAACGAAATTTCTCACAAAGGTGGCCCCATTCCTACCCTATCCAAGTGGAAGAAACAGGGGGCATCTGGCAATCGGGCTGGAAATCGTCATGATGTGAAAGGAGTCTTCATGGGTATAATATATAATAAGGTATATAGTCCCCAGGGTCATCATTTTGGTTGATATAAATCAATAGGTGAAAAATATTTTCAACTTTTTTGTTGAAATGTTTGGTTTGTGTTGAAAAAAGCTATACCTT
>ENA-OVGE01001529-OVGE01001529.1-human-gut-metagenome-genome-assembly--contig:-NODE-1529-length-17796-cov-19.324164_pt1 | contig 17796 bp, 16 predicted proteins | sample MGYA00237769_ERZ505417 | MGnify/ENA primary metagenome ERZ505417 (study PRJEB26158, sample SAMN06016403) | human gut metagenome | biome: human gut; feature: ankylosing spondylitis patient; material... | reverse complement strand
TTCGGAGATATTTTTTTATCTTTCGGAGATATTTCCGTATCTTTCGGAGGGATTTCCGTATGATTCGGAGAGATTTTATTCTACCAGGCAGAAGAAAGAAGCAACTGACAAAAACAGACTAAAAAAAACAAATTATGATAGAAGACAGAAGTTACGGGAAGGCGGAGCTCGCCATGCTCTACTTTCCCACCGCTACCCCCAGGGTAGCGCTCAACCGACTGGTGAGATGGATCAACCGATGCCCCGAGCTCAAGCAGAGCCTCTGTTCGGACTACGCCGGCAAGTTTTCCCACTTCTACACCCGGCAACAAGTAGCAGAAATCATCGAATTTCTGGATGAACCATAAAAAAATCACCCTGGAAGGGAATGCATACAACACACTATGCATATCCCTTCCATGGTGAGTTTAATAAAACTACAATCACAGCAATAAAACTATTAATTTTACGTTCTTTTCAAAAAAAGGATTGTGCAATAGTGACTTAAAGGCTAAAAGCACTACCTTTGTAAATAATATCAAAACAGAGTATAATGGAAGAAAACAATATAACAGTAGATAAAGCTGTCCAAACCATAAAAGGGGCAATTTTGCGAGCTCAAGCACAGGCGAGCCAGTCAAGTAATGCCATACAGTTGTCTTTATATTATGGTATAGGGCGTTATGTGTCTATCAATTTACAGCAAGCACATTGGGGCGCAAAAGCTCTTGATACTATTAGTGAGAGATTGCAGCGTGAATTGCCAGGATTAAGAGGCTTTTCTTCAGGCAACTTGAAGAAAATGCGTATCTTCTATGAGGAATGGCAATGCCTTTCAATTGGTTCGCCATTGGCGAACCAATTACAACAGCCTGAAAATAAGATAGAAGAAGGTATTGAAATAGGAGAAAAGACACTCCTTTGTATTAACAGACCTATAGAGTCAGCAGACTTGCATATAGAGGATTTTGTGGGCATTAGTTTCACTCATCATATGGAAATTTTGCATAAAACTACCACTTTAGATGAGCGCATCTACTATATACATCAAGTGAACCTGTATCATTGGAACAAGTACGTATTACGGAAATACTTATCAGATGACCTATATCACCATCAAGGCAATATGCCTAACAATTTTCCGAAAGCGATACCAGACATTAAGCAATCAATGAAAACAATATCAATGTTTAAGGATGAATATTTGCTTGATTTCATCAATACTGAAAATTTGGGACTGGAGATTGAGGACATTGACGAACGTGTAGTTGAGCAAGAAATTGTAAGAAACATGCGCGATTTCATTCTTCAATTCGGAAAGGATTTTATCTTTATGGGTAACCAGTATCGTGTCGTACTTGAAGGAGAAGAAATGTTCATAGACCTTTTGTTCTTTAGTCGAGAACTTGCAGCAATGGTAGCCGTGGAACTAAAATACGGTAAGTTCAAACCTTCATATTTGGGACAACTATGTACATATCTACAAGCGTTAGACCTTACTGTAAAAAAGCCACACGAAAATCCTTCTATTGGTATTGTTTTATGCAAAGAAATGAACAAGGCTTTTGTTGACATTGTTGTAAGGAACTACGACAGCCCAATGGGAGTAGCAACATATAAAACCAAACAGGATATGCCTGAAGAATTACAGAAGGCTTTGCCTGATTTGGATAAGATGAAAGATTTATATTGCAAATCGTTGTAAATGTGTATTCACATTATATAAAATGCGTATTAAGGAGTAAGGTAATAAAGTTCTTACTCCTTTTTCGTATCTGTCACAATGGATGTTAGGGGCTTTAGATGGCGATGCCGTACTTTTTATACTTTTATATACAGCAACAACTGTCACCCAAATGTTAAAATCGGACAGGATTGACAGAAAATCCAAGTAAACCTTGCTCGTTTTGAAGAAAATTTGTTATTTTTGCAGTGGCTCTCGAATCTGTGCGTCAAATTGGGTTTACTCAATGTCGATACACAGACAGCCAACGCCGAGCTGAAATCTGAGAAGTCCAAACAACTTTCTCGGTAATAAGCGGGCAATGGGTGGGAAGAGAGTCAAGACATATAGAAGGCGTTTATCTGACGCTGTGTTTGAGACGAGTCGAATCTTGCAAACATTCTGAATTATAGTCTCGAATATGGTCAACGGTAGATGTCCCGGGTGTGATTTATCAATCCCCGTGGAGACCTTGTAAGCATAGATTGTATCCTTTGGAGATGCAGTAAAATGTATTATATAGGTCTCTTTACGGTAATGGTTTTCATATCGGCGTGGGCTCTGACGTTGTCTGTTCGACTATAATAGGCAATGCAAGAGCCTCGACTCGTGGAATGGACAACAGGACGATTCCACGCTTGAACCAGTATGTATTTTGTAAGTGTCTGTAAATCAAAAGAAACTTTACGACGTCAAGCGTAAATGATACCATAAAGTTCCCATTGTCTGCGAGAAATCAATCTTGCGTAGTTTTTGGTAAAACACGAATAGTTTAATACAAATCAGTGGTTAAGTTTCGTTAACTATTGTTTGCTGCTTTAACTGGTATCTATAAGGCATTCTATGCCTATCACAGTTTAGAAATTCACACCAATGATAAAATGAATTTTGTGGTTTGCAGAATAAGATGTTAATGAGACTTGTACAAATTGTACTTAGTTTACTAGTTTATGTTCACATATTGGAGATGATAATTGCAACAAAGCAAAAAACGTAAGTAACCAAGCAGGGGCGATGGTCAATAGAATTGGTTATTTTATTTTCCAAATATTGACTTCAATATCATTTTACCTATTTTCCTATCTATACCAGATTTAGTAGTAGGAATGCCTGTTTGGCGGGCTATTTTTTGTTTTGCCTGAGTTATACCTAAAGCCCTTTTCCAAGAGAACGAAAGCCCAGGAATTCCAGTGCTTGATTTTCTTTTTCTCATTTTCTTATCCTATTTTATGGTATATCCCTTTTAATAGAAGCCATCCTCCCCACAAAACGGCTCCGTAGAAGATAACGGCTCCATCAGTGATAGCTGTTAGTGCTATACCACCTAAAGCCCATAAGGCACCATACCCCAGTTCTTTATTTGAAGCATCTATTTTAGCCTCATGTTCTTGTTGTTTCAAGTTCGAAACAACTGTTGTTGCATCTTCGACATTAAGTCCTTGATTTATCAATTCCTGCCTAACTTCTCCCCAACTCATATTATGATTCGTGTATAAATTAACAGCATAATCATAGACTTCATTAACCCATTCTTGTATTTCTTCCTCACTGGGTTCTTTTTGTTTTTCTAAATCAATCATCGTTTTTCAAATTAAAGATGGAACCACACAATAATCTTTATGCAGTTCCATCAGAAATGTTATTTCTTTGTCAACAGATGCCAGATTTCACGTACCCAAAGTACGAATGAAGAACCAATGATGATTATCACCCAGTCTATCAGTTTCAATCCCTCAACATTGAAGAACTGCTGCAAACCAGGTATTTCAACCATTGCAATCTGACCTACGAGGATAATTGCCACAATCGTAAGCAAACCATTGCATCCCTTGAAATGTAATGCGCTGCGCCCTGTCTCAAATGCCCTGGCATTGAAAAGATAGAAGAAGTGGGTCATTACGAAAGTCGTGAAGAGCAATGTCAGCTCGTATGTAGACACGTGTCCCTTGGCTCCCAACTGCAGATGAAGGAGGTCGGTAAGCTGATTGACTTCAGCGTGCTGGAAGATATAAAGCATTCCGAGCAGCATCAGGAAGAAGAAACCACCTACACCTATAATCTCTCGAAGCATTGGTTTATTGAGGATAAACGCATTGCGGTCGCGAGGTCTGTCTTTCATCACACTCTCAGATGGCGGCAGTGAGGCAAGAGCCATAGCTGCAAAAGTATCCATGATGAGGTTTATCCACAACATCTGCGTAACGGTAAGAGGAGACTCTGTACCCATAAAAGCACCGCAGAGAACGAGGAAACAAGCCGTAACGTTCACAGTCAACTGGAACAAGAGGAAGCGCTGGATGTTCTGATACAACGAACGTCCCCACATAACAGCCTTTCCGATACTGCTGAACGAGTTGTCGATTATGGTAATGTCGGATGCTTCCTTTGCCACGCTCGTTCCGTCACCCATTGACAGACCGACATGGGCTGCACGGAGAGCCGGTGCATCGTTGGTTCCGTCACCAGTCACAGCAACTACCTGATTCTTCTTCTGCAAGGTCTCCACCAGACGTTTCTTGTCCATAGGACGAGCACGAGAGATAATCTTCAAGTCAAGAATACGTTCCTGTAATTCTGTATCCGACAATGCTGCAAATTCTGGACCTGTAATGATATTACGCTCCGTATCCTTCTCATCATTCCAAAGGCCGATCTGACGTGCAATTTCCTTTGCTGTTCCAGGAGTATCACCTGTTACAATCTTCACGCTTATACCAGCATCCACGCATTCCTTGACAGCAGAAGGTACATCCTGTCTTACTGGGTCAGCAATGGCAGCAACTCCGATAAAACAGAGTTTGTCTGCAACTATATTGTTGTCTTCAATCGCTTTATCGCCATCATTCAGCACTTGGTAGGCGAAGCCAAGGGTACGCATGGCGCGATTCTGATATTCTGTCAATTGCTTTTCAACATCCTCTTTGCTTACAGATGTTTCCTTGCAAAGACCGAACACAATCTCGGGAGCACCTTTCACATAAAGCACCTTCTTGCCATTCAACGCTACAGACTCTACTGTGGTTGCCATATACTTGCGCTCTGTAGAGAATGGCACCTCCGCAACAGTCTTTACACTCTCACGTATAGAGCGATAATCTACACCCTTATTGTTCAACCAAAGAAGAAGAGCTCCTTCCGTAGGGTTACCAAGAATCTGCGGTTTGCTCTTGTCTGAGAAGTCTATAGATGCTGTAGAGTTTACAGCAATACCCTCAGCAAGAACATCCATCTGAGTATCGCCATACATCTTCATCTCGTCCACGCTCATCAAGTTCTGCGTCAGCGTTCCCGTCTTATCGGTACAGATAACTGTAGTTGCTCCCATTGTCTCACAAGCATGCATCTTTCTTACAAGGTTGTTGGTCTTGAGCATACGACGCATACTATAAGCCAAACTCAAGGTAACAGCCATTGGCAAGCCCTCCGGCACTGCCACAACCACAAGCGTCACGGCAATCATCAATGTTTGAAGAACGTATGCTATGAACGGAGCGACTTGCTCCATTGAACCGAAACAGTCGGTTCCATTTGTCACGAAGTACATAATGATACGTCCGATGACAATAAGTGCAGCAAAACCATAGCTTACCTTGGTTATCCAGTCACTCAAACCATCGAGCTGCTCATTGAGCGGGGTCTTCACGCTGTCGTCAATCTGTACAGCCTCGAACACCTTGCCTTGTTCTGTCTTGTCACCAACAGCAAGTACACGGCATATTCCATGACCCTCCATAACCTTAGTACCTTTCATCACATGGTTTGTAGGATAGGTGGCAGCCTTGTCGAAATCTTTCTCATTGACACTCTTGCCACACATCGGTTCACCAGTCAATGTTGACTCATCCATATGCAAAGATGTCGCCTCAAGCAATTCGCTGTCTGCCGGAACTTCCTCACCGGTATTGAGAATCACGATGTCACCGACAACAATATCCTTACGAGGAATTTGCGTAGTGTTGCCATTGCGGATCACCTCTACTGGCTCATCGTCGTTCACCTGATTAAGAATTGTGAATTCCTTGTCTGCCTGCAACTCAAAATAGAAGGCAAGCCCAGTTGCGAGAAGGATAGCAACGAAGATTCCTACCGGTTCAAAGAATACGGCTGCGCCCTGTCCGAGTCCGAAGAACTCGTAGCATGATATACCTATTGACAATGCGCCGGCTATCATCAGGATGATGATCAGCGGATCTCCGAACTTCTCCAAGAACTGTTTCCATAAAGGTTCTTTCTCTGGCGGTGTCAACACGTTGGCACCATTCTTTCTGCGGCTTTCGAGCACCTGGGCATCGGACAAGCCTGTGTAGTGATGTTTTTGTTCCATATAATCTGTTTTTTTACCAAAATACTTACTAAGATAATACCATGCACTAAAGAGAACACCATCAGGTATTGTATCCATTTCACAATAATTACCATCAGGAGGTCCAGAATGATAGAAGTAACAGACAGCCCTAAACTCACCATTTACCATTACGAAACCGGTCAAGCATACCCATGTGTAGCCTTCTTCTATGTCCTTGTCAAACGGGCATCCCCACGAGTCTTTTGCTTTCCAGCATAATGGTATCTCTCCGAAAGCGAAATGGTTATTTTTCAATTTAGTGTATCCCTTATCGCAAAGCAACTCATTGCACTCTTCACTGGATGAAGAATACAACCTTCGTATTTCATCAATAATAAATTCTCTTCCCATAATGTGTTATTTATTTGGCACATGGCAACAATCCAAACTTGTATGAGAATGTATGTGCCAGAACTTTGGTTACTTTACTTTTTGGCGGTATGTTATTCTCAGCACTTTATTATCATTGTCTATTTCTATTTTTCCCAATTTTGAGAATACGCTTTGACCAAGAAGCAATGGGGCGGACTGGTTCTTGACAACGGAAGCCTTTATGTCGTTGAGGTGTATGTTTCCAAGTTTCACGTCACGAAGATTTATTACTGTGCCTTCTGTAATGTTGCCGTCTGCAGTTATATAGTTCTGTCTGCCGATAATGTCGGAAGCTGACAGATAATCGTTCTTTAGCATGAAAGTGGCTTCCACTGAGGATATTGAAACATCAGATGCTCCAGTGTCGAAAATGAAGTGCAGTGGCAAATTATTAATGGAGCACTTCACCTTGCAAACATTCCCTTCTTTGATAAACGACACCTCCTCTGTCTTATTCTCGTACACGGCATCATCGCCATCTTCAGCAATTTCCTGCAGATGTTTTTGTTCATATTCTGCCATCAGTGCCTTATATTCTGTTGTGGTACGTATGTTGTTGAGGTCTCTGTCACGTTTTATGTGAGCAAATCTTCTATAACCCTTCTCTAATGCCTTGCGCAGATAGAAAATAGCTTTTTCTTTATCACCCATAATGGAATATAGACAAGCAGCATCGTAATAGTTACCTTTGTCTTCTTTCTTTAAAGCCTTGTTCAATGTCTCTATAGCTTTATCCCTATCTCCTAAATAGTAATAGGCATAGAATGCGCACTCTGGAGCATCGGGAACAGAATCCAAACGGACAACTTGTTTGAAATCTTCGTCTGCCTTTTTCTTATCACCTTTTTGCGACAGCAATACGCCACGGTTCAAATATTGGTAAGCATCATTGGGTTGAAGAGTGATAGCCATTGTATAGTCTTCAATAGCCTCGTCGGTCTTTCCAGAATGATCTTTGAACCAACCTCTTCTATAATAAGGAAAGTATTCTTCTGGATTTTGTGCTATGTAACTGTCCATTACTTTAATAGCCTCTTCTGAGCGTCCAGCATTATCAAGAATATTCGCTTTAAAGTACAGGTAATTGGTTTTAGTCGAATCCAACGCTATCGCTTGGTCGCAATATTCCAACGCTTTGTCGTAGTCTCCGATTTCATTATAGCAGTTGGCTATGCGGTTTGCTGTTTCTTTGTTAGATTCTATTGCCAACGATTCTTTATAAAACGGTATGGCTTTAGCGTATCTGTCTGTTTTCTCATATACTACGCCAAGATCATATGGCCATGAATATTCTTTGGGCTCTTTCAGTTTCTGCACCTTCAGTTTTGTTACAGTTTGGGCAAAAGCCGAGTCGGCAAGTGTTTGAAGTTCATAGAAAGCCTTGTTGTCTTGGTCGATACCTAATGCTGTTATAACATCGTCAATTGCTTCATTGTATTTCTTTAGACCGATATAACTTTCGGCACGGAACGAATAAGCAGATGAGTATGAAGGCTCAAGTTTATTCACATAGTCAAACTGCTTGATAGCATCTTCATATCTCTTTTGAGCATTAGCATTTCTTCCTAATCCCATGTAGCCCATTACGTCTCCTTCTTTCAACGAGATCATTTTTCGATAATCATTATCTGCCAAATCATATTTGCCTTGTTCGTAATATACCTGTGCTCTGGCATTATACAAACGGTCATCTTCGGGAGTTAATGCTATTGCTTGTGTATAGTCTTTTATAGCCTGAATAGTGTCCTCTAAATTCAGAAAAACACTTGCGCGTGTAGAAAAGGCAAAAGCTTTGTATTCCTTGTCTTTTGATGGAATCTTTTTGACGGCAATGTTTGCTGCTGTCAAGGCGCGTCCATATTCTTCATTATAGTTTCTTACTAATGCCACCCACGCAAAGGCATACCCATTGTCTGGATGCTCAGTTATCTCTTTGTTTAGATAGTCAAGAGCTTCTTCCAAATTGTTGTTCTGAATAGCCTCTATGCCACGCGTGTAATTGTAGCTGTCAGGTCGTTTTAAGTTGTCTGCGTATAAGACAGACGAACATGCAATCAAAAAGGATAATAATATTGTTCTCATATAGTCTAAGTTTTGATATAAATACGTTAATAATACTATTTGTTATTTTCAAATTCTTTTGCTGAAATACTTGACCCCAATCCACTTTTAAAGTCATTCGATTCTTCCGAAAGCGGTATTAAACTGAGCCATTCTCACTCTCTCAGCTCCTTTTATTGCCATTTCATAATCACATTCTTTGTCTCCCATTTTGCTTGTAACTACAAACAGTTCCAAACTCATTAAAAGAAGAAAGAATATGAAATAGAATGCACCAGCAACCCATCTGTTTGTGATTATAGATACCATGGCCTCAAGTTCTTCGAGAAAACCAACATTGGCTTTACACTCTTTACGAGTGTCTCCCTCTACCGTCAATTTCTTTTTGGACCATTCTTTCTCCTGTTCAACAAGCTGTTTTATTTTCTCGTTATTTGCATTCACAACATCCTGCTTGGGATTAGCTACTTGGTTTGTTGTTACAGATGGATTGTTGACTGTTTTTATCCGTCCGTCGACCACCAGTTTCTCCTGGCTGTTTGTTACAGAACGCTGAATTATCCAAGGATTAGCATTTATGTCGGCTTGAAGAATAGAGTTCAATTTATCTAATGAATCCTTTTCTGCATTTATTGCAGTTAGTTTTCCATTTATAATACCCACTCTCTTTTGTGTCAAGGTTGCCGTCTGTAGCTCTATGGTATCAGCCATCTGCTTGTCAATGTCTTTGCCAAACATTGTTTGATCAAATATTGTAGAACCAACTACAGCCATTATAATGGCTATAAATACTCTAAAAGATGCAAGCATTTTTGTTGGATGTATTGCCAATAGAATCTGACGCTCTATCATTATGACAATCGTGACAAATACTATCGCCACCAACGCGCTTCCCCAAATAGGAAGGCCAATATATCTTTGGGCAAAACAGAAGCCGGTAATGCTCCAAACTATCATCAATATAAGGAGTGCAGATGCATATTTGTTCAACTGCGACTTGCTTGCTTCTGAGCACTGAGAAAGAACAGATGAGTTCCAACCCGTAAGTTTACAACCTAACTTTATCCACCAATTCATAATTCTATTATTTATATGGTTTTACAATTATGCTATTCCTCTCTTCAATGAAACTGTATCATTGCTTTGCATAACAGGAGCTTTAATAGTCCCGTTTGTTCCACTCATTTGTATGGATGCTATTCCTCTAAGAAATCCGCAATCATACGATTGTAACGGAATTGATGCTTCATTGGCATTGTTACGGAAATCAGCCTCAAGTTGTTTTAGCTCTTCCTTGTGAGCATTTATAGTTGACATTGTTTTCTCTAACTCTGAAACTGTTGTAAGCAAGCCTGCAGCATTACAGTTGTCAATACGTGTCTGCAAATCCTGTTTCATGACATCATAGTTGAGATTTATCTCACGGAACACCATCAAGATTTTGTTCTTTATGAGACTCATGTTTAAGTCGCGAAAAGCCAAATCGCTTTTAAGCATAGCATCGTCAAAACCCTTGTTCTCATAATTTTTGCATAGATAGCCGTAGATAACATCTATTGGCCAGCCTGTAGCATAAGAAATAGTCATAGGCTTTTCTTTATTTGTAGGTGCCACAACAGGTGTTTCTACACTTTTGATTTCTTCCTTAGCCTCAGCAGGCTCAATCACTGGCAGTGAAACGGAAAGCTTAGATCCATTATCACTTCTTTTGTTGAAAATATTAAAGATTCCCATATTCTCTGTATGTTTTAATTTTGATACTGCAAAGGTATCTCAAATAATGTTACTAATATGGGTTTTCATAACATTGCAATTCATCATTAACCTTATTCCATGTATAGCGGTTGCAATATTACATCTTTGAACTATTGACGTAATTTCGATTGATAATCAACGCTTTGCTTTAAGTACACAGTCAGTAACATTAAGCCAACAAACACCATAATCAATGAAACCAGCCAGTAATTTGACAAAGCATCATATAATCCATGTATCACAGCTGGTACACATAATGCTAAAGTATACAAGCCTCTTCTATACTTAGGATAGAGATTGGAGAATGAAAGAAAGTATCCAGCAATGCCGCACCAGCAAGCATGTAGAAATGGTAGACTTGTCAGCCGGGCGATATTCAAGAAGAAAGAAACATCGTATGTTTGTTGCGCATTGACTGTAATCTGGTATTGCACTCCTTCAAACACACCAAATGCTATTCCTGACATCAGTCCGTAGAAAACCATTGTTTGTGGAATTAACGGCTCTTTTGCTTTACGCAATATCAAAAGAAGAGGAATCATCTTGGCAAACTCCTCGGTAAGTCCGACTCCGAATACATATCCTACCACATTCAATGGAAAAGCAACGTCTGTGAATAAATAGAACGGATTCAGCTCTGGTAACCCAATCAAGTCCCATACTACGAACACACATAATTGCGTCAAGAAGAAGACATTCATAGTTGTCTTCAACTTAACCTGTGGTGTTTTGAAACAGGCATAAAAGAATAATCCCCAAATAATGGAGAAATATAAGGAAACCTCATAAAACAAAAACAAACCACCTAAAGGAATGTTCATAATAATCATTGGCAAAAGTCCAACCAAAGCCAATATCATGAACCTTTGGTCAGACAGGAATTGCTTAGAGAACAACTTTGCTTTTGGGAATATCAATTCCGTGCCTATTGCAGACAATTGCGAAATGATATTTCCATTGTTGGGAACTTTGTATTTTAGATTGGCACGTTTCAAATAGAATCCAACAGTTTGTTCAAAGCTATCACCTACTGCGATAGCCTTGTCTTGCTTCAGTATCTGTCCGTTGTTTACATACGAGAGAAGTGTCTTTTCATCGTATGGTCCAAATCGTTGGGCGTTTCTTATGATGTATATATTCATTATCGTGTATTTAATAATAATTCTCGTTTCAATAGATTCCAACCATCCTCAGAATACAAGCACTTATCAAGTTTGCACTTATACTTGCTATTTACTTTTCCGAATATTAGGCCGTTTTTTTGTAAGCTGATAATTGCTGAACTTCTTCAACTCTTTATTATATTTGTAGTTCCATTTTGCTTCAATGATACCATCATACACACCTTTTATAGTGTGATACACAGCTGACAATATCCATATTAAAATAGCAATAAGACATAAAACAAAGATTAAAGAATCACTAAAATCTATATCCAATGCATATTCAATAGAATTTTGGAATAGTTCTTTGACAAGCTTTTCTAATATCCACATTTCTATTATGCAAACATGTTTCTCCCTTTAGGATCTGGTCCATAATCATTTTCATATTCATCCCCATCTGCAAAAAATAGCATCAGGGAAACGTATATATTATAAAAAAGTATTATTAATGTGATAATACGAGCACCTGATTGATTTCTATCATGGAAGCGTTTGCATAATTGGGCTAACCAAAACCATGCGAGAGGTATTGCAAACAAACCCAAGATAGGGGCTTCACCAGATAAAGCCCCAATACAGACCGCTAAAAGAATGTATAAAATATATGATAAACCAAATTCCAATCTACGTATTCTTCCTTTGAAGGAAAACGGGTGAGCAAATAGACTTTGCTTTTCTAATATGGTTTCATCAATAGCTTCTGTTAGTATTGTATTTGAATTTATGTCAGACATTTCGTCTCGCTTTGATTCCTTATCTAATTCTATACTCATAAGCCTTAATTATTTACAAGTTGAACAACAATTAATCTGCCTCCTTGTCCTTTATCAAGTAGGATTTGTCTGCCATCTGTGAGTGGTACATATTGCCCTATAGCTATAGGCTTTTTGTCTGTAGCATCATACATATCTGGCAGACGACGATTGATTAGTATCCACTGTCCATTGAAGAAATGGAAATCGCCAACTGGTTTTTTATCCGCATCACTCGTTTTCTCGTTACAAGGAACAAGGTTGTTAGAATGCCATTTGTATAGTGTCTGTTTGTCGTACACCATCAAACGATAATTCTCAGAGATATACTTGCCATGTGAGGGGGCATAGTAGAAATTGAGAATAGGCAATTGTCCCTTATACTCTGTTCCACAGAACGGACAACGTGGCTTGGTCGTATTGTCAAATACATACCAATGCGCCTCGCATTTAGGATTCTGACATGGTTGCACCAAATCGCAAGTCTTTACTAAAGCCTCCTCCCACTGTAGGGCAGTAGGGCGAGCTGACGGATTATGTAAACCGTCGATAAAAGCCTTGTCGAATAATTCCTTCAAATAAGGGCCACATATTGTGTAAGGCATCTTTGATGGATCACCCTGTGGCAACTGTGATTTTGCCAACTGGTCAACCTTTACTTTATTTGTTTTGTCTGTAGGATGTTCAATGAATAGAGCCTTCGAACCATAACGCATATCATCATCTTTCTGTGGATCGTCAACATCCCACACTTTACCACCGTCTAATGGATGGCGATTAAGCAAAAATGTATATATAAGGACGGCAAGTGCGTGTCGGTCGGTCTCTATCTTAGGCAAATTCTTTTTCGGATCATCAATTTTTAGTGTCTTTGTAGCAAGAACTTCTGGGGCTATGAAACCTGGAGTGCCTACCACCTCTGGCGGAAATTTGTGAGGCACCACAAGTCCATCGCAGTCTATTATACAGGCATTGCCACTTAATGGATCAACCAATACATTGTTATACGACAAGTCAGAATGGGCAAGACCTGCAGCATGAAGACGACGCATGGCACGTGCTATTTTCAAGCACATGTGCAATCTGTCTAAGAATGAACCTTTCTGGTTTGCTGGAACAAAACGGTTAATAAGTTTGGCTGACGAAAACCACTTTCCGTTTTTCTCCTGACCATTCTTTATAAATGGCCAAGAGTCTGCAACTCCACTGAAAAAGAACTTCTTGTCATAGAAAGGCATAACTATACCTGTCAAGCCTTTCCATTCAACAATATTTGTAGGCCATGCGAAGAAAGCGCCCCAATAGTGTCCTACAGCATCATTGGTGAAAATACGATTTCTATGGACGTTCACAATGTCGTTGATTCTGGCCTTGTCGTTAGCGTTTATTGGCTTTCGATAAAAGGCCACGACATACGTCTTGTCTGTAGAGAAATACACATCCTTGACACCACCTTGAGCTTTTATCTCGTCATAAAACTCAACGGTGCTGCCATCTTGTGCTTTTAATGTTATTTTATTTGCCATAGCCTATTCGTTTTGTTGTTCCTCAGGTTCTTTTTCCGAAGTTTGGTCTTCTTCTGCATTCTTCTCGGTAAGATTATCATCTTCTCCCTCATAAAGAATAGCAATCGTGCGGTCATCATGATTGCCAGGTGCCCAGAAATCGAGCCAATCAAGTAATTGGTCTTTCGATGCTTCGTTGTCATCTGTCAGATCAACACCATTTTCTTTCAAATCATCCCATAACGCATCCCACTTGTCAGGATTGTTGAGATTTGCATCAGTTTCAAATTTCGGGTCGCTTACTCCGTCACTCATTAATAACAATGCTGTAAAGTCGTTTACGATACAAAAGCGAAGACGCTGATACAGGGCTGTCGCATCTTTGAAGATTTCAGACATGGTCAGGAAGCGAGTCTGTCCTGCATATTCGCCTTCATCGGGCACTCCGAGTATTTTTGCGGTGTGAGCTTTTCTGTCATATAAACAGATAGCTCCATCACCCACCCAAAAGGAAGCCACAAACCATCCGAAGCTAAACTTCTTGCAAATGGTCAATAACAGAGTAGTGGCATAATACTTAATCGGTTGTTTCGTTAACGCAGATTCAGCCTGTATTGCCTTGTGAGCCTTAAACGCAGCTGTGCCGACAATCTCGTAGATGTAATTGCCAACAATCTTACGGGCTTCTTCCTCTGAAACATTTTGCAGATTACCATAATTGCTAATGGCTTCCTCAAATGTTTTGCTCTGTCCGAGCTTTGACATACAGTAGCTAACTGATTCATCGCAAGCTATCTTTGAGCCTTGACGTGAGAACTTTGCCGATCCTGCTCCATCAGCAACAGCCATGATATACCATCCGTTATCCATATGCTCCATACGGAAATGATCATCACGAGGTTTTCCTTCTTGTGCGTGGCTTCGCCCACGCTTACTTGCAGCAACAATATCTTTCTGTGGAGTACCATCAGTCAATGCTTCAACCTTTACATATTCCACCTGCGTGTCGTCATTCTTATATTTAGGTTCAGGCATATTATCCCAATCAACAGGCAGGTTTTTCCAAAGTTTACGTGGGTCTTGATTTATAACAAAAGGTATTTTATGCTCCAATGTCGGACAATCTTCTGACATTTCAATGTCACCAATGAACTTATAACATAACGTAAGCTCAAAAGTGGATTCTGCAACAGCACCATTCTTTCGGAATGCTTCCAGAGATGGAGTTCCTGTGATTGCAAAACTTTTGCCGTCAGGAGCTATAGTAAGTTTTACTCCATGTTCCTCTTTAGTTAATCCTTTAACATCCACAAGTTCAAGCTCGACGTTGGAAAACAGGTCGGAGTTAATCGTGGGCATTGATACTGTCTGATTGTATTCTATGTTTTCTTTGGCGTTTGGTATATTGAGATTCCATTTCAATTCACCATTAACCATCTTTATCTTGTCCATAATGTGTTCTTTATATTGGTCCCATAATTTATCCGACAAGAATTTAAGGAACGATTCCGCTTTCTTGTCTTCCTGGTTTCCTATGAAAATATGTAATGCTTTTTCTAATGTCATAATGCTTTAACCTCTACCTCTTGTTATGTCCATACCACCTTCCGCAATTTCGCCGAGAGAGCCTTCCATTCCACACCAAGGACAGGCTGTAGTCTGTCCGTCAGAGCACATGATGTTTCCACATTCACAAACAACACCGAGCTGAGCACCACAGCAAGGACATGTCGGCACGCCACGGAGTGACATTGTATTGATGTGGCGGTTTGACTTGCCATCGCTCAAACTGTTGTATGTTTCTTCATCCACTGGATAAGCACCCACAAGTTTGAAGTCTGTGGCTTTCATATCTAATGATTCCAATCCTTCAATAGAAGACAAGTGCTTGGCGTACTTCACAAGGTAAGTTTTTTTCGTGTTGGAGCATTTGCCCAAAAGGACGGTAAAGTTCTCGTCTACCACACATGGCTTAGAGGTATCTACCTTTTCGAGATTGATACCAGTTGTTGGTGCTAACGCCACGCTATCATCGCCCATGTCGGTGACAGACACACTTGTTGCCTGAATGGAAGCAGTCACCCATTTAAAGAATGCCTTGAAAGACATCTCATCCGTATTGTTTAGTCGGAGTACATTGTCTGAAATCTGCCCCAATAACTGAGTGTTAACATTATTTCCTATAGAAATAGCTACGATATTTGCCTTACGACGATATTTATTATTCCATCTTGCAAAGGCTGCTGAAGGATTGTCGGTCGGTGTGCCATCGGTAAAAAGGAATATGATTGGTTTCCAGTCACCCTTTCGCTCTTCTGTTGTCTTCACTACATTTTTGTCAATATCATCCATCAGAAAGTCAAGTGCTGTCCCAAGAGAAGTTCCGCCGCCAATAGGAAATGTTGGTGGATAGAACTTGTAGAGTTCTGTTAAAGGCGACAGACTCTTTGCTTTGCCTGCAAATGCAATCACAGAAATGAAAGCCGTTTCAAGGGCGTAAGGGTCAGTGCGCAGTTCCTGAACTATTTGGCGCATGCCGTTCTCTACTTGCTGAATAGGTTCTCCTACCATTGACTCTGATACGTCAACAAGGAAATATACTGGTAATCGTCTCATATATGATTGTTTTGATTGTTTTTAAATAAAGAGAATGTTATAAGATATTTATAATCATATGGATGTCCATTGTAAATGTCTTTAATAAGATATTCTATATAAGCTGCCAAAATATTCCAATCGTCCAATTCATCAAGAATTTCTATTCTTTCTTTGTGAGTTTGAAGAATTTCTATTCCAATTGTTTCGTTGTTTATGTCTATTATCATTGGCCGCCTATCACCCTTAAAATCGATAGTTGTACGGATGAAATCAACATTTATAATATCTTTCAATAATGCATTCAAGCGATTCTTCTCTTGCTGTGTATAAAGATATTTGCCTTGGGTATCTTCTGCTATTTCCTTCTGAGCCTCCTTAAATGAGCACAACACATCATCAATATTTATTGAAAATATATCTGCTAAACGAGTTTTCTCTATTAGAGATTTGTTATTGTGAAGCAAAAATGAGAAATAACAAGTTTCCATTGAATATGGATCACATCTCATTTTTACAAATATAGTTTGGAGGAAAAATGACAAGAAATTGTTTAAATTTTTCGCAGTCGTATCAATAATAATATATATAGGTAATCGTATCATAATATATGTTTAGATAATTATATTTATTTCTCCTTGAAGTGGGGGAAGTTTAGGAATATTTACATTTGAACAATGCGTTCCAATCATACCTGTTGTCCTAATCGTTGTTTCGTTGCCTTTAAATTGCTGATAAGGTATTACATAAGGGGATTTCCTCAGATTTGTATCATAAGAAATGACCCTAAAATTTGGAGGAAATTTCCTATTCAAACATGTGTGCATGCATTCAAAAACCTTCCAATCATATCCTGCACTAAACAAATAGACTATAGGGCGATAATGTTGATAGTCTTTTTCATTTTGGGCCTTATTTATAAAAGTTGTTTTCTGCAAGATAGACCATGCCACATTGATGTCATATACACCTTTTCCTGATGCCACACTCACATGTTCTATTTCATCTATGTTTTTTAACCATTCTATAAATTCAACTTTTTTTCCAAACAAAAGAATACTTATTTTTCCTATTTCTAACGTATATGGATCACATCTAAGAACCGACAACAATCCGTTAATGTCTTCTTCCATGAATTTTGCAGTTTTCTCATCAACAAGATTGCTCTGATCTATTAGGATAAAAATAGGTACAAAGTGATTTTTGTTCTTTGAAGTTTGTATACGTTCCAATGAATATTTGTATTCTTCAAGTTTATTTAAGAGGTCGGTTCCTATATTTATGGGCAGTCCATCGTTGACACGTCTTTTAAGTTCTTCCAATATATAGTTGGCCTCATGTTCACATAATGGACAAAAGCCTTCACATTCCCCTTCATAATGACAAGGATGTGGAATATAGTCTATGCCATTTTTATCGGCGATTTCTTTGCGAAAAGCCTTCAGCAAATTACAAATTTCTTTTCCTCGCATATCTTTATCTTACTATATAAGTAAGTGATCTAAATTATTTATATATATCAGTACTAATATGGTTCATTTTC
>ENA-OVGE01001523-OVGE01001523.1-human-gut-metagenome-genome-assembly--contig:-NODE-1523-length-17862-cov-2.907733_pt1 | contig 17862 bp, 10 predicted proteins | sample MGYA00237769_ERZ505417 | MGnify/ENA primary metagenome ERZ505417 (study PRJEB26158, sample SAMN06016403) | human gut metagenome | biome: human gut; feature: ankylosing spondylitis patient; material... | reverse complement strand
CCGCCGCCGATGCCGACCTTCACGAAGTCCGCCCCGGCGCGGGCCAGGTAACGGAAGCCCTCGCGATCGACCACGTTGCCGGCGCCAACTTTCACGGTGTCACCGTACTTTTCACGGATGAAGTCGATGGTCTTCTTCTGCCAGACGGAGTAGCCCTCGGAGGAGTCGATGCAGAGGATGTCTGCCCCGGCCTCGACCAGCGCGGGGATGCGCTGCTCGTAGTCCTTGGAGTTGATACCGGCACCCACCAGATAGCGCTTGTCGGCGTCCTGGAGGGCCAGAGGATGCTCCTTGTGCTCAGCGTAGTCCTTGCGGAAGACGAAGTACATCAGGTGGTCGTCCTCGTCCACCACGGGCAGGGCGTTGAGCTTGTTGTCCCAGATGATGTCGTTGGCCTCTTTCAGGGTGGTGGCAGCAGGGGCCGTGATGAGCTTCTCGCGGGGGGTCATGAACTCGCGCACAGGCACATCGGTGCTCATGCGGGTCACGCGGTAGTCGCGGCTGGTGACCAGACCCAGGAGCTTGCCGTTGGGGGTGGCGTCCTCGGTGATGGCGACGGTGGAGAAGCCGTTCTTCTCCTTCAGGGCCAGCACGTCGCCCAGCGTTGCGTCCGGGGTCAGGTTCGAGGCACTGATGACGAAGCCGGCCTTGCTGCTCTTCACCCGGCGGACCATGGCGGCCTCATCCTCAATGGACTGAGAGCCGTAGATGAAGGACAGGCCGCCCTCCTTGGCCAGGGCCACGGCCAGGGTGTCGTTGGAGACAGCCTGCATGATGGCGGAGACCATGGGGATGTTCAGGCTGATGGGGCACTCCTCCTCCCCCTTGCGGTACTTCACCAGGGGGGTCTTCAGGGAGACGTTGTCGGGTACACACTCCTCAGAGGTGAACCCAGGCACCAGCAGGTACTCGCTGAAGGTATGGGAGGGTTCGGAATAGTAAAAAGCCATGTCAGGCTCCTCCTTTCATTCTTCTCGAAATATCACTTAAAATACTCCACCGCAGAACGGAAGAGCTTCATATCATATTCACCGGGCACGTTGCGGTACAGACCGGCCCCGGTCCGCTCGCTGTGGCCCATCTTTCCGAACACGCGGCCATCGGGAGAGGTGATGCCCTCCACGGCCCAGACGGAGTTGTTGGGGTTAAAGTGAATGTCGGCGGTGGGGTTGCCGTTCAGGTCCACGTACTGGGTGGCGATCTGGCCGTTCTCAGCCAGCTGCTTCACCAGCTCCTCAGAGGCCAGGAAGCGGCCCTCGCCGTGGGAGATGGGCACGGTGTAGACCTCGCCGGGCTTGGTGTTCATCAGCCAGGGGGAGAGGTTGGAGGCCACGCGGGTGCGCACCAGGCGGGACTGGTGGCGGCCGATGGTGTTGTAGGTCAGGGTCGGGCAATTCTCATCGGTGTCGATGATCTCGCCATAAGGCACCAGGCCCAGCTTGATGAGCGCCTGGAAGCCGTTGCAGATGCCCAGCATCAGGCCGTCCCGATTCTTCAGCAGGTCATGGACCTGGTCCTTGATCTTGGCCGCCCGGAAGAAGGAGGTGATGAGCTTGGCGGAACCGTCCGGCTCGTCGCCGCCGGAGAAGCCGCCGGGCAGGAACACGATCTGAGCCTGGCCCAGGGCCTTGGCGACTGCGTCCATGGACTCGGCGATGCCGGTGGCGGTCAGGTTCTTGATGACCAGGATCTCCGGCTCGGCCCCGGCGTTGCGCATGGCCTTGGCCGCGTCATACTCGCAGTTCGTGCCGGGGAAGACGGGGATGAGGACCTTGGGCTTGGCAGACTTGATGAGCGGCTTCTTCCAGCTGTCGCTCTCGTGGGACAGGGTGGGGATGTTCTCCTGCTTCTGGTCGATGTTGCAGGCGTAGATCGGCTCCAGCTTGTTCTCGTATGCAGCCAGCAGCTCGTCCCCGGTGACGGTGTTGCCCTGCCAGGTGAGGCCCGCTTCAGCCGTGGTGGTGCCCAGGGGCAGGCCGATCTGCTGCGGCTCGGTCAGCTCCAGGACGAAGGAGCCGTAGGCATAGGAGAACAGCTCGTCCATGGTGCAGCCGTCATCGAAACGGAAGCCCAGGCCGTTGCCCAGGGTCATTTTCAGCACGGCCTCGGCCACGCCGCCGTAGGTGGGCGTGTAAGCGGCCAGGACCTTGCCCTTCTTCATGAGCTTGTTCACGGTCTGGTAGACCTGCTTCAGGGAGGCCGCCACGGGCAGGCCGTCGGGACCATATTCGGGGCACAGCCAGACCACAGGATGGTCTGCCCCCTTGAACTCAGGAGAGACGGTATTCTTGATCTTATCCGTGGTGACGGCAAAAGACACCAGGGTGGGCGGCACGTCCAGATCATTGAAGGAGCCGCTCATAGAATCCTTGCCGCCGATGGCGGCGATCTCCAGCTCTTTCTGGGCGCGGAAGGCACCCAGCAGGGCGGCCAGGGGCTTGCCCCAGCGGGTGGGGTCCTTGCCCAGCTTCTCGAAGTATTCCTGGAAGCTGAGATAGGTCTCTTTGAGCCCTGCGCCGGTGGCGACCAGCTTGGAGACGGACTCTACCACGGCCAGGTACGCGCCGTGATAGGGGCTCTTCTCGGTGATATAGGGGTTGTAGCCCCAGGCCATCAGGGAGCAGGTATCGGTGTCCTGCTTCTCCACGGAGATCTTTGTGACCATGGCCTGGGTGGGGGTGAGCTGGTTCTTGCCGCCGAAGGGCATGAGCACGGCCCCGCTGCCGATGGTGGAGTCAAAGCGCTCCGACAGGCCGCGCTTGGAGCAGACGTTCAGGTCGGCGGCCAGGTCCAGATAGCCCTTCTTGAAGTCCTTTACCTGGTCTTTCAGGATGGACTCAGGCTGTTCGGTGATGGCGGTGATGTGCTTCTCCACGCCGTTGGTGTCCAGGAAGGAACGGGCGATATCTACAATGGTGTTGCCGTTCCAGGTCATGGTCAGGCGGCCCTTGCCGGTGACGGTAGCCACCACGGTGGACTCCAGGTTCTCCTGGGCGGCCAGCTCCATGAAGCGGGGGGCATCCTGGGCCTCGACGACCACAGCCATCCGCTCCTGGGACTCACTGATGGCCAGCTCGGTGCCGTCCAGGCCCTCGTACTTCTTGGGTACTTTGTTCAGGTCGATGTCTAGGCCCTCGGCCAGCTCACCGATGGCGACGGACACACCGCCGGCACCGAAGTCGTTGCAGCGCTTGATGAGACGGGAAGCCTCGGCGTTGCGGAACAGGCGCTGGAGCTTGCGCTCCTCCGGGGCGTTGCCTTTCTGGACTTCGGCCCCGCAGGTCTCCAGAGACTCGGTGGTGTGGGACTTGGAGGAACCGGTGGCGCCGCCGCAGCCGTCGCGCCCGGTCCGGCCGCCCAGCAGGATCACAAGGTCGCCAGGCTGGGGACGCTCGCGGCGGACGTTGGCGGCAGGGGCCGCGGCGATGACTGCGCCGATCTCCATGCGCTTGGCTGCATAGCCGGGGTGATAGAGCTCATCCACCTGGCCGGTGGCCAGGCCGATCTGGTTGCCGTAGGAGCTGTAGCCTGCGGCGGCCTTGGTGACGATGGTGCGCTGGGGCAGCTTGCCGGCCATGGTCTCCTCAATGGGCTTGAGGGGGTCGGCAGCACCGGTCACACGCATGGCGGCGTAGACATAGGACCGGCCGGACAGGGGGTCCCGGATGGCCCCGCCCACGCAGGTGGCCGCGCCGCCGAAGGGTTCGATCTCGGTGGGGTGGTTGTGGGTCTCGTTCTTGAACAGCAGGAGCCAGTCTTCCTTACCGCTGTCGGTATCGACCTTGATCTTCACGGTGCAGGCGTTGATCTCCTCAGACTCATCCAGTTTGCCCAGCTTGCCCTGCTTTTTCAGGAGCTTGGCGACAATGGTGCCGATGTCCATGAGGTTGATGGGCTTGGTGCGGTTGAGCTTCTTTCTCGTGGCCAGATAGTCCTCATAGGTCTGCTGGAGGATGGGGCTGGCAAACTCCACGCCGTCGATGGTGGTGTGGAAGGTGGTGTGGCGGCAGTGGTCGGACCAATAGGTGTCGATGACCCGCAGCTCGGTCATGGTGGGGTCGCGGTCCTCGGACTGGAAGTAGTCGCGGCAGAAGCGCAGGTCATCCACGTCCATGGCCAGGCCGTAATCGGCCACCATCTTCTCCAACCCAGCCTCATCCAAGGCCCGGAAGCCGGTCAGGGTGGCGACGGTCTCCGGGATGTCGTAGGTCATGGCCAGGGTGGCGAAGGGTTCCAGAGAAGCCTCCCGTGCCTCGACGGGGTTGATGAGGTACTTTTTGATTGCCCCCACTTCCTCGGCGGTGAGCTTGCCGTTTAGCTGATACACTCTGGCAGAGCGGACCAGAGGCCGCTCGCCCTGGGAGAGGATCTGGATGCACTGGGCGGCGGAGTCCGCCCGCTGGTCGAACTGACCGGGCAGGTACTCCACGGCAAAGAGGATGCCGCCCTCCGGCAGCGTGTCGGTGGTCACGTCCAGCTGAGGCTCGGACAGGATGGTTTTCACGCTGTAATCAAACAGCTCCGGCGTGATGTTCTCCACGTCGTAGCGGTTGAGCAGCCGCAGGCTCTCCAGGGAGGAGATGCCCAGCAGGGTGCGGATGTCCCCCGCCAGGGCGTCTGCCTCGGCGGTCAGGCCGGGGCGCTTTTCAACATATACCCGATATACCATTATTTTACCTCTTCCTCTGCACGCAGGGCTTTGGCGCCAATGTCCTTACGGCAGTATGCGTTTTCAAACTTGACTTTTGCGCCCTCACGATAGGCCTTGTCAATGGCCTCTTTCAGGGTGTTGCCGATGGCGGAGACGCCCAAGACACGGCCGCCGGAGGTCTTCAAAACCCCGTCGTCCAGCTTGGCCCCGGCCACATAGACTTCCGCGTCCAGGTCGGCGGGGATGGTGATGGGATAGCCCGTCTCATACTTCTTGGGGTAGCCCTGGGAGGCCAGGACCAGGCAGCAGGCAGACTTGTCACTGAACTTGACCTCGGTCTTGTCCAGCTCGCCCTTGGCGGTGGCCTCCATGATGGTCAGCAGGTCGCTCTCCAGCAGGGGCAGGACCACCTGGGTCTCCGGGTCACCGAAGCGGCAGTTGTACTCAATGACCTTGGGGCCGTTTTCCGTCAGCATCAGGCCGAAGTAGAGGCAGCCCTTGAAGGTCCGGCCCTCGGCGTTCATGGCGTGCATGGTGGGCAGGAAGATCGTCTCCATGCAGGTCTTGGCGATCTCGTCGGTGTAATAGGGGTTGGGGGCGATGGTGCCCATGCCGCCGGTGTTGGGGCCGGTGTCGCCGTCGCCGATGCGCTTGTGGTCCATAGAGGAGACCATGGGGATGACCACGTTGCCATCGGTAAAGGACAGAACGGAGACTTCGGGGCCGGTCAGAAATTCCTCAATGACGATGTGGCTGCCGCTCTCACCGAAGATCTTGTCCTCCATGCAGGCGCGGACGGCCTCCTCGGCCTCCTCGCGGGTCATGGCAACGGTGACGCCCTTGCCCAGGGCCAGGCCGTCGGCCTTGACCACGGTGGGGATGGGGGCGGTCTTGAGATAAGCCAGCGCCTGGTCCATGTCGTCAAAGACGGCATACTCGGCGGTGGGGATGTGGTATTTCTTCATGAGGTCCTTGGAGAAGACCTTGCTGCCCTCCAGAATGGCGGCAGCCTTGTTGGGGCCGAAGCAGGGAATGCCGATGGCTTCCAGCCGGTCCACCGCGCCCAGGACCAGGGGATCGTCGGGGGCAACGACCGCGAAATCAATGGCGTTGTCCTTGGCGAAGGCGGTGATGGCGTCCAGATCTTTTGCCCCGATGCCGGTGCAGATGGCGTCGGCGGCGATGCCGCCGTTGCCGGGGGCGGCGTAGATCTCAGAAACGCAGGGGCTCTTTTTCAGGCTCTTGATGATGGCGTGCTCCCGTCCGCCGCCGCCTACTACGAGAATCTTCATGGAAACTGACCTCCTTGCTTAGTGGTGGAACAGGCGCATGCCGGTAAAGGCCATGACCATGTGGTAGCGGTTTGCCGTCTCGATGACGTTGTCGTCCCGGATGGACCCACCCGGCTCCACGATGTAGGAAACGCCGGACTTTCTGGCCCGCTCGACGTTATCGCCGAAGGGGAAGAAGGCGTCGCTGCCCACGGTCACGCCGGTCTGGGTGGCGATCCAGGCCTTTTTCTCCTCTGCGGTCAGCGGCTCCGGGCGGACCTTAAAGGTGTTCTGCCACACGCCGTCCCGCAGCACGTCCTCGTACTCGTCAGAGAGGTACACGTCGATGGCGTTGTCCCGGTCAGGGCGACGGATGTGATCCAGGAATTGCAGGCCCAAGGTCTTGGGGTGCTGGCGGAGATACCAGTTGTCGGCCTTGTTGCCCGCCAGACGGGTGCAGTGGATGCGGCTCTGCTGGCCGTCCTTGACATAGCACACGGAGTTGGACTGGGTGTACTTGAGGGTGATGAGGGCCACGATCATGTCCCGCTTGGCTGCGTCGGGCAGGTCCTTGTTTTCCGTGACCAGGTTGGCCAGCAGGGACTCGTCGATCTTGAAGTTGTTTCTCCCCTGCTCGAAGGTGATGCCGAACACGTCCTTGTGCTCCTGCACGGCGGGGACGTAATTGGGGTCGATCTTGACGATGTTATAGTTCCCCTTCTTCTTGGCCTTGAGGATCTCCAGGGCCTCAGGGGTGTAGTCCGGGGCGATGACGCCGTCGGAGACCTCCGGCTTGAGGTAAGCGGCGGTGGCGGCGTCGCAGGTGTCGCTCAGGGCCGCCCAGTCGCCGTAGGAGCAGAGGCGGTCAGCGCCTCTGGCGCGGATGTATGCACAGGCCAGGGGGGTCAGCTCCGCATCGGCGGGCACAAAGTAAATGGCCTTATCCGTCTCGCTCAGGGGCAGGCCCACGGCGGCCCCGGCGGGAGAGACGTGCTTGAAGGACGCGGCGGCGGGCAGGCCGGTGGCCTCCTTCAGCTCCTTGACCAGCTGCCAGGAGTTCAGGGCGTCCATAAAATTGATGTAGCCCGGCTTGCCGTTCAGCACCTCCAGAGGCAGCTCCCGACCGTCGTTCACGGTGATGCTGGCGGGCTTCTGGTTGGGATTGCAGCCGTATTTCAGTTCTAATTTTTTCATCGTTCGCTCCCCCGGTCTTATTTGTTTTTATTGTACAGTTTCTCCTGGTACGCACCCGTGGCCAGATCGGTAAAGCGAACGTAGAGAGAAATCTTATTGGCTTCGTTGAGGTTGTTCCAGATCATCTCGGCAAACGCATCCAGCGTGCCGGTGATGGCCACCCGCTCCGGCTCCCCTTGGAAGGTGGGGATGGGGTTGCCGTCCTGGACGTAGGTGTGAAGGAAATGCCCCACGCCGTTCACGCCGGGATACTCATAGGTATACCGAGCGCAGGCGGAGCCTTCCGCGTCGGCGCTTTTCAGGATGGACATCTTATAGCTGCCGTCGGCGGAGAGCAGGCCGGAGATGCGGGGGGTCCAGTTGGGGCCGTCCGGCTCAAAGGCGCGGGTACGCAGGCCCTGCTCGAAGGACTCGCCCAGTTCCAGATGATCCCGGATGGTGTCGGTCTGATCGCCGTTGGTGACGATCAGGGCGCGGCCCAGCTGACGCACGGGATGGTAGATGATGAGGCTGGGGTCAGCCAGCTTTGCCGGATCAAAGGCCTCGGTACGGATGCCGTCAGGCTCCTGGACAAACACCCGGTTGCGGCTGTTCTCGCTGCGGCCCATGATGAAGTAGGCGGCGACAGACTGCTTGCCGTCGGCGGTCTTCCCCAGCACAATGCCCCGGCCGGGGTAGGTGTTCCCGGCCAGCAGAGCGGCCAGGTCGTGGTTTTCATAGACGTTCATTCTGCTTTCTCCCTCCCGATCTCTTCGGAAATCATCTGCGCGGCCTGGGGCAGGAGCTTCCACTCGGCCTGCTCCATCACCCGGCGCTGCAAGACCTCCGGCGTGTCGCCGGGCAACACGTCCACGGCCTTTTGCAGGAGGATCTCTCCCCCGTCCGGCACTTCGTTGACAAAATGGACGGTCGCACCCGTCACCTTCACCCCGTAGGCCAGCGCGGCCTCATGGACCTTCAGCCCATAGAACCCCTTCCCGCAGAAGGACGGGATGAGGGAGGGGTGGATGTTCAAAATGCGCCGGGGCCACTGGCTGGTGAAGTTCTCGGTGAGAATACTCATAAACCCGGCCATGACGATCAGCTCTGCCCCGTGCTCGGCCAGCGCCTGGGAGATGGCGGCCTCAAACGCCGCCTGGCTCCCCAGGGCCTTCCGGCTGCACACGACAGCGGGCACCCCCGCATTGGCTGCGCGGGTGAGGGCATAGGCCTTGTCGTTGCTGGCGATGACCAGCACGATCTCCCCGGCGGTGAGCGTGCCGCTCTGCTGGGCGTCCAGCAGAGCCTGCAAATTGGTGCCGCCGCCGGAGACTAAGACGGCGATCTTGGTCTTTACCATAGGATAACACCCTCATCGCCCGCGACGATCTCGCCCAGACGGACGGGTTGCTCCCCGGCGGCTTTCAGGGCCTCCAGGGCCTTGTCGGCCTCGTCCTTGGAGACCACGACGGTCATGCCGATGCCCATGTTGAAGGTATTGAACATCTCCCGGCGGGGCACGTTGCCCTTCTCCTGGATGAGGTCAAAGATGGGCAGCACAGGCACGTCGCTCTCCTTGATCTTGGCGGTCATGCCCTTGGGCAGGCTGCGGGGGATGTTTTCATAGAAGCCGCCGCCGGTGATATGGGAGACGGACTTGATCGTGACCTGCTCCATGAGGGCCAGGATGCTTTTGACATAGATGCGGGTGGGGGCCAGCAGCGTCTCACCCAGGGACTTGCCGCCCAGGGCCTCCACGGGGGCCTTCAGATCCGTGTGCTCCACGTCCAGGACCTTGCGGACCAGGGAGAAGCCGTTGGAGTGCACCCCGGAGGAGGGCAGGCCGAGGATCACGTCGCCGGGCTGGATCTTGGTCTTGTCAAAGACCTTGTCCTTATCCACCACGCCCACGGAGAAGCCGGCCAGGTCATACTCGTCGATGGGATAGAAGCCGGGCATCTCGGCGGTCTCGCCGCCGATGAGGGCAGCGCCGGACTGGACGCAGCCCTCGGCCACACCGGAGACGATGCCCGCGATCTTCTCCGGGACGTTCTTGCCGCAGGCGATGTAGTCCAGGAAGAACAGGGGCTTGGCACCCACGCAGATGATGTCGTTGACGCACATGGCCACGCAGTCGATGCCCACGGTGTCGTGCTTGTCCATGAGGAACGCCAGCTTGAGTTTCGTGCCCACGCCGTCGGTGCCGGAGACCAGGACGGGCTTGGTGATGCCGGTCAGGTCCAGCTCGAACAGGCCGCCAAAGCCGCCGATGTCGGACAAGGCCCCGGCGGTCATGGTCTTGGCGATGTGGGCCTTCATGAGTTCTACGGCCTTGTACCCGGCGGTGATGTCCACCCCGGCGGCGGCGTAGCTGTCAGATCTCGAAGTTGTATTCATTGCGCTCATTCCTTTCCGTTCCAGCAGTAAGTGCAGACCTTACATGGCTCCAGGCCAATGGCCTTGATGAGTTCGTCCAGGGACTGGTATTCCAGCGAGGTGAAGTGCAGCTGCCGGCAGATGGCCTCCCGCAGCTTCTGGCCCCGCTCGGTGTTGGGGTCGCTGTATTCGTCCAGATGCTTCTCTCCCTCTTCGCCTTCCAGCTCGTAGACGGTGCGGCGGGCGATCAGCTCCATCGGGGAGCGGCTGGTGGAGAAGTTCAGGAACTTACAGCCATACATGATGGGAGGGCAGGCGGAGCGGATGTGGACCTCTTTTGCGCCGTTGGCGTAGAGGAACTCCACCGTCTCCCGCAGCTGGGTGCCCCGGACGATGGAGTCGTCCACGAACAGCAGCTTCTTGCCCTCGATGAGCTCGGGGACGGGGATCTGCTTCATCTTGGCCACCTGGTTGCGCACCTCCTGACTGGTGGGCATGAAGGAGCGGGGCCAGGTGGGGGTGTACTTGACGAAGGGGCGGGCAAAGGGCTTGCCGCTGCGGTTGGCAAAGCCGATGGCGTGGGGCAGGCCGGAGTCGGGCACGCCGGCCACATAGTCCACCTTGGGCAGGGCCCCCCGGCTGATCTCGTCCCGGGCCATGATCTCCCCGTTGCGGTAGCGCATGACCTCCACATTCATCCCCTCGTAGTTGGAGTTGGGGTAACCGTAGTAGGTCCAAAGGAAGGCGCAGATCTTCATCTGCTCTCCGGCGGGGGAGAGGGTCTTCCAGCCGCCGGCCGTGACCCGTACGATCTCCCGGGGGCCCAGCTCGTAGGCGTCATGGTAGCCCAGCTTATGGTAGGCGAAGGACTCGAAGGAGACGCAGCAGCCGTTTTCGCCCTGGCCGATGAGCACGGGCAGGCGGCCCAGCTTGTCACGGGCGGCGAGGATGCCGTCGGCGTCCAGAATGAGAATGGTGGCTGAACCGTCGATCTCGTCCTGGGCGTGGCGGATGCCGGAGATCAGATCGTCCTTCTGGTTGATGAGGGCGGCCACCAGCTCGGTGGCGTTGACTTTACCCGAGCTCATGGCCATGAACTGGTGGCCGTGGTCGGAGAAGTAGCGCTCCACCAGCGCGTCGGCATTGTTGATGATGCCCACGGTGGTGATGGCGTACAGGCCCAGGTGGGAGCGCACCAGCAGGGGCTGGGGATCGGTGTCGCTGATACAGCCGATGCCGGAGCAGCCGTGAAATTCCGCCAGATCCTTGTCGAACTTGGTGCGGAAGGGGGTGTTTTCAATGTTGTGGATCTGCCGCTGAAAGCCATCCTTCCGGTCGTAGACCGCCATGCCGCCCCGCTTGGTGCCCAGGTGGGAGTGGTAGTCGGTACCGAAGAACACGTCCAGCACGCAGTCCTGCTTGGTAATCGCGCCGAAGAAACCGCCCATGGATTACTGATCCCCCATCAGGCGGCGCATGACCTCCTCGTAGGCCTCCTCGGCCCCGCCCATGTCCCGGCGGAAACGGTCCTTGTCCAGCTTCTCGTGGGTCTGTTCGTCCCACAGGCGGCAGGTGTCGGGGGAGATCTCGTCGGCCAGCACAATGGTGCCGTCAGATGTTTTGCCGAACTCCAGCTTGAAGTCCACCAGATCAATGCCGATCTTCTTCATGAAGCCCCGCAGCAGGTCGTTGACCGCAAAGGCATACTTCTTGATCAGGTCGATCTCCTCCTGGGTGGCCAGCTTGAGAGCCAGGGCGTGATAGCTGTTCATGAGGGGATCGCCCAGGTCGTCATTCTTGTAGGAGAACTCGATGGTGGGCGCGTCGAACACGATGCCCTCCTCCACGCCGTAGCGCTTGGCGAAGGAGCCGGCGGAGATGTTGCGGATGATGACCTCCAGGGGGACGATGGACACCTTTTTCACGGCGGTCTCCCGGTCGCTGAGCTCCTCCACATAGTGGGTAGGCACGCCCTTCTCCTCCAGGCGGCGCATCAGGTTGTTGGTCATGCGGTTGTTGATGGAGCCTTTACCCAGGATGGTGCCCTTCTTCTGGCCGTTGAAGGCCGTTGCGTCATCCTTGTACTCCACGATGAAGCGTTCGGGATCATCGGTGCGAAACACTTTCTTAGCTTTTCCTTCGTAGATCTGTTCCAGCTTTTTCATTGTTGATCGACCCTTTCTATCTGGTTCTTCCTTGCAGCGGGCCTGACGCCTGCGCGTGTTCTGTTTGGATATATACGTATGTATTTTCCCACAAATGGGGGCGTTTTGCAATGGGTCTGCCCCCTACTGGGGCAATTTTTTCTGATTTTTTCACGATGTTACCAAGTGAAGGGAGAAAATCGGCGGCCATCCCGTCCAAATGCTGTGAGATGTTTGGGAGGCTTTCTTTTTTTAGTAAAGAAACGCAGCAAAGAGCGACTTTTTTCTTGACAGGTTAGCCTGGAGATATTATACTTTTAATAAGCGGGCGAGTGCTTCGGAATCGAGGCTTACTGGTCCTTTTTTCATGTGAAAGGGGAATTTGACCGTATGAGCAAATATACCAAAGAAGATATTATCCGCATGGTGGAGGAGGAAGGCGTCGACTTCATCCGCATGCAGTTTACCGATATGTTCGGCCAGGCAAAGAATGTGGCCATCACCACCTCCCAGATCCGGAAGGCTGTGAGCAACCAGATCTCCATCGACGGCAGCTCCATCGAGGGCTTCACCCGCATCCATGAGTCTGACCAGTACCTCTACCCCGACCTGGACACGTTTACCATCCTGTCCTGGTACGAGCAGCAGGGCAAGGTGGCCGCCTCATCTGCGACGTGTGCAACCCCGACGGCACCCCCTTTATCGGCGATCCCCGCGGCGCTTTGAAGCGCACCTTGAAGCGGGCGGCTGACATGGGCTACACCTTCAACGTTGGCCCTGAGTGCGAGTTCTTCCTGTTCGAGATCGACAAGGACGGCAAGCCCACCACCAAGACCGGCGACGAGGCCGGCTACTTCGACCTGGGTCCCATCGACCACGGTGACTACACCCGCCGGGAGATCTGCCTGGCTCTGGAAGCCCTGGGCTTTGAGATCGAAGCCTCTCACCACGAGTGCGCCGCCGGCCAGCATGAGATCGACTTTAAGTATGCCGATGCACTCAACGCCGCCGACAACATCATCACCTTCAAGCAGACGGTCAAGAAGATCGCCTACGCCAACGGCCTGCATGCTACCTTTATGCCCAAGCCCATCTATGGCACGGCCGGTTCCGGCATGCACATCAATATGTCTCTCTTCAAGGACGGCAAGAACGTCTTCTTTGATCCCGACGGCGAGCGCAAACTCTCGAAGGACGCCTATCATTTCATCGCAGGTCTGCTGACCCACGTCAAGGGGATGACTGCCATCACCAACCCGCTGGTGAACTCCTATAAGCGTCTGGTACCCGGCTATGAGGCTCCCTGCTATCTGGCTTGGTCTGCCTCTAACCGCTCCGCCCTCATTCGCATCCCCGCTGCCCGCGGTCAGTCCACCCGTGTAGAGCTGCGGAACCCCGACCCCTCCTGCAATCCCTACCTGGCTTTGGCTGTGTGCCTGGCTGCCGGTCTGGACGGCATCGAGCGGGAGCTGGAGCCCCCCGCAGAGATCACCGAAAACATCTTCGAGATGAACGAGACCCAGCGTGCCGCCTGCGGCATCGAGGACCTGCCCGATTCCCTGGAGCACGCCCTGGATTCCTTGCAGGCCGATCCTCTCATGGCCGAGGTCCTGGGGCCGCACATCTACGCCCAGTTCATCGCTGGAAAGAAAAAAGAGTGGGAAGAGTATTGCACTCGTGTTTCCAGCTGGGAGATCGCCAAGTACATGGTCATGTATTAAGCTTTGTGCCCAAAACCGGGAGAAACCGATGTTGGTTTCCCCCGGTTTTTTGTAAGCTTCTCTAGGATTGTATATTTATTCGTATATTTTCAATAATATGCATATATCTAGTGAGTTTCGCCAAAATAAGCGAAAATTTACCCATATCCTTTTCTCATAGCGCAGTGAGATGATGATTGACGGCAGGGGGATTTTCCGCTATACTTAACTGTTAGAAAATTGCGTATTTGATAGGTCATTCCACAAGCGCAAGCGTTAGATTCCAGATAAAATGGATGGAGGGACACGATGAAAAAAGCATATCTCTACTTAGCAAACGGCCAGGTCCTGGAGGGGCAGAGTTTCGGCGCCTCCGGCACCGCCATCGGCGAGTTGGTCTTCACCACCGGTATGACCGGGTGCGTGGAAAGCCTGACCGACCCCAGCTACTATGGTCAGCTGGTGGTATACACCTTCCCGCAGTTCGGCAACTACGGCATCTGTCGCAAGGACATGGAAAGCCCCCACTGCCAGATGGGCGGCGTAGTCGTCCGGGAATACTGTCAGGAGCCCTCCAACTTCCGCTGTGACGCCACGGTGGACACCTTTTTGAAGGAGCAGAACGTGGTGGGCATCGCCGGGGTGGACACCCGGATGCTGACCCAGATGATCCGGGACGGCGGCGTGATGAACGCCATCATCACCACAGAGGAGACAAAGCCCGACCTGGAGGTCCTCAAGACCTATCGGGTGGAGCAGTCCGTGGAGAACACCAGCACCAAAGAGGCGTATGACATTCCCGCCCAGGGCGAAGAAAAGTTCTCTGTGGCCCTGCTGGACTACGGCGCAAAGGGCAGCATCCCCAACTCCCTGACAGCCAGAGGCTGCAAAGTGACCATTTATCCCTATAACACCCCCGCAGAAGAAATTCTTGCCGCCGGACACGATGGCGTGATGCTGTCCAACGGCCCCGGCGACCCTGCCGACAATACGTTCTGCATCGAGCAGATCCAGAAGCTCTTTGGCAAGATCCCCATGTTCGGCATCTGCCTGGGACACCAGATGATGGCACTGGCCGCCGGTGCTAAGACCAAGAAGCTCAAGTTCGGCCACCGCGGCGCCAACCAGCCCGCCATGGACCTGACCACTGGCTCCGTGGTCATCACCAGCCAGAACCACGGCTATGCCGTGGACGAGTCCACCCTGGCCGGGACCGAAGGCAAGCTACGCTACATCAACGTCAACGACCGCACCTGCGAGGGCGTGGATTACCCCGCCTACCATGCCTTCTCGCTCCAGTTCCACCCCGAAGCCCACGGCGGCCCGCTGGACTGCCAGACTGCTTTTGACCGCTTTACTGATATGATGAAGGAGGGCTTGTAATGCCGAAGGATACATCCATCAAGAAGGTACTCGTCATCGGTTCCGGCCCCATCGTGATCGGCCAGGCCGCTGAGTTTGACTACGCCGGCACCCAGGCCTGCCGGGTCCTGAAGCAGGAGGGCGTGGAGACGGTGCTGGTCAACTCCAACCCTGCCACCATCATGACCGACAGCGCCATGGCGGACGCGGTCTATCTGGAACCTCTGACCAGCGAAACCATCAAGCGCATCATCCTGGAGACGAAGCCCGACAGTCTGCTGGCTGGTCTGGGCGGTCAGACCGGTCTGACCATCGCCATGGAGCTGGCCCACGAGGGCTTTTTGAGAGAGCACAACGTGCGGCTCATCGGCACCAACGCCGACGCCATCGACAAAGCCGAGGACCGGCAGCTCTTTAAGGACGCCATGGCCCGCATCGGTCAGCCCACCATCCCCTCTGACACCGCCCATGACATCGAGACCTGCGTGGCCATCGCCAACCGCATCGGCTACCCTGTCATCGTGCGGCCTGCCTTCACCCTGGGCGGCGGCGGCGGCGGCGTGGCCTACAACGAGGAAGAGCTGCGGGAGGTCGGTGCCGTTGGCCTGGACTACTCCCCCATCACACAGGTCCTGATCGAAAAGTACATCTTCGGCTGGAAAGAGATCGAGTTCGAGGTCATGCGCGACCACAAGGGCACGGCCATTACGATCTGCTCCATGGAGAACTTTGACCCCGTAGGCATCCACACCGGCGACTCTATCGTCGTGGCCCCCGCGCTGACTCTGGCGGACAAAGAGTATCAGATGCTCCGCTCTGCCGCGTTGAAGATCATTGAGGAGATGGGCATCGAGGGTGGCTGTAACTGCCAGTTCGCCCTGAACCCCGACAGCTTTGAGTATGCCGTCATCGAGGTCAATCCAAGAGTCTCCCGTTCCTCCGCGCTGGCTTCCAAGGCCACCGGCTACCCCATCGCCAAGATCACAGCCAAGATCGCCCTGGGTTATTCCCTGGACGAGATCAAGAACGACGTGACCGGCGAAACCTACGCCTGCTTCGAGCCTGCGGTGGACTACGTGGTGGTCAAGTTCCCCAAGTGGCCCTTTGATAAGTTCCACGGGGCCAGCCGGAAGCTGGGCTCCCAGATGAAGGCCACCGGCGAGGTCATGTCCATCGAGCATACCTTTGAGGCTGCGCTGATGAAGGCCGTGCGCGGTGCGGAGATCAAGCTGGACAGCCTGCACTACAACGACACCACCGGCCGCAGCCTGGACGAGCGGCTGGCTTCCATGGATGACCTGCGTCTGTTCACCATCTTTGAGGCCCTGACCCAGGGTGTGAGCGTGGAGCACATCCATGACATCACCAAGATCGACGAGTGGTTCATCTGCAAGCTGAAGAACCTGGTCGATTACGAAGCTAAGATCAAGAACACCATGACCGACGCACTGTATCTCCAGGGCAAAAAGTACGGCTACCTGGACAAGACCCTGGCTCGGCTGGCTGGCGTGGCAGAGAGTGCACTCCCCCACCGCCTGCCCAGCTATAAGATGGTCGATACCTGCGCGGCAGAGTTCCAGGCCCAAACCCCCTATTTCTATGCCACCTTCGACGACCTGTGCGACGCACGGAACTTCCCCAGAGACGGGCGGGACACCGTCATCGTGCTCGGTTCCGGCCCCATCCGCATCGGTCAGGGCATTGAGTTCGATTACAGCTCCGTCCACTGCGTCCAGACTTTGAAGCAGCTGGGCTATGACGTGGTCATCATCAACAACAACCCTGAAACGGTTTCCACCGACTATGACACGGCGGACCGACTGTACTTTGAGCCTCTGACCCCTGAGGATGTCATGGGGGTCATCGAGGTCGAGAAGCCCGTGGGCGTCGTGGTCGCTTTCGGCGGCCAGACAGCCATCTCCCTGACCGAATATCTGGACAAGCACGGCATCACCATCCTGGGTACCTCTGCCGACGGCATTGACATGGCCGAGGACCGCGGCCGGTTCGACGCTCTGCTGGAAGACCTGAACATCCGCCGCCCCAAGGGCATGAGTGTGACCAACCTGGAGGAGGCCCTGATTGCTTCCGAGAAGCTGGGCTTCCCTGTGCTGCTGCGTCCCTCCTATGTCATCGGTGGCCAGAACATGGTCATTGCCCACGGCAAGGAAGACGTGGAGAAGTACATGGGCGTCATCCTGTCCGGCGGCATCAAGAACGACGTGCTGGTGGACAAGTATATGCCCGGCACCGAGCTGGAAGTGGATGTGATCTCCGACGGCACGGACGTGCTGATGCCCGGCATCATGGAACACATTGAGCGGGCCGGCGTCCACAGCGGCGACTCCATTGCCGTGTATCCGCCTTACAGCCTGACGGATAAGATGATGCAGATCGTCGTGGACTGCTCCGAAAAGCTGGCCCTGGCACTGGGCACCAAGGGCCTGGTGAACATCCAGTACCTGGTCTATCAGGGGGAGCTGTTCGTCATTGAGGTCAACCCCCGCGCCTCCCGTACCATTCCCTATCTGAGCAAGGTCACCGGCATCCCCATGGTGGATCTGGCTACGAAAATCATGATGGGTGCTACCCTGAAGGAGCTGGGCTATGGCTCCGGTCTGTGCAAGGTGCCGCCTTACTATGCGGTCAAAGTCCCTGTCTTCTCCTTCGAGAAGATCACGGATGCCAACGCCGTACTCGGCCCTGAAATGAAGTCCACCGGCGAAGTCCTGGGCCTGGGCCGGACCTTCAACGAAGCCATTTTCAAGGGCTTTGCCGCCGCAGGCTACGCCCATGCCGCCGGCAAGGGCGTCCTCATCAGCGTGGAGAACCACGAGCTGCCGGAGGTCGTCGGCCTGGCGAAGAAATTTGACGACTTGAAGATGCCGATGTACGCCACGGCAGACACGGCAAACGCCATCCGCTCCCTGGGTATCCAGGTTCACGAAGTGCCCGACATCGTGCCCGGCTCCGAGGCTTACCAGCTCATGGAGGACGGTACGATCGGTCTCATCATCTACACCGGCGCATTGTATGACGACACCATTCAGGAGTACATCGAACTGCACCGCGAGGCCGTGCGTCACTCCATCCCCTCCATCACCGCGCTGGACACGGCCAATGCTATGGCGAACATGATCGCCAGCCGCTTCCACCTGTTCAACACCGAGCTTGTGGACCTGAAC
>ENA-OVGE01001520-OVGE01001520.1-human-gut-metagenome-genome-assembly--contig:-NODE-1520-length-17882-cov-18.027430_pt1 | contig 17882 bp, 19 predicted proteins | sample MGYA00237769_ERZ505417 | MGnify/ENA primary metagenome ERZ505417 (study PRJEB26158, sample SAMN06016403) | human gut metagenome | biome: human gut; feature: ankylosing spondylitis patient; material... | reverse complement strand
TCCACGTTGGCGGCGGCTCGTTCGCTGACCGTGAAGCGGAAATCGTTCTGCACCAGCCGGTGCAGCCCTTCCAGACACCAGAGCAGGATGCCCTCCAATTCGGCGCACATCTTCTCCACAAGGAAGGGGTCGTCCGTGCGGTCGGCAGGCTTGTCCTTGGTGGTCAGGATGAGTTGGCGGCGAAAGAAACCGTCCGAATGGTCGTACAGCGAGGTTAACACACCGTTGCCGAAGCAGAGGAACCGGGCGTAAATGTCCCGCTGGTAGCTCTGGACACCTTTGCGCTCCAAGTCCAGCTTGGCTTCGGCGGTGACGATGGTCTTGATATAGTTGGTCTTGGGCAGGGCGTTCATGTCCATGTCATCGTCGATCATCAGCAGGCGGCGCTCCAGATCCGCACGGGCAAAGCGGTTGTTCTCCACCTTCTGGACGCTGCCGTTGCTGGCGGCATCTCCCATGAGCCGCTTGAGCACTAGCCCGATACGGGACTTGCCCTCGCCGCCTTTGCCGACGATGAGCATCATCTTTTGACCCTTGGTGCTGGGAATGAGGCAGTAGCCCAGATATTCCTGCAAGGTGGGGATGTCGGCATCGTCCAGCAGCTCGTGCAGGAAAGTCAGCCAGCGGTCAGGGCTGGCGGCTTTGGGGTCATACCTCACAGGTAGGCGGTTCTGGCAGAACAGGCGGCTCTCCTGAAAAGAGCCGTCCGGCAGATGGTACACGCCGTTCTGGAGGTGGATGCAGTCCTGTTCGATGGGGAACGGGTCGGAAAAGGCCAGCAGCTTGATGGTCTCCAGAATGTTGGTGACCTTTTTGGACAGGCCGGAGGTGACATATTCCTCGATGTTCTCCAAGATGCGCTGCTTGATCTCGCTCTCGTCCTCTACCGGGCCGTCCAGCGTGTACAGCGTTCCGTTGACGCATTTCAGCGGCCACTGTTCCAGAAAGGCGCGGCCAAACTGGACTTCATCGATCTTCTTGCCGTTGTACCAGTCCGGCCATAAGGGGTTGCGGGAAATGTTTTTCTTCATAGGGTGGTTCTCCTTTAAAAAAGTAAAGTGGTGATTATCATAATGATAAGCACCACTTTAGGTGAATGAATCGTCAGGCGCACTTTGCCAGAGCAAGGCGGTCGGTGCGCTCCTCCAGCATCAGCAGGTACGACCCGGACAGCAGCTGTGCGGCGGCAGCGGCCTTCTGCTGGGGCGTCCCAAATGCAACGCAGTCCGTCAGGTGCTCGATGGTCTCGGTCATGTGGAGGGCTTCCACGAACCGCTCGTCCAGCGGTTCTTCCGGGCTGGCGGGCTTGTAGCGCTCCTGCCAGTCGTGCAGCAGGTCGAGATAATCGGTCAGCACCCGCAGGCAGTAGGCGATGTCTGCCCACTGCTCGTCCGTCAGGCCACGCTTGGGCGGCGGCAGGGCGATGGCATTGGCGGGTGGCTTGTCCGGGTCAAGCCCGAAGTCGTGTATCAGCTTCTCGGCGGCTTGCCGGGGGTTCAGGTCGAACAGCTTGGCGGTGAGGTCGATGGCATCGCCGTTGGCTCCGCAAGCGAAACAGTAATAGTAGGATTCGTTCAGCATCATACTGGGGTGGTTGTCGGAGTGGAACGGACAGCACACCATGCCATGGCGGTCGGGCTCCATGCCGTACATCTCTCCCACCTGCCGAACGGTGATGGCGGACTTGACAGTTTGATACAGGCTCAAGGGCATTCCTCCTTTGTTTCGTGCGTTGCACCAGAGTCCCTAGCGTGGGAACTCTGGTGTTTTTTGCTTCCTGCCTGAATATACGGAAAATTTTGCAGGAAAGGCGAAAAAGCGGCAGAACTGCAACGGAAAAAGAAAAATGCCCTCACTGGTTGCAGGACTGCAACAGCAAGGGCGGAGAGGTAACCGTATATTGAACAAAACGGCAGAGCGTATTATAATGAGGAAAAAGATCAAAAAGGAGGGCCGACCACATGGCACAGGAATATCTGCCCGCACCGTCCAACGTCCGTCTTGCGGACTTGATGAAAGAGCACAATATCAGCCAACCGGAGCTTGCCAAGGAAATCGGCTGCTCCAAGAGTACCATCAGCCGCTTTATCAGCGGTGCAAAGGGAACCCTGACCCATGAGCAGGTGCTGAGGATTGCAAGGCTGTTCAACGTGTCCACGGATTTTCTGCTGGGAGAAACCAACATTCCCGACCGCAAGAATTACGACATTGCCGAACTGGGCTTGTCCGTAGAAGCCGCAAAGAACCTCTACACAGGGCGTGTCAATGCAGAGGTGATCAACCTGCTGTTGGAAAACGCCCGCTTTGCAGAGCTTACTTACCGCATAGCGCAGTATTTTGATGATACCTTTGCATCCGGCATCGCAGCACAGAACGCCATGCTCACGACATTGAGCACCCTGCTGCGCACAAAGGTCAAGACCCCGGAAGCAGCCAAAGCCGCAAAGGACATCAGCCTTCGGAGAAAGCCAGTATACCAAGGTGACCTTGATGACATTGAGATGTACTTCATGGCAGCGGTCAAGGAAATCAAAAAGGGCATCGGGAGCCATTACGCCGAACAGGAAGCCATGAGCAAGAAAGTGGCAGAGAAGATGTTCACCGAATTGACCAAAGGGCAGGATGTGCAGCACCCAACGATTACGGCAGAGCAGTTGACAGATGCAATGTTGGACAGCGTTTCGGGTATGGAAGGAGCCACGCCGGAAGCACTGGAACAGCTGCGGAACGGTCTGCTGGGAATCTTGCAGTCTGCCGCAGAGCAGGAAAACGCCCATGAAGCAGACGAATGAACGGCTTTGTGCGCTGGCGCAGAAAGGCGATGCCGCCGCACTGGACAGCCTGATTGAAAACAACAAGTCCTTTATCGGCAAGGTGGCAAATGACCTTTTCCGCAGTATGAATCTGGCACAGTCCGGTCTGAATCTTGACACGGACGATTTGAAACAGGCGGGGAATCTGGGCTTATGGAAAGCCGTGCCGAAATTTGATGCGGCGCGCGGCATGAAGTTCCTGACCTATGCGGCTCCTGCCATTCGCAACGCCATGATGGACATGGTACGGGATGCCTTTGCCACTTTTGAACAGCGGATGGTGACGAAGGATAAGGACGGTATCTGCTACCAGCGCGTTTCGCTGGATGATGTTCTGCCGGGAGAAGAGCAGCTGCGGCGCATTGAAGCCATAGCCGACCCCTACGCCATGCAGCCGCAGAGCATTATGGAGGAGCAGGAATCGCGCCGGGAACTGTACGATGGCCTGAAACGGCTGACCCAACGGGAGCAGACCTATCTGCTGTACCGCTATGGCTTCACCGATGGCGAGGAACATCCGCTGATCGGCACGGCGATATACTTTCACCTGACAAAAGGCCGCGCCAAAAAGACCGAGGAACAGGCCATGGATAACCTGTGGCTGGAATTGCCGTGGTGGTTTATCTGAGTGAAAAGAAAAATCGTGATTGTGCTACAAGTTTTCTGGAAATTTATGTGCAGCTATACGATTTTGAGGAATTTTGTAGACGGATGAAACAAAATAGGATTAAATCTAAGTATCTAAGGAACGTTGATTTCACGAAGCTGCTGATTACCGACTGTAGGATTTGAGGAGGATGCCGTTTTATGAAAATTACACGAGATAAAATGTTTTTTTCAAAAGATCTTATTCATACACTGGCATATGTCGGAATGTTCGTGGCGGCAATTATATCGGTTGGAGCGTGTAAGTCTGGTATTTGGGTGGCTGCGATATTAGCATGGATTGTAGCAGGTATAATTATCGGATTGGCGATTATTTCCGACTATAAAAAGGCAGAACTTTTGAAAAATGGAACAAGAATCATCGGAAAGGTTACAGCAACAAAACGAGTACATATAAAATTTCATATGAGTACCTACCACCTTGCCGATGAAGATGTAATCTATCCATATGTGGTACATTATCAGTATAAAGTTAAAGGTGAAACCTATAATGGAAAGTCGCAGTGGTTTTGGTTCAATCCATGTATTCCGAAAGGGGCACCAATAAAAATTCTAGTAGACCCAAAGAATCCGGCCCGAAGTACAGTTCTCAAACCAGAAAGCTAAAGATGGCTTTCAATCGAGGTAAAACAAAAAGTTTATCCTTATAGCGTGTTTATTTAAAAGAAGATTGCGATTGTGCTACAAATTTTCAGGAAGTTTATGTGCATCTATACGATTTTGAAAAATTTTGTGGACAAACGAAATAAATCAGGCTTAAATTTCGTTATCTAAACAAAAAAGCAAGGCGGGAAGGTTTGATGATTTGTAAAAAATGAGGGCATAAAAATAAAGTAGGCGTTTGATATTTCCAGCAATGTGGGCAGTAGTGAAAGAAGGTATAGAAAATGAAGAAAACTTTATATACATTTTTGGTTTGGAATTTTCTGTTGTTTGTAGCTGGTTTAAGTGATATTGTTTTTTATAGAAATCTTACATCGGTAGAAGGTATGACAATAAGCTGGACCCAGCCAGCGCTTGTAAGTATTACTTCATTTTTAATATTGCTTTCAATATATTATGGGATGCACCAGCTCCTTTTCGGGAAAAATTTTTATTTGAAACTGGAAATCAAGCAGGAAGACATAGATAAATTGCGAAATTCAATTTATGATTTTCTGAAAAAAGGCGAAATTGACCCCGAAAAATTGCAGCAACACTTGAAGTGTTTGATAATTGCTGAAGTTGTTTTGTGGGGTGGATTCATCGTTTACTTATTTATATCAAAGGGCTACTAATTTTCAATTCTAATAATGGGGTAAAGTGGTACGAATGAAAAAGATACAGAACTTTTTCTCGACGATTTTGCAAAAGCTGTGGAAAAGTTCGATAACTATCGTTTAGCATTAAAAACTACGGAAGCTTTACGCTGAAAGCTGTAACTTTAAGCAGACCGGAAAGCTTATAATGAGGGTAGAACAGAAATATGACCAACGAAGATACCACTGATTTTGACGAGCACTTCGCTAAAATTTCGTCCTATATTGTGGACACATTGCACGGCGTTCCACTTGAGATGACCGAGGATGAAAAAGAACAATTTCGCATACAGGTTATTTCAAATCAGTATGCAGAACGGTTGCTAAGTGAAGCCGAAAAGACAGAAACGTATAGAGGTTTATCAAAAATTGATATTCTCCATACAGTTTCTATCCCTCAACTGGCTAGAACAATCCCACTTAAAGGTTTGAATCTCAGTTTAGAAAAATACAGAATGCCGGATGGTGTAATAATAGAGGTTGAGAGTTCGTCACATTATTTGGGGTCATTTAGTGAGAAAAATGATTCTTCCACAAATTGGATAGAAAAGATCATGGAGGGTGTCGGTATTCACTAGATGGATTCTCAAGAAGCATAAACAGCCCGCTATTTGCAGAGAATTCTGGAAGAAAATTGAAGAAAGCATCCTTCCGGCAACAGCACCCCGGACGTTTGTGAACTCTCACAACAGAGATCAAGAACCAATCCCTGCTTTGCGCTTACACCGTTTTGGTGACATTTTTTCTCCGTCTTGCTACAATATTGTGGATTTTTTCTATTTGTGCTTTGCTATTATCAACATCTAAAATGGAAACCGTGATGGAGGTGATTCCAATGCAGATAATTTCCTTGAAAACAAATTGAATGCTTTGGCAAACGGTGGCCAGTTCTCCATTTCCTACGACATCACGATTCCGTAATAAAAGCATTAGATAATGGGTATAAAAGCCACGATTCTTTAGAGTCGAAAGAAAAGAATCGTGGCTTTGTACGTTTGAATTATGGAGCAAGCCAAATGAATAAGAAATTGGAATTTTTTAGCAGTATGGCGGTTGCCTTTATAGTTTTGATATTGGTCTTTCTTTGCATTCGTTTTTCAGGTCAGGGAAAATTTGCTACACATGGAGGAACCAATCCGTCTGATGTAAAATGTATTTATACTTCAGTTTGGCCGGATAATGAATACACTAGGCTTATTTGTGAGCCGGAAAGTGGAACGATAGAATATATATTGGATGGTTCTAATGCTGGGTATTATGCAATCTTTTATAATAATATCTCTGAAGAAGAAATACAAAAATATATTGACCAATTGAAAACCTTAGGATACGCTGAAGAGGCATCGGCTTCAGAAAGCGTTTCGACAGGCGTTTTGCTAAGAAAAGATGAAACATGGATAAGCATTGCATACTCAGAGGGAGGATTTGGAATCCGGATTTCAGTAGAAAAATCCTGAATAAAAGAGATGCTGGGGAATCCCGGTTATCCCTATGATGCAGTGGAAAGAAAATGGATTGCTCAATATTGGAGGCTCCAACCACAGCTTCTTTGTTGAAATGTTAATCAGTTAGATACCGCCAGACGGTTTATTTAGAACGAGGTTACAAGAGCAAAGAAGTCTGTGGTCCTAAGCAGCATTGAATAATATAACGGAGGTATAAAATGGTCTGTGTCGGAATTGATGTTGCCAAAGATAAGCATGACTGTTGCATTCTCGATTCGGAAGGAACGACCCTTGTCGATTGCTTTACCATTCCCAACAACATGGATGGTTTCAAAAGTCTGCTACAAACAATCCAAGACTGTTCTCAAAAATCAGACAAAATAAAAGTAGGGCTTGAGGCTACCGGACATTATAGCTACAACATCCTTGGGTTTCTTCTTGACAATGATCTGCCCGTCTATGTCATGAATCCCTTGCATACCAACCTGTATCGAAAGAGCCTCAGTCTTCGCAAAACTAAAACCGATCGTGTGGATGCAAAAACGATTGCAACTATGCTGTTGTCCGATGTAGACCTCAAGTCCTACACAGATACAGCATATCACAACGAAGAACTAAAGTCACTCACGAGATACCGATTTGATAAAGTTCAGGAACGCGCTAAACTAAAGCAGTCGGTGTCCAGATTGGTTACAATCCTGTTTCCGGAATTGGAACAGCTTGTTTCGTCTATCCATGGCACTTCAATCTACGCACTTCTCAGTGAGTATCCCGGTGCAAAGCAGATTTCAGAAGCTCATCTGACCAGATTAGCTAATATTCTCGTGAAAACATCCAGAGGCCATTACCGAAAAGATAAAGCTACTCATATCCGAGATGCAGCCAGAACATCCATTGGTTCTGTTATGCCTGCTAAGTCTTTGGAATTAAAGCACACCATTAAGCTCATTCAAGAACTTACCTCCGAAATCAATGAAATTGAAGATGCCATTCGGAAAATCATGGATGAATTGAAACCGCCGATCCTTTCGATTCCCGGAATGGGATTTCATTCTGCTGCGATGATTCTTGCAGAGGTAGGGGATTTTTCGAATTTTAACTCTCCTGACAAAGTTTTGGCTTATGCTGGATGTTCTCCCTCCACATACCAGTCAGGAAAACTCACAAACTGCTATGCACACATGGAAAAGCGTGGCTCTCGTTATCTTCGATACGCTCTTTACACTGCAACCAAATACGTCTGCTACTGGAATCCTGTTTTTACTGAATACCTTACCAAAAAGCAAGCTGAAGGCAAGCACTACAATGTTGCCCTATCTCATGCCACAAAGAAACTCGTACGACTGATTTACGCTTTGCAGAAGTCCGGTAAAGCATATCTTGCCGTCACTTGATTTTCTCCAGAGCCTGAGTTAAACCTAAGAACAACTTAGCTGGCGCAGCGAACCCTTGACAAACCGAAGCATTCAAATGCTATTCTGTTTTTGCGAGGGTTGGCTGGGCTTGCTTTGCTGTTCTCTCCGTCACCCTCGCTACTCCAAGGCCAGCATTTGAATGATGTTTGTCATGGGCAGCGGATGGTTGGCGGATTTTTTCATTTTAGGGCTTGACTTTTAATAGTTAGTCTTCGTCAGAGAGCGGTAGGCTTCTGCCACCTTGCCTTTGGGGTCATGCTGGAAAATGCTTTTACCCACAGCACTGATCTCCGCAGCACGGACAGACCGGGGAATGGTCTGGTCGAACACCTTGATCTTGCTGCCATAGGCACCTCGAATCAGGTTGTCAATCTGCTGCCCGTAGTTGGTGCGGCTGTCGGTCATAGTCAGCAGGATGCCCTCAATTTTCAGCTTGGGGTTGATCTGCCGCCGGACTTTCTGCACAGTCTGCAAAAGCTGCTCCAGACCCTTTGCAGACAGGTACTGCGCCTGCACCGGAATCAGGGTGGTGTCTGCCGCCGCCAGTGCATTTACGGTCAGCATCCCAAGGGAAGGGGTGCAATCCAGCAGAATGAAATCGTAGTCGCGCTTTGCGCCTTCCAGCACCTGTTTGAGCATCTTCTCCCGGTTCATGCAGTTAACGAGAGACACTTCCATCCCTGCCAGTTCGATGTTTGCCGGAATCAGGTCAACACCTTCTGCATGGTGCAGAACACCCTCGCCGGGTGGAATGCTCTGGTCGTTCATGGCTTTTGCCATCAGGGTGGAAAGAGTGGTGGGCAGTTCATCGGGCTGCTGCCAGCCCATGCTGATGGTCAAGCTGCCCTGCGGGTCGGTATCCACCAACAGGACTTTTTTGCCCTCCATTGCCAACCCGATGCCCAGATTTTCACAAGTGGTGCTTTTCCCAACACCGCCTTTTTGATTGGTGACTGCGATAATCGTAGCTTTCTTTGCGATAACATCACCCCGCCTTCGGTGAACCGCGCGCAAAGTCGTGGTTCGTTTTGTTCTGATAGTAGAGGTTCATGGTGGTGGGCGCATTGTAGAGCATTGCCAGCAGATACTGCTTCATGTTCCGCACCGGGGCGGTGTTTTCTGCCAGAGAATCTAGCACGAAACGGATGTGGTCAGCATTCAGCTTTTTCAGCCGACTGCGTACCACCTCGGCAGGTTTGTCATCTCCGGCAATCCGCAATATCTTGCGCTTGGTAGAGCAGGTATCCACAAGCAAGTCCACGATCTGATAGATGGTGTCCTCATCGTCCGGGCAGAGCCGGAGCAGCAGTTCCACCTCTAACGCCTGATAAAAATAATCCTCAAGCTGCTCCCGGATGCCCCCGGAATAGATAGGGTCAGGATCGTTCCACTCTGTCTTATTCTTATCAGTTTTATTTGCTTGCGGTTTTGGCTGCTCCAGAATTGCGCTTTCGGCAGCACCAGAATTGCTGTTTGGGCAATTCTGTACTTGTGCTTTTGGCAGTCCAGACGAAAAGTCCTTGACGTAGATCAGGCTGGGTCTGCCCAGACCACGGCGTTTGCGCTCGATGAGGTCGATGTCCTCCAGTTCCCGGAACAGCTTGACCGCTTTGTGTTCGGCACAGCAGAGAGATTCCTGCACTTCCCGGACGGTGTAAATGATATACACTCGCCCCTGATCGTCCAGCCAGCCGTTCTTGACCGACAGGCTCATGCGGTCCAGTAGGATGCCGTACAGTGTCCGGGCATCCGTGGAGAGCTGCCGGAAGCGGTGGTCTTGGAACAGTGCCTTGGGAATGCGGAAGTAGGAGAACAACTCGCCCGACTGACCGTAGAAGTAGTCGTAGCTCATGGTATTAACGGATCATCATCTCACGGTCTGCGGCACCTTTCATATACATAGCTTCTGCGATATCACATTCTGCCAGTATGACTGCGGATTCCAAATCAAGGTACTTGCGTTTCTGCTCATCGTTCAGCATCCGAAAGAACTCCCGTTCGATTGCGTCACGCTTACTTGCTGCCGGTTGGTAGCGCGGTGTTTTCAGCAGTTCCTCCCATTCAGGCTGTACCGCTTTGTTAAAATAGTTCAGCATAAAGTCTTTATCCATAGGCATCCTCCTTTTGAAATGTGTTGTGGACAAAAATAAAAGCGCAGATTCAATACTTTCTTGTTGAATCGCACTTAATTTGTGATATAATTTGTATATTACAATCGTCTTGTACGCAGAAATGTCGTAGCTAGAGTAAAAAGAGAGTTGCTATCTGAGGAGATGCGGTGCCATGAAATTTGATATGGTGACAATTAAGAATTTCCGAAATTTTGAAAACATATCGGTAGCGTTGACAAATAAAAATGTTCTTTTTGGCATGAATGATGTTGGAAAAACCAATTTCTTATATGCATTAAGATTTGTTTTTGATAAGGACATTAGGCGACAGAACTTTAATGATACAGATTATTACAAGAAACATATAGGATCTCCGATTGAAATTATTGTGACGATTGATATTAGCGATCAAGGTGATTCGGACAGTCAGAAACTCCGGGCAAAGCTAAAAGGTGCACTTCTTTCAGGGCAAAATAAAGTCTATATTAAAGTAGCAGCCTCCTACGATGAAAAAGAAATGGTTGGCGTACCTATTCTATATTGGGGTGGCGACTTGAATGAACTTGAGGAAATGAAAGTTCATGGAACTTTTTTTGAAATAGATTATGTATTCAATGTTATTTACATAGATGCATATGTGGATTTGTATGCTCTTTTCAAGAAAAATGCTAATACGCTTCTTGCAAACAATGACGAGCAAGATAGAAGTACCCTAGAAGATATTCAGCAAACTTGTAACAGTTTAAATGCACAGATTTCCAGTTTGTCTGGAATAAAAAGTTTTGAAGAAAAAATTGCTCCAGAATATAGAAAGTTTAGACATGAAGCTGTAACGGTATCTGTAAAGTCTGAAATTGCTGTAAAAGGTCTTTATTCCAATATTGTTCCCTACATCAAACAAGATGCGGATGATTCTCTATATCCCACCTCAGGTGAAGGACGCAAGAAATTATTAGTGTATTCTATTTTTGATTTGCTTTCTAAAGAGGAAGAAGATAAGAAAATCAATTTGTTTTTAATAGAAAAGCCTGAAAACCATTTGCATCGCTCTATGCAAATTGCATTATCGCATGTATTATTTTCTGAAAACAAGTATCGGTATTTATTTATAACAACACATTCACCATATGTACTGGCAGAAATGGATCAGGTGAATCTAGTTCGCATATACAATGCTGATAAAATCGTAAGCCGCAGTGTTCTCTATGTTGTTCCCGAAGAATTCAAAGAGCAGCGCAAGATGCTAAATCGTGGATTGACAGAAGCTATTTTTGCCGATAAAGTTTTGCTCGTTGAAGGACCTTCTGAAATGGTTTTATTCGGAAAAGTTCTTTCTGAAAAGAATCCATTTTATGAAGCTGATGGGATTTATATACTTTCGGTGGGGGATTTGGATTTAAGCCTTACCAATCAATATTGAACGCATTGAAAATTTATAATGTTGTGAAAACAGATAACGACTTAAGAAAGCCGCGTAACAAAGAGACATATAGCGTGTTAGGTTTTATGCGATTAAATGGTCTTATTGGTGAAACTATTCTTCCGGAAGATCCTGTAAATGAAAAGAGTGTTGCGGCAAAGCGCGAGCTATACGATAAAAATAGAGAAACATTGGATCGAATTAGAAGCAATTATTCACTCTATTTGTCGAGATGCAGTTTGGAAGAAGATTTGGATGAAGTCATTCATGATAAAATGGTTGAATACCTTCCATCAGCCGATGGAAATGTGATTGGCTATCTGCAGGAAGCAAAGAACAATCACATGGTTGAACTTGCCGAAAAACTCACCCAAAACGACTGTGAACTTATTTTTGAACACTACAATTTTGCTTGTCTAAAGAGGATTGCCGAATGATGTTATCGCCGATACAAAAAGAAATTGTTGAAACATCTGGGAACTTAATTGTTCGCGCGAGTGCTGGAACGGGAAAGACGCATACCATGGTTTCCAAAATCAAGCATGACATAGAAGAAAATCATACACACAAAGTAGTAGCCGCAATTACATTTACAATTAAGGCCGCCGCCGAAATTAAAGATCGTCTAAACATTGATGTAAGCGAGCATTTCATCGGAACCAACAATAGTTTTGCCATCGAAGAAATCATCAAGCCCTTTATGAAAGATGTCTATGGTAAAGACTATAAACTCGATATGAGTACAGACTACTCTGTGAGAGTGGGTACTCTTGATGAGGGAATAGAAATAATAAGAACGGAGCAAATCTTATGCTCATATATAAACAGCAAGAAAAATTTTATATTTCAACTGGCACTTGAAATTCTGAAAAATTCAAGTGCGTGCCAGCTATATTTGAAATCCAAATATTTCAAAATTTATGTAGATGAATATCAGGACTGCGATAAAGATATGCACGCACTGTTTATGTATCTATGTGAAACTCTGAAAATAGATACTTTCGTTGTTGGCGATGAAAAACAGTCGATTTATATGTGGAGAGGTGCATATCCTGAAGCGTTTATGAGTATTTGGACCAGAGGTGATTTCTCTAAAAAAGTTATGACGGATAATTATAGATCCTGTCAGCAGATACAAAACTATTCTAATTTGCTTTGCGATGAGACAAGACCTCTTTATAAAGAGGTCAATGATTTGTCTTCGGTAGTTATGCTATGTACTACAACTGCAAATTGGGTTTCGGCTGTAGTACCTTATTTGGACAAGAACAAAAGATGTGCTCTGTTAAGATACAGCAACGCAAATTCTGAGATTGGTGCAAAAGAACTAACAGAAAAAGGAGTAGAATTCACATATGTTCCTCAAACTCCAATCTCGGATATTACTACTGAAGCAGCATGGCTTTATAACGCTATTGCAAAGCACTTTATTCTCCCCACATATTCGGCCTACGACCTTAGAGATGAAAACCCTAATGAGGTAGTAGGAAACAAACATATTTTGCAAACCATTAAAATTTCATTGAAGCATTTGGATGAATATCTTAAGCAAGCGGATAAGGACAGCTTTGCCAAAGAAGTTGAGCAATTAGCAAATTCTTTGGGTTACTCTACAAAAGATGAGCATTGTAAAAAAGTGTATGAAACCATTTGCGATAAAAAATTTCATCCGGCATTTAATATAGATGGACTACAACGAATTGCGATTACGTTTCATTCCTCTAAAGGGTTGGAATTTGATCAGGTTATTTTGTTCGTATCCGATTATACGTTGGAAACAGAGCAAGATATTTGCAACCACTATGTTGCTGCGACACGAGCAAAGTCAAAATTAATTTTGGTACATATTAGTGATGATGGAAGGGCTGCGATATATGTTAAAAACATAAAAAAGATTTTGGCTGAGTCAAATCTAACAATGAGGAAGATAGCAACAGTTGTTGAAGGCATAAACGGTTCAAAACAGTAAGCGAAAACCACTGGCTAAGCCGATGGCTTGAGTAAGCCTTAAAAGAGTACTTTTTTCCTTAAGATATCCCATAACGTAAGAAATACTGTACTTCGAAGGGAAACTTATCAGCATATGAATATGGTCAGGGCAGACTTCTGCTTCGATAGTCTCAATACCTTTTTGCTCACACAACTGGCGGAGTATCTGGCCTATGTCCTTTTTGATTTGACCGTATATCACCATTCTCCGATATTTCGGTGCAAACACTACATGGTATTGACATCTCCATGTCGTATGGCTTAAACTATCTACGTCTTTGTTATTTTTCATTTCAAAGATAAACCTCTCTGTTCCTAGAATGTGGTTGGCAAACCCACACTCTATTCTACGGGGAGGTTTCTCTTTGTCTAGGGCTAAAGCCGTTTTTATTCCACCAGCTTAGCTGGTGGTTGTCGCTCGCTCAAGCTACCCAACCACAAAAACAGCCTTCGGCGTTTGCCGAAGGCTGTTTTTAAATAATTCAAAGCTCTATCACTTTACACTTATCAGTTCAGCTTCTTGCGGTTGATGAACAGGTAAGCGGCAGCGCCGCCCAGTGCGGCAACCAGAACGATGGCCAGACCTGCAACAGAGTTGCTGTTGGTGCTGGAAACGCCGGTCTGCGGGATGATCTTGCTGGAGTTATCAGCGGGGGTGTTGGACTTGGTAACATCCGGGGTGTTGGTCGGAGTATTGTCCGGGGTATTGGTTTCCTCAGTCGGGGTGTTTGCCGGAGTATTGGTCGGAGTGGTCTCCGGGATAACCGGGGTGGTCGGGGTCACGACCGGAGTGGTCGGAGTAGGCTCGACCGGAGTGGTCGGAGTAGGCTCGACCGGAGTGGTCGGGGTAGGTTCAACCGGAGTGGTCGGAGTAGGCTCAACCGGAGTGGTCGGGGTAGGCTCAACCGGAGTGGTCGGGGTAGGCTCGACCGGAGTGGTCGGAGTAGGCTCAACCGGCTTCGGAGCTTCCATAAAGATGGGGTACAGGTAGATACCGCCTACCAGGCTGCCAACCGGGAATGCACCAAGGCCGCTGGTGCCCAGTTCAGTAGCATCGGCGCCCAGGACAAAGTGCTCTTTGCCCCAAACGTCCCAGCCCTTGAACTCCCAGCCCTCGTTTGCGATAACGGTGGGCAGAGTGATCGGAGTCTCCTCAAACTCGGCACGGTTCAGATAAGTCAGGGCAACATTGTCGGGATCGCTCTCGAAATGGCCCTTGGTGGTGTCCATAAAAATGGTAACATCCACCACGCGCACAGAGGAAGCGCTGTCTTCGCTTGCAGCTTCGTCAGCGGTGTTGTCCTGTGCAGCCTCCTCCACTACTGCGGGTGCAGCAGCTTCCTCGGTGGTCTCGGTTTCTGCATACGCCGATACAGGCAGACAAACTGCCAAGGCAACAGCCGTAACCAGCGTAAGCAGACGCGAAAACCTGCTCGTCTTTTGCATAATTTTTACTCCCTTTCCAAAATTATATCCCAAACGCAAAGGTACGGATTGCTGTTGCCTTTGTGCCCAGAATTCAAATAAAGATTTTACGCCCCGGCCGGCCAGCGGGCTGGAAGCAGCGGGTCCGGATTGACGGTAACTTCATCCGCCGTCAGCGTTTCCCCGTCCCGCAGCGGGCGTGCCATAATCAGCAGGCGGGCATCCGACATTTCATAGGTACAGGTACACAATGTCAAAAGCCGTTCGTCTGCGCGGGCATAATCGCCCGTGGTATAAAACGCGCGCTTGGCCACTTCATCCAGGTATTCCTGCTCTGCCGCATCATCGGCAAAGTTCACATACTGGTTAAAGTGGAACACATCGCCATCGCTTTCGCGCGTGGTAATTGCATAAACTGCCACGATCTTGTAGTACTGGCCACCGTTCAGGCTGTCCAGCTCAATGACCGGGTGTTCCTGATAATATTCCGGCTCGCGGTAATTTTGCAGGCTGGAAAACCGCACCGTATCCCCCACGCCCATGTTGTGGCCGTACAGGATCAAATGGCGGCTTTGCTGGATATCGCACTCATAATCCAGGTACGGCAGGCCCAGGTCATCCCAGTTGCCATCCAGGTCGTGCTTTAAGTAGTAGCTGTTGTCCCCTTCTCTTTGCATCACCGGCAGGTCAACATCGGTATCATCGATCTTGATCCAGCCGATCACTTCGGGGTTACGCTTCAGCAGTGCGGTAAAATTCCGCGGTTCCGGGGTAACGGCGGGCTGCACGGTGGGGGCCGCGGTAACCTGCGGCTCCGGCGTCTGCTCTGGTTCTGCAGTCTGCACCACCGGCGGGCTCTCGCTCACCATCTTGCGCTGCTGCAGCCAGTTGGGCAGTTGCAGTGCCGCCATAGCAATCAACGCCGCCGCCATACCGGAGCAAAACACCCCTGCAAGAATGCGCGACTGCTGGCTCACAGAGCTGCCACCACAAAGTAGGCATCGCCTTTGCTGCCATCGGTCTTGTATTCCTGATACGCAATGGTGCAGCTGGTGCTGCCATCGGGGATTTCAGCCATCAGCCAGTCGCTGCGCTCCTGGCCGGGGGTCAGCTCATAAGCATACGGCATCATGGTATCATCCACTGCGTTCAGGCAGGTGCCGTAATCGCTGTCGCCCTCGCCCCACTGGATTTGGAAATCCTGCAGGAACATCGTGTAGGTCTGGCTGCTGGTGTTCTTGATGTTCAGGCGCATGCGCACCAGGCATTCGCCATCCGGGATATCAATGCCGGGGTAGCTTTCCACCAGGCTGACATCCGTAATGGAAAAGTCAAACAGTGCCGTGCTGACCGTTTCGCCTGCCGTATTGTTATGTGCGTTTGTTTTACCGCAGGCGGTCAGCAGCAATGCCATACCCAGCACAGCTGCAAGGCCCGGCGCTGCCAAAGTCCGTCTCATGCTATGTTCTCCTACTTTTCCGTGTTGCCATTGCACAAGTATTTAACATCTGTTCAACGTTAAAAACATAGAGCAATGTACAGCTATCATATTATCACGCCGCGCTTGTTTTGTCAATCAAAAAAGCACGGTCTTCTGCAGTCTGTTTTGTCATTTTTGTTGTTGAGCTGATGTTGTGGAGGGGTAGTATAACTGCGCGGCGGCATGTTTTATGCATTGGCAGCGTTTCTCTGCGGCGGCCAGAGGGCTGGCTGTTCCACCGGTCGTTTTTCTGTTTGGTACACATGATACCTTGCTCTGTAGGGAGCTGTCTTGACCATTCCGGAGCTTTGGCACATCTGCCATAATGAGATTTGCCGCAAGGTTTGTCTGCGGTGTCGGGGACGCTGCTCCCCTACTTTGGGGCAAGGTATATCACACATTTTTATTGTACGGTCGGGCCGCCTTCCGTGGGGGGCGGGTGACCCCGCCCTACCATACAAAAAGCTGCACAGCGTTTGGGCTGTGCAGCTTCATCAAAATTATCGTTTTGTCAGCAGGAGCTTATTCCGTACCTGAACTATCCTGCGTATCCCCACCGGTATCCCCGGCATCAGCTTCAGGTTCGCTCTGGGCATCGGTCTGGTCGTCCGCCGTGCTGTCCGGTTCAGCGGTGCCGTCGGCGGTATCACCTGTGGGATTGCCGGTATCGGCCACGGTGGAATCCAGGTTGTTCTGCACCAACTCCTGCGGGTCACCGGAATTGGTAGTCGGGGCTGCGGTCGAAGCAGACACTTCGGGCTGCATATCGCTTTCCTGCAATGCACTCAGATACCACTTACGGCCCTCGCCGCGGGTGAACACATAGTCCATATACTTGGTCGGCTCCGTGGGGGCGGTCAGGTTGATCTCGCCGCTGGAGCTATTGTTGATGGTGGGGATATAGCCAACCGTCACATAGGTCTTGCCGCTCTGGGTGGAAATCTTTTCCACTTCCGGGGTATACATAGCCACCATGCTGGTAACAGGAACCAGATAGCCCTGCTTTTCCTCGTCATAGGTATAATTGAACTCTTCGGTCTGGAAAGAGCCATCGGTGATCTTGTAATCCGGGCCAAGCAGGTTGGTCAGGTAGGTGTCAACTTCCAGTTTGGGCAGAATGATGGAGCCGGTTTCGCTGTCGCGCTCATAGTCGCTCAGGCCGTTATCCCGCTTTTGGATCTGGTACACAGCGCCCCAGATGGCAGCCTGTAAAAACTCCGACTGATCCACCTTGCTCACATCGTCAAACGGCATAGTGTCAAACATGACAAGACCGTACAGACGGTCGGCATAGCTCTGGCGGCGTTCGGTATCATCCAACGCGCTGCGCAGCACGCCAACCACCCAGCTTAATACGGTAAACAGACCAATGATAATCAATACGATTGCCACTGCACCCACGATCTGGCGTGAAAAGCGGCGGTTATTGCGCAGTTGTTCTTCTCTGGAAATTGCCATTCAAAAAAACCTCAAGATCATTAAAAATTCAGAATAATGGATAACCGTAAAAACACGCATGTACGCGCATCATACGGTTCGAGTTTTTGTTTATAGTGCAGAACTAGTATACCACAAACGCCGCCGCTTTGCAAAGCGGCGGCGGGGTGTTTTGCAGAATTTAACAAATGTGCGGCAGCATTACTTGTTTTTGTACATCTGCTCGTAATACTTCTGGTAGTTGCCGCTGGTCACGTGGTCCATCCACTCTTCGTGGGCCAGGTACCAGTCAATGGTCAGCACAATGCCCTTCTCGAACGGGGTTTCGGGGTACCAGCCCAGATCGTTCTTGATCTTGGTGGGGTCGATGCCGTAACGGCGGT
>ENA-OVGE01001519-OVGE01001519.1-human-gut-metagenome-genome-assembly--contig:-NODE-1519-length-17883-cov-15.669396_pt1 | contig 17883 bp, 10 predicted proteins | sample MGYA00237769_ERZ505417 | MGnify/ENA primary metagenome ERZ505417 (study PRJEB26158, sample SAMN06016403) | human gut metagenome | biome: human gut; feature: ankylosing spondylitis patient; material... | reverse complement strand
GACAGATAATAAAGGGTAAAACAGCTGTTTCTCCGTCATCAACTTTCAATTTGATCGTGGGTTTTAGTTTTTCAGTGCCCTCCCAAGGGGAAGGAGATTGATAGCCATGGGAAGCCCCTCCCCAACCCTCCCCAAGGGGCGGGAGTCCCTACTTGCTGTGTTTAAGGGCGTTTGATGTGGCTCCTTCCCCTTGGGGAAGGCTGGGATGGGGCTTCTATGTTGGCTGGTACGCACCCCCGACAACTCTAACGGAGTTGCGTTTACATAGTCCAGAGCTGCGGTTGCCCTCTCCCCTTGGGGAGAGTTGGAGAGGGGCTTCGGCGTTCTATCTCCTGTCCCACTACACAAAGCGAGGGGCCACCCGCCGCTTTCCTCCTACTTGGTGTGGACTGCTGGCGAGGCCCCCTCGGTGTTCATTGTATTAGATTATGGGCATCCTGTCTGACTGGGATGCCATTATGGATTGGGAGAGATAAAGATAATTGCTACGTATAGGGTTATCCCGCTTCTATTGTGACAAGATGAGAATGGCGGGATAGCCCTACGAGGTATATCATAGATTAGTTGGTAAGTATGTTGCGACATTTCTTGACAGCATGCCATAGCCATGCGGCGCAGAGGGCACGAAGGACGAGCGGGCCGTCGACGGGAAAAACGGCGAAGACAAAGGCTGTCTGCGCATTGAGAAGCATGAGGGTCTGGCGGATGTTGATTTCGCGCTCCAGAACCATCGAATAATAGCGGCTCAGTGCCACCAGCGGCATACGTACCGCTGCTGCGATTCTACTGCTGATGCTCTTGAACTCAACTGCTGGCTGTGCCGAGGAGATAACCATTTCTCTTTTCATATTGTAATGCTTTAGGTGTTGTTTCTACACGCAAAAGTATTGCAATAGTTTGCACAAAAGGTTCAAAAGCACAACTTTGTTAGTTAAATGTTATCTCGCTATAACAATTGTTAACTAAAACGCGCCTATAATCCACACTTACGCAGCAGTTTGGCTGCGCGGTCGTCGTGCTGGCGATAGGCTCCGCGCATCATTTCGACGCCGTCGTTGTAGGAGTATCTCCTGTTGTCGCATCGGCCCTGGACTATCATGTAGCCATAGAGAGCGTCGGCGTCGGCGTGTGGATAGCCGTGGTAGTCGCGCACTATCTCGAGCAGCTGTTGCGCCTTGCGGTCGTAGGCGTACGAGTTTAGCCCGATGTAGATGTCTGCCAGATTGACACAGGCCATGGACGTCCTGACCGTGAGGGTGCCGTTACCCTCTATATCGAGTTCTTCGACCATGTCTTCATAGTATTCGCGTGCCTGTTGATAGTCTTGGCGGCCGTATTTTGGGTCAAAATGCATCAGACCCAATAAGGCGAGCGCCCTGGGCTGATACTCCTGACACCGGCAGAGCAGCTCGTAGGCCTTGTCGTAATCCTCCGCCACCGGCGAGCCATAGATGAGCGCCACCGCCTGGTGGAACATGGCATAATAATACCCATGCTCTGCCGCTATGGCAAAATAGTGGTATGCCCGTCGGTTGTACCAATCTTGGCTGAAGTGCTCTTCCAGCTCTCCAATCTCATAGTCCTCGTAGTTGGCGAAGCACTCGTCGAAGATATTAGCAAGCCTGAACTCAGCCTTGCCCCTGTCGCTGCCCCTGTAATCATTGCTGATGAGTATCGCGATGTCGTGGGCTGCGCGGGTGTTGTAATAGGGCGCGTTGTAGTCGTCGTCGCCTTTGCCGTCCATGAAGTAAACCCACGCCAGCTGCACGAGCACGTCTTCGTAGAGGTCGCTGCCGCCCACGTTGTTGGCTATGGTCGAGACGCAGCGCCTGAGCAGCGTGCGCGCAGTATCATACTCCTCGTGGTCTATCAGCTCGTCGGCCAGTTTCCTGACATTGACATCGTCGAAGCGGAAGTCCAGGTCGATACACATCTTCATGTTGTCTATCATGTACTGCGCCATCCTCTTGCGAGCCGCTACGGGATTGAGCTTGGTCATCATCTTGCCCGCTCTGGGGTGAAATCTGTGGTACGCCTTATCCCACCAGTCCATGGCACGCCCCTTGTCCTGCTCGCATCCCAGGCCTTTGGCGTAGCATCGTCCAAGGATGCCCATGCAGTCGATATTGCCCTGGTCGGCACCTTCACGATAGGCGGCGAAAGCCTGGTCGTGGAGCCCCTGCAGAGCAAGTGCCCTGCCTCGGTAGACCCATGCGTCGTCGTAGCCATTGCGGGCGGCGCGGTCGAACCACAGCGCAGCCACCCTGAGGTTGCGCGCCTCACCGTCGCGGCCCTCCATGAGCGTCCATCCCCTTCTTACCATCTGGTAGGGAGTCATGCCCTCGGCCTGTCGATCCACCTCGTCTTCGGGGAAGTAGCCAGCCATTATCTCGTCGATGCCCTCGTAGCCATGGCTCTTTGCCATGAGCAGAAACTGTCGGGCTCCGGCTTCGTCCTTTGCCCATCCTCTGCCGTAGAAGAGGTTGTTGGCGAGGTTTACCATAGCTATCTTGTTGCCCAGGTTGGCAGCCTTGAGGTACGCCTCATTGGCCTCGCTCATCCGGTCTTGCTCTGCCAGTATCCAACCGATGTTGCACCAGGCGCCATCGTAGTCGCGGCTGGCGGCGGCATAGTAGCAGCGCAGCGCCAGTACATAGTTCTGGTTGTAGCCGTTGGTGCCGTTGGTCCAGTTGCAGCCTCTGTTGAACATATCTATGGTCGTCATGCCCTGCCACTCTTCTTCGGTCATCGGTCCGAACCATTCGCCCATCAGCCGTTGCGCCTTCTCGTGGCCATTGTCGGCTGCTGCCTTGAGGTTGCGGTAGCAGAAATGGAGCAGCGGGGGATTGGCTTGCGCCTCGGCGTGCTGCTTGACGGCGAGGGTGTAGCGGGCAGGGATGTAGCCCTTGTTGGCAGCCTGCTCCAGCCAGTAGCGGGCATTCTTCGGGTTGGCTTCACACCCGAAGCCCGAGCTGTAGAGCGAAGCCAGGTTGTACATAGACTGCGCATCGTTCATCCGCGCGGCGTGGAACGTTAGGTCGTGACACCGCATAGCGTTCTTCGCCGTGCCCCAACCGTGGTAGTAGCAGAGTGCAAGATAGTGGAAAGTGCCCGCATAGGGGTCTTTCTGCCACGCCTGCTCATAGAGCCTTACGGCCTCGGCATAGTCCTTGAGGTCGTACTTCTGCGTAGCACTGGTGTAGAGTCGCTTGGCGGCGTCGGCATTGGTCTCGTTGTAGGGGTTGGTAAAGTCGGAAGTGCCCATATATATAATAAGGTAGGAAATAGTTATTTTGACAAAGATAGATATAAATTCCCAACCCGTGGGGATGATGTATGTTAAATATCAATAAAAGGCCCACGCCGATGCTCCTCATTGCGGGGCTGTCGGCGTGGGCCTCTATGCGTGGTGGGGGATTGGACCTATCGGCGATAGGTGTTCAGACCCTGCTGCAGATAGTCGATATAGGCGGCCACATCCTCCTTGAAACCATAGGCATGGTTGAGCGGACGGCCGTCGTTGTCGATGGCGATGTAGTAGGGCTGGGCGTTGGCGCCAAACTTGCTTGCCTGCAGATAGCTCCACTTGTCGCCGACGGTGCGCAGGGTTCGCTGCTGTCCGTTGAGGCTCACCTCGACGGGTTCTGCCAGCGGCGTCTTGTCATCTACATAGAGCGAGATGAGCACGTACTGGTTGTTGAGCATATCTGCCACGGTGGGGTCGGTCCATACGGCAGCCTCCATCTTGCGGCAGTTGACGCAGCCGAAGCCGGTAAAGTCGATGAGCACCGGCTTGCCCTGGGCCTTGGCAGCCGCCATTCCCTCTTCATAGGAGTGGTAATGGGCTTCTACGGTCTTGGTGTTGAGGTTGAAGTCCTGGGTGTTGATGGGTGGCGCAAAGGCGCTGATGGCCTTGCAGGGCGCTCCCCAGAGTCCGGGCACCATGTAGATGGCGAAGGCTATGGCGCAGAGTCCCGCCATGATGCAGGGCACGGGCATGGGCTTGTCTATCTCGCCGCCCACAGCGTCTTCCTGGAACTTCAACTTGCCGATGAGGTAGAGGCCCATGGCTCCGAAGATGACAATCCACAGCGAGAGAAACACCTCGCGGTCGAGCAGATGCCAGCCGTAGGCCAGGTCGGCGACGGAGAGGAACTTCAGCGAGAAGGCGAGTTCGACAAATCCCAACACGACCTTGATGGTGGTCATCCACGAGCCCGACCTCGGTGCCGACTTGAGCCACGAGGGGAACAGGGCAAAGAGTGTGAAGGGCAGAGCTAATGCCAAGGCGAAGCCAAGCATGCCTATGGTGGGTGCCAGCCAGTCGCCGGTGGTGACAGTCTGCACCAGCAGCAGACCTATGATGGGCGCGGTGCAGGAGAATGATACCAGCACGAGCGTGAATGCCATGAGGAATATCGAGATGAGACCTGTGGTGCTGCTGGCCTTGCTGTCTACGGCGTTGGCCCAACGGTCGGGCAGCTTGATTTCAAACCAGCCGAAGAAGGAGAAGGCGAAGACGAGCAGCAGCAGGAACAGGATGACGTTGAACACGGCGCTGGTGCTGAGCTCGTTGAGCTTGCTCGGGCCGAAGATGGCGGTGATGAGCAGGCCCAGACCCAGATAGATGACGACGATAGACAGACCGTAGGTCATGGCGTCCTTGATGCCCTTGCGGCGGTCGTCCTTGGCACGCTTGAGGAAGAAGCTGATGGTCATCGGGATGATAGGCCAGATGCAGGGCATGACGAGGGCGAGGAGTCCGCCGATAAATCCTACGATGAAGATGTACCACAGCGAGTGGTTGGCTATGTTGGCCTCGCTGTCTAACGCCTCGAGCTGCTCGGTCACGGGCTGCCACCAGAGGGTCTCGGTGCTGGCGGTGACGGGAGCCACGGCGCTGTCGGCAGGAGCCACTGTGCTGTCGGCCACGACTGGGGCTGCCGCCTCGGCCACTTCGGCTGCTGCGGGCTCGGTGGCAGCAGCCACGGCGGGCGACTTGCCACTCTTCTTGAGCGCTACCTCACCCGGCGGCAGACAGCTCTCGTCGCTGCACACGCCATACTCCAGGTAGGCGTCGATGGTGTAGGTCGGCCTGGTAAACCGTATCTTCTGGACAAACTGTGCGGTGCCTTCAAAGTAGCGCACGTTCATGCCAAACATCGCGTCGAAGTGGCTTTTCTCCTTGCCGCGGGGCATGAGCTTGCCCACGAGTTCTATACCGTCGGCCTTGTTGACATGGAACGAAGCCTCGGTCGGACCGCTGCTGCCCAGGTCGGTCGAGTAGATATGCCAGCCGGCCTCGATGCGCCCGCTGAACACTATCTCTGCCTCTGCGGTCTTGCCGGTCTTGATTTCGGCGGTAAACTTTACGGGGTCTTCCATTTGGGCCATGGCTGTGAGTACCATCAGGAGCATGGCGCCCATTGCTATTATTCTCTTCATTTCTTGTAAGTGGTTGTTGCTTATTGGTGTTGGATATCTATGAATACGGGGACTGCGGTGGCGGTGCTCTCAGCCTTGAACCCTATCTGTCCGGGGGTGTAGGTGATGGCCGAGGCTGCTACGGCGCGCGAGCCCAGAGCCTGTCGCACGCGCTGGCTGAAGGTGCCTGCCGACCTCTCTGCCTGTGCCATCAGCGCCTTGATGTCTATGGGCTTGGCCGAGTAGATGACGCACACGTGGTCGGTGCCTCGGGTGTCGTCCATCTCGATATACCACTTCTCGTCGGGTATGGCTATGTTGCTCGAGCTGTAGAGTAGGGCGGGGCTGATATTGTCGGTCGGCGGGAACACACGCGTCACCTTGTTGGTGATGTCAGAGCCGATGATGTAGACATAGGCGGGGGCGCTGTTGGTGACATACAGGCGGTAGCGGGTACCGGAGATGTATGCCGACTTCATGCGGTAGATGCCAGCGTTGAGCGTGGCTGCCATAGTCTCGCCGGTGGAGAGCTGGAAGCGCAGAGAGCCTGCCAGCTTGTAGGTGGGCACGACCGGCTGGGGGCGTGGCTGCGGTTTGGGCTGTGGCTGCGGCTTGGGCTGGGGTTGAGGCTGCGGTTTGGGTTGTGGCTGCGGCTTGGGCCTCTTGGCCACATACATCTCAAAGGCATAACGGGTGTTGTCGGCAAAGTCACGATACTTCACCCAGGTATAACCGTTGTTGCCCCATGCGGTGCCCCAGCTGTTGAGGATGAGGAAAGCGCCGCCGTACTTATAGTCGTCGTAAGCCACCACACACATGGCGTGGCCGCCGCCGTCATTGTTGGGCTCGGTCTTGACCCACACGTCCTTGCACTTGAAGAACGAGTTGGGCACCGACATGCCGATGATGACCGGCATGTCTTGCGACAGCGCCTTCTTGACCGTCCTCACCTTCTCATCGTAGGTGTCGAAGGGGTAGAAGAGGGTGTTGTAGTCGTCTATAGTGTGGTTCCGCGCCTTGTCGAAGAGCGCTGCGGGGATGTAGTCGGCACAGAGCACGTTGAAGTCTCTGAACTTGGGCGCGCCCTTCTCGGTGAGCAGGTCCAGGGCGTCCTGTATGGATGTGCCGTCGCTGCATCCGGGCTTGTTGCTGCCCTTGATTTGCTTGTAGACGAATATGGGCGAGAACGCCTCGCGGTCTATCACTATCTGCGATGTCCACCCGTTGCGTATGGCGTCGGCTATTGTGCGTGCAGCGTATGATGTGGCCCAACTGGTGCAGGTTCCAAACTGTCCCTGGTTGCGGGCGACGGGGCAGAAGCGCCTCAGAGAGTAGGCCTTGGGCAGCACGGTGTAGTCGCGGGTAAGCAGGGTGGCCTGGCGCGGTATGCGGGCGTAGGCGTCGTCGTCGAAGACCAGTCCGGTGCCGTATTCGCTCTGCGCCATCATGCCGGTGGCACAGAGCAGGGTTATGAGGAGTGATGTAATTCTCATGTCTGTCTACTTGTTGTTGAAGATAAAGTCTCCCTGGAACAGCGAGCTGGAGTACCAGGGCGTCTGCTGACGGTTGGTGGCGGTAAACACGCTGGCGGCGACACGCTTGAACACCGTCTCGATAGACAGTCCGGGCGTGTCGAGCGTCTGCAGCAGTGCTGTAGTGTATGGACTGTTGCGGTTCTGGCCGTCGGCAGCCACGCTACCTGGGCTTGTGGCGTAGGAGATGAATGTTCCCACGGGCGCATTGACAGCCGAGAGACCCCTGTCGGCGCTTCCGCGATACCAGCTGCGCTCAAAGGGGTTGTTGCGGCAGGCGTCAAGGGCGATAATCTTCATCTTGCAGCCTGACTCGTCGAGCTTGTCGAGCACGCGGCCCAAGTCGGTACACTCATACTCCACATCGCTTGCCGAGTGCATATTGGCGTTGATGGGGATGAGGTAGTTGGCGCCCTTGTACTGTATGCCGTGTCCGGCGTAGTAGAACATGGCGGCGTCGTAGCCCTGTGCGCGCTGTCCCAGCTGGTTGATGGCGTCGTCCATCTGCCGTTTGGTGCCGTTCTGGAGCAGGATAACCTCGAAGCCCAGCGTCTTGAGCTTGGCAGCCATATCTGCGGCGTCGTTCTGCGGGTTGGTGAGCCGTTGGGCGGGGTATGCCGAGTTGCCTATGACGAGGGCGATGCGCTTGCCCTGGGTCACTGTCACCGGCTTGGTGGTCTGGCGCACTACGGTGCGCTCGGAGGTGGCGGTGCCGTCGGCATTGGTGGCGCTCACCTTGATGATGTTGCTACCCTCAACGAGGGGCACGGTCTGCTCGATGCGCATATCCGAGCCATCGTTGGTCACCGCCTTGATGCCACGATACATCTGACCGTTGACATAGACATGTGTGGCGGTAATCTGGCTCTTTGAGCGTATGCCCACCGATATCTTCACGCTGGTCAGCGTGGTGGTGGCGGGGAGGGTGGTCCAGGTGAATGTGGGCACAGCCTTGACGGTCACCACGGGAGCGGGCTTGGGTTGGGGTTGTGGCTTGGGTGCGGGCTGGGGAGCCGGCTGCGGGGCGGGGGTGCGGTCGTCGTAGACGGGGCGTACAAGGATGCCGCGCGCGGGGAAGTCGCATGTGTCGATGCGGGGCTCTATCTTGCCTTTGGGGTTGTTGTTACACCAGAAGGAGATAATCTCGGCGGGGCCATAGCCATAGTTCATGACCTCGCTCGACCAATAGTAGCTCACCTTGCCTATATAGTATTTCTTCAGCTTGTTGTTGTCGCTATCCAGCCATCCGCCGTTGGTGAGGAAGATGTGATTGCCGTTGGGGCCGGTCACCTTGATACACTTCCTGCCATTGACTCTGTCCCACTCAAACTTGCACTTCTCTATCAGTTCGGTCCAGTCTGCCTTGTTGGGCAAGCGCCAGTGGCTGCGCAGAATGACTCTGGCGGCATCGTATTGGGGCAGAAGGATGTTGTCTTTGCCCACTCGCTCGGCCAGTTGGCTACTTATCTGGCTTCTGTATATGGTCTTGTTGGGGTCCAGCTTGGCTTGGATGGCAGGGGGATAGGCAGAGGCCTTGTAATCCTGCATCCATACTCCCTTGGGCTCACCCCATTGGAAGTAGTACTTGCTCTCCCCGTCGGCGCTGCCAAGGTCGGCATCGGCCCACTTGACCGACAGACCCAGGTCTACGGCCTTGATGTTCTGCGCCTGCAGCGCGATGGCTACCAGGGCAAGAAGTGTGGTGATGATGTATCTCTTCATCGTTGTGCGGATAGTGGATAGTTACTTTTGGGTTGGTATACAGTCTCTCCGGAGCAGCAACTGGAGCACCGGGGCGGCGGCTGACGGCTGGCGGGGTGAACACACTGGCGGCTGGCAGGGCTGACAGGGCGGGGCTGATCGGCGCTGCGGCTCTGCTCATGACCTGTCTGCTCGCGTCAGGGTAAGCGAAAAGCCTCATGAGCCTTAGTCTCCCCGAGGGAATGAAAGGCACATGAGGCTCTACAGTCTATATTTATCCTACCTGGCTTCCAGGCTTGACATCCTTTGATGTGGTGGTCACAGAGAGTGTGCCGTCGTAGTTGACAGCCGAGAGTATCATGCCCTGGCTTTCCTCGCCCATCATCTTGCGTGGCGCGAAGTTGGCTACAAACAACACCTGCTTGCCCACAAGCTCCTGGGGGTCTTCATAATAGGCAGCGATGCCGCTGAGGATGGTGCGGCCGTCCTTGGTGCCGTCGTCGATGTGGAACTTGAGCAGCTTCTTCGACTTCTTCACCTTTTCGCACGAGGTGACGAGGCCCACGCGGATGTCCAGCTTCTCAAAGGTGTCGAAGTCCACGTTCTCCTTGATAGGCTCGGGCTCATAGTTGGCAGCCTCGTTGGCCTTCTTGGTGTTCTCGAGCTTGAGCAGCTGAGCGTCGATGACGCTGTCTTCCAACTTCTCGAAGAGCAGCGACGCCTCTCCCAGCTGAGTGCCGGCGGCGAGGATGTCCATGCTGCCCAGCTGTTCCCACTCGAAGCTGTCCATATTGAGCATGGCGCGCAGCTTCTTGGAAGAGAACGGCAGGAAGGGCTCGAAGGCGATGGCGAGGTTGGCGCAGAGCTGCAAGCACACGTAGAGGATGGTCTCCACACGCTTGGGGTCGGTCTTCCACACCTTCCAGGGCTCACACTCGGTGATATAGCGGTTGCCGATACGCGCCAGGTTCATGGCCTCTTTCTGTGCGTCGCGGAACTTGAAGCCGTCGAGCAGCTCCTCGACCTTGGCCTTGACGTCCTTGAACTCGGCGATAGTCTGGCGGTCAACCTCGGTCAGCTCGCCACAGGCGGGAACCACGCCGCCCCAGTATTTCTTGGTGAGCTGCAGTGCGCGGTTGACAAAGTTGCCATAGATGGCCACCAGCTCAGAGTTGTTGCGCTCCTGGAAGTCCTTCCAGGTGAAGTTGTTGTCCTTGGTCTCGGGAGCATTGGCTGTGAGGACATAGCGGAGCACGTCCTGCTTGCCGGGGAAATCGACGAGATACTCATGGAGCCACACCGCCCAGTTGCGCGAGGTGGAAATCTTGTCGTTCTCCAGGTTGAGAAACTCATTGGCAGGCACGTTGTCGGGCAGGATATATCCGCCGTGGGCTTTGAGCATGGTGGGGAAGATGAGGCAGTGGAACACGATGTTGTCCTTGCCGATGAAGTGGATGAGGCGGGTATCTTCGTCCTTCCACCACTTCTCCCAGTTGCCCCAGCGGGCCGGGTCGCTCTCGCAGAGCTCCTTGGTATTGGAGATATAGCCGATGGGCGCGTCGAACCACACGTAGAGCACCTTGCCATCGGCACCCTCTACGGGCACGGGGATACCCCAGTCCAGGTCGCGGGTCATCGCGCGTGGCTGCAAGTCCATGTCGAGCCACGACTTACACTGTCCATACACGTTGGGACGCCACTCCTTGTGTCCTTCCAGTATCCAGTCCTTGAGCCACTGCTGATAGTCGCCCAGCGGGAGATACCAGTTCTTGGTGGGACGCTTCACGAGGCCGTGGCCAGGGTTGTTCTTGTTGGTGGGGTTGATAAGTTCCTCGGGCGAGAGCGTGGCGCCACACTTCTCGCACTGGTCACCGTAGGCACCCTCGGCACCACAGCGCGGACAGGTGCCCACGATATTGCGGTCGGTGAGGAACTCGCCGGTCACCTCGTCACAGTACTGCTCCTCGGTGATCTCTTCGAGCTTGCCGTCGTCATAGAGCTTGCGGAAGAAGTCGGATGCAAACTTGTGGTGTATCTTGCTGGTGGTGCGGCTGTAGATGTCGAACGAGATGCCGAACTCTGCAAACGAGTCCTTGATGAGCTTGTGATAGCGGTCTACCACCTCCTGCACGCTGATGCCCTCCTTGCGGGCACGTATGGTCACGGGTACGCCGTGCTCGTCGCTTCCGCCGATGAATATCACATCCTTTTTCTTCAGTCTGAGATATCTTACATAGATGTCGGCAGGCACATATACGCCGGCGAGATGGCCGATATGCACACCGCCGTTGGCGTAAGGAAGCGCCGCAGTCACGGTAGTACGCTTGAAATTCTTCTCCATATTTGTTGTGATTGTATTTATTTTGGTGCAAAGTTACAAAATTATTATTAAGTAATGTGTTTGTTTACAAACAATTGCACCCCGCCGCTGCAATTATTTGCGCTGTCGCCACCCTCACGATTGCCCCCGCCGCCGCCCCCATCCCCATTCCATCGCCCATGACTCCGACCAAGATAGCCCCCGCTGGCAATAAGCCCGAGTCCGCTACCGCCATGCCAAAGGCCACAGCCATCTTGTCAGCGACCATCCCCATCTCACCCGAGCCCAAGCCCATCTCGCCCGAGCCCACAGTAAAGTTGGGTTCGTGGCACGAAATAGTGATTGCCAAGCCCGCAATAATGACTGCAAACCCCGCAATCACTATTTCCCACCCCGCATTCAGAATAAACACCATCTCCACCCATGCCGCAAGGGTCTCAGCCTTTGCTGCATGGGTGGAGATGGTGATGAAGGTAATGGCTGTGGCACCGCTATCGGCTTATGTATATCCTTTGTCTTAACAAATTCGAGCTATCTTTACAATATCGTTGCATAGAAATCGTTAGTTAAAGAAAGGAGTATTGAATAACTGTGACAGATGTGGCAGCTATGCTTTGTAGACGCCGTAATATAGAATGATGAACAAATAACGATACATATATGACCAAAGAAGAGTTGATGGATTGGGGCAAGGCGACCATTAAAGTTTATAATGGCATTGCTGACGAGTTGGGCAGAAATAATGTCCCTGCTTTCTATTCACAATCGGACCTAAACAATATTGTTGGCACCGACTCCGTTGATGTCTTGATAGCCGGCATCAATCCTGGCTCTGGTGGTAATTATGAAGACATGATAGCCAATCCCAACTGGGGCATTGACCCTCATCGGGGAATGACTGCCGAGCAATTGGTATCGGGTAATTTCTGTAAGAACCCTAAACATGGAAATTGCACAAGCTGGAGTCTGCATCACACATGGAATTATTTCAGAAATCTTAAAATCTATTTCAGTGGTTTAGGTCATCCCAATGTTCTGGATGATGAAAGCAGATTTGTTATGGCTAATGCTACATTCTTCAATACAGCAACAGCTGCAGAATTAAACCGATCTTTATTGACCCAGACCTTTCCTCAGACATTGGAACTGATAAGACTATGCAATCCCAAGATGATTGTATTTCTAAGTGGAAAAGATGCCTTTAGCCGATTGGCTTCTATAAATGTTGCCGGCTTTTCGTTTAGATACGACAAGGACAATAATCCCGTTTTGGGTCGTATCCTTATGGGCGAGTTTAATGACATCCCCTGTTATGGCGTCCCTCATCCTGCCGCTTACTTGACCAAGGAAGAAAAGGCACTAATAGCCAGGTTCTTTGCGTATGTATATAAAAAAGACATAGACCATATCAATATCGGCGAATTAAGAGACTTTTGTGCTAAAGAAAATCAGGCATATCACAATAATCATGAGGTTAAACGTGAAAGAAAGGACAAATTGGATTACTGCCAGATAGAGCAAGCTGTCCTTGGCAAACTATCGTCTTATATCTATGCGCATGGAACGAGAATCAGAAAGAACGAAAATGCGCAATACGGTATAACTATAGCCAAAAGCCATTTGTACATACGCCAGGCTTATGAAGACAAATATAAGACGCCTCAATATAATCCCAATGATGACAAGGTTGCAGGTATGTTGGGAGAGAGAGGTTACGCAAAAGACCATGTCTGGCTTGGAAAGAAGCACCTTTCTGAATTTGGCAAATCAGAAGAGGAGATAATACATAATGTAATCGTCGAGATAGTAACTCTTTTCGATTTACTTGACCACTCTGCATCATTTTAATACCCTATTAAAACGATGCAAAACGCATTAAAACGAACTGACATTGAATGAGTTTTTTTTGAATAATATGCAAAGATAGTACGTTGACAAGGATTATGTCGGCGGCGACAATGGTGAGGCTGGCGGCGGCAGCGAATGGTGGTGTAGCCTACGCCTTGCCAGTCGCAGCCTTACTAAAATGTATCGTTTCATCATCATGCCGCAAAATTACCACTTTCGCGCAAGCACAGGAAACAATCACAATTAGACTCCTATCCTCCAGCATTAAAGATTTCTAATCGATGGCGGGTGCCGAGAAGTCTGCCAGCCAACTCTTCACCATCTCCATGCCTTCTGGACGGGTGGGGGACGACCAGCAGACACCCATGTGGCCACCCCTATATATAATAATAGGTGTAAGGGTGAATGAGGTGAAGATAGCGGGGGTGATGTAAGATATGTCTTAGTGCCGCAGTGGCAATGAGGAAAAGAGAAAGGGCTGGAGTCCTCTTGCGAGAATTCCAGCCCTAATCATGGTTATGTCCGCGACGGTTAGGCGGACAATGTCAATCTGCTATTTTTCTTTATTTCCACATAATCTTGCGACTTGTGCCGTCGGAATAGCGCACGATGTAAATCTGGTGGCTTTCGGGAGTGGTCACCTGTTGGCCGCAGAGGTTATAGATGGCCCTTATCTCATGCTTGGTGTTGCCGGGGGCTACAGTATTGTCTATGCCGTTGGCTACAGATGTGTAGTTGACCACTGGGCCCATCGCCATAGAGCAATAGCCTGAGACGTTGGCTATCCATCGGTCCGAATACTGTGCCAGATCCCATGTGGCGCAGAGTCCTCCCTGGTTGCGGGTCACGCAGTAGAGGGCTATCTGGTCCTCATAGCTGCTGACACCCTGATAGGGGAATGGGCCAATGGCCACGAAGAAAGGTTTGCCTTTTGCGATGGCTACAGGTTCGGCAAACTCGAAGGTGGTCTGTACGTATTCGGAGGCATTGCTCTTGAGCTCGCTTGCTTTGAGCGATGTCTTGGCGAGCACCTTGCCAGGTCCGCCATCGGCAGCCATATCGTATATCGCCAGCTCGATGGCGGCGTCGGGTTCACGAGTCTTGGTTGAGGCGAAGTAGGCGTCGACGGTCTTCACGGTAGCATCGGCCAATGGTGCAGGATATTTCTCGGCAAAGCGGTCGAGGCCGAACATATTGCTGCCAGCATAGAAGCCAAAGCTGTCGTAGCTGATGGGTTTGAGATTGTCTATCTCCTGCTCGGTGATGTTCCATATCATCATTTCGCCGCCAACCTGCAGGCACTCCGCCTTGTATGCCTGATTGGAGCCGATGGCATTGGTAGTGGTGAGAGTCACATCATAGCGACCTTCCTTGGTAAAGGTAATGGTGGGGTTCTGCTCGGTGCTGGTCAAGGTCTCGCTGTCGCTGGTGAACTTCCATTCCCAAGAGGTGGGCGCCCCCTCGCTCTTGTCGGCGAACTGTACGGGTACTCCGGCGGGAACAAATGCCATGTCGGCTGCAGTGGTGTAGGTGTCGGAGGTGATGGCAAAGGCTGAGGTGGGTGCCTTACCGATGATTTCGACAAACTGCTTGATTTCCTTCACATCCTTCTCGCTCTTGCGACTTATGGTAAGGGTGACGTCGTAGATGCCCTCTTTGGGGTAAGTCACTGTGACGCTGTTGCCGGCATACTCGTTGTTCTCGCTGCCAGGGAGCGTCCATATCGTCTTGGTGGGCTCGCCCTGACAACGGCTGATGAAGGTGATAGGCTCGTCGATGGAGGCAGTGATGCGTGTGGCTGCCTCGGGGTTGTCGCGTACCAGGCGGAAGGCGTCGATGGCCAGGTTCTCACCGTCAAAGTTGTAGTTGAGCACTATCTGCACTTTGTGTCAAGCATAGGCGGCGAGGTCTATGTCTATCTTCTTCCACTGCATGATGTCGTCGGAGACAAAGTTGTTTTCCAACGTCCAGCGATAGATGTTAAACAGGGTGGTTGTCTGTCCTGTGGTAAAATCGGTAACGTCAATCGTCCATGGCGCCCAGTTCAAATTTTTGGTCTTGAAGTAAGCGTAGAATTCCAGACGTTGCCCCTCTTTGATGTCGAAAACGGGCGAGGTGAGCGGTGCGGCGCCGTCTCCGGCTGCGTAGGTAATGGCGATAGATTTCTTGTCGCCGTCTCTGACCTCATCGAACTTCATATCGTCTATGTGCCACTCGCTGGGTACCGTCCAGTCGGCGAGGTCCTTGCTGGACTCGAAATACTGGGCGTAGTCTGCCATCACCGACTTGTCGGTAGTGAAGTCGGCCTTGAGCGGCATGCTGATGGTGAAGTCGGCTTCTATCACGGGGCTCTTGGTGCCTCTGCCGCGCGTCATCACATAGAGCTTGCAGGAGCGGTCGATACGGATGGTTCCGGTCTGTCCAGTTATCATGTAACTGGTGTTGGTGTCGCTGTTCTTGAACTCTTCGGCGCTCTTGGCCACGGTGGAGTACCATATCTCCGTGGCGGCAGCGTCATCAGTGGTGACCTGTACCTCTACGGCGTGGTTAAAGGTGCCGCCCATAGGAGTCATCTTGGGAGTCTTGAGCGGAGAGCGGGGAATGATGCCTACCTCGAGGGTGGCTGTGCCGGGGCGGTATTCGTCGTTGCCGGCAAACGAGGCGGTCACCGTCACTACGGTAGTGGCTTCGACCAGCGCCGTGCTTATCTTACCACTCTCATCCACCTGGCAGATGGACTTGTCTGATGAGGTGTAGACTATGGGCATGAGTCCGTGGGGGTTACGCAATGGGGCTTCGAGAGCCGTGCCGGCGAGGATGCCGACAGAAGAACTGTAGAACGAGAGCTCGGGGTCTTTGCGTGTGTCTTCATCGGCAAATGCAGAAAGACCGGTGAAGATAAAGGCCATGAGGAGTAAGAGGGTCTGTTTTATAATTGTTGTTGAGTTAAAGTGAAAAAGGATGCGCCACAACTTGAGTGACGCATCCTTTGATGTATTGTTGGTTGGTTTATCTCTTGACAAACTTCATGCTTACACCGTTCTTTCTTACGATGTAGATGCCAGGAGCCAGATTGCTTTCAGACACCTTGACACCGTTCAGGGTGTAGATGCCGTCGGCAACCTTGGATGTATGTCCTGCTTCGATATTGCCGATGCCATCAACGGTGCCTTCTACGATATTGGTGAAATTCTCCCAGTAGAACGCGCCCCTGTAGTTGTCGACTGAGCCAGCAGGAACATGCACTGTACATGTGGGATAGATGCCGTCTTCGAAAGTACCATAGCTGGCTGTTGGTGCCTTTTCTCTCTTGGCGAAGATGTGGGCCAGCTTCTTGCAGCCTTTGAATGCGTCGCCGTCGATGTAGGTCACTGTTGTGGGGAGGGTCACCTTGGTAAGTTCGAAGCAGTCTCTGAAGGCGTTGGTTCTGATACGGGTCACACCTTCGGGGATGACGATGTCCTTCAGGGCATGGCAGCCAGAGAATACATTGGATCCGAGATCTGGCTTGGAGAAGCTCTCCTGCTTCAGAGCGGCAGGCAGCACGACGTGCTCAAGAGACACGCAAGCCTCGAAAGCATAGTTACCGATGCGGGTGATGTTGTCGGGGATAGTCAGAGTGCCCTTGAGGTTGTAGCAAGAACCGAATGCTCCACCCTCGATGGCTGTAGCTGTAGCGGGGAATACGAAAGACTCCAGCTTGCAGTGGTCAAACATATACTCGCTGATGATATTGGCGGTAGTAGTGAACTCGAGATTGGTGGTAGAGTTTTTGTAGTAGCTGTCTCCACCTGCCACAATGTTGGCACCAGAGAGGTCGAGGCTGACGAGCTTGCCCGATGTCTCAACATTCATCTTGTCACGTCCAGCCATCTCGCGGAGGCAGAGAATGTCGGAACTGTTGATGTCGCCAGTAACCTTGATTTCGGTCAGATTGAACTTGTCTGCGCCTACGAGAGTAGACAGGGTGCCGGCGGTCTTGACGTCGATGGTCTTGACACCAGTCTCGGGAGTGGTGGTGCCGCCCTCTTCCTTGATTTCCTTGAAGAGACCCCAGTCGGTATCGGCCTTATACATATTTACACAGCCTGCGGGCACATAGAGAGTGATGTTTCGCTGGTCGATGCCGTCGAAAGGCTTCCACCCCTTGTTGGGCAGAGTGGTAGCAGCGATATGTATCTCGGTAACTGATGAACAGCCGCTGAACATGCCGTAGCTCAGTTCGGTAACAGTAGCGGGGATGGTTATCTTGGTCAGTGCAGTACAGTTGGCGAGTACTGAGCCGGCAATCTTTGTTACTTTGGGGAAGTCGAAAGTGACGAGTGACGAGCAGCCTTCGAATGCGTTGTCGCCCACCTCGGTAACCTCTTCGGGGATGGTGATGGCGGTCAGCTTGTTGGATTGCTTGAACGACTCGCTCTTGATGGCGCGCAGCGACTTGGGCAGCTTGATTTCCTTCAGTGTGGTCATTTCAAAGCAGTGGCTCTGCACGGTGTTCTCTGCAGCGGCAGCTTTGTTCCACTTGTCTTTCTCATAGAAGTTACCACCTCCGGCTACGAAGTTGGCGTCGGTCAGGTCGAGTATTTCGAGCTTGCCGCTGGTGGGGTCGCTCTTGATGTCGCGGCCAGCCATCTCGCGGAGAAACAGTATGTCGGCTCCGTTGAGGTCGCCCTTGACGACAAGTGAGGTTGTGGTAAACTTCTGGTCAGAGGTGACCAGTGTGTTGAGGGTTCCAGCAGTAGTCACATTGACGGTTACTGGAGTCTGTTCGCCTGCTTTGGCCTGGGCAAACGCATCGGTAGGTGCAACAGCGAGAATGCTGGCTGCCACCATACCCAAAAGGTGTGAATTGTGTTGCATAAGCATGTATTATGTAAGTTAATTATCTCTCTCCGTGGTTAACATACCTCTTAGTCAGGGTGCATAGCATAGATACAGGATGGCTCAGAAGGCGTGTTGTCGCATTAATTTGCCACAAAGGTAATGGATATATTTATAATATGTGTACCTTCCTGAAAAAAGTTGAATGGATTTTACATTAACCCGACTATAAGTTGA
>ENA-OVGE01001516-OVGE01001516.1-human-gut-metagenome-genome-assembly--contig:-NODE-1516-length-17933-cov-4.909945_pt1 | contig 17933 bp, 15 predicted proteins | sample MGYA00237769_ERZ505417 | MGnify/ENA primary metagenome ERZ505417 (study PRJEB26158, sample SAMN06016403) | human gut metagenome | biome: human gut; feature: ankylosing spondylitis patient; material... | reverse complement strand
CGATTTGCAAAAACGAGCGCAGCCAAAGGCAAGCGACCTGCGCGAGAGCGTTCAGCTTCGACACGCAGGAGGTCCGTTCGCGAAATGGGCGCGGCATCATGCCGCCCTGGGCTTGATTTTTTTCATAGAATAGGGTATAATATCCTGGATCAGCAATCGCTCAAAGGGAGGTGCGGACAGTGAGACAGCCGGGAACCAAAACCATCGCGGTCAACCGACAGGCGCGGCATAACTATTTTGTGCAGGAGACCTATGAGGCCGGCATCGAGCTGTGCGGCACCGAGGTCAAATCTTTGCGGCTGGGACAGGTCAACCTCAAGGACAGCTGGTGCGACATCCAAAACGGCGAGCTGTTCATCAAGCAGATGCACATCTCCCCCTATGAAAAGGGCAACATCTTTAACCGCGACCCCATCCGTCCGCGCAAGCTGCTGATGCATAAGCGGGAGATTTTAAAGCTCTACGGCACCTTAAAGCAGGAGGGGCTGACGCTGATCCCCCTTTCCCTCTACTTTAAAAACGGCAGGGTGAAGGTGGAGCTGGGACTGTGCAAGGGCAAAAAGCTGTATGACAAGCGCAGCGATATGGCCAGGCGCGACGCCAAGCGCACCATCGACCGCGCGCTCAAAGAGCGGATGCACTAAATTGGCAAAATCAAATTCGGGGGCGTACAGGCTTTCGACGGGGATTTTGAAGTATGTCAAGCGAGCAGAGGCGGGCGCCTCTTAAAAAGCCCATGTTTATTAAATATAAACGCTAAAAATAATATTACAACCGTAAATTTCAACAACGAAATGGCGGTTGCTGCCTAGTTTAAAGGCAGCTGTCCGGCCGGGGAGGACCACGGCTTCGGTTCGGGCATCATGAAGTGGTGAACGTCAGGCAGGAGCGTCTCGTACTGCCGATGAACTAGAGTCTACCGATGCGGCGCGCCAGTTTGCCGGTGCGCTGCAAAGGGAAGCTGCCGCAAGGCAAAAACGGTAAACTGCGCTCGGAGAAAGACGTATGGAGAGGTTTTCGGACAGGGGTTCAATTCCCCTCGCCTCCACCAGATGGACATTACACGAACACCTATTTTTTCAAAGGCGGCTTTGCCGTAAGAGTGTGGTTGTGATGTCAAAACAGAAAGAAGAGAGTGGCATTTGCCACTCTCTTCTTTACTATTTCTAGCAGATTATGTAGTATATATTAGTCAAGATAAATTGTGAGTAACATATTGAAACTCGGAGGATAGGAAAAGCTTATGAAAGTTTCAATTAAAACTATAAAAATCACATCTGTAATCTCTGCTCTCTCTCTCGTTATTGCCTTGCTTATGGGGGCGGAATATTTTAAGGATACCTCGCAGATATATTTGTTTGGAATTTCTTGGGTTACACTACAAAATACAGCGTTTGGGATTTTCGGAAGTGCTGCACTTGCAGCAGTATCAGCCGGAATTATTTATGGTGTAGATAAAGAAGCATATCTGAACAAATCTGAACAGTATTTGATTCATGTGTGTACAAAATCCAAAACTGCCTTTGTGCAGCTTACCGAGGCCAATAAAATTTTGGAGAATGGAATCCTTTCAAAAAACGAAAAAGCTACTTTCACAGGTGTTTCAACTATAGTTTCGTTTATTGAGACTCAACAGGAAGCAATACAGCCAGCATCAATGCAGTTTTTATTCAAGCGTAGCCAGGTGGCTTCGTATAACGCGCTGTTATGCAGATGCCATGAAGTAACACAAGGATTGATTCAGCTGAGCAACAAATTGCAGGTAAAATATGGACACTGGGAAATAAATGACGCCGTGAAGAATGCAGCACAGTCTTCGACTGGACTAGACAGTCCGCTTTTAGATGAGGCAAGAAGTTGTTCAGAAGAGGATCTGCGCTTAACAATTAACCAAATAAGTTGGCAACTCAATAATGTGATCCAATACACCACTTTGGCGATTCATCAACTTTTTTATCTTCAGAAGAAAGAAGATAAGCTCCAATCAATTTTTCAAATGATGGATGATCAGGCACAATATTACCAAAAAACACTTGAGGTCCAAGCGCCTACGGTTGACAAGAAAACAATAGCAGAGCACCAGATCAAAGTTGTTCAACAGGTTTCTAACATAGAAGGCATATTGTGTGACTCCCATAGTCCTGCAATCACTATGATGACCCAAAATCCCTACGCATATGTGAATACTTTGACAGATGTATTGAAGAATATGCGTGCTTGCCGATATGAGGTATCCGTGTTATATGCCTCTGATAAAAAGTTGGTTTTCGATATCAATACGATTGTGGATGATCTTGGTATGCTAATTGAGCAGCTCCATACGACTGTTGCTTTGGCCACATCTCTTCGACCGGAGTGGATTGACCACTTGCAAAGAAATGGAATAGATGTAAATTCTGCTTACCTGTTTGATCCGAAGCTAATTGAGTTAACAGAAGCGTTTCTGAAGGAAAAGACGCCGTATGGAAAGACACAACTATTGGCAGATGAAATTTTTAAAATAATTCGTTCTGATGAATTTAAGGAGCGATTGAATTTCAGCAATAATAAGAGTGATTCGGCCACCAAATAACCTTAACAAGTGCGGCGCAGCTAAATGGATAAGATTTTTTCTTGTTTCCAGAAACAGGCGAAATACCCTTTGGGCAAAACATTCTTCCCCTGTACTGCGACAAAAAAGGATGCCCCAAACTAGGGCATCCTTTTGCATATCGTCGTTGAACTTTACATCACTCCTCGTTTTGATTAGGATACTTCTTTTTCCATTCCTCCAACTCCTTTTGTCCCTGTTCGCTGGCGTAGCATTTCTGAATTTCGGGCACGAGAAAGCGGGCGAAGGAATCAATGATGGACTGCGGCAGTTCAATCTCGTATGGATTCAGACGTTTTTCTTGGCTGGCCATGGTGTATTGCCCCAACAGCAAACCCCTTCTGGCTCAACTTAGCCCATCTCACACTCCTTCCCGGCGATACACAGTTGCCAAAGATTGTTCCCATGCACAGAAGGAGAACAGATCATTTTAAAACCTGAGAAATTTCTCATAGAGCTCCTTTCCCATCCCTTCCCATCCGGAGTTTTCACCGGAAAAGCCCGCACAAAATAGCTCAGATAGGAAGGGAATGAATCGAATTAAGCTGGGTATATTTATCTTTTTCTTTTTATCTACCGTCTGGTTTTCGCACTTCAAGAAAGCGGATTACCGTACTTGTCGAATTCATTATTCAGCCTTCCGGCGTTCCGCAATCGGATTTCTTGAAGTCGGTGTTCGAAACCGCTTCATAGTGTTTTGGATAGATACGGTTGGGTTTTCCACACCCCTGCTTTTTGATGGAGATCAAATCGGCATATTGTAGTTCCCGCAGCGTGTCCACCGCCTTTTGGCGGCCACAGTGCAGCAGCACACACACCTCGTTGATGGGGTAATACAGATAAATTTTGCCATAATCATCGGCCCATCCGTTTTTGCGGGACAAATCCGTTCGACGCAGGATCATCGCATACAACAGTTTTGCTTCACTTGACAAGGAGCAAAAACTTGGTGCCTCAAACAGAAAATTGGGCAGTCGTATAAAACTTTGGGCCGGTGGCTTCTGATGAATGTAAAAGGGTTTTGTAGCCATGACAGGTACCTCCATACGGACAATTAGAACGCGATTTCTAGCGATAATGGGTATTGCTATTCACCTCCATGATTGCCAGGCCGGAAACCGAGAATATATCCGGCTTTTGGAATCTCTATTTGTCCGTATTCGACCTCCGTTTCCTGTCACTTGCTGTTTTCTGACGACGGTGCACCTTGCGGGCACAATCAGAACAATACTTAGCGCGGTTGGACTTTGCCAGGAACGGCGAGCCGCATTCTGCGCATCGCTTCAACCCCTTTGGTTTTGTGATCTCGGCATATAAAGCTGGAGCGCCCGGCAGAACCCAATCCCGGAACCAAGTGCAGCACAGAGAATAAGAGATACTTTGTACACAGACACAAGGTTCGCCATCGTCCAGTGCGATACAGTTGCCGCGGTCATAATTGCAGCAAGATTTTCGAATTAGCGCATTGGCTTTTCTCCTTTGCTTGGGTGTCATTTGAATCAACAAATTGTTTTTCCTCCCAGCTTCGCGGTTGCATCTTGTGCAAATATTTTTCCATGCGCTTCACTCCGTTTCATGTAAAGAATTGATTTTGTGAGATTTACGGTTTATAATAGTTGTAAACCGTAAACTCTAATTGAATTATACCGTAGGAAGGTGCTTGAATCGGTATATCAACCATAAATTATTTTAGTTTCAAAAATGATTTATTTATAAATTATAGTTTACAAATGGACGGGAGGATCAACTCATGCTGTATGACGAAGCAAGGATGGCGCTGACCAAAGAGCGGCTGGAAGATCTGCGCAAAGAAAAAAAGCTGTCCTTTGAACAGCTTTCCAAGCAGCTTGCGGAGCGTGGTGTCAACATCAGCCATACAAATCTCAAAAATTATGAAATCAACGATCCAGTCCATCCTCTGTATGGCCGCACCCGTAGCATGAGCATCGAGTATCTGGTCGCCTTTGCGGATTTTTACGATGTGTCGGTGGAATATTTGCTGGGACTGTCTAACTCCCGCAAACGAGAATATCATGATATTTCCGAACAGCTGAATTTGAGCGACGGCGCAATCGAAGAATTGGTTCGATGCAAAGAAAATTCCAGCAACGAAGAAGAGCCGCAGATGTATTTTACCAAAGACACAGTGGTTCTGAATGATTTTCTCACCAGCACAGAGTTCAAAACTGTGATGGAGAAAATCAAGCAAAGCTTGTTTGCCTATCATATGTACCAGGTCACCCACGACAGCATTTCGGCGCAAATACGTGAGGAAAAATCCGAGCAGATGAAAGAGGCCCAACGAGTGTTGGATGCGTGTGGCTATTGTTCTGTGGAATATGATTTGATTTCCCAGGTTCATATGGAAAACGCAATTGGTGTATTGAATACCTATCTGCGCAAGCTGCCAAGGCTGCTTTATGAGGAAAACAGAGAACAGCTCGCTTGGTAAGATGCGGTGTATTTGTTCACCAATATCCAGATGGTGGAGCACGGAAACAGCAAAGACATTCTGGGCCGCACCTAGCGGAATACAAGGTGTGCACCGAAGCCAAATGACAACAAATAAAACATGAGGGAGAATTTATCATGCCTAAATTAACAATATCTCAATTGGAAAGCCATCTGTTGAAAGCAGCAGATATTCTCCGTGGCAAAATGGACGCTTCTGAGTTTAAGGAATACATCTTTGGAATGCTCTTTCTAAAGAGACTTTCCGATAACTTCATGCAGAAACGTAAAGAACTGGAAGCGGAATATAAAGATGATTTGACGCCGGAAGAACTGGAGGATTTTCTTGAGGATAAGACTTCTTACGGCAGTACTTTTTTTGTGCCTCGTGAGGCGCGTTGGGAGTGCGAGGATAACGGCGATGGCTGGACGGGACTGCTCCATGTCAAAGTGGATGTTGCTGCCAAGCTGAAACGCGCCCTTGTTGCCATAGAAAAAGAAAACATCCAGCTTGATGGCGTTTTGAAGAACATTGATTTTGCAAAAAAGGTTAAGAACAAGCAGATCATTACAAATGAGCGCCTCGTTCAACTTGTCTGGCATTTCAATAAGTACAAGCTGACAAATGATAATTTTGTGTTCCCCGACCTGCTTGGAGCAGCCTATGAATACATGATCAAGAACTTTGCGGACTCTGCCGGAAAGAAAGGCGGAGAATTCTATACGCCGTCAACTGTCGTTCAACTGATGGTGCGAATCATTAAGCCGCAGGAAAACATGGAAATATACGATCCCACGGTCGGCAGCGGCGGTATGCTTATTCACAGCAAGCAGTATGTTGAGGAGCAAGGCGGCGATGGACGTAAGCTGGCTCTGTTCGGGCAGGACGATGCTGCAACGGTATGGTCGATTTGTAAGATGAATATGATCATGCACGACATCAAGGATGCCGACATTCAGCACGGCGATACCCTGATGGAACCATATTGGCAGAAGAACGGATCGGTGCGTCAGTTTGACCGCGTGATTGCAAATCCTCCATTCTCACAGAATTATACAAAGAACGATAAAATGAAGTGCCAGAACCGCTTTGTCTATGGGTGGGCTCCTCAGACCGGCAAAAAAGCCGATTTGATGTTTGTGCAGCACATGATTGCCAGCACAAAACCGGACGGCATGATGATAACGGTCATGCCTCACGGCGTTTTGTTCCGTGGCGGTGCGGAGAAAACTATCCGTAAGGGCATTCTCACGGACAAACAGGATATTGTACAGGCAATTATTAGCCTGCCGCCTGATTTGTTTTACGGCACCACTATCCCTACCTGTCTTCTGGTTATCAACAAAAAGAAGCCTAAGAAACTCAAGGACAAGGTGCTAATCATCAATGCCGATGCGGAATATGGTGAAGGCAAGAATCAGAACTTCCTGCGCCCGGAAGATACCGAGAAAATCGTCTGGGTATTCGATAATATGGTCGAGGTCCCCGGATATTCTAAGATCGTAAAGATTGCGGATATTCTTGATGAAAAGACAAACGATGCTAATCTCAACATTAGTCGCTATGTCGACAATGCTCCGCCGCAGGAGCCGCATGATGTCCGTGCGCATATGCTCGGTGGCGTACCGAATGTAGAGATTGAGGCATTGAACGGACTGATTGCAAAGTACGATATAGCCCCTGCGGACATCTTTTCTGACAGAGGAGACGGATACTCCGACTTCCTGAAGAGATGCGCCACAAAAGGAATGATTAAATCCTACATTTCAGATCATGCGGGCGTTCTTAGCGCAAAGGAGCGAATGCACGGAGCATTTGAAGATTTCTGGATAGAAGCCGCTCTCGCCGTCAACAGTGTTCATACCGATATGGGTATTGCCGAGTTTGCCATAAAGTTTACCAATCTTCTCGTGGAGACGCTTGAACCGCTCGGTATTCTGGATCAGTTCCAATGCCAGGGCGTATTCGCCAATTGGTGGGAACACAGCTATACCGTTCGTGAATATACAGAGATCGAGCAATCGGTCGAGGGTAAGGAAATAAAGGTTGACGTTAAGGAAGTCATCCGCATCAAGAATGTTTTCAAAACCATTAGTTCCGAGGGCTTTGTCGCCTCACTCGTCAGTGATGACAAGATTGCCTCGGAGCATTTCGCTGACGAACTGGAAGAACTTCACAGGCTCCGTGACGATGCAGAAAACGCACAGGCTGATTTGATGGCATATGTAGCCTCCATCGAAATGGAGACCGATGACAATGATTCCGATGACGGCGATGAGGAGAAAGAGCCGAAGGAACCGTCTGTCAAGGAAGTGGAAACCTACCTCAAGAGCCTCGGAACGGACGAAGCAAAGGCATCACTGAAGCAGATTGCAGCGCTTAAGAAGGAAAAGAACCGTCTGAACAGAGAGGTCAAGAAGAAAGAATCCGAACTCCAGAAAAAAATTGATGCCATCCGTGAGAAACTGACGGAGGAACAATGTGAAGACCTCGTGATGCAGCTTCTCCATGACGGCTTTGTGGAGGAACTGGATGCCTACCTTTCCGCCGAGGTTCAAAAAACCATTCGTGCGGTAAACAAACTGTGGGAAAAGTATCATGTTTCCGTTACCACGCTGCTGGATGAGCGGAAGAAAGCCGAGGACAAGCTGAACGGCTTCCTGGCACAGTTGGGCTATATCCCGAAAAAGGAGGTTGACGCATGACCTCCATGACAAAGCATACTCTGATCGACTGCTTTTCCCTGCGCGCCCGCATCGGTTGGCAGGGATTACGGTCGGATGAATTTAAGACTGAGGGGCCATATCTTGTAACTGGTGTGGACTTCCATAACGGTAGAGTTAATTGGGATGACTGCTACCATGTAACAGAAGAACGCTATGCGCAGGATAAGGGCATTCAGCTGCATGAGCACGACCTTCTGATTACGAAGGACGGAACCATCGGCAAAACAGCTGTGGTTATCGACTGTCCAGAGAAAGCTACGCTTAACAGCGGGGTCTTCGTTGTACGGGCAATTAATAATGAGGTTGTGCCGGAGTTTCTGCACTACGTCCTTCATTCACATTGGTTCGACCTGTTTGTGAGGAATGTGCTGACTGGCTCCACCATCAAACATCTGAACCAGGAGAAATTTTACAAGTTTAGCTTTGAGGCTCCTGACGTACCAACACAGAAGAAAATTGTGGAGGTGCTGGAGTCTATTGATGCTGTTATTGATAAGACAAGAGAGATTGCACAGAAATATTCAAACATCAAGTTAGGATTGATGCAGCGCCTTCTACAATGTGATCGTCAGGTGCCGCTTTCCAAATTGGGGACAATTATTTCTGGAAGCACACCTACAACTTCTGATGAGAAGTATTGGAACGGGGAAAATGTATGGCTTACTCCTGCGGATTTGAGTGGCATGACCATGCCCTTTATCAGTGATTCCGCAAGGCATTTGACTGATATCGGCGTAAAAAAAGCAACGGGTACACTTTTACCTGCATATTCAGTAATCATATCCAATAGGGCTCCTGTTGGATATTGCGCGGTAGTCACGGTTCCTTTTTCCTACAATCAGGGATGCAAAGCCGTAAAATGTAATAGCGATGTTGATCCATTATACCTTTACTATTTCATGAGCAATCAAAAGGCGGCTCTTGAGAGAGTGTCATCGGGGACAACATTTCTCGAATTGCCAAAGAAGGAACTTGAGAGGTTTCTTGTTTCCATTCCGCTTGATACAGACGAACAAAAAGATGTTGCTGCCAAAATTTTGGCAGCGGACGAAAAAGTACAATCAGAAATCGACTATATGAGAAAGCTGGGAAATATTAAGAAAGGTCTTGTCAGCGATCTCCTTTCTGGAAAGGTCGATGCAGGAAAATTAAAATAAGGAGGCGGCGCTTATGGCAGGAAGGCCATCTGAATTAATGTATGTGGAAACTCCACTGCTTGAACAATTGAAAGAATTGGGATGGACTGTCGTCCAGTTGGATGACAGCGAAAAGCATGATCCGCAGAAGAGTTTCCGGGAATCCTTCTCGGAGGTCGTTATCGTTTCGCGCCTGAAAGCCGCCTTAAAGCGTCTGAATCCTTGGCTTAACGATGTACAGATCGATGATCTCTGTGTTCAGGTTCAGAACTATCCTCATCCACTTCGGCAGATTCTTGAAAACAACGAGGAAGTTTATGACCGCATTACGGAAGGGCTGTCTGCCGACAACGAAGAAAGTGGCGAGATCAACTGTCCTGTACGTCTTATCGACTGGAGGGATGTGGATGCCTATGACGGTCCCAACGCTACTGATAACGACTTCCTTGCCATCAGCCAGTATAAGGTTCGCATTCCCGGCAAAGAGGAGTATATCATTCCCGATATTGTCCTGTTTGTAAACGGTCTGCCTCTCGTGGTCATCGAGTGCAAGGCGCCAGATATCACAGAACCGATGGCAGAAGGCATCGACCAGCTGATGCGTTACCAGAACCGCAGAGGTGCTGAAGAGCTGGAAGGTGTGCCGGAACTGTTCTACTTCAATCAGATCGTCATGTCCACCTGTTTCCATGATTGCCGCTATTCTAGCATCACAGGTGGTGTCAGCCATTTTATGGAGTGGAAAGATGCCTATCCATACAAGCTTCGTGATATCAATCCTAACGGCAAGCCTTCGGCACAGGAGATTGCTGTGGCGGGTATGCTTGAACCATCCCACCTCCTTGATATTGTCCAGAACTTCATAGCGTATAAAGATGAGGACAACGGCATCCGTGTGAAACTCGTTCCCCGCTATATGCAGTATCGCGGCGCATCCAAAATTATCGAGCGACTGCGTACTGCCGATAAGGGAGAAAAAGGCGGTACACTCTGGCATACCCAGGGTACGGGCAAAACGCTCACCATGATGTTTGTTATCCGCAAGATGTACAATTCCTTCGATTTAAACAACTACAAGGTCGTTCTAATCGTGGACAGAAAAGACCTGCAGACGCAGATGTTCAAGACCACGAAGACCGTGAAGTATGCCATCAACATTGCTGGCAGCATCGATGGACTGAAAGATCTCATCAAGAATACTGCAAGCGATGTTACGGTTGCGATGGTTCACAAATTCGGCGAGGCGGAAAAGAGCAAGGATAAGAAGGGTAAGAAAACCGGCTCTTTGGAACAGAGAACTTCAGTTTCCACATTCCCGGTTCTCAATACAAGCGATCGCATTCTGGTTATGATCGATGAGGCGCACCGTTCCGAATACTCCGAACTGGCTGCGAATATGTGGAAAAGTATGCCGAACTCTGTCAAAGTCGCATTCACAGGTACTCCAATTACCAAGACGGTCGATAACTTCGGCGGTTACATCGATACCTACACGATGCGCCAAGCGGAGGAAGACGGCATTGTCGTAGAAATCAAATACGAAGGCCGTGCAACAGACAGCGAGATTACCGATCACGACGCAATGAACCACGCCTTCATCGATATCTTCGGCTATCTTGATGACGAGGAGCAACTTGAAATCCTCGGCAAGTATACGGTCAGAGGATACCTTGAGGCGCAGGAAGTTATAAACGAAAAAGCGGCCGATATGATCGACCACTATATTAATACGGTTTTCGCTAACGGATTTAAAGCACAGATTGTAGGCGTCAGCAAGGAGGCGGCATACCGTTATAAGAAAGCGATTGACGCACTCCTCCCCAAGAAGATAGAGGAACTTGAGCGCAACAATCCGAATCACATCGACATCAAACAGCTGAAGAAGCTCAAGACCGCCTGCATCATCTCTTCCGGCGGAGCGAACGAGGATGCACACCTGAAACAGTACACGAACGAGAGCGAGAATGAGATGATCATTGACGGCTTTAAGGCTCCGTTCGGAGAGACAGGTCTCAAAGGCGGCGACGGCAATTACGGCATTCTTATCGTTACTGCGATGCTGCTGACGGGATTTGACGCTCCTGTTGAGCAGGTCATGTACCTGGATAAGAAGCTGACGAACCACAATCTTCTGCAGGCTATCACAAGGGTGAACCGTACCTGCGGAGCAAACAAGAAGTGTGGATACCTGGTAGATTATGTTGGAATCACAAACCACCTCAAGGACGCCCTTGCCGATTATGCCGATGCTGACAGGGATGAAATTATAGCATCCCTCCGTGACAAGTCAAAGGATATCGATGCGCTGAATACGGCATACAACGAAATCATCCAGTTCCTTAACGAGAAGGTCGGCTATGCGCTTTCGCAGACATCCGACATCATTGAGGAACTCTGCCTTGATGAGGAACTCCGTGAAGAATACAACGGACGGTTCTCTGTCATGTCACGCTTGTTTGACCGCGTTCTTCCGAATCCGGCGGCATTGGAGTATAGCGAGGATTATAAGACGCTGGCCTTCATCCGTGAATCCGTGGCAAAGATGACAAGAAATCCGAGGTTCTCCAATAAGGATGCCAGCAAGAAAGTCCGCGCCATTATCGAGGAATATCTCACCGTCAACGGTGTGGACATGGAAATTGCTCCGATCTCTCTGCTTTCGGATGACTTCCTGAAAGGCGGTCAGAGCAAAAAGAGTGATCGTGCGGTTAGCGAAGAAATCAAATATGCTGTCCGTGAGTTTATCAACATAAATATGCCGAAAGACCCGGAACTGTACGCTCGTTTGAGCGAGAGGTTGGAACAGATTCTGGAAGAGTTCAAAAACAACTGGGCAGAACTCCGTAAGGCTCTCGAACAGCTGCGCCGCGATATCAAAGCCGGTCGTGCGAAGGAAAACACCTACGGTTATGATGCGACACACGAGATGCCGTTCCTCGGTCTTCTGAAGACGGAGTTCTTCGGGAAAAAGACTTTTGAAGAATTGTCCGATGAGCAGATGACCATGATGAAGAATCTGACGGATAATGTTCTGAACCGATTCAAGCAGGAAACGGTCGCTGTCAACTTCTGGAATAATGTGGCGCTGCAGCAGGAACTCCGCACATATATCATCAAACAGCTGATTTCACCTGAGATCAAGAAGTTTGTACCGGATATCGTGAAACGCCGCAAGGACATCGCACAGAAACTGATGGAACTCGGCTATCAGCATTTCGGGAGGGATGACTGATGCAGGAAATAGCATATCAAGTGGTGCGCTCCAACAGAAAGAGCGTGGCACTTGTAATAGATAACGAGGCAAACCTCATAGTTCGCGCTCCGGCTCTTATGCCGGACACCGTGATAGATGAGTTTGTCCGCAAGAAAAGACGCTGGATTAATGAAAAGCAACAGCAGGTAGCAGTCTTCGGAGAAAAGCATCCTCCTGTTGTCGTGGAAACCGGCGAGAGCATTATGTACCTCGGCAGCAATTACGCCATCATCAAGGATGCGGTCGATGCGGTCGAAGTGTCCGGAAATGAACTGATTGTCCCGGAAACCTACGATGTTGAGGCACTGACCGCATGGCTAAAGGAACAGGCTATGCAGACCATATCAGAGCGGGTTGCTCTGTATGCGAATGTCATGGGCGTTACGCCCGGAACCGTAAAGCTGTCGGAGGCAAAGGCTCGATGGGGTTCTTGCAGCACGAAGAATAATCTGAACTTTGCGTGGAGGCTCGTCATGTGTCCTCTCTCCGTGATTGATTATGTTGTTGTGCATGAGTTGAGCCACATCACTTACAAGAACCACAGTCCTGCATTCTGGGCAAGAGTAAAAACAGTTCTCCCGACCTATGAGGACGACCAGGACTGGCTGAAGCTTAATAAGAAATTGATGGAGATAATATAAAGAATTCATTGATCACACAATACCTTTTAATTATCCCAGTTGGCGAGATGCTTAGGAGGAAATATCATGGAGGAAGCGGTACAGATTGTAATGAGCCAGTGCGAGATGTGGATAGATAATGCTGTGCTATAGGTAAGTGTTTTACGCAATAGCATTAGATAGCATCGCTTCTATTCCAGGGAAAATTCCAAATAAGAGCGTTCGCAGAACGCGCAGCCACAGAATGAAATTCTGTGTTCAAAAGGGGCTTGGGGGCGCTGCCCTCAACAAGCATACGGCAGAAAATGTGAGCGTGTATTAACACTCGCATTGCTTGCCGGATTTGTGTGTGGCTATCCACACGCATTGCTTGCTACAATGTGCTTGGATCAAGATATGGAGTTCGAAGATTATGAGATACCGCTATTTCTTTCTTTAAATTATGCTAATATAGGGTTGAAGATTAACCTGCTATCTGATATAATGAAGCTGTCAAATAGGGGGTGTATCTCTTGAAAGAAGTAGCTGAAAGGTTGCGGTTTCTGCGGGAAAGTGTCAAACTATCTCAAGTAAAGATGGCTGAGATTGTCGGTGTCAAGCAATCCAGCCTGAACCGTTATGAGCTTAACCAGGCTTCGCCGACATTTGAAACACTTACCCGGTATGCGGATTACTTTGATGTATCTATGGACTATATCTTTGGACGTACGGACAATCCTCAGGGCAAGCTGTATGAGTACAAGCCTAAAATTCAGCAGAACGACCCCCAGATGCAGAAGTTTGTGGAAATGTGCTTTGACCCCACATCTCCTATGAATGCACGACTCAAGGAAACACTGCTACAGATGCTTGGGGAGGCGAAATAATGAATGTTGTCATCTATGCTCGCTACTCCAGTCATAGCCAGACTGAGCAATCCATTGAGGGACAGCTCCATACCTGCTATGAGTATGCTAAAAACAATGGTTATCTCGTTGTCGGAGAGTATATTGACCGCGCTCAGAGCGGAACCACCGACAGCCGCGCCGAGTTCCAGCGGATGATTGCCGACAGTGACAAGCATACCTTTGAGGGTGTTCTGGTTTACCAGCTTGACCGTTTTGCCCGCAACCGATATGACAGTGCCATCAACAAGGCAAAACTGAAAAAGAACGGTGTGCGAGTGATCTCCGCGCGGGAAAACATCAGCGATGATGCCAGCGGCATTCTGGTGGAAGGTGTTCTGGAAAGTATGGCTGAATACTACTCAGCGGAGCTTTCCCAAAAGATTCGCCGGGGCATGGAGATCAATGCGCAAAAGTGTTTGGCCAATGGCAGCAATCCTGGTTTGGGCTATAAGGTGGATTCCGAACGTCGGTACTATGTGGATGAGGAAGAAGCAAAGATTGTCCGGGAGATTTTTGAACGGTATGCCAGTGGAGAAACAGTCGCAGACATTATCCGTGATTTGAACCGCAGAAAGCTCACGACTTCTCTTGGCAAACCCTTTAATAAAAACAGCGTCCACCGCATTTTGAACAACCGGCGTTACATCGGGTATTACCTCTACAAAGGCCAGGAAACGCCGGGCGGTATGCCTCGTATCATCGAAGATGAGCTGTTTGAGCGTGTCCACTATATCCTTGATCGCAACAAAAAAGCACCTGCCCGAGCCAGAGGGCGAGAAGAGTATCTGCTCACCACAAAGCTGTTCTGTGGCTACTGCCGGGAGATGATGACCGGTTACGGTGGTACAGGAAAATCCGGCAAGACCTATCACTACTATGCCTGTAATAATTTCAAACGGCGTAAATGCAAAAAGAAGGTCATCAGTAAAGAGAAAATCGAGGATCGTGTTGTGCTGGAGTGCCGCAAGTTGCTGACAGACAGCAACATTGAGCGGATCGCAGCTTCGGTATCCGAGGTCTGTGAATCCAACCGGGACACAGCATCCATCAAACGCATCAGAGCTGCCATCCAGGAAGCAGACACCGCCATTGAAAATCTCTGGAAGGCATTGGAGCGGGGACAGGCCGCTGACATGATAACTGAGCGAATTGAAAAACGCCAGCACGAAAAAGAGGAACTGCAAGCACAGTTGGCTGTCGAGATGGCGAAGCAGGTGACTTTGACAGCACCCCAGGTTAGAGCTTATCTCTACTCGCTCAGGCAAGGAGACAAGAATGACGAGAACATCAAGCGTGGAATCATCAATATCTTCCTCCGGGCGGTATATTTGTATGATGACCGGTTCACCTTGGTTTTGAACGGTAGCGATACCCCAATCACAATTGATGACATCCTGCTGGACGAGATCGAGGAGGGGCTTGAGGGTGACCTGACCAACTGCGAAGGGTGTTCATCGTTGGTTGCGGACGCTCCACCACCAGGCTGAGCCTGGACGCAATTCGCGTTCTGGGCTCGGCTTTTTGTTTTAGCTTTTCTCTCGCGGAGAGGGCATTTGATTGCTGAGATACGATCTGATGGGGCTGAGCCTGAACGCAATTCGCGGCGGCAGGCTGAGCCTGCACCCATTTCGCGAACGGACCTCCTGCGGGTCGAAGCTGAACGCTCTCGCGCAGGTCGCTTGCCTTTGGCTGCGCTCGTTTGTGCAAATCGAAGTTTTCGCCAGTCTTGTTCAAGCGGCGGCATGATGCCGCACCCAATTCGCGAACGCACCTCCTGCGGGTCGAGACTGAACGCTCTCGCGCAGGTCGCTTGCCTTCGGCTGCGGCAGGCTGAGCCTGCACCCGATTCACGTATTGGTTTCGTGCGGGGCCCAACTGCCTGCCCCGCGGTGCCGGGTGTGTGCTTGTTGCGGGGAGGGTGCTCTGCCCCGCCGACCTGTGGGATCAGCCGCTGATTATCTCCCACCAGCGCAGCGACGACCGCCGCCTGGCCCAGTGGATGCAGCGGGACCTCTCTGAGCTGCACATCGTCGCCACCTACAACCTGGTCTTTAACGCCTCGCTGCTGGTGGACGAGGGGCTCGGATACGCCCTTTGCTTTGACAAGCTCATCAACACCCGGGGCAGCAGCCTGTGCTTTCGGCCCTTTGCCCCCAGGCTGGAATCCACCGCCTACATCATCTGGAAAAAGTACCAGGTCTTTTCCAAGGCGGCATCCGCCTTCCTTACCTGCTTAAAACAGCTGACCGCAGAATGATCCTATTTTCCCCACAGAATAAGGGAGCCAAAGCCGGGACCTTCCCCCTCTTTGGCTCCCTCATTTTATTTTGTCAGCTGATAGACCTCCACCGCAAACTGCTCGTTGCCCGGCATCCGGCCCCGCAGCGTCTGCCCGGCGGAGAAGCCCAGGCTCTCATACAGCTTTCTGGCCGGTTCGTTTCCTTTGAGCACCTCGACGGTGTGAATCCCCGGAAAAGCCTGCAGCGCATACCGGCACAGCGCCTGCCCAATCCCCCGGCGCGCCCGGCTGGGGTCGACATACAGCCAGGCCAGCTCCTCCTCGCTGCAGGCGGCAAAGCCGGCCACTTCCCCGCCGGTTTCCGCCACAAACAGCCCCGGATAGTTCAGCAGCCCCTCCCGTTTGGCCGCAATCTCCAGCGGCAAAAAGGCCTGCTGCAATCCGGCAAGCGCAAGCTCCTGCTTTCTTGCCTCATCGTGGATACGCGCAATCGCTTCCCAGTCCTGCTCGCGGCAGTCGCGGATCAGCAGAGGGTTCCCGCGCCGGTCCTGCCCGCTCCACGGCCGGTTGAGCGCGTACAGGATGTGCCGCACCGGGCCGTTGTAGTAGGTCGCCAGAAAGCTCTTGACCGGGCGCATCCCCACGCGGCGCGCCACCCGCTGGGAGGCAAAGTTGTCCTCCTTGATGATCGAATGGACCCGCGCCGCACCCAGCTTCTCAAAGGCGTAGTCCCGGCAGGCCGCCGCCGCTTCACTGGCAAAACCTTTATGCCAGTGGCGGTATTGGAGCAGGTAGCCGATTTCCAGCACCCGCTCCCCCTCGCAGTCCTGCCAGGTAATCCCCGCCTGACCGACCATCTCCCCGCTCTGCCGCTCCACCATCGCCCACAGCCCAAAGCCGTCCTCGCGATAGCGGCGCTGCTGCCGCAGCAGCCACGCCTGCGCGTCCTCCGGTGTAAAGCGGTGCTCATAGGCGTACATCACCCGCTCATCGAACAGCATCTCCTGCAGTCCGGCAAGGTCCTCCTGCCGCATCGGCCGCAGCGCAAGGCGCTCGGTCTGTATCGTCATTTTTTCTTCCTCCTTTTTTCAGCAGGCTGAGCCTGCCTACCTCTTTCAGCCGGAACTTTCACAAAAACATCCCCAAGAAATTTCCGGTCTAAGGCTGCAAGCATTGCAGCAAAATTTTCCTTTCAAAAATTTAAACTTTGTGCTATGATGAAAAAAAGATTTTTTTCATTATACCACAGCTGCTGTTCTCAGACAACCGCAGCCCGATAAGGAGGAACTGTTTATGAGCCTGATCGATCTGATGAAAGCCCGCTACTCGGTGCGCCAGTATAAGTCCACCCCGGTGGAGGAAGAAAAGCTGATGGCCGTGCTGGAGGCCGGACGGGTCGCCCCCACCGCCGCCAACCGCCAGCCGCAGCGCATCTATGTTGTGCGCACCCCCGAGGCGCTGGGCAAACTTGCCAAAGCCGCCAACATCCACAACCCGCCGCTGGCGCTGATTGTCTGCGCGGACAAATCGGAGGCCTGGGTGCGCCCCATCGACCAGAAGGACAGCTGCGACATCGACGCCTCGATCGTCACCGACCACATGATGCTGCGCGCCACCGAGCTGGGACTGGGCAGCCTGTGGATCTGCATGTTCGACCCGGAGATTGTCCGCAAAGAGTTTGCGCTGCCGGAAAACATCGTCCCGGTCAACATCCTGGTGCTGGGCTACGCCGACTGCGAGCCGGCCTCCCCCGACCGCCACGACACCGCGCGCAAGGCCCTGGAGGAAACGGTGCGTTTCTGCTAAACGATGCGAGGGGGCCGCGCCCCCTCGGGAGCAAGTCGTCAGACTTGGCTCCTGCTCCCCATTGTGGGGGCTTGCGCCCCCACGGCCCCCATGGGGAGGGCGCTCCGCCCCTCCACCCCGGGGCTTTTGCGGGGCTGGTAGCCCCTGCTGGTAGCCCCAGCACCCACCAGCAGGCGCTCCGCCCTGCACCCGGGTGACTTTCCCGTCGCGGGGAAAGTCACCAA
>ENA-OVGE01001505-OVGE01001505.1-human-gut-metagenome-genome-assembly--contig:-NODE-1505-length-18007-cov-3.736575_pt1 | contig 18007 bp, 13 predicted proteins | sample MGYA00237769_ERZ505417 | MGnify/ENA primary metagenome ERZ505417 (study PRJEB26158, sample SAMN06016403) | human gut metagenome | biome: human gut; feature: ankylosing spondylitis patient; material... | reverse complement strand
GAGAATCTGCTTAGGATCCTTGAAAGCAGACTGGACAATATCGTCTACCGCGCGGGCTTTGCGATGAGCCGCAAGGAAGCCCGCCAGCTGGTGCTGCACCGTCACTTTACCGTGAACGGCCAGACCGTGAACATCCCCTCCTACCTCGTGAAGGAAGGCGACGTCGTCGCGATCAAGGAGGGCAGCCGCTCTTCCGAGAAGATCAAGGCGGTTCTCGAAGCGAACGCCGCGAAGCCGATCGTCAAGTGGCTGGACCTCAATGCAGCCGCCTGCGAAGCGAAAGTCGTTGCAATGCCGGTCCGTGAGGACATCGACCTCGATGTCGCACCGGCGGAGTTCATCACCATCGTCGGGCGCAGCGGCTGCGGCAAGAGCACACTGCTGCGCATCCTCTGCGGGCTGGAGACGGCGGATGACGGCACGGTTGAGCGCCGCGGCGCGCCCGTCACCGGGCCGGGGGCCGACTGCGGCATGGTCTTTCAGGATCACCGACTGCTCTCGTGGCTGACGGTCGCGGACAACGTTGCCTTCGGTCTGCGGCAGGTGCCGCGTGCGCAGAAGCGCGCACTCGTGGCGGAGTATCTCAATCTCGTCGGCCTTGCCGACTACGCGAAGAGCTACCCCGCACAGCTCTCCGGCGGCATGGCGCAGCGCGCCGCCATCGCGCGCAGTCTCGTCACGAAACCGGAGATTCTTCTGCTCGACGAGCCGTTTGCCGCGCTCGATGCGCTCACCCGCATCCAGATGCAGCAGGAGGTGCGGCGGCTGCAGGCCACCTCCGGCATCACGATGGTGCTCGTCACGCACGATATTGACGAAGCCGTCTATCTCGGCGACCGCATTGTCGTCATGAGCGCGCGGCCCGGGCGGATCGCGGAGATCCTCCCCGTCCCCGCCGAAGCGCACGCCAACCGCAGCGGCGCGGCTTTTGCCGCCTGCAAGGAGCGAGTGCTGGCACACTTTTTCGGAGCGGAGGCGGACAGATGAAATCCTGCAAGCGTATTCTGCTGGGGCTGCTGCTCCCGGCGCTTCTCCTGCTGGCGTGGTGGTGGGCCACGACCTATACCGACATCTCCCACGCCATCCTCCCCTCCATCCCGGAGGTCTGGCGGACGCTGCGCGAATTTCTCGCGGACGGAACGCTTGCCGGGGACCTCGGGTGCAGCCTTTCGCGCGTGCTCAAGGGATACGCCATCGCGGCGGCGCTCGGCATCTGCGCGGGGTCGGTCATGGGGATGTGGCACAGGGCGTATGACCTGCTCCACCCGTTCATCACCGCCGTGCGGCAGATCCCGGTCATCGCGTGGATCCCGCTCATCATCCTCTGGTACGGCATCGGCGAGACGTCGAAGGTCGTCGTCATCGCCATCGCGGCATTCTTCCCCATCACGCTCAACACGCTCGGGGGCTTTCAGTCCCTGCCCTCTGGGTACCTGGAAGTCGCACGGCTGTACCGCCTCAGCGTGAGCGAGACGTTCCGCAAGGTCTATCTGCCGAATGCGCTGCCGCAGATTCTCGTCGGGCTGAAGCTCGGACTCGGCAGCTCGTGGATGGCCGTCGTGGCGGCGGAACTCATCGCCGCGAACTCCGGTATCGGCTACCGGCTGAGCTATTCGCGGGGACTGCTGCGCTCGGACGCGGTGATCCTGTGCATGCTCGTGATCGGGCTGGTCGGCATCCTGATGGACAAGCTCCTCACCGCCCTCTTCCGCCGCCTGCTGCCGTGGCAGAAGAAGGCTTGACAGATGGAAAAAATTAGGCTACAATAACGCGCAGAGTGTAGAGTTACACGAAGGGGCATACCACCGCGGGTATGAGCTTCGGGTAACTCTACTTTCTTTTATTACTATTTGAGGAGACTGAAAAACATGAACAGATGCAGAAGAATTCTCGCCGCCGCGCTCGCGGCGGTGATGCTGCTGGCGCTCACCGCCTGCGGCCAGAGCGCTGACACAAACAACAGCGCCGAGCAGACCGTCGTGCGCATCGGCACGCCCGCCACCGGCGACCACGGTGCCCGCATGCTCGAGGCCGCGCGCGTCGCGGCGGAGAAGCAGTATTTCGAAGAGGAACTGGCGAAGGTGGGCTGCCGCCCCGAGTATGTCGGCTTTGACGGTGCCGGCCCCGCCGTGAACGAGGCCATGATCTCCGGCGACCTCGACGTCGCCATCTACGGCGACATGCCCGCGCTGGTGCTCGCGAGCAAGTTCAGCGGCGTGACCTTCATCGCCATGGACAACAGCGCCGTGCAGCAGGGCATCGTCGTCCAGAAGGACGCAGGCATCAACTCCGTCGAGGATCTGCGCGGCAAGCGCGTCATCGCCGAGACGGGCACCACCTGCCAGAAGTTCCTCATCTCCCTGCTCGAGAGCGCAGGTATGACGCAGGACGACGTTCAGCAGATCAACGCCACCACCGCCAACGCACAGGTGGAGTTCGCCGCCGGTGAGGCCGACGCCGTCGTGCTGCCGTGCATGGCGGCCTATCGCCTGATCGACGAGAAGGGTGTGGGTACGATGCTGGCCGTGGCCGGAAACGACGAGCGGCTCGACTCGCAGTACGTCGTCTCCGCGCGCAATGACTTCCTCGAGAAGAACTCCGACGCGGCCGCCGCCATCATCCGCGCCCTCAGCCGCGCGCAGGCCTTCGCCGCCGAGAATCCCGAGGAGATCTATTCCCTCTTCGCCGACTCCAACTACTCCGCCGACGTCTACCGCTCCGTCTACAGCTTCGACACGAGCTTTTCCTACTTTGACCCCGAGATCACGCCCGTTTGCGTCGAGAAGCTCAAGAGCCTGAACGACTACGCCCTTGAGAAGGGCCTGATCTCCTCCTCCGTCGACATCGACGCCATCGTCGACACCTCCTACTATCAGGCGGCGATGGGGAGCAACGGATGAGCGCCTACGACTACTCCGACCGCGCCAAGCCCGCCAGTGCACACACCAAAGCGGTGAACGCGCAGCTCGCGCATGAACTGGGTCTGGAGGGCGACGCGCCCGCGTGGCGCGAGCTGGAGCTGGCACGCGAGGGCCTTGTGCGCGCGGCAGAGGATCTTGTGATCCGCGACGGGGACGGCCACGTCATCTGGGATCTCGACGCCTTCCGCTTCCTGCAAAGTCCCGTCCCGGACGAGCGCGTCAACCCGAGTCTTTGGATGAACGGGCGCGCAAACCTTATCGCGGGGCTGTTCGAGGTCGTGCCGGAGAAGATCTATCAGGTACGGGGCTTTGACCTCGCGAACCTGACGCTCGTGCGCTCGCAGACGGGCTGGATCGTGCTCGACTGCACCACGAACGTCGAGACGGCCCGCGCGGCCATGGCCTTCGCGTCCGAGACGCTGGGCGAGGACATCCCCGCCCGCGTCCGCGCCGTCATCATCAGCCACTCGCACCTCGACCACTACGGCGGCCTGCGCGGCGTGACGGATCCGGCGCGGCTGGGGACGGAGGTTCCGGTCTACGTCCCCGCGGGGTACGATGTGGAGGTCGTGCGCGAGCACGTCTACGCGGGCGCCGCCATGTCCCGGCGCAAGAAGTTTCAGGTCGGGAGCCGCGGCGAACACAGCGGCCCGCTCGATATCGTCTCAACCGGCATCGGCCTGACACACCCGACCGGACATGCCTCGTTCGCGCGCTCGACGGTCTATATCGAGCGCGACTGCACGCTCACGATCGACGGGCTGGACGTTGCCTTCATGCGCACGCCTGAGACCGAGGCCCCGGCAGAGATGATCAACTACTTCCCCGCCTACCGCGCTCTCTGGATGGCGGAGCTGTGCAACGGGACGCTCCACAACCTCTACCCCATCCGCGGCGCGCAGGTGCGCGACAGCGCCGCGTGGTCGCGCTATCTCACGGACGCGCTCGTGCGCTGGGGCGACGGCACGGAAGTCGTCTTTCAGGCGCACAACTGGCCGCACCGCAACGCCCCCGGCCATCCGGAGGGAAACGACTTCGTGCGCAACACCGCCGCGGCCTACCGCTGGATCCACGACCAGACGCTTCTGCTCGCGAATCAGGGGCTTACGCCGCAGGAGATCGCCCGCCGCGTGGAGCTGCCTCCGGAGCTGGCGCGCTGCGGGTATCTGCGGCCGTACTACGGCACGGTGGAGGTCAACTGTCGCGCCGTGTATCAGAAGTACCTCGGCTTTTACGACGGCAACCCCGTCCACCTCAACCCGCTGCCGGATACCGAGTCCGCGAAGCGGTACGTCGACTACATGGGCGGCGCGGACGAGATTCTCCGCCGCGCGGAGGAGGACTTCGCCGCCGGGGACTACCAGTGGGTCGCGGAGGTGACGCAGCGCGTCGTCTTTGCCGATCCCGCCTGCCGCCGCGCGCGGCAGCTCTGCGCCGACGCGATGGAGCAGCTCGGCTATCAGGCTGAGTCCGGCATCTGGCGCAACGCCTATCTCGCCGCGGCGGAGGAACTGCGCTTCGGCACGCGCGAGGCGCACTTAAAGCGCGGCAACGGCCAGATCCTCCAGAGCCTGTCGCCGGACTTCCTGCTCGACTATCTCGGCATCGTCCTCGACGGCGAGCGCGCGCAGGCACTTTCGCTGCGTCTGTATCTGCTCGTCACGGACGGCAGCGAGACGTACCGATACCTCCTCGAGCTGCGCTGCGGGACGCTGCTGGTCTACCATGGCGGACGCGACGATGCCGCGCGGACGCTCACGGTCACCAAGGACGTGCTCGCCGCGCTCGTCCACAAGCAGCTGGACACCGTACAGGGGCAGATCCCGGATGCGGACATGGAGCTGCTGCGCGGGATCGAGACGTATGTGACCGACCTCGACCATCAGCCGCCGTTCCATGTGGTGGAGCCATGAAAACTTCGTCCAAAGGGCTATGCCCTTTAGACGAGGGGAATTCGCTCCGCTCTGCGCCTCGGCTGGCTTTGCCAGCCTGCGACGCTTGCTCCGCGCAAAGTGTTTTTTCGACGTACACACCGCCGCAAAAAAACGGATTTCAATTTATTCGCGGCTTCCGAGCCGCGAACTCGGCGAGACCTTTCCAGCAAGCAAAAAGGCCGCCCCTCCGGTTTTACCGGAGGGGCGGCCTTTTTTTCTACTCTTATTTCTTTCTTGCGCGGGAGCGGACAACCAGCTCTGTGACGATGCACAGAAGCATCGTGATGAGCATGTCGGGCAGGGTGTTGCCGACGATGATGTCCACGTTCATCAGCAGGCGGTACAGCACGAAGCCGATCACCCAGATGATGAGATTGCGCGCGTCGTAGTCCTTCCCGTCACAGTTGCGCTTGAGCAGGAAGTGGTTTGCGATCTGGATGGCGATCATCGGTGCGAAAACCGAGCCGATGAGATACAGGAAACCCGTGATATCGTCCATCGGGAAGAAAATCGCGCCCACCGTACCGACCACAGCGACGACAACCGCCGTCCACTTGCCGCTGAGCCTGCTGCTGAGTGACTCGGCGGAGATGCCCGCCGACCACGCGTCGAGGAACGTCGTCGTGACGGTGGAGAGCACGAGAATTACCAGCGCGGCGATGCCGAGCCCCGCCTTGACCATGATGACGGCGATGTCGGACTCGCCCGTATAAATGGCCGCGCCCATGCCGATGATGTACATCCAGCAGGAGACGACGCCGTAGGTCAGCGTGCTCGCGAGCGTCGCCTGGAAGGGCTTTTCCGCTTCGCGGGTATAGTCGCTGATCAGCGGCAGCCACGACAGCGGCATCGCGACGGCCAGCTCCACCGCCGCGCCGAAGGACATGACCTCGCCGAGGTCGCCGACGACGGGGGCGTTGCCGCCGAAGAAGATTACCTTGCACAAAACGAGCGTCAGCACAAACAGCGCCGCCATGGCGATCTTGTTGATCCAGCCGAGGTTCTTGATGCCGACGGCGATCCACACCACGATGAGCCCGCCGATGACGAGGCACCACACCCACTTGCCGATGCCGAGCACGGTGTTCGTGGCCAGCGCGCCGTCATAGATCATGATGGCCGTCCAGCCGACGAGCTGCAGCACGTTGAGCGCGGCAAAAAACAGGCAGCCGATGCGGCCGAAGCTCAGCTCGACCGTGCCCATGGCGCTGCGGCGGGTGCGGCCGCCGATGAGGCCCGCGAAGAAAAACATCGCGCAGCCGATGACGTGGCCGACGAGGATGGCGAGCAGGCCCTTCGTGAAGCCGAGGGGCGCAAAGTACGTGCCCGTGAGGATCTCCGCGATGGACACGGCCGCGCCGAACCAGATGAGGCTGTTTTGGAAGCTGGAAGTCTTTTTCATGCTCAGGCCTCCTGCCGGTATTCCGGCTTCAGGTCGAACGCATGGTCCATCGGGCCGGAGCCGGCGCCGAGGTCGAGCATGGCGGCCAGCGCGCCGGAGAGGTAGTCCTTCGCGCGGCGGACGGCCGTGTCGAGGTCAAAGCCCTTGGCAAGGTTGGCCGCGATGGCGCTCGAGAGCGTGCAGCCGGTGCCGTGGGTGTTGGGGTTGTCGATGCGCTTGCCGTTGAACCACTCGTAGCCGCCGCTGCGGTACAGGAGGTCGTTGGCGTCGTTGAGCCGGTGCCCGCCCTTGCACAGGACGGCGCAGCCGTAGCGCTCGCTGATGGCTTTTCCGGCGGCAATCATGTCGTCGGGGGAGGTGATGGTCAGGCCAGAGAGCACCTCTGCTTCCGGGATGTTGGGCGTGAGCACGGTGGCAAGCGGCAGCAGCCGCGCCTCGAGCGTGGCGATGGCGTCCTCGGAGATGAGCCGCGCGCCGCTCGTGGCGACCATCACGGGGTCGACAACGATGTTCTGCGCTGCGTAGTGCTGCAGCCGCTCGGCGATGACCTCAATGAGGCCGGAGGACGCGACCATGCCGATCTTCACCGCGTCAGGCCGGATGTCGGTAAAGACGCTGTCGATCTGCTGGCCGAGAAATGCCGGGCTTACTTCAAAAATACCCTGTACGCCGGTCGTGTTCTGGGCGGTCAGTGCCGTGATCGCACTCATGGCAAATACACCATTCATGGTCATGGCTTTCAGATCGGCCTGAATACCGGCGCCTCCGCTGGAATCGCTTCCGGCGATCGTTAATGCTGTTTTCATATTCTGTCTCCTTTTCAGCATCAATTTTGTTGAGCGACGGAAAGTGGTGCCCCCGATCCGCCGCTGTTTATATGTTTGTCTGCGCCCGCGCGCAGGGGGTTACAGATCCAGCGCCGTGCGCACGGCAGCTTTGAGCGCGCGTGTGGCGGCGGGGATGTCCGGCTGCGCGAAGATCGCGCTCACGACGGCGACGCCGACGATGCCGCTGCCGGAGAGCCGGGCGACATTGTCCTTTGTGATGCCGCCGATGGCGATGACCGGGATGGACACTGCCGCACAGATCTCGCGCAGGGTGTCATAGCTCACGGCGTTGGCGTCGGTCTTTGTCCCGGTCGGGAACACGGCGCCCACGCCGAGATAGTCCGCGCCCTCGCGCTCGGCCAGCAGCGCCTCGTCCACCGTCTGGGCCGACACGCCGAGAATTTTGTCCGGGCCGATGAGTTCGCGCACCTTTCCGGCCGCCATGTCGCTCTGGCCGACGTGCACGCCGTCGGCGTCCGTGGCGATGGCGAGCGCCACGTTGTCGTCGAGCACGAACGGCACGCCGTACTGCCGGCACAGCGCCTTGAGCGCAATGGCTTCTTCTTTGAAATGTGCCTCGTCGAGTTCCTTCTCGCGCAGCTGCAGAAACGTTGCGCCGCCCTGCAGTGCCTGCTCGGCCTGTTCGTAGAGCGTCTGGCCGTGCAGCCACGAGCGGTCGGTCACGGCGTAGAGCAGCAGAGATGCGTTATCGCAGTTCATATTTGGCTCCTTCCTCCAGCGCGTCGCCGGTCATGTTGAAAATGGCATCGATGATACGGTTGCGGTAGGTGCTGTTGCCGTCGCCGGGCTGCATGTTGGCCCAGCCGATCTCGCCCGCGAGACCCATCATGCACACGGCGGCCGCCGCGGCGTCGAGCTTGTGCTCGGGGTTTGCGACCAGGAACGCCGTCATCAGCGCCGAGAGCTGGCAGCCCGTGCCGGTGATGCGGCTCATCTCCGCGCGGCCGTTGCGGATGCACCAGCAGCGCTCGCCGTCGCTCACAAGGTCGATCGCGCCGGTCACGGCGATGATGCAGCCGGTCTGCTTGGCGAACGCCTTGACCAGCGCCACGCCGTCGTCGAGATTTGCCTCCGTCACGGCGTCGACCGCGTCGGCATCCACGCCCTTGGTCGTGCCGCTGCCGGTGCAGAGGGTCTTGATCTCGGAGATGTTGCCACGCACGGCGTCAAAGCGCACCTCGCGCATGAGCCGGTTGGCCGTGTCGGTGCGCAGGCGGCTCGCGCCCGCGCCCACGGGGTCGAGCAGTACGATGTGGCCGAGCGCGTTTGCCTTCTTCCCGGCGAGGAACATCGACGGGATGGTGTTTTTGTTGAGCGTGCCGATGTTGATGTTCAGCCCGCCGCAGATGCTTGTGATGTCCTCGACGTCGTCGGCATCGTCGGACATGATCGGCGAGCCGCCGGCCGCCAGCAGGACGTTCGCCACGTCGTTGACGGTGACGTAATTCGTGATGTTGTGCACGAGCGGTGATTTCGCGCGCACGTTCTCGAGCATGGTCTTGAGCACTTGCTCCATAGGAAATGGCTCCTTTCTTTTGCGGAAATGTCTACATGAAAAAAACAGCGGCGCCCGTAAAGAGTGCTGCTGTTGTGGTCCGGCAGTATGAATCCCTACGTTGGCATTGTCCAAATCAGGTGTGCGGGTCTAAGCGGATGCTTACTCTCAGCCAAAGCGGCTCCCCGTGTTTGTTACACTTTATGATAAGACGAAACCGCCTGCTTGTCAAGGCGGAAAGTGCCGGGAGACCGGGATTTTTCCGCAATCGGCCGGAACGGTTGGATTTTGGTTGCAATCCGGGCTCGCACATGATACAGTGGCATTACCCGCGGCGGCCGGAACGGTACGGTTTCCTTTTTACCGAAACCGGCTTGCAGATTTTACACGGGTTTGAAAGAATACAGTTGCACGGCAGGGGGCCGTGCAATGTTGTAGGAATCTAAAAAAACAGGAGGAAGAAATGAAAACCAGAATGCACAATGGAAGCAGACTGCTGTCGCTGCTGCTGGCGGTAGTCCTTGTCTTCACACTGACGGTTCCGGCTCTTGCGGCGGACAAGCCGCAGGACATGAACCTGAGGATCGCAGTTATGTCCGACCTGCACTATCTCTCGCCGGATATGATTGCAGACACGGCGGACTTTGAGCACGCGCTCAACAGCGACCGCAAGCTGCTCAAGGAGAGCTCCGCAATCCTGTACGAAAAGTTTGAGCAGGTTCGCGCGGACAAGCCCGACATCCTTCTCGTGTCCGGCGACCTGACCAAGGACGGCGAGCAGGAGTGCCACGCGGCGCTGGCAAAGCAGCTGCAGCAGCTGCAGCAGGATATTCCGGGGCTGAAGATCTATGTCATCAACGGCAACCATGACATCCGTAATTACAATGCCAAGAACTTCAACACCCCCGACGGTAAGGCCGTGCCCGCCACGCGTACGCACCCGGAGGACTTCAAGCGTATCTACGACTTTGTCTACTCCGATCCGACCGTCATCGCGACCTTCACCCCGGCCGCGGGCAATGAGGCCGGCAGCCTGTCCTATGTTGCGCGACCGGTCGAGGGGCTGACCATTATCGCCATGGACACCTGCCGCTACAGCAAGGAGAACACCTCCAACGGCACGGATGAGCATGAGACGAGCGGCGCCATCAGCGCCGATCTGGAAAAGTGGGTCATCGAGCAGACTGCCGCCGCCAAGGCGCGCGGCGACCTTGTCGTCGGTCTGGAGCACCACGGTCTGGTGCCGCACTTCGATGTCGAGCCCACCATCCTGCCCATGTACCTCGTCAACGGCTATGAGCGCATCGCGCAGGAGTATGCCGATGCCGGCATGAGCGTCGTCTTCACCGGTCATATGCACGCGGTCGACATCGCTGCCATGACCACGAAGGCCGGCAACACCTTCTATGACATCGAGACCGGCTCTGCGCTGACGTATCCGTGCCCGATCCGCTTTGTCGACCTGCGCCGCAGCACCGTCGGCGGTGAGACGAGCACCTACATGAGCGTGAGCACCAAGACGCATGACGGCCCCATCAATTACACAGATCCCGCCACGGGTACTGCGCATGTGATCGATGACCTGACCGAGTATGCCCGGGAATTCGGCTTCTCGACCGATATGCTCAAGACGGTCGCGGGCGACTTCGTCAAGTCCTTCTTCGGCAAGTATCTGCCGAACGACACCTGGCCGGTCACGAAGATCGTGGCGAACATCGACCAGATCATTGACGATGTGGCCGCCATTCCGATCGCGGACGGCAAGGACCTGCTCGACTTTGCCAACTGGATCTATCAGTGCAACCTTGCCGGTGAGGACGACGGCAATTATCCCGCTTGGGTGCAGTCCGGCGTCGACCAGCTCAAGAGCGGCGCACTGCTCGATCAGGTGCTCGACATCGTTGCCAAGGACGCGTTCGGCCGCGGCAGCGTGCTGTTCACGAAGTTCCAGGGCCTGTTCACCAAGTACCTCAAGGGTCAGCTCAACGACCTGCTTGTGAAGATCGTCGTCTCCATGAGCGTGGACAACAACTGCCCCGACGACAACGATAAGACCATCCTGCTCGAGGGCAGCAATGCGCAGGTTCGCCTCCTGCCCGTCACCGGCAGCAGCGCCACCAGCACGCAGGCCTATGTGCAGGACGGCACCTCCACGGTGTTCCTGTCCAGCCGCCAGCTCCGTGCGGCCACCAATGCGCAGTCCGGCGCGGCCGTGACGGTCAACGCCACAGATCCCGCGGCCGACACGGTCATCCTGGCCGGCCACTCGATCGCCAATGCGCGCAGCGCGGGTGTTGCGGCCCTGCAGGTGCAGCTCGCAGCCGGCACCGTTACGCTGGATAGCGACGCGCTCGCGGCGCTCGACCTGCACAAGGACGTTGCCGTCTCGCTCACGGGGGCCTCTCTCAACGCTGCGCAGCAGCGTGCCCTCGGCACGCAGGCCGCTACGGCGACGCTTGCCAATGTCTCCGTCACCGTTGACGGCGCGGCGGCAAGCTACCCCGCCGGCAGCGTGCGCGCCAGCGTTCCGGTGCGCGCAGCGGACGACCTGACCGCGTGGAGCCTTGCCGAGGACGGCGCCATCTCCGCCGCCGGCGGTGCGTGGGATGCGCAGCAGCAGACCTATGCCTTTGATGTCATCTCCGGCGTGACGGCCATCGCGCGCTTCCCGTTCGCGGATGTGCCCGCCGGCAGCTGGTACTACGGCGCGGCGGCCTATGCCTACAACAACGGTCTCTTTGCCGGCACGACCGACACGACCTTTGCCCCGGATATGACCATGACGCGCGCTATGCTCGTGTCCGTGCTGTGGCGGCTCGCGGGTGAGCCCGCACCGAAGGGCACCAACACGTTTGACGATGTGCCGGACGGCGCATGGTACACGGACGCCGTCACCTGGGCGGCGGAGAACGGCGTGGTCGCCGGTATCGGCAATGGCTGCTTCGATCCCAGCGGCGCCGTCACGCGCGAGCAGACGGCCGTCATCCTCTTCAACTACGCGCAGAGCAAGGGCTATGACGTCAGCGCGCGCGCCGACCTCTCGGCCTTCCCGGACGCCGGCAGCGTGTCCGGCTGGGCACAGGAGGCGCTCGCGTGGGCCAATGCATCCGGCCTTATCAGCGGCGCGGTGCGCGGCACGCAGACGATCCTCAACCCCCAGGGCAGCGCTTCCCGCGCCCAGGTCGCCATGATCCTCATGGGCTACGTCGAGCACGTGGTCAACGCTTGATTCTCTTTTTCATATATCCCCGGCACAGCAATTTCCCAGCGGGGGCGGCACCAGCCGCCCCCGCGCACCTTTTTCTCCGGCGCTTCTTGGGCATCTGCCATACGCCGGGACACAAAAAAATGCGGAATTTGTGAAAAATTGCGGTTGACATTTGTGCGCGAAGTTTTTATACTCGAACCATCAAGATTTTTCATCAGAATCGGAGCAAATATCATGAACCGTAACTACTATTTTGCATACGCTTATTACTTTACTATGACAATATAGTAAGGCTGATTTGTGATGCAAAAAATAGCTCGGATCCCGAGAATGTTTCATGCGGCACAGGTTGAGCCTGTGCCGCATTTTTCTTTTGAAAAACAAAAACAAAAATTCAGATAAATACATCGGAGGTAAACATCATGATCGTCGTACTCAAACATGGCGTGGAAGCAGCAAAGCGCGAGCAGCTCATCGACTGGCTCAAGGGCCAGGGCCTGACCATCCACATTTCCGAGGGCGAATACCAGACCGTGCTCGGCCTCGTCGGCGACACGACCCGCGTGGACATGGACCTGATCGCGAGCCTCGGCATCGTCGACAGCGTCAAGCGCGTGACCGAGCCCTTCAAGTGCTGCAACCGCAAGTTCCACCCGGACGACACCGTCATCGACGTGAATGGCGTGAAGATCGGCGGCGGCAACTTCGTCATGATCGCCGGCCCCTGCTCCGTCGAGTCCGAGGAGCAGATCGTCGCGGTCGCGAAGGCCGTCAAGGCCTCCGGTGCGAACATTCTGCGCGGCGGTGCGTTCAAGCCCCGCACCTCGCCCTACGATTTCCAGGGCCTGAAGGCCACCGGCCTCGAGCTGCTCAAGATCGTGCGGCAGGAGACCGGCCTGCCCATCGTGACGGAGATCATGGGCGTGGAGCACCTGCCCCTGTTCGAGGATGTGGACATCATTCAGGTCGGCGCGCGCAACATGCAGAACTTCGACCTCCTGCGTGAGCTTGGCAAGCTGCGCAAGCCCATCCTGCTCAAGCGCGGCCTTGCCAGCACCCTCAAGGAGCTGCTCATGAGCGCCGAGTACATCATGGCCGGCGGCAACGAGCAGGTCATCCTCTGCGAGCGCGGCATCCGCACGTTCGACGATTACACCCGCAACACGCTCGACCTTGCGGCCGTGCCCATGCTCAAGGAGCTGACGCACCTGCCCATCATCGTCGACCCGAGCCATGCGACCGGCATCGCCCGCCTCGTCGAGCCGATGGCGCTCGCCGCGACGGCCTGCGGCGCGGACGGCCTCATCATCGAGGTGCACAACGATCCCATGCACGCCCTGTGCGACGGCGCGCAGTCCCTGCGCCCGGAGGTCTACGACGACCTCGCCAAAAAGGTGCGCAGCGTCCGTGAGGTGATTACAAAATGACGGTCGGCATCGTTGGTCTGGGCCTGATCGGCGGCTCCTTTGCCAAGGCCTATCACGAAGCGGGCGCGACCGTGCTCGCCTGGAACCGCAGCCGCAGCGTGCTTGATTTCGCCGTCATGAGCGGCGCGGTGGACGCCGAGCTCACGGAGGAGAACATCGCCGCGTGCGACCTTGTGCTCATCGCGCTCTACCCGGAGGCGACCATCGAGTGGTTCCGCCGCATGGCCCCGCACATCGGCTCGCACCCCGTCGTGCTCGACTGCGGCGGCACGAAGCGCACCATCTGCGCTGCGTGCTTCCCGATCGCGGAGGAGCACGGCGTCACGTTCCTCGGCGGCCACCCGATGGCCGGTACGCAGTACTCCGGCTTCAAGAACGCGAAAGCAACCATGTACCACGGCGCGCCGATGGTCATCGTGCCGCCGGACTTTGACGATGTGCTGCTGTTCGACCGCGTCAAGCAGCTGCTCCAGCCCGCGGGCTTCTCGCGCTTCTCGTTCACGACGGCGGAGGCACACGACGAGATGATTGCCTTCACCTCGCAGATGGCGCACGTCGTCTCGAACGCGTATATCAAGAGCCCCACGGCGGACCAGCACAAGGGCTTTTCCGCCGGCAGCTACAAGGATATGACCCGTGTCGCATGGCTGAGCCCCGAGATGTGGGCCGAGCTCTTCCTGGAAAACAAGGATAACCTGCTCCATGAGCTGGACATATTCATGGCGCACCTGGGCGAGTACCGCGACGCGATGGCGCGCGACGACCTGCCCGCGCTCACGCGCCTGCTCGATGAGGGCCGTCGGCGCAAGGAGGAGGTAGACGGCCGATGACGACCATCCACGTGACCGCCTCGCGCGATTATGACGTGCTCGTGCAGCCGGGCCTGCTCGACGATGCCGGCGCGCAAGTCGCGCGCGTGCTCGGCACGGGCCGCACGGCGGCCATCGTCGCGGGGGCGACCGTGGCGGGGCTGTACGCCGAGCGGCTCTCGGCGTCGCTCACGCGCGCGGGCTTTCGCACCGTGACGTTTACCTATCCCGGCGGCGAGCACTGCAAGACGCTCGCCACCTATGCGGCGCTGCTGGACTTTCTGGCCGCGCACCGCCTGAGCCGCAGCGACCTGATCGTCGCGCTCGGCGGCGGCGTGACCGGCGACCTTGCGGGCTTTGCCGCCGCGACGTATCAGCGCGGCATCCCGTTCGTGCAGGTGCCGACGACGCTGCTGGCCGCCGTGGATTCCTCCGTCGGCGGCAAGACGGCCGTGAACCTCGCGAGCGGCAAAAATCAGGTCGGCTGCTTTTATCAGCCGAGCCTTGTGCTCTGCGACCCGGACACGCTGCGCACCCTCCCGCCGGAGGAATACCGCAATGGCTGCGCCGAGGTCATCAAGTATGCCGTGCTGCGCAGCGAGACGTTTTTTGACGAGCTGCGCGCGGTCCCGGTCAGCGCGCAGGTGGAGCACGTCATCGCAACGTGCGTCGGTATGAAGCGCGACCTCGTCGCGGCCGACGAGTTCGACCGCGGCAGCCGCCAGCTGCTGAACCTCGGCCACTCGTTCGGCCACGCGGTCGAAAAATGCAGCGACTACGCCGTACCGCACGGCTGCGGCGTGGCCATCGGCATGGCCATCATCGCGCGTGCGGCCGCCAAACGCGGCATCTGCACGGAGGACACCTGCGCGCAGATCCTCGCGCTCCTGCGGCAGTACGGTCTGCCGACGGAGACGGACTTCACCTGTGACGCGCTCACGGACGCGGCGCGCTCGGATAAGAAGATCGCTGACGGCAAGCTGCACCTCATCGTGCCGGAGCGCATCGGCTACTGCCGCATCGAGACGATCCCGGCGGCGGACATCCGCGCCTGGCTCGCGGACGGAGGCATCGCATGAATCAGACCGTTTTACCCGGGCCGCGCACGGGCAGCGTGCGCATCCCGGCCTCGAAATCGCAGGCGCACCGCCTGCTCATCTGCGCCGCGCTCGGCGCGCAGCCCGTGGCGCTGCAGTGCGACGGTGTCTCGGCCGACATCGCTGCCACGGCGCGCTGCCTGCGCGCCCTCGGCGCGGACATCACGGACGACGGCGCGGGCACGTTTCATATCATCCCCATTGCCGGGGAAATGCCCGTGCACGCCGACCTGCTGTGCGGCGAGAGCGGCTCGACGCTGCGCTTCCTTTTGCCAGTGAGCGCTGCCCTCGGCACGAGCGCCGATTTCATTGGCCGCGGCCGACTGCCAGAGCGTCCCATTGCAGAAATCCTCAAGGTGCTGGAGCAGCTTGGCGCAACGACGACAAACGATCACCTGCCGCTGACGATCAGTGGTCCGCTCCACGGCGGCGCAGTGGAATTGCCGGGACACATCTCCAGCCAGTACCTGACTGGCTTGCTCCTGGCGGCGCCGCTTTTGGACGAAGATCTGGACATCACACTGTCCACGCCACTGCAGTCCCGTCCCTACATCGATCTGACACTGGACATTCTGCGCCGCTTTGGCGTGGAGGTTCGCGAAGACGGCAGCCACTTCCATGTTGCAGCCGACGCGCGCTACGTGCTGCCAGAGGGTGAAACAGCCATTGAAGGCGACTGGTCCAACGCTGCCTTCTTCCTCGCTGCCGGTGCGCTTTCCGCGCCGGTGACGATGACCGGTCTGGATCTCCACTCCAGCCAGGGCGACAAGGCCATCGTCGATCTGCTGCGCGGTTTCGGCGCAACAGTCGACTGCCACGAGGATGGTGCAGTCACCGTCTCACCAGCGCCGCTCAGCGCCCAGACGATCTCCGTCAAGGAAATTCCAGATGCGCTGCCGATCCTCGCGGTGATCGCTGCACAGGCGGAAGGCACCACCGTCTTCACCGATATCGAGCGTCTGCGCCTCAAAGAAAGCGACCGCATCGCCACGACGACGGCGCTGCTCGAAGCCATGGGCGTGCATTGCGAAAGCGACGCCCACGAAATGCGCGTCACTGGTGTGACGCAGCTCCACGGCGGCTGCACCGTGTCGAGCGCCGGCGATCACCGCATCGCCATGGCCGCAGCGATCGCCGCACTGAACTGCGACGCGCCGGTCACGCTCACTGGCGCAGAAGCTGTGCGCAAATCGTATCCGCATTTTTTCCAAGATTATTCATCCCTGGGAGGTGTCTGCGATGGCATCTAGTATTGGCAGCCATTATCGCTGCAGCGTTTTCGGCGAAAGCCACGGCGAAATGATCGGCGTGGAAATCGACGGCATGCCACCAGGCGAAGCCATCGACGAAGCAGAGCTGGCGCGTTTCATGGCGCGTCGCGCACCGGGCTCGAGCAAACTCACGACCCAGCGCAAGGAAGCCGACGCCGTGCATCTGGCAACTGGCGTGATGAACGGCGTGACCACTGGCTTCCCGTTTTTGGCCTATATTCTCAACACCAACCAGCGCTCAAAAGATTACAGCAATCTGCTCGATCATCCGCGCCCATCCCACGCCGACTACACCGCCTATGTCCATTACAAAGGCTTCGCCGATATGCGCGGCGGCGGTCATTTTTCCGGCAGGCTCACAGCGCCGCTGTGCATCGCTGGCGGCATTGCCAAACAGATCCTGCGCCGCCGTGGCATTTATATTGGCGCCCAGCTTCTGCAGGTCGCAGATGTACGTGGCACCGCCTTTGACGCCATGCATGTGGATGCCGCCACCCTCGAAGGTATGGCTGAGCGCCCATTTCCAACCCTCGACGAAAACGCCAGCGCCGCCATGCAGGAAGCGATCGCTGCAGCTTCCCGCGACGGCGACAGCGTCGGCGCGATCGTTCAGGGCGCAGCCATCGGCGTTCCCGTCGGGCTCGGCGGACCGATGTTCGACGGCGTCGAGAATCGTCTCGCACAGGCGCTCTTCGGTATTCCTGGCTGCAAGGGCGTGGACTTCGGCGCTGGATTTGACAGTGTCTCCATGCGCGGCAGCCAGCACAACGATCCCTTCACCATGCAAAACGGCCGCGTCACCCCTGTGACCAACCACGCCGGCGGCATCCTCGGCGGCATCACCAGTGGTGCACCGATCACTGTACGCCTGGCCATGAAACCAACGGCCTCCATCGCCAAAGAACAGCAAACCGTCTCCCTTTCCCGACAAACCAACGATCCCCTCGTCATCACCGGCCGCCACGACCCCTGCATCGCCATTCGCGCTGTGCCCGTTGTCGAAGCTGTGATGGCCATCGTTCTCTTAGATCTACTATTGGAGGAGCAATCACTATGAAAAATTTAGACGACATCCGCGTAGAAATCAACGCGGTGGATGAGGAGCTGCAAGACCTCATCATCAAACGCCTCGATCTCGCCAAAGACGTGGCCGAATACAAGAAAGCCAACAACCTGCCGATCCTTGATCGCGACCGCGAGCTCTGGATCCTCGACCATATCACCGAGGACAAAAGCCCGGATCTCGTCGTGCCGCTGCGCGAAACCTACGAAACGCTTTTCCGCGTCGCCCGTCGTCGCCAGAGCCAGCTCATCGATCCAGATGAAAGCTTCATCAACGGCATCAAAGCCACCTTCACCGACGACGCATTTCCAGCAACGAGCAGCGTCGCCATCAGCGGCGACCCCAACGATCTGCCCGTCGCCCAGGCGCTTTTCGACAATCCGCGCTGCATCAAACTCAACAACGACATGAAAATCGTTGACGCCGTCAATCTCGGTCTCTGCCAGTACGGCATTCTGCCAATCGAAGACAACCGCTCCGGCGCCAAGGCGCTGACCTACGACCTGCTCCTCAAGAAAACCTGCCACATCGT
>ENA-OVGE01001484-OVGE01001484.1-human-gut-metagenome-genome-assembly--contig:-NODE-1484-length-18151-cov-4.135002_pt1 | contig 18151 bp, 13 predicted proteins | sample MGYA00237769_ERZ505417 | MGnify/ENA primary metagenome ERZ505417 (study PRJEB26158, sample SAMN06016403) | human gut metagenome | biome: human gut; feature: ankylosing spondylitis patient; material... | reverse complement strand
GCTGCCTGCGTAAGTTCGCCGAGTTTTTTATCATAAAGGCAGTAGTTATTATCATAGCCTATGCCCTCAATAATTGCCCTGAAAGGCTCATCAATTTTATCGCCGATTTTATGCAAGGTTCTGAAATCCATCATAGTGCCCTCAACCAAACCAAGCTCGCCGGTGGGAAGCTGGGTATCGTCGGTTTCGGTAAATTTATCGGCATTAACCTGCAAATATTCGTCTTCAACAGTTTTTGAACTGTCTGCTGAAAGATTGAAATATGCGTGATTTGTCGGATTTGCAACCGTCTTTTTATCAGATAAAACAAAATATTCGATTTTGAGAGTATTGCTGTCGTCGAATGTATATTTAACGTTCATTGTGAAATTGCCGGGAAATCCGTCCTGCATATCGGGTGAGAAGAAAGAAAATACAACAAAATCGTTGCCTGTTTCCTTAACATCCCAAATATTAAAACTAAAACGACCGCCGCCGTGAAGAGTCCAAGTGCCTTGATTTTTAGGAGTGTTATACTCCACACCGTCCATAGAGAACTTTGCATCACGTATTCTGTTAGCATATCTGCCGACTACAAGACCCTGATATCCGAGGTCGGGATTAAGATAATTATTAACATCGTCAAAGCCCAAAATAACATCGCCGAGCTTGCCGTTTCTGTCAGGTACATTAATAGAATGAATACCTGCGCCGAGAGTCATAAGCTCAACAAATGCGCCGTTTTTATTAGTGATTTTATAAATATCAACATCGCCCTTGCCGTCAAGCTTTCCAAAAAATCTTTTTTCAATACTCATAATTTTACCTCTCTTTACTTTCTCTTATCCTTTATACAAAGACCTTAAAAGCGCAATTTCTTTAGCATAGCCGTCAATATCATTCGGCGTTTCAAGATAAAACGGAAGGTTTTTAAGGCTTGGATGATTAATAATTCTTTCCATAGCATCCTTGCCGATATAACCCTCGCCGATTTTCTCGTGCCTGTCCTTATGAGCGCCAAGTGGATTTTTAGAATCATTGAGATGTATTGCCTTGAGCCTGTCAAGACCGATTACCTTATCAAATTCCTCCAAAACGCCGTCAAGATTATTAACTACGTCATAGCCGGCATCATTAACATGGCACGTATCAAGGCAAACGCCGACTTTATCATCAAGCTCCACCTTATCAATAATTGCACGAAGCTCCTCAAAGCTTCTGCCAATCTCCGTTCCCTTGCCTGCCATAGTTTCAAGCAAAACAGTGGTAGTCATTTCAGGGAAAAGCACCTTATTAAGTGCCTCGGCTATAAGGTCAATTCCGACCTCTGCGCCCTGGCCCGTATGAGAACCCGGATGGAAATTATAAAGCTGATGAGGAGTATATTCCATTCTTTTTAAATCATCTAAAAATGTGTTTCTTGCAAACTCCCTTGTTTCAGGCTTAGCCGAGCAAAGATTAAGCGTATAAGGCGCATGAGCCAAAATTACGGGAAAATCATTTTCTTCCATAAGCTTTAAAAACTCATTCACGTCATTTTCGTCAATAGCCTTTGCACTTCCACCCCTCGGATTACGTGTAAAAAACTGAAAAGTGTTAGCGCCTATTTCCACAGCTTGCTTAAGCATCGCCGTATATCCCTTAGAAGCACTCAAATGTGCGCCAATAGTCAACATAAGATTACCTACTTTTTATTATTTTCTTTCTTAATATCTTCTTCAGCCTTGCCGGACATAATATATTCAAGCAAATCGGCAACACAGCCCTTATTGCAATGGCAAGCCTCAAATTTACAAATATTATGTATAGGTGCAGGAGCTTGACCTGCACAGGCGGGAAGCCCGACTGTTTTGAGCATATCCCAATCATTATAATAATCCCCGATTGCCGCAACATGACTTTTATCTATGCCGAGCATATCTGCAAGTTTCATAATGCCGACACCCTTATGAGTGCCTTTTTGAAGCATTTCAATCGTGCAAACAGATGAGGACATAAAGTTAGCGTCGGGGTTTTCGTTTTTGTCAATAAATTTTTGAAGCGACTTAATTGTAATTGGATTGGACCAAAAAATAACCTTCATCCAGCCGTCTTTCGGTACATCGTCAATAGATTTAACCACTTCAAAATGAGCCTTGTCAAAATGCATTGTTGCACTTGCAAAAAGTCCGTTTTTAACAATATAAACATAATCGTCAAAATAAATTCCTATATCAACGCTTTTAAAAAACTTGTTATATTCTTTTTCAACAAGCTTTACAAAGTCACGTCCTTTTTCTCCGATTGTGCTTCGCCAAAGCATTTTCTTTTCCTTATAATCATAAAGCCCTGCACCGTTCAAAACAACGGCAGGCTGATTAGGCGTTATTCTGTTATAATTTCTTTCAAGGCTTGACTGAAGCCTACCTGAAGCAAGAGTGAAATTACCGCCTAAATCAGTGAATTTTTTAATTGCATCATAATTTCTTTTTGGCAGCTTGCGGATTTTATTATTAAGCGTACCGTCGATATCCGATACCACAAGCCAATTTTCAAAAGTTTTTTCCATCCTAAATCCTCACGGTGTTATTGTTTTCTTTCAAGCTCTGCCAAAAAATCAGTAAAATAATCAGGCAAAGGTGAAGTAAAGTGCAAATATTCATTCGTTCTCGGATGAACAAAGCCAATCTCGCCTGCGTGAAGGCATTGACCTGAAAGCTTGGTGATAACCTTTTTAGGCCCGTAAACGCTGTCGCCTGCAAGCGGATGACCGAGATAAGCCATATGAACTCTTATTTGATGAGTTCTTCCCGTTTCGAGTATGCACTTTATATGAGTAAAATTTCCGAAACGCTTCAAAACTTCATAATGAGTGATTGCGTTTCTTGAATTTTTGTAAACTACAGCCATACGCTTTCTATCCTTAGGACTTCTGCCGATAGGCTCGTTTACCGTTCCCTTATCCTCTTTAATATTTCCGTATACAACTGCCTGATATGCACGATAAAAGGAATGTTCTTTAATCTGTTCGGCAAGATGCAAATGGGAAAAATCGTTTTTTGCTACTATTAAAAGCCCCGAAGTATCCTTATCAATTCTATGAACTATTCCGGGACGTATTACACCGTTGATACCGCTTAAGCTGTTGCCGCAATGATATAAAAGTGCATTAACAAGCGTGCCCTCATAATTACCGGGAGCAGGGTGAACAACCATTCCCTTAGGCTTATTAACAACTAAAAGGTCGCCGTCCTCATACACTATATCAAGCGGTATATTTTCAGCCTTTGTTTCAAGCACACGAGGCTTTGGCACATTCACGCTGATTTCATCGCCCGCCTTGCATTTATAGCTTTTTTGAGCGATTTTGTCAAACACAAACACATTGCCGTTTTCGATAAGCTTTGATATCATACTTCTTGTTAAAAAATCGATATTTTCAGCCAAAAACTTATCTATCCTGACGCCTGAAAATTCATTTGAAACAGATAAATCAATTTTTTGGCTCATCCTTGTTCTCCTTTTTAAATATATCAAAAACAAGGTAAGCCATAAGACTTATTGTTCCCAATGTTACTGCGCAATCTGCTATATTAAACACTGCAAAATTAACAAAGGTCGGATCAATTACGTAGCCAAGATAAATTCTGTCTATCAAATTGCCTATTGCACCCGACACTATAACTCCGAGTGACCAAAAAAGCCAAAGGTTGTTTTGCCCCTTGCCCTTATACATATATAATATGCAAAACAGAAGAACAACAGCGGTCAGCGCTACAAAAAACCAACGTCCCCCGTCAAACATAGAAAAAGCAACTCCTGTATTTTGAGCATAAACGAACTCAACTACACCTTTAATAAACGGCTTTGCGCCTTTACCGTAAAGACAGGCTTTTGCAAAATATTTAGTTATTTGATCAATGGCAACAATTATCACAATCATAACCGTACACCATATTTTTTTATTTTTTAACTTCACAAAACCTCTCCGTTTTATAGCAAATCAGGCACACATCATTTTTGGTGTGTGCCTATTAAAAATATTTATAATGAAAGTTCCTTCATTACTTGCGAACAATGAGCGCAAAGAGTTGGATGGTTTGCATCCTGACCTACTGTATATGAGAACTTCCAGCAACGTTCGCACTTTTCACCGTCAGCCTTAGAAACTGTTATGCTCAAGCCCTCAACATCGCCTTTAACCTCGCCCTCGCCTTTTTCAACGCTTACGCCGGAGGTAATAAAGATTTCAGGAAGCTGAGCTTCAACACTCTTCAAGAAGTCATAAAGCTCACCGTCTGCATAAAGAGAAACCTTTGCCTCAAGCGGCTTGCCGATAATCTTTTCGTTTCTTGCAAGTTCAAGCGCCTTTTGAACGTCAAATCTTACTGCATGAATTCTGTCCCACTTAGCAATGAAATCACTGTCTGCCTCTATAAAATCAGGCTGAGGAATTTCATTAAAGAGCGGCGATTCACCGTTTCTGCTCTTATCATGAGGCATTGACTGCCAAATTTCATCAGCAGTAAATGCAAGAATCGGAGTAAGAACAAGAGTAAGAGCATCAAGCACCTTATAAAGAACTGTTTGAGCTGCACGTCTTGTCTTGCTCTGCGGAGCAGATGTATAAAGTCTGTCTTTAAGAACATCAAAGTAGAAGTTACTCATTTCAACTACGCAGAAATTATGGAGCGAATGAGCTGCTGTATGATAATCATAAACCTCAAATGCATCTCTTGCAATCTTAATAACCTCATCAAGCTTCATAAGAGCATACTTATCAAGCTCCTCAAGCTCATCATTTGAAACCATATCTTTATCCGGGTCAAAATCATAGAGGTTTGAAAGGCAATATCTTGCCGTATTACGAAGCTTACGGTAGTTATCTGAAATCTGTTTCAAAATTTCAGGGCTGATACGGATATCTGCATGATAATCGGCACTTGCAACCCAAAGACGAAGAATATCTGCGCCGTATTTGCTGATAATTTCCTGCGGAGCAATACCGTTACCGAGTGACTTAGACATTTTTTTGCCTTCGCCGTCAACAGTCCAGCCGTGAGTAATAATTTGCTTATACGGAGCGCCGTGGCCGCCTGCAACAGAAGTAAGAAGTGATGATTGGAACCAGCCTCTGTATTGGTCAGCACCCTCAAGATATACGTCAGCAGGAACCTTGAGGTATTTTCTCCTTGCGCAAACTGCAGCGTGAGAAGAACCGGAATCGAACCAAACATCCATAATATCCTTTTCTTTATCAAATCCCTTAGCACTGCCGCAATGAGGACATTTGAAGCCTTCAGGAAGGAAATATTCTGTATCGTGAGCAAACCAAGCATCACTGCCTTCTTCGCCGAAAATCTTTGAAACCTTCATCATAATATCGTTGTCAATGATTTCCTTGCCGCAATCCTGGCAATATACAACAGGGATTGGAACGCCCCATTTTCTCTGACGAGAAATACACCAGTCAGCACGTTCCTTAACCATTGACTGCAAACGGTCCTTACCCCATTCAGGGAACCATTTAACGTCCTCCGCAGCCTTAACAGCGTCATCCTTAAAATCATCAACAGAGCAGAACCACTGGCTTGTAGCTCTGAAAATAACAGGCTTATGACATCTCCAGCAATGCGGATATTGGTGTTCGATTTTCTTAAGTGCAAAAAGAGCACCGATTTTTTCAAGATGAAGTGCAATAGGCTTGTTAGCCTCTTCGGTTGTTAAACCTGCAAACATACCTGCTTCCTCAGTGAGCCTGCCCTTAGCGTCAACAGGAACAATAATAGGAATTTCAGGATAATTTTTACATACTACAAAGTCCTCAATACCGTGACCCGGTGCAGTATGAACGCAACCCGTACCGCTTTCAAGAGTAACGTGGTCGCCGACAATAACAAGAGATGTGCGGTCAATAAACGGATGCTGAGTTTTCATATATTCAAGCTCAGAACCTTTAATTACGCCGAGAGTTTCATAATCGCTTACGCCCTTTGCCTCCATAGCAGATGCGGCAAGGTCGGTAGCCATTACATAATATTCGTCACCTGACTTAATAAGTGAATATTCAAAATCAGGGCCTACGCAAATTGCAACGTTAGCAGGAAGAGTCCAAGTTGTTGTTGTCCAAATTACAAAATATGTTTTGCTCAAATCAGCGCCCATAGCAGTAAGCTTGCCAAGGTCATCGGTTACATTAAACTTAACATAGATTGAATGACAAGGATCCTCGGCATATTCAATTTCAGCCTCTGCAAGAGCGGTATTACAATCAGGGCACCAATAAACCGGCTTTAATCCCTTGTAAATATAGCCCTTGTTTGCCATTGTTGCAAACACCTTGATTTGTTCCTCTTCAAATTCCTTTTTAAGAGTAATATAAGGATTATCCCATTCACCGATTACACCAAGGCGCTTAAAAGATTCTCTTTGAATATCAACAAAACCAAGTGCAGTATCACGGCAAATCTTGCGAAGTTCAAGGTCCGAAATATTAGTTTCGGCACTGATGCCTGCTTTCTTTCTTGCAGCAAGCTCAGTCGGAAGACCGTGAGTATCCCAACCCGGAACATAAGGTGACTTAAAGCCTGTCATATTCTTATATCTGACAATAAAGTCCTTAAGTGTTTTATTAAGAGCATGGCCGATATGGATATCGCCGTTAGCATACGGAGGGCCGTCGTGCAAAACGAAAAGCGGCTTGCCGTCATTATGCTCCATAAGCTTCTTGTATTGGTCATTTGCTTCCCAGCGTGCCAAAAATTCAGGCTCTCTTTTAGGCAAGCCTGCACGCATAGGAAAATCGGTTTTTGGTAAATTTAATGTTTGATTATAATCCATTATTTTAACTCCTTGATAGGTTTATTTTTTCTTTTTAAAAAATCCTTTAAATTTTTTATTATCCTCTTCGTCCTCATCCTCATCATCTTCGGGAATAAGAGAAATTGTTTCGTCTGTATTGTGAGGGTCCTCACGGTTTACGTGAAAGTAATTTTCAAAAGGCTGTGGCTTTTCCTCAATCTCCGGCTCGTCATTGATTTCAGGAATAGCGCTTGCTTCTTCAATCGGAGTAATTTCATCGCTTGAAAATGCGTCAACAGCAGCTTTAGCCTCTTCCTCAGAGAAAGCCTCCGGCTCTTCGAAATGTTCATCCTCAATCTCATCAAGAGTGCCGATTGACTTTTTATCTCCGCTTTCTATTTCCTCAATAATTTCGTCAACAGCATCATTCTCAATGTCTTTTGCAGTTTCTTCTGCGCTTTCGTTTTCTTCTACGGCTTCAGGTTCATTTTTATCGTCGTCTTGAGCTGATTCTTGAATGTTTTCAGCAGGAACTTCAGAAGTTTCTTCAGCATCATCTGTTTCTTTTTCGATTTCTTCATCTGCTGCCTTTTCCTCCTCAATCTCGACCGTCTTGGCCTCTTCAATCACCTTGTCGACATCATCAGCCTTTGAAAGCTCGTCAATGGAAGAATATATATCGTTTAATTCATTTTCAATGTTTTCCTCGTCTGCCTGAGCTTTGGCAATATCCACATTTTCATTCATATTTTTAATAGCTTCAAGCTGCTTTTCATAAAGAGAAATGAGGTTCTCCTTAAATGACTTAGACTGAGCATTAAGCTTTTCAACAAGTTCCTTTTGGCTTTCCTTTTCAGCATTAGTCTTGATGATAAGTTCATGAGAAAGCGATTTGGCTTTTTCAAGAACTTCACGAACCACAACCTTCGCTCCTGCAACAGCGTCGATTGCTTTCTTTTCAGCCTCGTCAACAATTTCGCCTGCTGCCTTTTCCTTTTCATTGGTGAGGTTAGCAACATAATCCCTTGCACTTGAAATAATCTTATCTGCCTTTTCCTTAGCGTCAACAACAGTCTTTTGCGCTGTCTTTGCACTTTCTTCAAGCGACTGAGCTGCCTTTTGCTTTGTGTCGTTCATAAGCTTATCGGCTGTCTTTTGAGCGGCAATAAGTGCATTTTTAATAGTGTCCTCGTCCGCTCTGTATTCCTCTATTCTGTTTGCAAGGATTTCCATTTTGCGATAAAGCTCTTTATTCTCAGCATATACAGCCTCGTAAGACTCTATAATTTCAAGTAAAAGCTCATTAACCTCATTTCTGTCATATCCGCCGCCGTCAACGGTAGATATCTTCTTTTGACGAATTTGACTTGGTGTAATCATTATATTCTTCCTCCAAAATTGTATTTAATTTCATCACTTACATAAACATACCGTTATTTTCAAGCTCATCTATTAAATCGCCCATAACATCAACATTATAAGGGGTAATAATATATGTGCTGTTTGCAACACGCTTAATTTGACCGTCGCTTGCATAAGCCGCACCGCTTAAAAAATCGAGAAGCCTGCGTGCAACATCACGGTTTGTGCTTTCAAGATTTAAAACAATAGTTCTCTTTTCATTAAGGTTGTCGGCAATTGTTGCTGCCTCCTCAAATCTTTCAGGTTTAACAAGAACCACCTGAAGTTGAGTAGTTGTATGAATATTAACAACCTTATCGCTGTCGTGCCTTTTTATTCGTGGGCGCTCGGAAAAACGTTCCTCTCTATCCGAGCTGTCACGTCTGGAAAATCTATCTCTCGCAGGAGGAGCAATTCCTATTGACTTATCTTTTTTATCATCCTCATAAAAATCATCGTATTCATCATCGTCACTTTCGGTAACGATTTCTTTAATCTTATCAAAAAAGCTCATATTCTTCTCTCTCCCTTTAAAAATATTTTCTTGCGCCGAAAATGGCAGAGCCTACTCTTACAATATTAGAACCGTTTTTAACGGCAGCTTCATAATCGTGGCTCATACCCATTGATAAAATATCCATAATGTCAATGAAAGTTTGATACATTGACTCAAAATACTTTGAAACCTCTGCCTCACTGTCACATATCGGCGGAATAGTCATAAGACCTTTTATCTTAATATTTTCCATTTCGGAAACCTCGGCTATTAAATCGTTAAGCCCTTCAAGGAAAATTCCGCTTTTTGACTCTTCTTTGCCGACGTTTACTTCAAGCAAAATATTTGTTGTAATTTCCTTCTTTGAAGAAATTTTGCTGATTTCCTTTGCAAGATGAACGCTGTCAACAGATTCAATCATATCAACCTCGCCGACAATCTGCTTAACCTTATTAGTTTGCAAATGACCGATAAGGTGCTTTTCAACCCCGTTCAAATGAAGTTCGTCCTTTTTACCTAAAAATTCTTGAACTCTGTTTTCGCCTATAAGGTCTGCACCCAAGTCGAGAACCTTATTAATATAAAAACTTTCAACTGTTTTGGTAACAGCCATAAGTCTTACATCATCGGGATTTCTGCCGGCTTTGATTGCGGTTTCCTTAACATCAGACAAAACCTTTTTATAATTATCCTGCACCGACTGTATTCTTGCCTCATCAGGTATAAACTTTTCCATCATGTAAATCCTTTCCTTGCGTAATTATTTGGTCATATAAACGAATTGAATTTTCATCCTCAGGAGTGTATTCAAACACAACATAATCCTTGGTTGAATAAATAACCTTGCCTGTTCTGCTTTCAACCTGGTTTGCAACAAGGGCATAAACTGTTTTTTCACCCTTGTCATTAATATGTATCGCCGAGGAAGGCACCTTGAATCCGGTGTATTCGTTAAATCTGATTTCTATATTTTCAAGCCGCATTGATGCAAGCTCACTGTCCATCTCGCTTGAACGAAGAATAAGCACAGCCTCCTTAACCCCAAGGTCAAGCGTTGCACCGCTGACAACTTCACATTCAATAACCTTATCGCTGTCCTTAAGCGCAACATTCAATATATCGCCGTTTTCAATCCCTTTAACCTCGTCTGCGCTTACCTTGCAGGCAAAATACCATTCATAATCGGTAATCAACTTGCCGAGACTGTCTGTTTTTTTCGCTTTCTTAGCCTGAGCAATATATTTATCAAGCGTATTAACGTCAAGCTTGTCTATATTTTTATAATCAAAAGCCGTTTCGCATCCGTCACTGTATGATGAAAAAATGCCCGACTCCTTAGTGCTTACATATCCTGTTGGCTTGCATGACTCAAGATTGATTGCATTAAGCTTTTGCTCAAGACCTTGCTTAACCGTGCTGAAATCAATATCCTCGCCTATTATCATTTGGCGCCTTGTCAGCTTATCGTTAAGGTCAAGCGCCGCAGACTGAACAGCCGAAAAGTTATTACTTGAAGAAGAACGAATATAATCGTTTACGTCATTTATGACATCGCTGTCTATCTGCTCAACGTCAGTCGCCGTACCTGCCGACTTGCTTTCCAAATTTATATAATAATCTAACCGGCTTTGCAAATCAAGAGCACTTGAATAGCTTTTTGCATTATCGCTGTTTGAAAAAACCATAGCGATATTTCCGCCGACCTTTACCTTTTCCCCGTCATTAACACACGCAACGGTCACACCGCTTGAATTTCCCTCAACCGTGTGTTCATCACGAATAACCAAAGCTTTTTTATCAAGCGTTTGATAAACCGTTGATTTGACAGCCGTAACCGTTTGAATATCAACGTGGGTTGCGCTGTAGCACTCGGCAATAATGTATGCGGCAATCGCAATAAGCACTACCGCAATAACAATAACGTCTTTAGATATATACTTAGAAGCATTATTCACTTTTTTTGCCTTTTCTTCAGCCATTTAAAAAGTCCTCGCATTTATCTATAACTGTTTTAGCAGCACTGCCTTTTAACTTATCCATAGAAATAAAAACAGCGCCCTGCCGTCTTTTAAACCATGTAATCTGCCTTTTTGCATATCGGCGGCTTTCCTGCTTAAGCTTTTGTGCACATTCTTCAAGAGAAGCTTCGCCGTTTAAATATCTTGCAAGCTCCTTATGACCTATCGCCTGAGCGCACGTTTTTTGACATTTGCCCTGCATGGCACGAGCCTCATCTAAAAGTCCGTTTTCAAGCATTTTATCAACTCTTAAATTAATCCTGTCATAAAGCGTTTGCCTGTTTTCGTATTGAAGCACGAAATAAAGAAAATCATAAGGGCTTTTCTCTTTTTGTGAATTTTCGTTTTGTTCTGTTTTTGAACTTCCCAAATAGTGAAGTTCCAGCGCACGAACAACTCGTTTTTTATTATTTTTATGTATATTCTCAGCCGCTTTTTTGTCAACTCTTAAAAGTTCGTCGTAAAGACTGTCAACGTCACGTTTCATAAGGCTTTGCCTTAAATCCTCATCAACCTCAACATCCTCAAAGCTGATATTATCGACAAGGCTGTCAATAAAAAGCCCTGTTCCGCCGACAACTATCGGCACCTTACCTCTTGAAATGATATCATCTATTTTTTTCTTTGCAAGAGTGCACCACTGGGCAACGCTGAATTTTTTATCATTATCAAGAAATTCAACAAGATGGTGCGGCGCCTGCGACTTTTCATCATCTGTCGGTGCGGCGGTAGCTATCGGCATATTTTTATAAACCTGCATTGAATCCGCAGAAATTATTTCGCCGCCGATTGCCCCGGCAACCTCTATTCCCAGCCCCGTTTTGCCGGAAGCCGTAGGGCCTGCAATTACAATCACCTTATTCATAATCAAGTCACTCTGCCAAATTGCTTTTCAATATCGTATTTACTCATTTTTATAAACACGGGTCTGCCGTGAGGGCAAAAGCGAATATTAGGCATTGAAAGAAGCTTTTTAACAAACATTTCCTGCTCCTGCCTTGAAGTATAATCGCCTGCCTTAACAGCGCCACGGCAAGAAGCGGAATGATATATCCAATCAATTTTATCAGGCAGAATGTCCGTTTTATGTTCAAGAAGCTTCTGCGCAATTTCAAGCATCAAATCCTTAACGCTGTCGCCGTCAACAAGACTCGGTATTGCACGAACAATAATTTGACTTTCGCCGAATTCCTCAAGCTCAAAACCGCATTTCTTAATAAGCTCAATATTTTCGCTTATTGCAATAAATTCGTCCTTTGTAAGATTAACAACAACAGGCGCTAAAAGCATTTGCGTTTCAACAGTTGCCTGTGCTTTAAATCGCTCAAAATTCATTCTTTCGTGAGCGGCATGCTTATCAATAAAATAAAGCTCATTTTCTATTTCAACAATCAAATATGTTTTAAAAGCTTCGCCAATCAGCTTGAAATTAGGAATAAAGTTTTCATTATCCTTTTCGTCAGTAATTACTACCTTTTCAATATCCCGCTCCTTAGGCGCATCTTCGCTTTTAGCAGTTGAAATTTCCTCAGGCTCTTCATATTCGATATTTATATCTACCCTTGCCTTAGGCTTTTCATCTCTTGCAATTTTATATTCAGGCTTCGGCGCTTCAACCTGCCAAAAATTTTCTCTCGGCTTAGTCTTAATAACCTGCTGAGAGGGCGGCTCGTCCTTCTTTTTAAAGAAATCAAATTTTGCCTGAAACGATTTATTATCATTATTTTGATAAACGTTTTTAGACTCTTGCCGATAAATCGGATTTTCTTTAAACTCAACCTCTTTAACGGTCCTGTCATTTTCAATTGCCGTTTTAACTGCGTAATAAACAAGGTCAAATATCGGCTTTTCATTAGCAAACCTGACCTCTGTTTTAGCCGGATGAACGTTTACGTCAACCTGCGCAGGGTTAAGCTCAATATTAAGCACGCAAGCAGGGAAGCGACCCACCATAATTGTGTTTTTATAAGCCTGTTCAAGCGCCGCCATAGCGGTTTTCGACTTAACAATACGGTTGTTGATATAAAAATACTGACCTGCTCTGCTTTTTCTTGAAGCAGTTGGCTTTGAAACAAAGCCCGTAATCCTCATATCGTTAAAGGAATAGTCAACGCTCATTAAACTGTCGCTCATTTCCTTACCCAAAACCGAATAAACAGTCGATTTTAAATCTCCGTTACCTGAGGTGATAAGAACTTGCTTGCCGTCACGAATAAATCTAAACGATATCTCCGGATGAGATATTGCCATTCTGTCAACAATTCCGGCAACCTGATTGCCCTCGGTAACGTCTTTTTTCAAAAACTTCATTCTTGCAGGGGTGTTAAAGAAAATATCACGAACCACAATAGTAGTGCCGTTAGGGCAGCCTGCGTCGTCAAACTCAAGCTCCTCGCCGCCTGCAATTTCATATCTTGTGCCGATTTCTTCATTCTCGGCTTTAGTCAATAATTCAACCTTGGAAACGGCAGAGATAGAAGCCATAGCCTCGCCTCTAAAGCCGAGAGTTGCGATTGAATTTAAGTCGTCTTTTTTTGAAATTTTGCTTGTAGCATGAGAAATAAATACCTTTCTCACATCATCTCTTTCAATTCCGCAGCCGTCATCTGTAATTCTTATATACGTTGAACCGCCGTTTTTAATTTCAAGAGTAATATTTTTCGCCCCTGCATCAAGCGAATTTTCAATCATTTCTTTAACAACACTTGAAGGACGTTCAACGACTTCGCCTGCTGCTATAAGCTGATATATTTCTTTTGGTAAAACATTAATTCTTGCCATTAAATCGCCCTCCTTTTTGTTAAAATTTATTCAAGTTCCTGCGCCTTTTGCTTCAAATCAAACAGCGTTTGAAGCGCCTCCATAGGTGTGATTGAATTTATATCCGTTGCTTTAAGTATTTCAAGTATCTCATCAGTGCCTTGAGCGGTAAAATTATATTGAATGTCGCTTTGACCTTCATCTTCAATCTCGTTTTCAGCCGCAAACTCAATAGGAGTTGAATTTGCCTCAAGTTCCTTAAGTATAACCTTTGCACGCTTAACCACGCTGTCGGGAACACCCGCAAGCTTAGCAACCTCAATACCGAAGCTTTGGTCTGCTCCGCCCTTAACAATCTTTCTTAAAAATGTTATATCGTCGCCACGCTTTTTAACCGCTATAGAATAATTCTTAACTCCGTCAAGAAGCCCCTCCATAACAGTAAGCTCGTGATAATGCGTCGCAAAAAGAGATTTCGCACCGAGCGTTTTTTTCTTGCAAACAAATTCGAGTACCGCTCTTGCTATACTCATTCCGTCAAAAGTAGAGGTGCCACGTCCGATTTCATCAAGAATAATAAGCGAACGGCTTGTTGCATTTTTAAGTATCTCGGCAACCTCATTCATTTCAACCATGAATGTTGACTGACCTGTTGCAAGGTCATCACTCGCACCTACTCTTGTATAAATTGCATCAACAATTCCGATTTGTGCGCTTTTAGCCGGAACAAATGAACCTATTTGCGCCAAAAGAGTGATAAGTGCAATCTGCCTCATATATGTTGACTTACCTGCCATATTAGGACCGGTAATTATTTCGCATCTGTTTTCATCAAGGTCAAGCTTAGCATCGTTCGGAACAAAAGGTGTATCTTCTAAAAGTGCCTCAACAACCGGATGCCTGCCGTCTTTAATATTGATTGTGCCGTCATTTGTAATTTGAGGGCAAACGTAATTATTATTAACCGCAACCTCGGAAAGAGAAGCCAAAACATCAAGCGTCGCAAGCGCACGTGCTGTTTTTTGAAGCCTTTTAACCTCGTTTGAAATACTCTCTCTTATTTTGCAAAGCATTTGATATTCAAGCGCAATGCATCTTTCCTTTGCGCCGATAATCTTGCCCTCTAAATCCTTAAGTTCCTGGGTAATATATCTTTCGCAATTTGTGAGCGTTTGCTTTCTTATATAAGTTTCGGGAACTAAATCCTTATACGAATTTGTAACCTCGATATAGTAGCCGAAAACCTTGTTATATCCGACTTTGAGCTTAGGTATACCTGTAAGTTCTCTCTGCTCGTTTTCAATAGATGCAATTATGCCTGCGCCATCGTTCATTATTGATTTAAGCTCATCAATATCCTTATCAAAGCCCTCTTTAATCATACCTCCCTCACGAACGGTAAACGGAGGTTCGTCAACAATTGCGCTGTCAATAAGACTTCTTATATCCTCAAGTAAATCAATATCGTTATAAACCGCTTTTAAAAGATACGACGAAGAATCAGCAAGCTTAGCCTTAATTGACGGAAGCTTTTCAAGCGTTGACTGAAGCGATTTAAGTTCCTTTGCATTGGCAGTTGAATAAACAATTCTTGTAAGCAGCCTCTCAATATCGCTGACACCCGTAAGCGCCTGCCTGATTTCATCACGAAGAATAGGATTATCGCAAAGTTCGCCTACTGCATTTTGGCGCTTGGTGATTTTGGCGATAGACATAAGCGGCCTTTCAAGCCACGAACGAATCATTCTTTTACCTGCTGCCGTTTTAGTTTTATCAATAACCCACAAAAGCGAATGCCTTTTGTCACCCGTCATCATAGACTTTGTAAGCTCAAGATTGCGCCTTGCCGACATATCAAGCTTCATATACTTTTCAGTGTCGTACATTTCAAGCTCACTCGGTGCTTCAATCTCATCTTTCTTTTGAGTGTCCTTAAGATAAAGAATAACAGCGCCGAGAGCGCAAACAGCAATTTCATTTTCGCTGACATTAAGCTCTTCAATCTCGGCAGCATTCAAATTCTCATTAATAAGCTTTAATGCCGTTTCATAATCAAACTTGTCTGCGCTGACAACTTCAAGATGAGCGTCAACCCTTTTTGTATAGCTGTCAAGAAGCGACATATCAAAGCCGTCGTTATTAACAATAATCTCACGAGGAGTATATGTATAAAGTTCATTTAAAATTTGCCTTTGAATAGGTGCGGTATTAAGAGAGGTAATATGGAACTCACCTGTTGAAATATCGGCAAAGCACAAGCCTGCCTTTGTTCTGTCCTCATTTTTATAAATAGCACAAAGATAATTGTTAGCACCGTCGTCAAGCATATTGCTCTCAATTACCGTACCCGGAGTCATGACTCTTATGACATCTCTTTTAACAAGCCCCGTTGCCTTGCTTGGGTCCTCAGTCTGCTCGCAAATAGCAACCTTATGACCGTGGCTTACAAGCTTTGCAATATAGTTATCTGCGCTGTGAAACGGCACTCCGCACATAGGAGCACGTTCCTCTTGACCGCAATCCTTGCCCGTAAGCACCAAATCAAGCTCTGATGAAGCAAGCTTGGCATCGTCAAAAAACATCTCATAAAAATCACCGACACGGAAGAACAAAATTGTATCGGGATATTTACTTTTCACCTCAAAATATTGCGCCATCATAGGCGACAGCTTACTATCCTTTTTAGCCATTTTTGTTCCTCCTTTTTTTAAGTGATTTTTGTTTTGTGCAAAATCGCACTAAATAATTTTAATTAGTGACAGCCACCGCAGGTTGAGCAGTTATGTGTGCAAGCGTCCTGTGCCGGAAGTTCGCATGTTTCTGCGTCTTGACCGTCAAAGAAAAGACCAATCATACCGCTGATATACTGCGCCATCTTTTCCATTTCAGATGCAGCGGCAGAATAGTTTTGCATATTTTCGCCTGCCATAATTTCAGTATAAAGCTTCTGATAATCGTCCTGAAGTTCCTTAATTCTGTCTTGTGATGCTTCCTCTCCTTTTTCAGCCTCCTGCTGATATTTAAGAGAGATAAGCTGCATCTCCTGCATTTGCTGCTGGAGTGATTCGTCTGCATCATTTGCCTTTGCAGCAACCTGAAGAGCGACAAAACGCTCGTCCTTCTGAATTTCTTTGCCTAATTCTCTGAGTGCTGATTCAATACTCATATTTGTTTCTCCTTTACTAATTCGCCCCTCATAACAAACGTAAGCGGTTCGATTACTTTGATGTTTTGAAAGGTTCCGATAAGGCTTTCGTCACCCTCAAATTCTATAATCAAATTGCCGTCATTTCTTGCGGCAATATAATTATCTCCCAATTTGCCCTTACCGTATACATAGCACTTATAAGTCTTGCCTTGATGAAGTTTCATTTGGCTTGCACTTATTGTTTCCTGCAAATCGGTAAGTTCCTTAAACCATCTTGACTTTTCTTCAGCCGATACAGGGTCATCCATTTTAGCTGCGGGTGTGCCCTCTCTCCTTGAATAAATAAACGTAAAAAGCTGAGTGGCGTTAATTTCCTTAACAAGTGAAAGTGTTTCCTTAAATTCCTCATAAGTTTCACCGGGGAAACCCACAATAATATCACTTGTGATTGAAAGCTCGTCGCCCATAAGCTCTCTCGCATATTTGATAAGTTCAAGATACTGTTCTCTTGTATAATGCCTGTTCATAGCTTTAAGCACTCTGTTGCTTCCGCTTTGAAAAGGAAGATGCAAATGCTCTGCCACCTTGTCGCACTGCGCCATAGTTTCAATAAGTTCCTTAGTGCAATCCTTGGGATGACTGGTCATAAACCTGATTCTGAAATCGCCGTCGATATCGTTAAGCATTCTCAAAAGATTCGCAAATGTGACTCTCGGTTCTAAATCCTTGCCGAAAGAATTAACATTTTGACCTAAAAGAGTAATTTCCTTATAACCTTGCTCAACAAGAGATTTAAACTCGGCTACGATATCCTCAACCTGCCTGCTTCTTTCCCTGCCCCTTACATAAGGCACAATGCAATATGAGCAGAAGTTGTTGCAGCCGTACATAATCGGAAGCCATGCCTTAGCGTCATTGTCACGCCTTACGGGAATACCCTCGGCAATGATACCGTCCGTATCGGTTATATCAAAAACTCTCTTTTTACCGGTCAATGCTCTGTAAAGAAGCTCAGGAAGCTTATGAACAACGTGAGTTCCGAAAACGAGATCAACAAACGGGAACGATTTTTTAATCTTATCCGCAATATGCTGCTGTTGCATCATACAACCGCAAAGAGCAATTACAACGTCATGATTTTCACGCTTATAGCTTTTAAGCGCACCTACATTGCCGAACACCCTGTCCTCAGCATGTTCCCTGACAGCGCAGGTATTAAAGATAATCAGCTTAGCCTCAAGCCTGTTGTCTGTAAAATCATAGCCCATAAGCTCAAGCATACCTTTAATTTTTTCACTGTCAGCCACATTTTGCTGGCATCCGTAAGTAACAACGCAAGCTTTCGGTTTTTCATTATACGATGCTGAAATAACAGAGCTTACCTTTTGCGTAAACTGCTTCTGCCTATCAAGCTCTTCTTGTGAAACAGTATGTGTTTTTTTATTATTCTCGCTCAATTATTCTGCCCTCGCATTCAAAAAATTCACTCGTTAAAGTGTGGCTTTTGCAAACGTGCATACACCCTCACATTATACGGAAAATATTATATCAAATATATATACTTTAATC
>ENA-OVGE01001482-OVGE01001482.1-human-gut-metagenome-genome-assembly--contig:-NODE-1482-length-18162-cov-23.219694_pt1 | contig 18162 bp, 14 predicted proteins | sample MGYA00237769_ERZ505417 | MGnify/ENA primary metagenome ERZ505417 (study PRJEB26158, sample SAMN06016403) | human gut metagenome | biome: human gut; feature: ankylosing spondylitis patient; material... | reverse complement strand
TGAAGGGCTTGAAGATTATCACATTCGGTCCACGTCCTCAGGACTTCTTCGCTTGTAACGCTCCTATCAAGGGCTTGTATGAATTGGGTGTAGAGATTGAGGAGAATTCTGAGCTCGACCTCCTCGTAGCTTACAAGGAGCACGAGAACGACCCACGTATCGACGAGGTTTGCGCTGATATGGCTAAGGAGATGGGCGAAGGATGCTACTATCCTGATCTCAGCCGCAGAATGGCACAGTTTGAGTTGACATTGCTCGATTGGGCTGAGGCTCACAAGGGTTCTCGTCAGTATGTAGCATTTGCAGACAAGTGCTGGCCTGCATTCCCAAGCCAGTTCGGTTTCGAGCCTTGCTATGTTAACAGCCGTCTTGTTAGCCGCGGTATTCCTGTAGCTTGCGAGGTAGATATCTATGGTGCTCTCTCAGAGTATATCGGTATGTGTGCATCTGATGATACAGTAACATTGCTCGACATCAACAACTCTGTTCCTCAGTATATCTATGATGAGGACATCAAGGGTAAGTACGATTACAAGTTGACTGATACCTTCATGGGCTTCCACTGCGGTAACACTCCACAGTGCAAGATGTGCTCTAGCCGTAAAATCAAGTATCAGTTGATCCAGAACCGTTTGTTGGAGAATGGTGGTACACCAGACTTCACTCGTGGTACATTGGAGGGCGATATCGCTGCTTCTGACATCACATTCTATCGTCTGCAGTGCGATTCAGAGGGCAACCTCCGTTCTTACATTGCTGAAGGTGAGGTTCTCGATGTTCCTACACGTTCATTCGGTGGTATCGGTATCTTCGCTATCAACGAGATGGGTCGCTTCTATCGCCACGTCTTGGTTCAGAAGGGCTATCCACACCACGGTGCCGTAGCATTCTCTCATGTAGGCAAGACCCTGTTCGAGGTATTCAAGTATCTTGGCATCAAGGACATCGCTTACAACCAGCCAGCTAGCCTGCCTTATCCAACCGAGAATCCTTGGAAGTAAATTGTGGTAATTATCATCCACACGCCCTGAAAGGGCAGAAGCTCTTAGCCCAGGGTAACACCCTGGGTTAACATATAAGCGACAAGGTCGCCCTGAAAGGGCAAAAGCTTTCTATATTCAAAGCTTTTGCCCTTTCTTCTTTTATTAAAAAAACAAAATATTCCTCGCAATTCTTGGCAATCTCCGAAATATGTGTTAAGTTTGCAACATGAATGAACCAAGATTTATAGAAATAGAAGATTTGAAGCCTGGTTATCTGGATAATATTAACAGCTTGCTTTCGCAGCTGAGTACTAGTTCGCATACCCTTACTGAGGCAGAATTAAACAGTCTTATCGCCTCACCTCAAAGCCATCTCTATGCTTTGGAATATGATGAGAAAATCATCGGAATGGTAACCCTCTGTATCTATCAATGTCCTACAGGAAGGAAAGCATGGATAGAAGATGTGGTGGTTGACCAGAACCATCGCGGCAAGGGATATGGAAAACTGATGGTTAGAAAGGCGATGGAAGAATGTCAGAACAGGGGGAATGTAACCCTGATGCTCACTTCGCGCCCTTCTCGCATTGTAGCCAACCAGCTCTATCAGAGCCTGGGCTTTGAAAAACGGGAAACCAATGTCTATAAAATGAAATTCTGAAATACCATATAGCGAGGAGGGTATAAATAAGGCACGGATTACACGGATTTATGGCGCTAATGCAATTGAAGCGATTTATCTTCTTATAAAGAATCCGTGTAATCCGTGCCTAAAACTGCAAAGAGCCACTCTTTTTGTTTCTAAGAACTCCGCCACTAAAAGAAACGGCATTTTTGAACATATTGTGATATTTTGTGAATAGTGATTATTTGCAGAAAATCAGTACCTTTGCACCAGAATTCAATAGTATTGTATATCTAAGAAACATATTAAAAATGAACAAGAAAAAAATATTGTGTTTTTGTCTGGCTCTCGGGGCTTTTTCTGCAATGATGGCGCAGGAAACTCTGTCGCTGAGTCAGTGCCTGCAGATGGCGGTGGAGAATAACCTGTCGCTGCAGAAAAGCAGGAACGAGATTGCAAAAGGTAAGTATTCCATCAGCGAGAACCAGGCGAAGTTGCTGCCACAGATCAATGCCGTGGCACAGTTGAACGACAACTTTACGCCTCCTGTTTCCGTGACTGACGGTTCTGCCTACGGTAAGCCTTACAATGTTACCAAGACCCTGCAATATAATGCTTCGGCTGGCTTGCAGCTCCAGATGCCGCTCTACAACCAGATGGTGAATACCGCCATCGATATTGCCAAGATTGCTGATCATCTCAATCAGCTCTCTTACGAGAAAGCACGTGAAGACCTCATCGTGCAGACCGCCAAGATGTATTACATGGCGCAGAATACTGCTGAGCAGATTCGTCTGGTGAACGACAATATCAAGCGCCTGGAAGAACTCTATGGCATTACCAAGGCTTTCTATGATAATCAGATGAGTCTTGAGGTAGACGTGAAGCGTGTGAAACTCAACATCGAGAATCTCACCGTACAGCGTGATAATGCCATCGCCATGCTCGACCAGCAATATACCATGCTGAAGTATGTGATAGATTATCCTGCCGATAAGCAGATTAAGGTGACGGAAGTGAATCCGGGAGAAATAGAAACGGTGAATGCCAACGGATTGAACACCAATCTCTATGAACTCCAGCTCCTGGAGAAGAGGAAGGAACTTGCACAGAAGCAGACCAAGCTGGCTAAAGATGGTTATCTGCCATCGGTAAGCCTTACCGGTAGCCTGATGTATTCTGCCTTCACCGATAAGATTGAGCATTGGATTCATTCGGGTGAGTCAAACCACTGGTATGGTTCCAATGGAATTGGTATCCAGTTGAGAGTGCCTGTCTTCGATGGCTTCGAAAAGCGTTCCAAGATAAGACGTGCCAAAGTGGAGGAGGAGAATGCCCGCATCGGATACGAGGATGCCTTGAAAGGCATGCAGGCAAACTATATGAACGCCGTGAGCGAGGTGAACAACAGCCAGCGCAACTACAAGAAGCAGTTTGACAACTATACCCTGGCGCAGGATGTATATAATGTGACTGCCGACCAATACAAGGAGGGGGTAGGTTCCATGACCGCCGTTCTCCAGGATGAGATGCGCATGAGCGAGGCAATGAACAATTATCTTACCGCCTATTATAAATATAAGGTGGCAAACCTCTCGCTCCTGAAACTCACAGGACAATTGGAACAGGTAAAATAACAAAGGAATCATAAAGAAACAAATAATCAGAATAAAACAATGGAACAGAACGAAAATAACAAGATAGAAACAGCTCGTGAGGATAATGCAGCAACCACTCAGGCTTCTCACGAAGATAATGCCGCAACTCAGACTTCTCACGGGGAAATGCAGAAGAAATTGAAGAAGCAGCGCATCCGTCAGATCATCGCTAGCCTTATCGGTGTAGCCATCCTGGCTTTCGGACTTTGGAAGATTGTCTGCCTCTTCCTGGATTATAATGCCAACGAGACCAGCAATGATGCTCAGGTAGAACAGTATATTTCTCCTGTCAACCTCCGTGCATCGGGTTATATCGCCAAGGTTTGCTTCAAGGAGCATGATGAGGTTCACAAAGGTGATACCCTTCTTATCCTCGACGACCGTGAGTATCGTATCCGCCTGATGGAGGCTGAGGCTGCTTTGAAGGATGCCAAGGCTGGCGCTAACGTAATCGATGCAACCCAGCAGACTACCCAGACTTCGGCTACCGTTTATTCTGCATCCATCGATGAGATTGAGGTGCGCCTTGCCAAACTTGCCAAAGACTGCGAGCGCTATCGTAACCTGGTAGAGAAGAAGGCTGCTACACCAATCCAGTTGGAGCAGCTCGAAGTGGAATATGCGGCTACCAAGAAAAAGCTGGAATCTGTAAAGCGCCAGCAGGCTGCTGCCTATAAGGGCGTGAACGAGGTGGTTACCCGCAAGCAGAATGTGGCTGCTGCTATCGAGCGTGCTGAGGCTGCGGTGGAGATGGCGAAGCTGAACCTCTCTTACTGCGTGGTTGTAGCACCATGCGACGGTAAGTTGGGTCGCCGCTCTATCGAAGAGGGACAGATGGTGAACGCTGGAACCACCATCACCTATATCCTGCCTAATGCCCAGAAGTGGGTTATCGCCAACTACAAGGAAACTCAGGTTGAGAATCTCTATGTAGGTCAGAAGGTACGCATCTCTGTAGATGCCATGAGTAACAAGGAGTTCGAAGGAACCATTACTGCTATCTCTGGTGCAACTGGTTCCAAGTATTCTCTTGTTCCTACCGACAATTCTGCCGGCAACTTCGTGAAGATTCAGCAGCGTGTGCCTGTAAGAATCGACTTCAATCACCTCAGCAAGGAGGATAACGCTCGCCTGGCAGCAGGTATGATGGTGATAGTGAAGGCGGAGAGAAAATCAAAGTAATGGAATATGGAAGAAGAATATAAGAATTATCCGTTCTATAGCTGGGTGCCGAAACCGCTGGGCATCATCTTCATGATCATCCTCTTCGTGCCGATGATCACGATGAGTGGTGTCTATTCCGCCAACAGCGGAGAGATGATGAGCGGACTGGGCATCCAGTCGGAATACATCGCCTTTGCAGGCTTCTGCACGTCGATAGGAATGGCGGCTTTCTCGCCGTTCTTCTACGAACTGGTGTGCATCCGAAGAGAGAAGATGATGTGTATCGTGGGATTCTCCATTCTCTTTTTGCTCAGTTTCGTCTGTGCCCAGACCGATTCGCTGTTCATCCTCGGCTTGTGCAGTCTGCTGATGGGTTTTGTTCGCCAGACGCTTCTGATGGCGCATCTCTTTGTACTCATCCGATATGGTTTCGGCATCGAGGCAACGAAGAATATCACGCCGGGTTGCGAGCCTACCACCGAGGAGGCTTGGGATGCGGTGGATTCAGAGAAGATGGTGTCTCAGCCGGTCATCTATCTTTTCTTCATGATTATCGGACAGTTGGGCACCTGGCTCACGGCTTGGCTTGCCTATGCTTACGAGTGGCAGTATGTGTATCATTTCATGATGGCATTCATGCTGGCGGGCATCATCATCGTGTTCTTCACCATGCCTTATCATAAGTATCCGATGCCGAAGTTCCCGATTACGATGTCGAAGTTTGGTAATGTCACGGTGTTCAGCATCATGCTCTGTTCGTTTGCCTATGTGATGGTGTTCGGCAAGACGCTGGACTGGTTTGATGATCCTACCATCCGTATCTCTACGGTGGTCTGTCTCATCTTCACCGCCCTGTTCATCTATCTGGAGAAGACCCGTCGTTCACCTTATTTTATCATGGAGGTGTTCCAGCTCAGGGTTATCAATTACGGCATCATGCTGTTCTTCCTCCTGATGGTCTGCAACTCCAGTGCCATGTTTGTGAATGTATTTACCAACGTGGGAATGAAGATAGACAACTGGCAGAATGCCACTCTGGGCAACTGGGTAATGGTGGGCTATACCGTGGGTTTGATTTTTGCGGTCATCGCCAGAGCCAAGAATGTTCATCTGAAGTGGATGTACTGTCTGGGCTTCCTCTTTATCGGAGGCTACGCCCTCTTTATGTATTTCGAGGTACAGAACGACGGTATGTATGAGCGCATGAAATGGCCTATCATCATCCGTTCTACGGGAATGATGCTGCTCTATTCGCTCATCTCCACGATAGCCAATCAGCGCATGCCTTACCGCTTCATGTCTACCTGGGTCTGTATCATGCTCACCGTTCGTATGGTCATCGCTCCTTGTATCGGTTCTGCGATTTATACCAATGTTCTCCAGCATCGCCAGCAGTATTATGTAACTCGTTTTGCGCAGGATTATGACCGCACCAGCATTGAGACGGCTAAAACCTATGACCAGACGGTGATGGGAATGCAATATCAAGGCAAGAGTGTAACTGAGGCGCAGAATATGGCAGCCATGAGTGCCAAAGGCAAAGTGCAGATACAAGCCACGCTGGTTTCCATCAAGGAGATGGCAGGCTGGACCTTCTATGGTTGTCTGGTATGTGCCGGACTGATGCTCGTTATTCCTTGGCGTAAGCGCAATATCAAGGAATTGACCCGCGAGTATCTGCTGAAGAATGTAGATGTGAAATCCCTGGGAAGAAGGTAGGGATGAGAATGCAGATTCTACCGGGAGCGGCAGGAATCTGCTAAAATATCATAAATAATCAAGGTTATCATCCGAGGAGATTGATATTTTTGTTATCTTCGCAGTTCAAGCAATTTGAAAAAATGGAGATAACAGATAATATTATCATATATGAGGCAAATGAATTTCCTCATTTTCTGATGCAACCTTTCTATTCCGACTATGTGGGAATAGTGATTTGCCATCAAGGGATGTTCCGTTTCTGTGTAGATGGAACATCCTTTGTTGCGTCTATGGGAGAGACCGTTTTTCTCTCTCCCGGAATCCTGTTTCATGTGCAGGAAGTCTCTGCAGACTTCCGATACACGTTGCTTTTTTATCGTGTGGAACAGATTCTCCACATGCTGGGAAATACCGTAGTCAGCATGCGACTTTATTCTACGCTCTATCCCCAGTCGTGCACGGTGACTCATACGGGATATGAGGAGATGCTGACCTCTTATGCCCGGATGCTTTTGGATTTAGAGCAGAAGGAGAAGCATGACACCTACAGTTTGCATGAGCAGAAGTTGCTTCTGATGGCGGTAACCTATCGTCTTTGCAGCATTTTTTCTGCTTCGTTCCAGAAGGAAGGTAAGGAGATGCGACGTAAGATAGAGACTTTCGAGATGTTGGTGAAGCTGATAGAGGAGAACTTCATGCGTGAGCGTACGGTAGCTTTTTATGCCGACCAGCTTTGTCTCACTCCGAAGTATCTTTCGGTGATAGTGAAGTCGGTATGTGGCAAGACGGTTCAGCAGTTGATTTTCAAGGCGATTATCCGTCGCAGCATTTATCTGATGAAGAATACGAACATGACGATTCAGCAGATAGCCAGTGTTCTCAGCTTTCCTAATGCCTCATCCTTCGGCACCTTCTTCAAGAAGCATACTGGTTTATCGCCAAAGAATTACCGCATGGGGGCGGAGTAGCTTATTTTGTAAATGCTTTATACTTTTTAGCATGCGAAATTAAAATTTCTCCCCCAAAAGTTTGCTGGTTTCAAATAATCTTCGTACCTTTGTACCCGCCAGAACCCGCCAAGCCTCTCAACGATGCTCAAATGTGCGGGTCGTTTTATTTTTATACATTTCCCTTGCTGAGATTCTCGTATTTTCAAACGATTCTTATTTCTTTGTGAATATTGAAAATATGGAAGAAAATGGTAATATGCTAATAATCAAGGAATTATGGATTTGTTGGTTAATAGCGCTAAAATAGGAATTCTATAGTTGTACGACTATAACCCTTATAGTTGTACAACTATAACTCTACAGTTGTACGACTATAGCCTATATAGTCGTACGACTACAACTTTATAGTCGTACAACTATAGGGTATTCGCTTAATTAGAAGCAGAAAATAGAGAATTCGAGATGCTCAAAACTCCCTATTTTGTTGCTAGATTCCAACTTTACCAGTATGCAAAATTTGGTTATAAGTATTGACAAAAATAACACTTGTTGCTGAGAAAGATTCCTTCTGTTCCAAATGAAATAGGCTTCGATGACGAATGAAGCCTATTTCAATCGCATATGAAGCCTGTTTCGATAGCATATGAATACGAATTTATGTTTCTGCTCTCTCTGCTCACTTTCTTTGTTATATCTTGTTAAAGATTAGCTTTGAATCAGATATTTATAAAAAGAAATCACTATATTTGCATCTAAAGCAATAAAATGAAGCAATGAGTAAATTCAACGAAGCAACAAGAGTTCAGATGCCAGCAATGGTTCACCTTACTCGATTAGGCTATTCTTATTTCGGAAAGATTAGCGAAGATATGGCAGGGACAGTCTATGACCCTGACACGAATATATTGACTGAAATTTTCAGAGAACAATTTTATAAGTTGAACCCATCAGCAAAGAAAGATGGGTTCAAGAGCATTTTGCGCTCCATTCGCCAAGAACTAAAGAATGATGACCTCGGTAAGTCTTTTTACAAAAGATTACAGGCTGTATCTCCCATCAAATTGATAGACTTTGAAAATCCTCAGAACAACACTTTTCATTTTACCGCTGAATTCACTTGTAAAAATGGGCAAGATGAATTCCGCCCAGACATTACTTTGTTTGTCAATGGCTTGCCTCTTTGCTTCGTAGAGGTAAAAAAGCCAAACAATCATGGAGGAATTGTAGCTGAAAGCAAGCGAATGAATCAAGAGCGTTTCCCAAACAAAAAGTTTCGTAGCTTCATCAACATCACACAGTTGATGATATTTTCTAATAATATGGAGTACGATACGATGGGGGGAATAGTTCCTATCCAAGGAGCTTTCTATTGCACTGCTGCAAGAGGAAACGCCCCCTTCAATTGCTTCCGTGAGGAGAATCCTTCCAATCTCCCGATAGCACCTTATAATGCGAATTATCCATATAAGGAAATCAACCAAAAAAAAGAAAGACAAATCTTGGCAGACTTCAACTGTCAAGTTATTCATCATACACCGGAGTATCAAACCAATCTTGGCATCAATACTCCTACGAACCGTATGCTTACCTCCATGTGCAGCCCTGAGCGATTGCTCTTTATCATCAAGTATGGCATAGCATACGTTAAAATGGAGAAAGAAGTAGATGGTAAAATAGAAAGCACCGATCAAAAGCACATCATGCGCTACCAGCAGATGTTTGCCGCACTCGCTATCCGCCAACAACTCTCAGAAGGAGCTACTTCTGGCGTAGTATGGCATACGCAAGGTAGTGGAAAAACGGCTCTGTCCTTTTATCTCACCTATGTTCTATCCGACTATTATGCCAAGAAGAATATGGTTGCAAAATTCTATTTCATAGTAGATAGAATAGACTTGCTGGAACAAGCCACCCAAGAGTTTGAGGCTCGTGGACTCGTTGTTTCAACAGCCAATACTCGTGCGGAATTGATGGCTCAGTTCCGCAACAACCATGCACAAGAAGGAACCAGTGGACAGCAAGAGGTAACAGTTGTGAACATCCAGCGCTTTGCCGAAGACAAGCAAAAGGTAGAACTTCCGGCTTACGCAACAAACCTACAGCGTGTTTTCATTATGGACGAGGCACATCGTGGTTACAAACCTGGTGGTTGTTTTCTAGCCAATCTTTTTGATGCAGATCCAAATTCCATCAAGATAGCCTTGACAGGAACTCCTCTGCTAAAGAAAGATTGTGCTTCGAGTGTGGTTTTCCAACGCTACTTCCATACTTATTATTATGACCGTTCTATTGCTGACGGATATACATTAAAGATTATCCGTGAGGATATAGAGACCTCATATAAGGAACGTCTGTCTGAGGTTTACGATAAGTTGGAAACTCTTGTACATAAAAAAGACATCAAGCGTTCACAAATCATAGAGCACGATAGTTATGTCGGGGAGTTAGCTCGTTACATTGCTGACGACTTAACCAAATTCCGCAAGATACAAGGTGATGATACACTTGGAGGCATGGTTATTTGCGAGACAAGCGAACAAGCAAGGAAGTTATATGAGGCTTTTCAAAACTTCTCGGATGGTGGCTTTGCTAATACACTTGACAATGGATATGCCAAGCCTATTCAAATCAAAATGGATGGACAAGAGTGGATGGTAGCCAATGCCATACCGACGCTAGGTTATAAGAAGCATCCATTGAAAGTAGGACTCATCTTGCACGATAGCGATGACAAGGAAACTCGCAAGCAAATTATCAAGGACTTCAAGAAGAACATGAGCATCGACTTGCTTATTGTCTTTAATATGCTCTTGACCGGTTTCGATGCGCCACGCTTAAAGAGACTTTATTTTGGTCGCAAGCTCCGTGACCATAACCTTTTGCAGGCACTCACACGTGTCAATCGACCATACAAGAACAATCGTTATGGGTATGTCATCGACTTTGCTAACATCAAGCAAAATTTTGAAGAGACCAACGAGGCTTACCTCAAAGAGTTGAACCGATTCAACAATCCAGACGAAGTGGATGGCAATCATACCACCGATACTTTCTCACAGGTTATAGAAGACCCTGAGGAATTGATTCGACAGATGAAAGATGTACGCCAAACATTGTTTGATTACACGACAAACAATGTAGAGGATTTTTCGTCTGAGATTTCTTCCATCGAAGACAAGCAAGTGCTGATCGACTTGAAGAAAGCGCTGGCTTCAGCCAAGGATTGTGCCAATATAGTACGTACATTCGGTGATGACAGCTTGAAGGATGCTTTCAGTAAGGTTGAACTGACCAAACTCCCAGATATGCTAAAGGAAGTGCAACACCACATCGACATCATCAACCAAAAGGAAGCCTTTGCCATATCTGATGAGACCAAGCAACTCGTCAATGAAGCAATGCAAGACATCCGCTTCAATTTCTCTAAAATTGGAGAGGAAGAAATGAAAATGATAGCAGGTGGACAGGAGTTACAAGAAAAATGGGCTTTAGTGATTCACAAATTCACAGAAAATACAGACCCAGACGATCCTGAATATATCACTCTGCGTGATGCCTTCATGCAAAGATTCAAGGAGCATGGCTTTGTCGTTGACAGTATCGCTAAGTTTAACCAAGAAAGTAAAGAGTTGGATGAAATCATTGAGCGATTGGTAAAATTACAGGAAAGCAACAATCGCTTGCTGAAGAAATACAATGGCGACACCAAGTTTGCCAATGTCCACAAACGAATTCACGAAGAAAACCAACGAAGATTGAAAGAGCACAAGCCATTCATCTTCAGTTATTATGATAATGATATCGTGGCGATACTTTCAGACATAAAATCAGAAATAGATCAAAAGGTTTACGACCGTGCTGACATTCTGAAGAAAGATGAATATTTCGATTGTACTGTTATGACAGAGATAGCACAATCTCTCAATCATTATCCGAGCATAGAGGCTCAAATGGACGATTTCACTTTCATTCAAACCAGAATAGCTCGTCAATACATCAATCAATATAATAGAACATATCCAAGTAATTAAATATAAAAATATGACAATAAGAGAAAAAACCGTAGCCCTCATCGATGCCCTGAAAGCAACTTGCAAGACATACGGCATGGGCAATGACGGCAATGAGTATAAAATTATCACCCAGGTATTCCTATATAAGTTCTTGAATGACAAGTTTGGCTATGCTATCAAACACTCAGGAAACCGCTATGCTGAGAAAATTTGCACAGCAGAGAAATGGGAAACCGCTTACAGTGAGTTGAGTGATATGGAGCGCATGATGTTACTGGCTTCCTTGTCTCCAGACCTACCACGCTTGAAACCAGAGCATCTGATTGCAAACCTCTGGAACCAGCAGGCAAAGGGTGATTTTGATTTTATCTTCGACAATACGATGAGCGACATTGCGGAGCAGAATCTTGCCATATTCTCTACACAGACCACACAAAACACCAAGATACCTCTCTTTGAGCCATTAACCCAATATGTGACAGATGTGGCTCAGAGAGCACCATTTGCACGTGCCATGGTGGATAAGCTTGCCAATTTCTCTTTTGAGGAAGCATTTTCAGAGCATTACGACTTCTTCGCCAATATCTTTGAATATCTCATCAAAGACTACAACACAGCTGGAGGCGGAAAATATGCAGAATATTACACTCCTCATGCCATCGCTACCATTATGGCCAGATTATTAGTGGGCGATCATGCCGACCTCCATAATATTGAATGCTACGACCCATCAGCAGGTACAGGTACTTTGCTGATGGCATTGTCACATCAAATCGGAGAAGACCGCTGTACTATTTTTGCCCAAGATATTTCTCAACGAAGCAACAAGATGCTCAAGCTCAACCTGTTGCTCAATGGTTTGGTATCTTCACTTGATCATGCCATCCAAGGTGACACACTCGTTGCACCTTACCATAAAAGCGATGACGGACAAAGCCTTCGCCAGTTCGACTTTGTGGTAAGCAATCCACCATTCAAGATGGATTTCAGCGATACAAGAGAGAAGATCGCAGCCTTTCCTGCTCGTTTCTGGGCAGGAGTACCAAAGGTGCCAGCGAAGAAAAAAGACAGCATGGCAATCTATACCTGCTTCATCCAGCATGTTATCAATTCTTTGAAGAAAAACTCAGGCAAGGGAGCCATTGTTATTCCAACTGGATTCATCACCGCCAAGAGTGGCATTGAGAACAAAATCCTGAAGCATATCGTTGACAACAAGATAGTTTATGGCTGCGTATCCATGCCAAGTAATGTATTTGCCAATACAGGAACCAATGTCTCTGTACTCTTCTTCGATGACTCAAAGAAGAGTGATAAGGTGGTATTGATTGATGCCAGCAAACTTGGTGAGGAATACAAAGATAGCAATGGCTTGAAAAAGGTTCGTCTTCGTGACGAGGAGATTGACCAGATAGTCAGCACTTTTCAAAATAAGGAAGCTGTGGATGACTTCTCTGTCAATGTGACCTACGATGAAATCAAAGAGAAGGGATATAGCCTCTCTGCCGGACAGTATTTTGATATCAAGATAGACTATGTGGATATTACGGAAGAAGAGTTCAACAAGCGAATGAATGATTATAAGACTACGCTTGCACAACAATTCGCTGAAAGTCATCGTCTAGAAGATGAAATTATGAAGCAACTCGGAAGCCTCAGTTTTAACCGTAATGTGGGAAAGGAATAAAAATATGAATAAGCCGATAAGTATATTAGATAAAGATTATTTGCAGTGGGTCAAAGGACTCTGCATGCGTTATCGCCAGAGCCAGATCAAGGCTGCGGTGAAGGTCAATACGGAGATGCTCAAATTCTATTGGAGTTTGGGTAGGGATATCGTTACTCTAAAAGCAGAAGATCGTTGGGGGAGTAAGTTCTTTCATAACCTTAGTAGGGATTTGAAAGAAGCGAATCCTTCTACTACGTGTTTTTCGCCGAAGAACCTTCTTTATATGAAGAACTTCTATTGTATGTACCAACCCTACTTTGAAATTGGTCAGCAAGTTGCTGACCAATTAGGGGAGAATGTAATTTTGCCTCAACTTGGGGCAAAAAATGGTAGTCATGAAATTGGTCAGCAAGTTGCTGACCAATTAGAAAATGATATATTCTTAACTCCTTGGGGGCATCATATGCTATTGATAGACAAGTTTTTTAAAGAACCACAGAAGGCATTATTCTATGTTCACCAAACTGTAAAAAATGGTTGGAGTAGAAATGTTCTTCATAACTTCATAGATTCTTCTCTATATGAGCGACAGGGCAAAGCCTTGAGTAATTTCAAGAGCACATTGCCTAATGTAGATAGTGATTTGGCACAAGAAATTACCAAAGACCCATACAACTTTGCGTTTACAGGCATTACCAAGCCATATAATGAGCGTATTCTCAAAGATGCATTACTAAACAATATCACTAAGTTCCTAACAGAGCTGGGTACAGGGTTTGCATACGTAGGCAAGGAATACCGTTTACAGATAGGAGAGAAAGAAAATTTCATTGACTTACTTTTCTATAATTTGAACTTGTCATGCTATATTGTTCTAGAAGTCAAGATAGGTTCCTTTACTTTTGCCGATGTCGGGCAGGTTGGTGGCTATGTTGTAGCTTGCAACCATCTTCTTCGTAAAGAGGGGCGAGACAATCCAACAATAGGCGTACTTATCTGCAAGGAAAAAGACCGCATCCAAGCCCAATATGCCTTGGAATCAAGTAGCCAGCCAATAGCAATCTCAGAATATGACTTGGAGAAATTCTATCCTGAGAAATTGGAAGGTACGATGCCAACTATAGAGGAATGGGAAGCAAAACTGGGAGGAAGTGTTGACAAAGAGTGAAAAAGGTCAAGTCTGACTTGACCAAATATAAAGATAAACAATTTGGCAAGTGAACTTACCAAATTACAAACTAACATAAAAGCATGAAGCAGAAGATATATAAACGAAAAAGAATTATTCCTGTAGGATGGAAAGAGATAAAACTTGGGGATGTATTTCGCACATCTTCGGGTTCAACACCTTTATCAACCGAAAAAAGTTATTATGAAGGTGGTGTTATTCCTTGGATAAATAGTGGAGAGTTAGCTTCTCCATATATTTACGAAACCTCAAACTATATTACACAAAAAGGGTTTGAAAATTCAAGTACAGAATTGTATCCTAAAGATACAGTACTTGTAGCCATGTATGGTGCCACCGCAGGAAAAGCCTCTTTATTGAAATTGGAGGCTTGTACCAATCAAGCTATTTGTGCAATACTCCCTAACGAAGGCTATTGCCCAGAATTTATCAAATACAATATAGATACATTATATGAGCATTTGGTTGGGCTTAGTTCTGGTTCAGCAAGAGATAACCTTTCCCAAGCTGGTTTAAAAGAACTAAAGTTGGTATTGCCTAAAACAAAGAAAGAACAAGAAAAGTTAGTTTCTGTTCTTTCTTTATTAGACCGTAAGATAGAACTCAATCGTCAGATAAATGATAATTTACAGATGCTTGACCGTTCATTAAAAGGGGCAATAGTTCGTCACGCAGCTTAGTCAAAAGCTCATTTTCACTGATATTATGTTCAATCATTTCAACTATAGGACTTGCTACCTTGTTATATTCAGATAAAACGCTTGAATGTGGGTAAGGTATTTCTATAAATGATATTTCTGGAACAGTAAGCTGTTGCTGAACAGAACCGTTTTTCTTAAATTTCATTCCTTTAATTACTTGATGTAGATAAATGTAAGCCCCTTCATCTTTTGGTGTAATAGCTAAAAGTCGAATGATAGGCACAAATGGTTTAACCTTCTTTCGCTATAACCAATAGTACCTCTTGCAGCAACAGTTATACTATGTTCTTCAATCGTAGCTTTGTCTGTGAAGCCATAAAGTCCTCTGTCTTCCGTTCCGTTAGAAAATATTGGAATATTACACTCTTGTGTTCTTGTTTTAGAAAATGTAATAGGGCAATCGCCACCAGCTTTTACCATAGCTATTTCTCCTATTCGTTTCTTTTCAAGATTTGGGCTACAAATAATATAATGCGAAGTTATAAGGCGTAGCTGCTCCTCTAAATTATCATTTATCTGACGATTGACATTGATTTTAGACATAATATCAACCATCATATTGCCGATGTTTTCTTCTTCTAAAGAAGTGAATGTCGGCAATTCGTATCTCATGATTTGGGCTTTGTCTCCACGTGGCATTTTGCTTCCTTTTGCTCCAGACATGGCGTAATCAAAGAAAGCATCCTGTATTAGAACGGTATAAAGGAATGATGGATAATGCCCATTCTTGGCTCTGAAAACAAGAACATCTGAAGAACAACCACCTTCAGAATCAGCAAACCATACCTTTTTCAGATAAGGACGAATGTTTGCTACTAAAACATCGCCTCGCTTATAATGGGTAAGGGCACACAGCATTGGAGGTAGATTTTGAGCAGTTTCTCTACCTCTCTTGTTTTGTAATAAAGAATCTGTAGTAACATAATTCTCTAAAGAAATGCTACTACTGCTGATCTTGTCCGTGACAAATTCGGCTATATCATTTAGTTTCATATTCTGCTTGCTTTTATTTTGTGATGCAAAGGTACTCAAAATCAAGCAGAATCACTAATTTATAAACCTTAATTAAGGAATTTACGATGAGCCATTTTTACATTTGTCTGATTTACCATGGCATAATGCAAGGTTGTATCGATTTTCACATGTCCCAACATTTTTTGTACCTGCTCTATTGGCATACCTTTGTCAATAGCCATTGTTGCCAAAGTTCTGCGGAACTTATGAGGATGTACTTTATGCAGATTTACTTTCTTACCCAATTGTCGCAAGCGAACTTCAACGCCACTAATTGTTAATCGGGTATGAGGTTTCTTGAGGCTGACGAACAAAGCCGGGTTAGAATCTGAGCGTTGATCCAGATACTTTTTGATGTGTATTTTTGTACGTGCATTGAAGTACACCTCTCGCTCTTTATTACCTTTTCCAAACACAACGCACTGACGTTCTTGAAAGTCAATGTCTTCACGGTTGATTTTTACCAACTCACCCACACGCATGCCTGTACTGAGTAGCAAGTCTATCATCGCCATATCACGAAGTTCTTGACAACTGTCACGCAACACTTCTATATTCTCATCCGTCAGCACCTCTTTCACCAAAGCATCAGTACGTACTTTATGTATTCTGCGCACCGGACTTTTAGTGATATAGTCCTCATCTTCCATCCAAGAAAAGAAGCTTGAAAAGATGCGTCTCAAATTATCTATTGTCACCTTGCTCAACTTTCGTTGTTCCTGCATATCAGCCAAATAGCAGCGGATATCATTAGTAGTAACATTGCAGACATTCTTCTTGACAGCAGCAATCATCTTCTCTATAGAAGACTTATAATAGTGGAGCGTTTTTTCAGAACATCCTTCAACTTTTTTCGAAGAGATAAAAGCTCCAAGGAGATCTGAATTTTCTTTATCACGCTGTTCTTCGTCTGTAGCTTTAACCACAAATTCGTATTCAGCCAATGCTTTTTGGGTCACTTCGCTTAACAAATCCAGCTGTTCAACAGACAGAACCTCTCTCATTCCATCTAAAACGTTTTGTATTATTATTTCTTTCATATCTAAAATTAATGTTTGTCTCCTTATAATATAACATAATTTTAGTAATAAACAAAACTGATAAATGATAATTTACCGATGCCTGACCATTCATCAAAAGAGGCAGAAGTTCGTCACGCTGCTTAGTTAGAGCAGCAATTTCTTTTGTAAGAGCGAGCTGTTTGTCTGCTATTCCATTTTGTAATTCTATCCATTGCACATAGATGTCTTTTGCACCAATAGTAAGAATTGGAAACTTGCAGAGGTCATCCCTTGAAACTTCTTTGAAAGTCGTACCTGTTCCTAATTGTTCTATTTGTTTGATATGGTGTTTTATGTAGTAGTACAAATAAATAGAATCACTTATACTCTTAGGAATAAAACTCTTGAACCCTTGATTTGTACAGACCTCATGCTTTGCAATAGAAACCAGACCGATTGGAGCACGACTTGACATAAGTACAGAATTTGTTGGAAGCATACTTGTACTACAAGAATCGAAACCTTGCTTTGTTATATTGCGTTCACCTCGATACACAAACTTTGATTGTTGGTCAGACAAATCCTTTGGAGTTATCCAAACTATATCACCACCATAATTTGCTTCGTCGGCTGTTGAAGGTGTCGCACCATTCTTTATTTCTGCAAAATCGATTAGATTTTCAACTTCCCAATCAATAGGAACTTCTTTTTTGAGGCGTTCATTATAGACCATAGCACCACCGCTCGATTTATAAGGCTTGCCCTCCTCATTCGGAAAGTCAAACTGCACAAACCAATAGTCGTAGAGTTGCTTTGCCATCGCCTCTAAATTATCATTTATTTGTGATGCAGTCTAGGCTTTCTTCTTATAGGAGGCTACACCCTTTTTATGTATTACTTTATACTTTTTGCGTTTCTGTTTAAAAATGCTTTCACTCTTTATGTTAACTATCTGTTTCTTAGTTGTTTGAGTGTGAAAGGAGAATTGTGAAGAGAGAATGGGGGTGATGTGTGAAGCGGGAATAACGGTTATGAGGAGTGAGGAGAGATGATAGGTGCTGAAAGGCGGAAAGATGCTATCTTTTATCGATTGGTTTGAGCAGTTCTTATAGCTGACTAGAGTCATCCATATAGCTGACCTGGGTCATCTATATGGATGACCCGGGTCTGTCAATAACTGGTAGTATGAATTACTCTCGTAGATAGTATCAGCTTCCCCTGTTGGAAATATGAACTTCCCCTGTTGGAAGTATCAGTTTCTGGTGTTTATACTATCATACTTTTCTCCTAAAAATGCCTTCACACTAAACTTGTTGATAATCAGAATGTTTGAGGATGTGTGAAAGCAGAAATAAAGATTGTAGAATATTATAAAAACAAAAAATAAGCAGCTGAAAAAATCAGCTGCTTATTTGCTTATAGGGTGGAGCTGGAGGGAATCGAACCCTCGTCCGCACAAGGAAACCATACGCTTTCTACATGCTTATTCCAGCC
>ENA-OVGE01001477-OVGE01001477.1-human-gut-metagenome-genome-assembly--contig:-NODE-1477-length-18197-cov-6.170158_pt1 | contig 18197 bp, 16 predicted proteins | sample MGYA00237769_ERZ505417 | MGnify/ENA primary metagenome ERZ505417 (study PRJEB26158, sample SAMN06016403) | human gut metagenome | biome: human gut; feature: ankylosing spondylitis patient; material... | reverse complement strand
TGGGCTACAGCCCGGGCCGCACCTTCGGCAAGGTGCTGGTGTCGGCGCAGGAGCAAGGGCTCACCAACTTTTATGAGGCATGGATTGAGCTGATATCGGCATGATACCGGCAGGCTGGTCCTGCACCCATTGACAGGGGACAGGCAATCTGATATATTCAAAAACAAAAGCAGCAATTTTTTGAGGTGTTCTTTATGTTTTTTCTATTCACAGCGATGAATCCATCCTGATACCCGCCTTCCAACAAAGCCACTTTTGTTTTGTGAGGCGGTATACATGAATCTTTTTTTGCGCCTGGCCAATCCATCCTGATTTTACGCCCATCAAAAAAACAACTTTGATGAGGTGAAAAAATGAATCTTTTTACAAAATGGGATGCTCTCTCTGCCAAGGCGCTTTTCAATGGGCTGGTCTTTTTTGCCCCGGTCGCGCTGCTGGTGCGCACCACCGCCGGAGTGAGCTACAGCCAGTTTTTTCTTTTGCAAGCCATTTTATCCTTCGTTGTCTTTTTGACAGAAATCCCCGCCGGCAAATTCACTGACCGGTTCGGGTACAAGAACACGATGGTGTTGAATCAGTCCCTGCTCACCCTGGCAAGGCTGCTTTTGTTCGCGGCCTTTTTGAGGAGCAGCTTCCCGCTCTTTCTGCTGGAAGCGATTGTGGAGGGCGTCGCCGTCAGCTTTGGCTCCGGCACCGAAAGCGCCTATCTCTACACCACCCTGCCCGAGGGCAGCTATCTGCCCCGGACCGCACGAATCAATAACTGTGGGACAATCGGGTTTCTGGTCAGCACCATCTCCTATGTGCTGATCTACTCCCGCTTCGGCCTGTCCGGCCTGCTGCTGGCCACCGTCATCACCAGCGTTCTGGGAACGGCTGCTTCCTTCACCATTCCCAAGGAGCCTGCTCTGCCCCCAAAGCAGAGCGCGCCGCACCTTTCCCGCCCGCGGGGAGGATTTTTCTCCATCCTGCTGCAAAAAAAGGTGCTCCTGATCCTGGTGATCCTCTCTGCCATCAGTATCGGTCAAGTTCTGATTAACTTTTTCTATGCGGACAAGCTGCTGGCCTGCGGCGTTCAGGAGGAGTGGCTGAGCCCCATCATTCTGGGCTATTCTGCAATCGAGCTGTTGGCCGAGCAGATTTTAAAGCGGTTGGAACGCAGCCAATATTCCTTTGCCTTCCCGCTCTTTTTGGGGCTGTGCGGGGCAGCCTTGCTTTTGCTGGGCATCGTCACAGAGATTCCCCTTGTCCTTCTGCTGATGCTGACCCTTCCCCTGCTGCTGGACCTTCCCTCCTGCATCTTGGGGGAAATCCAGAACCAGATGGTCGACCAACTGGGCCAGCAGAGCAAGCGGGCGGAAATTTTGTCCGTCCTCAACATGGGGGTCAACCTCTTTGAAATCACCTTCCTGTTCGGCTCCTCCCTGCTCTCCAGCATCGGCTCCACCGCCTGCTTTTTGAGCACCGGCCTTTTGATGGCCGCCCTTGGGTGGCTGTCCCGCCGGATATTGTTTGCCAAAGGAACAAATTCTGCTCGATAATCCTATACAAAAGGAGGCGCTGCCATTAGGCAGCGCCTCCTTTTGTGATCTCTATCCTTCTCCTCGCCGCCTCTTGTTTTCTCGCCCCGCCAGCCCTAGCAGCACAAGCCCGACTACCAGCAGCACGCACTGGCAGAGCACCACCGGCAGCGGTACCGAAAAGGCCGGGTCCAGCCCCTGCAGCGTCAGCGGATACCGGGAGAAAAACTGCCCGTTCCAGATCCCCAGTGCCTCTGGCAGCGGCAGAACCATACACACAAACGGAACCAGCATCCAGACGTAGAGCGCCCACGGCCGCCACCTGCCCAGCAGCCAGCCGCTGCCCAGCGCGAAGATCAGCGCAGGCAGCAGGGTGAGGACTGCGGGCAGCAGCAGCTCGCCCCAGCCGCACCAGCCAAAATACCGCCAGTAAAACACCGCCGCCTGCGCAAGGCAGATAAGCGCCAGCAGCGCGCTCCCGGTCAGCGCCGCTGCGCAGCGGGCCAGCGCGTAACGGTGGGGAGGCATCGGGGCGGCGTCGGTCAGCGATGCTACGCGGCGCGCCTTTGGGGAGGTGAAGAAGGTGAGAAAAAACAGCACCCCAACCCACAGCAGCGGCGTCATCCGGCCCAGATAATCCCCAAAGCTCCAGGGGGAAAAGGGAGCCGTGTGCGCCACCCCCAGGATGGTGGTGCCGCCCAGCACCTGCCAGCCGTAAAACAGCAGCACCAACACCAGGCCCACAAAAAATCGATTCCACAAAAGCCGCTTACATTCGTATCGCATCACTTTACGCAAGGTTCAAGTCCTCCTCCTTTAAACCGCAGGCCTCCAGAAAATCCTGGTAACTCAGATAGGGGTACATCGGGTCCAGCTCCCGATTGAACAGGCTGTTGAGGATGGTGTCCATCGCCTGCTCGCCGCCCACCAGGTGCTCGGCCTTCAAAATTTTCAGCGGCATCTCGCAGTACTGCCGCACATAGCGCAGGCTGTTGGAAATCTGCAGCCGCTCCTCCTCCGGCAGCATCTGCAGATAGGCCGGGTTGCGGACATAGAAGTTGAGATAATAGTCGTCCACCGCCTGCTGCCACTGGTCGATGTAATGCTCCCTGGCGTACTCCTCGCCATAAAGCGCCTTGACAATGCGGTAGGTGGTGTAGACGGTCAGGCCCTCGGCGGACCAGGGGCTGTCCTCCTCCGCTGTGTCGAACATATTGCCCAATCCCCACCACTGGTGAACCAGCTCGTGGATCATGACCTCCCCGGCGGCCGCGCCCTTGCTGCTGTCGCCCAAATTGGCGGCGGTAAAGTCCTGCTCGTCCAGCAGGCTGGCACCGTCCGCCGCGTAGCCGCCGCCGGAAGTCCTGCTCTGGATGAGCTTGAGGCTGCCGCCCGCGCCGAAGGAAAGGGCGCCGTAATGCTCGGTGCAGTAATCGACCACCGCCTGCACCGCCTGTACTGCACCGGCCTGCTCCATCACCGGCTGATGCTTGCGCCCGTAGTAAAATTCCACCGTGAGGCCTTCGGCAGTGCCACCAGCAGGGACACCAGCAGGGACAGCGGCCTCGCCGCTGGCACCGCTGGCGTCCGGGACAGCGTCTGGGACACCGGCTTCGCCGGTGGCCCTGATGCTGGCCCTAACATAGTCGCCGGCATACAGGATGCCGCCCGCGCCGTTGTCCTGATAGCGCCAAGTCACAGTGTTATTCTCGTGCTCGGCCACCAGCTCCGGCTGGGCGGAGCCAAACGGGATCACCGTCATCCCCTGCGGCAGAGTGACCTCGACAGTAGCGGGATAGAGGTTTTCATCGGGCAGCACGTTGAGAATCCGCGGCGCAAGCGCCGCATTTTGCAGGCAGAGGTATTCGTCGCTGACCTCCGTGCCGCCCTGCATGGTGCTCATGTTGACATCCTCCTGCGGAAAGCCGCCGTACGACAGCGACAGCTCGATCTGCTGCTCCGCCGGGATCTCCACCTCCAGCAGCGCCTCGTTGTATTCCTGATAGTCGCTGACGGTGAAGGACGTCTCCTCCCCGTTTGCCCGCACATCGGAAACTTCGTAGCCGGGATTGATGCCGAAGGCCACCGTCTGCGCCTTGCCAGAGCGGTTTTCCAGCTGGTAGGTCGCCTTGCCCTCCACCGTGCCGGAGCGGGTATCGGGGAAAACCTGCGCCGTCCTGCCGGTGCAGAGCACCTGTTCGAGGTAGGGAATCTCCAAAAAGGTCATCACTGTCTGGTCCGGGTTGCTGTGATCGACCAGCGGCTGGGCCGCATAGGCCGTCAGTGAACAGCCCAGCAGCAGCGCCGCCGCCAGCGGGCGGTAAAGCCTGCGCGCGCTGTGCCGCAGCGAGCCGAGCATCCCCTTTCCATACTGCCGGATGCACAGGTAGGACACCGCCCACACCCCGGTCAGGGCCAGCAGCCAGCTCAGCCGCATATAGGCCACCGAGCGGAAGATGCGGAAGTTGGAAAAGTCGTCGGACAGCGCCCAGACGCAGGGGTTGAGCCAGCAGAGCTGCCAGTCATCCGCCCAGACCGTCAGGCTCAAGGCTGCAAACCCGGCCAGCAGCACCAGCGACAGGTCCAGCCGCCGGGTGAACTGGTAGGCCGCGCCTGCGGCCAAAATCCCCAGCGGCAGCGCAAGGCCGGTCAGCAACAGGTAGCCGAGCAGGTAGTCCGCCGCGTCAAAGACCTGCCCGATCATCCCCCAGCTGATGGGGAACCAGACCGCCATCACCAGCAGCAGCGCCAGCACCGCCGATGTTATCAGCGCCGCCAGCCGCATCAGCGCCATCGTCAGCGGTGAGACCGCCGCGTCGGTCAGCGCCTCCACCCGGCCGCGGGAGGGGCGGTCCAGCTCAAAGATGGTGAGGATACCAAACAGAACGCCTCCCACCGCGCCGCCCGCGATGGCGGGATTGGCCAGATACTGGGTCAGCATGGTGCTGGCGGTCGCCGGACGGTACAGCGTCAGCCCCACCATTGGGGAGAGCACCGTCAACAGGACAATCAGCCAGGTCAGACGGCTTTGCAGCAGCCTTCTCAGCTCCAGCCAAAACAGCCGCATCGTCCTCATTGTACCGCCTCCCCCGCAATTAAATAGAGGTAGGCGTCCTCCAGCGACGGCTCCTCCGGCTTTACATACGCCGGCAGGACGTCCGCCACCGCCCGGCAGCGGATGCCGCGGCTGGTGTTGACCCTTGCCGTGATGTGCAGCCCCTGTTCCAGGACAGCATCCTGTGCGTCCTGCTCCCAGAAGATGCCCACATGCCCCTGCGCCGCCTGAATCAGCTGCTCCGGCGTACCCACAAATCGGATCTGACCGTGGTGGATCACCACAATCCGGTCGCACACCGACTGCACGTCCTCGATGATGTGGGTGGAAAGCAGCACCAGCCGCTCCTGCGCCGTGCGGGAAAAGAGGTTTCGGAAATGGATGCGCTCCTCCGGGTCCAGCCCCACCGTCGGCTCGTCGAGGATCAAAAAGGGAGGATCGCCCAGCATCGCCTGCGCAATTCCCACCCGCTGGCGCTGCCCGCCCGAGAGGGTGCGGATCTTTGCCTTCGCCTTCTCCTCCAGGTTGACCGCCCGGATCACCTCCCGGATCGCCGCCCGGGAACCGGACAAGCCCTTGAGCGCGGCCATATAGTCCAAAAACTGCTCCACCGAAAGCTCGTCAAACAACCCAAAATCCTGCGGCAGATAGCCGAGTTCCTCTTTGAGCTGCCGCTCGCTTTTGCGCAGCGGCGCTCCATCCACCGCAATACAACCGGAGGTAGGCATCAGCGCCGCCACCAGCAGCTTCATCAGGGTGGACTTGCCCGCGCCGTTTGGCCCCAGCAGGCCGACCAGACTGGGGCTGTTGAGGCGAAGATTGAAGTCCCTCAGCGCCTGCTTGCCGTTGGGGTAGGTCATGCTGACATTTTGAATGTTGATCTCCATGATTCTACAATCCTTTCTTGTTGGGATGACTGTAGAATACCAGGCAAAGATGGAGCCGCTTTGGAGCAAAGATGTGTTTTTGATGGAGCTGAGCCTTTTTAAAACTGTACCTGCGCCCGCACGCCCTGCGGGGTATTCTCGATGGTGCAGCTGGCGCGGTGCTTTTCCAGAATTACCTTCACCAGATACAGCCCCAACCCGCTGCCGCCGGTGCTGCGGTTGCGGGAGCCTTCCGCGCGGTAAAAGGCCTCGAACAGGTGCGGCAGGGCCTCCTGCGCGATGTGGGCACCGCTGTTCTCCACCGTCAGGGTGGGATGCCCCTGCAAAGTGCCGCACCAGACGCGGATCTCGGCCCCTTCGGGCGAATAGAGCGAGGCGTTTGCCGCCAGATTCCCCACCACCTTGCTCAAGAGCGAAACGTCCGCACTCACCGTGATTCCCGGTGTCAGCTCGGTGACAAGGCGCTGCCCCCGCTGTTCCAAAAGCCCGGCGTCCAGCACCAGCTGCCGCTCGATCAACACGGCAAGGTCAACCTGCTCGCAATTGAGCGCGGCTGAACCGCCCTGCATCCGGGAGATTTCCAGCATCTCCCGAATCAGATTTTCCATCCGGCCGGTGACCTGCAGCGAGCGCAGCAGATACTTGTCCCGATCTTTGTAAATGTCCACCCCTTCCAGCATCCCGGAAAGCTGGCCCTTGAGGATGGTGACCGGCGTTTTCAGCTCGTGGGAGGCGGCGGAGAAAAAGGCCGTGCGCTGCTCCACCTCCCGCCGCAGGGCTAGGTTGGCGCTCTCCAGCTCGGCCAGCGCCGCGGACAGCCGCCGCGCCATCTCGTCCAAGCTGCGGCCCAGCTGGCCGAGCTCGTCCCGGCGGCGCTCGCCGCACTCCCAGTGAAAGTCCAGCTGCGCCATCCTGCCCGCGATGCCGCTGAGCCGCACGATGGGCCGCGTGATATAGCGGGAGTAGCCGAAGGCGCACAGCAGCGAAAAGACCAGCAGGGTCAGCAGCAGCCACGGCGCCATCTGCACCAGTGCCCGCACCGCCAGATTCTGCGCCTGCAGGTGTGGGGTGACATAGAGCGAACAGCTCTCCGGCTGATCGGCAAAAGACACCTGAGCGGTGACGGTGGCCTGCTCGGACATGGTGACGGCCACCGAATCGCCTTCCGACCAGGTGAAGAAGGAAGAATCCATTGAACCCTCCTCCGCAACCGTCACCTCGTCGGTCTCGCTCACCGCCGTTTGTTCCCCCTCGAGCGGGTCCTGCACGGTAACCCGGCAGCTCGCTTCCCCCTCGGACAGGCTCTGCACGGCCAGCTGCGAGCCGGTCTCAGCTGCCTGCCCGTCCGGCCCCAGCAGCAGAACATCCGCTCCCGACGTGCGGATAAACCGGTCCAGCAGCGGCCCGCTGTCCGCAAGCTCCACCCTTTCCAGCTGCTGCACCAGCGCGTCCACCTGTTGGGCGAGGTCGTCGTTGACCACCGCGGTGTAGGTGATCGGCGTGGCCCAGGCGATCAGCCCGAAGGTGATGGCCCCGGCCAGCAGCAGCATCGCGGCGGTGAGCAGAAAGACGCGGGCCGTCAGGCTCTCAGTGAGTTTCCTTCGCAGCACGATAGCCCACCCCTCTCACCGTCTCGATGTAGTCGCGGCCCAGCTTGTGGCGCAGATTTTTGATATGGCTGTCCACAATCCGCTCGTCGCCGTAAAAGTCGTACCCCCACAGCCTTGCCAGCAGCATCTCGCGGGTAAACACCCGTCCCGGCGCGGACAAAAAGGTTTGCAGCAGCGCAAATTCCCGTGCGGTCAGCTCCAGGGCCTTACCATCCAGCAGCACCTCCCGCGTGTCGGGATTGAGCACCAGGTCGCGGTAGCGCAGGCAGCTTTCCTGTGGCTCTCCCGCCCTGCGGCGCAGGATGACCCGGATCTTTTCCAGCAGGACGGGGATGGAGAAGGGCTTGGTCACATAGTCGTCGATGTTTAGCCCAAAACCTTTGAGCTGTTGCTCCTCGCTATCCAGGGCGGTGAGCATCAGGATGGGGACCTGGGACTGGCGGCGGATCAGCTCGCAGACCCCAAAGCCGTCGATTTTGGGGAGCATCACGTCCAGCAGCACCAGGTCAAAGGGCTGGGAACCAAACAGCGCCAGCGCCTCCACCCCGTCGCCCGCTGCGGCGGTCTGGTAGCCCGCATCCCGCAGGTAGGCGCCCAGCAGCTCCTGTATATCCAGTTCGTCTTCGACAATCAAAATTTTTTTCATCAATCATCCCTCCAAGGAGAGTATACCCCAACTTTATGAATTTTCCATGGACCAGGCTGAGCCTGGACCCGATTCGCGAACAAACCTCCTGCTCGTCGGGGGTAAACACTCCCGCGTAGGTCGCTTGCCTCCGGCTGCGCTCGTTTGCGGGAAAACTTAGTGCCGCAGTGGGCTGAGCCTGGACCCGATTCGCGGCGGCATGATGCCGCGCCGGGACTATATCTGACGGGAATGTGCGCACAGATTTCTTTCACGTAGTGTTGACATTCGTCCATAAGCATGTTATTCTAAGGAAAGAATTTCATCATTTCTTCCGTTTAAAACGAAGGATACCCTTTCTGTTTTGTGAGGTTTTACCATGAACACAATATCTACCGAACGGCAGGTGCGCCGTCAGGTCATCCAGTCGCTGCCGGGCTTTTGGGGATACGCCACCCTCTCGGCAATCATCTTTTTGGCCATTCAGCTGATTGCCCTGATTCCCACCGTCCTCATGCAGCGGGTGATCGATCAGCTGATCCCTCAACGCCAAATTGGCCAGATTGTCTTTACCATTGTCCTGTTCTGTCTGATTCCGCTGGCCGCCACCATTCTTTCCACACTCTACCGCTACGGCTTGGCCATCCTTTGCCGCAAGCTCGGGCTCAAGCTCGCCATTCGCGGCTTCCAAAATCTGATTGCCCAGCCGGTCTCCTATTTCGACGGAAAAAATTCCTCGGAACTGGCCGCCCACTGCCGGCAGGAGTCGATGCAGTACATCACCTTCTGGATGATCGAGGTGCCGCAGCTGTTTGCCACCGGCATCTGCGGCATCGTGGTCTTTTTATATCTGCTCAGCCTGCACTGGAGCATCGCGCTGACCCTGCTGCTCTATTTCCCTGTCGCATTTTTTCCAAGCAACCGCTTTGCAACCAAGGTGCAGGAGCTGACCAAGCAGATCATCTCCAACAACGCCGCCATGAACCAGATCATCAACGACACCTTTCGTGGAATCAAGGCGGTCAAAACAATGGTTCTGGAAAACCATCAGGTTCAAAAGCTCAAAGCAGTCAACGAAAAGAGCGTCGCCATCTGGAGCCGGGTCGCTTTGTTCGACAATCTGACCGGCATCTGGGTCAACGATTTTTCCAGCGCCGTCTTTCGCGGTCTGGCTTTTGGCATCGCCTCCTTTCTGGTGGTGCTGGGGCGAATGACGTTGGGCAGCATCGTCACCGTCATCAACTACAGCAATCGCTTTCTGGAGATTGCCCACACCTTCATGACAAGCAACTACAATTTTAAGGAAGAGCTCGGGGAGTACGATCAGCTCTTTTCCATCCTGACCATGCCGACCCCGGAACCTTCCTCCAAACCTTTCCAATTTGAAAAAGAGATTCGCTTTGCCGACATCACCTTCGCCTACAATCCGGAGCGGGAAAACATTCTGCGCTCGCTCAATCTTTCCATCCGGCCGCACGAGTGGTTGGGTATCGTCGGGGCCAGCGGCGCAGGCAAGACAACCATCTTTGACCTATTGCTGCGCCTCTACGAGCCGCAGGCCGGGAGCATCACCATCGACGGCGTGCCCCTGCGAGAAATCTCCACCGTCTCGCTGCGCTCCAAGATCGCCAAGGTCTCGCAGGACACCTTCCTCTTTCCCGGCACCATCCGGGAAAATCTGCTGCTGGCAAACCCCAACGCCACCGACGAACAGCTCAACGCCACCCTGAACCAGGTATGTCTGAGCAAATTTCTGACCCAGCTGCCCAACGGTTTGGATACCAATATCGGCGAAAACGGCCTGCTGCTCTCCGGCGGCGAACGGCAGAAACTGGGGCTGGCGCAGGGGCTGCTGCGCGGCTGCAAGGTCATTTTGCTGGATGAGGTGACCGCCAATGTCGACCGCGACTCCGAGGAGGAAATCAAAAACGTGCTGCTGCAGCTAAAGCAGGAACAGGACTTGACGGTCATCGCCATCTCCCACCGCATCGATTTCCTCAAGGACGCCGACCGCATCGTCGTTTTGCAAAATGGCTGCATCCAGCAGGAGACGAGCTATGAGGAATATCGAGCAAAGTAGTCCACATTTTCTGCCGCACGGCGGTTGAATTGTGCAAAACGAAATCTCCAACTCCCCTTTACCAAAACAAAAAAGGCGCTGCCAATGGCAGCGCCTCCTTTTTCTTCGCAGTTTAATTTCCCATAAAAATGAGCACACAGTGCGACGCCCCCGCGCGCTTGAAGTGGAGTGAGTCAAAAAAACGTTCCAGTGGAACTGCGCTCCGAAACGAGCCACCGGCTCGTTTCCTGCATCCCGCAAAGGCGAGCGCATAGCGCGACGCCTGCGCGGGCAAGCGCACCAAAAGAAAAAGGACACTGCAAATGCAGTGTCCTTTTCGTTTGGCGCGCTTGAAGGGACTCGAACCCCCGACCTACTGGTTCGTAGCCAGTCACTCTATCCAGCTGAGCTACAAGCGCATCCTGTATGGTGCTGTTTTCAATCAGCTTATTTATAATACCACCTGGGGAAAATTTTGTCAAGCATTTTTTTGCGGTTTTTGAAATTTTTTCTAGGGGCAGGTGATTGTCCGCCTCCTGTCCCTGTGTTATACTATAGAAAAAGGCAGCTCCACCCCGCTGTCCCCTTTCCAAAACGCAAACAGGAGGTGCTCTTGATGGCACAATATCCCCTCGGCATCATCATCCGCCAGCGGCGCGATATGCTGGGCCTGAGCCAGCAGCAGCTGTGCCAGGGCATCTGCGACCGCTCCACTCTCTCCCGCATCGAGCGCGGCGACCAGGTTCCCGCCTACTCCACCCTGCGCGCCCTGCTGCAGCGGCTGGGGTTGGAGAGAAAAGACGTCCGCTTTCTGCTTGGCCAACCGGATTTTGAAACTGCGCAGCTGCAGCGGGAGATCGTCGCGCTCAACACCCGCAAGCAGTGGCTGCAGGCCCAGCAGAAGATCCGTGAGCTGCAGGCGCTGCCCACCGCCGCCGACCCGCTCACCCGGCAGTTTATCCTGCGCGCAAAGGCGCTGGCCGGCTATGAACAGGACGGCAAGGCGGTGCCCTACCCCTATGAGGAACAGAGGCAGATGCTGCTGGAGGCGCTGCAGATCAGCTGCCCCGGCATCGACCCCGAACACCTGCAGGGCCACCTGCTGGGCGAGGAGGAGGGCAAGCTGCTCAACCAGATCGCCATCACCTACTCGGAGAGCGGCGAGCGCCGCCGCGCCATTGAGATCTACCGCCAGCTGATGGACTATATCCAGACCCACCAGGTCGGCACCGATACCGGTGCTGTTCTGCTGCCATTAGTTACTTACAACTACTCTTGTCTCCTCGGTCGGGAACGTCGCTATGAAGAATGTATCGAGGTAGCAGAGATCGGGCGACAGTGCTGCATCATGTACAACAAATGCAAAATGTTAGGTGGGTTAATTTTTAATATTGCCTGCTGCTGCCACGATCTTGGACAAGATGAAAAATGCAAGGAGCTTTTGGTACAGTCATACTATGTCCACAAAGCGATGGAGAGAAACTCCAGCTGTGAGGTTGTGAAAAATTACGCTAAAGAAAAGCTCGACTTTCTTATAGATTCTACCCCACAGAACGAATAATTCAGGCGTGCATTTCACGCACACTTTTTCGTGCGTAAAATGCCCCTTGATTTTTGTATAAATATTCTATATGATGAATATAGGAACTTCATCCAATTCTACTAAGGAGGTATTTTTATGGCCAAAAAACAAAACATTCTGATCGCCCTGTTTTCGGTTCTGCTGGTGCTCGCCCTGGGCTACATCGCCGTCTACGCCCTCTACCTCTACGAGCTGACCCAGCGCACCTTCGTCCTCACCTACAACCTGCTGGAATATCTTGTTGCGGTGCCGCTGGCTTTCTTTTCCACCGCCGCGCTGCTCTGTCTGGTGCTGCTCAAAAAGGGCATCCTGCGCCTGCAAAGCCCGACCAAAAAGGTGCTGCTCGGGATTGCCATTGTGCTTTTTGTGCTGTACCTGATCTGCCTGTGCGGCTACTTGCTGGGCAGCTGGCCCATGTCCTTTGCCCTGCAGTTTTTGACCCAAAACGCCTATCTGTTCCTCATCCCCGGTGCGCTGTTTGCGCTGGGCAGCTGCTAAAACAGGCGTGCATTTTGCGCACACTTTTTCGTGCGTAAAATGCTTCTTGACTTTTCGAATCCTCTCTGGTACACTGGGGTTAGAGAAAATTTTACATTTTTCCTGTCAATTTTTTAAGGGAGGTATTCGATATGACCATCAAACCAAAACTCGCCGCCATTCTTCTCGCCTGCCTGATGCTCGGCTCGTCGATGAGCGTCGGCGCCGCCAAGCAGGAGCAGGAGCTGCTGGAAGAGCCCGCTGTCACCATGCCGCAGGCCCCGCTGCAACACTACCCCAGTGTTCCGCTGTTCATCCACGATGTGAAGGGCAATCCGGTCTCGGGCATTGTGGTCGACCACCTTTCCAATATCCCCTGCACCAATGAGAAGGGGCAGATCACCTTGGACTTTGTCGACCCTTCCGCGCCGTTTATCCTCCGCCTGAGCAACCCCGCCAACGGCGAATACATCAACTACAAGGTTTGGTATGCGGTAGAGGAAGGCCAGACCGCCCAGACCAGCACCCTGCTCTGGAACAAGGAGCTCCCCGAGGACAGCGTCAAAAAGGTCAAGGCGAAGGTCAAGTTCCGCGCCGTCGACCAGAACGGAGAACCGCTGGAGGGCGTGCGGTTTGTTTTCCACGACCAGCGCTTTATCTACCCCACCAACGCCGACGGCGAAACCTGGTACTGGCAGGACCCGGTCAAATACAACTATGTCGATGTCCAGTTTAAAGACGAAAAGGGCAACGACAAGGACAAGCGCTTCTGGTGCACCATCACCGAGCAGCAGCTGGAGGACGCCAATACCACCTTCATCTTCAAGGTCGACACCGCGGCGGCATGATGCCGCGCCCAATTCGCGAACGAGCCTTCTGCTAGTCGAAGGCAAACGTTCCCGCGCAGGTCGCTTGCCTCCGGCTACGCTCGTTTGCACAAAACTAGGTGCCGCGAGGTAGAGAGTTAGTCTTCCTCCACCCAACCGATTCGTGAATTGCGTCCCCCGCAGGGTCTTTCCTCTTGTCTGCCCGGCGGGGGATTTTTTTCCCTTTTTTTAAAAATGCTTTCGCAATTTAAAGTAATATAGCTTTATCTTGTGGAATATTTTTATGCAGAATCGCTAATGGATTCCCGTTTCTTTGGCCAAAAAGGGAATTGATTTCGCCGCCGGATTTGTGTATGATTAAGATGTAAGGTACCTATACAGACCGGTCTGTTTCTCCGTTTTCATCGGCCGCTTTTGACACTGCTTCGCTTTGTTTGGAAAGAGGGTTTCTCATGATGATGGTTAGACAGATATTGCATCATGCCTGCAAGTTTTCCGCCGCCATTACCGTCGCGGCTGTTTTGTTGTTGGCAAATTTCCCCTTCCCCTGCTCCCTGTCCTTCTTAATTGAAAATCTTTTGAGCTTTGGGATGATCTTTGTCGGGTGCTTTTTGCTGATCGCGCTGGGTGAAAGCTGCCGCCTGATCTGCAAGCGGCTGCTGGCAAAGCCGGTTTCCCTCTCGGTCACCGAGCCTTCGCCCCATCAGCCCCAGACCCGCAAAGCCGCATAAATTTGCGGCATCCTTTCCCCGCTGTAAAATGCGCCCCGCTGGAGGGCGCTTTTGTTTTGCCCCGGGTGTACTTGACAGCCGCCCTGTACTCGTGTTAGCATGAGGAAAACAGAATTTCCAGGAGGGATTTTGATGCGATACGACATTCTTCTGCTCGATGCCGACGAGACGCTGATGGACTTTCCCGCCGCCGAGCGTCAGGCCCTGCAGCGCACCTTTGCCGACCACGGACTTACCTTCACCCAAGCCACCGATGACCTCTACCAACAGATCAACCAATCGCTCTGGCGGCAGTTTGAGCGCGGTGAAATCACCCGCCCGCAGCTGCTGGCCACCCGCTTTGCCAAACTCTTTGAGGAGCTGGCGACTCCCGGCATCGACACCGACGCCTTCAATCGGGAGTATCTGCACAATCTCGGCTACGGCACCCAGCCGCTGCCCCACGCCCTCGAGCTCTGTCAGGCCCTCTCCGCGCTGGGCTGCAGGCTCTATATCCTCACCAACGGCCTCTCCGGGCCGCAGCGCCGCCGCCTCGCCGGCAGCGGCCTCACCCCCTACCTCAGCGACATCTTTGTCTCGGAGGAGACCGGCTTCCAGAAGCCGCGCAAGGAGTTCTACGACTATGTCTTTGCCCGCATCCCAGACTTTGCAAAATCGCGCGCCCTGATGGTCGGCGACTCGCTCTCCTCGGATATGGAAGGCGCGCGCAACGCCGGAGTGGACGCCTGCTGGTACAATCCCAAAGGCAAGACCGCCCCGCCCGACCTGCTTGCCCCCACCGGCCCGATCCGCTATGAGATTCGGGAGCTGATGGAGCTGGTGGAAATACTCCGCGAATCCTAAAGTCACTCCAAGGTAAAGTTTTCGTCCACCTTTTTCAAAAGGTGGCAGGTGTCCAGCGGGCAGCGCCTGCTGGTCGAGCGCCGCAGCGCTCGAAACACCTTATCGTTCAAGCGCCTTTTGAAGGGAAAACCGGCAAGAGAAAATTCTCTTGCCGGTTGGGGAACTTTTTGTAAGAGAAAAAGTTCCCAGCAATTTGAATATGCCAGCCAACCAAACTGATAACCTAGAGTTCGGAGGTATTCGTATGAAGATTGAAAGATGTACAAAGCCTGCTTTTGTCGTGATCGGCAAAGAGGGGTCGACGCTGGACGGCCCGGGCTTTATTCAAAAACTGTGGGCGGACGCAAACGCCCATTTTAGCGAAGTTCAGCCGCTTGCCAAAAGGGACGAAAGCGGCAATCTTGCCGGCATCTGGGGCGCGATGTCCGATTTTTCCCACTCGTTTAAACCGTGGGAGGATGACTTTCGCCAAGGCCTCTACCTTGCCGGTGTGGAATGTATCGACGACGCACAGGCGCCTGCGGGCTGGACCAAATGGACCATCCCCGGCTACGAATACCTCTGCGCAGAGGTTGAGGATGAAAACACCTTTTCACAGGTGCTGGACTATATGCGGGAAAACCATCTTCCTCTGGTCGGGGCTGTCCACGATTTTTCCTCTCCTGTAAACGGAAAAGATTACATGTTTTTCCCAATCCGAATTCTTTAATCAACAACAAAAAACCTGCCTATGATCGCAACCATAGGCAGGTTTTTTGTTTGCAGACAATTGCAGTTTTTTTTCGAGCGGCAGGCTCAGCCTGCCAGGCGACCTGCGCGGGAGCGTTTCGTTCCAATTTTTTTGCCCTATCGCAACTGTGCCAGCTCTGCCTGAATCCACTCCAGCACGCAATCGTCGCCATCCGGCAGCACGGCTGTGGCCGCGCGCTTTGCCTCGTCCGGGGCTTCCGGCACCACATAGCTGCGGTCGGCAGCTGTCAGCATCGGAATATCGTTGTGGTTGTCCCCAAAGGTCACCAGCTCATCCGCCTGCAGCAGCCGTTTTAAAGAAAGTGCGGCCTGCCCCTTGCCCGCCCGGTCCGATCCGATATCCACAAACCACCGGTCGGGGCTGTAGGGGCTGCAGTGCATCACTGCGGAAATGCCCGGCAGCGATTTGACCTGCTCATACACCGCGCCGATCTGCTTTTTCTTTCCAGCTGAACCAATATAGAGGCACTCCCCCGCCAGCAGCTGTTCCATGGAACCGTCAAAAACTGGCTCATCGTAGATCAGCCCATTCTTCGGATGGACCGACCGCTCGCACCCGAGCTTCATGTTGCGCAGCCGCTCCTCGCAGTGGGGGGTGCGGTAGCCGTTTTGCAGATAGCTCACACACCGCTGTTCTCCCCGGTGAAAGATACAGGTCTGGTACGGTATGTTCCGCCTGGCAAACAGCGCAAAGAGGCGCCGCGCATTTTCCGCCTCGATGGGAAAGGTCGCCACCGCCTCCCCCTGTACAAAATCATAGATGACAGCGCCGTTGTAGGCGATGACCGGCAGGGTGATGCCCGCCTGCTGCACCAGGTCAAAGACGCCGTGAAGATTGCGCCCCGAGGCCACCGTCAGCAGCGTCCCCCGGGAGAGAATCTGCTCAAAGAGGGCGCGGCTGCTTTCCCGCAGCTCCTCCTGCCCTGCCCGATAGATGGTGCCGTCCACATCCGAAACATATAAGGTTTTCACCAGTCAACACTCCTTCCCACATTTTCCTGTTTCATTATAAATGCTCCCGCCCCCAAAAATCAACCTGCTGCCCCGCATTGTCCGACAAAACTTTATTTTCGAAAACCACTGTGCTATAATAAAGAAAAAACCTGTTGAGGAGGACCCATCCATGACCCGACAAGCCTCTGGCTTTTCCATCTTTTGCCTGATTGCCGCCATCATCAGCCTGATCTACATCGCCACTTACCACATCTGGCTGCGGCCCTACGAGCTCAGCCACTATGTCACCCAGTTCAGCAGCCTGTACGGCCTGCTCTTTGTGCCGCTGCTCTCCTTTTCGGCGGCAGGCGGACTGGTTTCTTTTTTTGGCAACCTCTTTCTGCGGCAGATTCCTTCGGCTGCCCGGATGCTTCTGCTGATAATCCCCATCTTCTTTCTGTTGATGTATGCCTGCGGCGTTCTGTTCATGCTGGCCGGCTCGAACACCCTCTACACCCTGATGATCTCGCTGCGAAATCCGCTCTGCTTTGCGCTGGCCGGCATCCTGTTTGGCTTTGGCACCGTCCGCTAATCCCCCTGCGCAAAAAGCGGGAGGAGAAAGCAAATTGCTTTCTCCTCCCGCTTTTCCTTTGATGCAGGATTTCCTTTTTTAGTTTTCTCTCTTCCACTGCACGCCCTGCGGGGTGTCCAGCAGCACGATTCCCTGCGCCTTGAGCTCGTCGCGAATCTTGTCGGCCAGCGCGAAGTTTTTCTCCTTGCGTGCCTGCTGGCGCTGCGCAATCAACTCCTCGATCTGCGCGTCCAGACTTTCCTTCTTGCGGTTGTACAGCAGTCCCAGCACATCTGCCAGCTCGTCGAACTGTTTGGCCGCCGCCTCCAGCGGTTCCTTTGCCCGCGGGGAAGCGATGAAGGTGTTGATGTCGCGCGCCAGCTCAAACAGGGCGGCGATGCCGTCGGCGGTGTTCAGGTCATCATCCATCGCCTCGATGAACTGCTCGCGGCGCTTGTGCAGCTGCTGCATCAGCTGGCTGTCGGCCTCGGCGTCGGCAGTCTGCGGCAGGGCGTTCTGGATGGCAAAGTCCAGATTGTCGCGGCAGTTGTACAGCCGCTCCAGCGCCGCCTTGCACTGCTCGATGATGGCAAGGCTATAGTTGATGGGGCTGCGGTAGTGGGCGGAGAGCATCATGTACTTGATCGGCTCGTAGCCGTACTTTTCCGCCACCTCGCGGACGGTGAAGAAGTTGCCCAGCGACTTGCTCATCTTCTTGTTGTCCACATTGATGTAGCCGTTGTGCATCCAGTAGCGCGCGTAGGGCTTGCCGGTGCAGCACTCGGACTGGGCAATCTCATTTTCGTGGTGGGGGAAAATCAGGTCCTGTCCGCCGCAGTGGATGTCGATGGTCTGGCCCAGGTGCTTGTGGATCATCGCGGTGCACTCGATGTGCCAGCCTGGACGGCCCTCGCCCCAACGGGACGGCCAGCTCGGCTCGCCCGGCTTGGCAGCCTTCCAGAGCACAAAGTCCAGAGGGTCCTCCTTGTGCTCGCCGACACTGATGCGCGCGCCGCTCTCCAGCTCCTCCAGCGGCTGGTGGGACAGCTTGCCATAGCCCGGGTCCTTGCGGGTGCGGAACAGCACGTCGCCGTTTGCCTCGTAGGCAAATCCCTGATCCTCCAGCGTCTCGACGATTTTTTTGATTTCGTCGATGGTCTCGGTCGCCTTCGGGTGGATGGTGGCCGGACGGATGCCCAGACCCTCGGTGTCGGTCAGATACTCGCCAATATAGCGCTCGGCGATTTCTTTGGCGGTGACGCCCTCCTCGTTTGCCTTTTTGATGATCTTGTCGTCGATGTCGGTAAAGTTCTGCACGAAGGTCACGTCGTAGCCGCGGAACTCCAGGTACCGGCGCAGGGTGTCAAAGATGCAGATCGGGCGGGCGTTGCCGATGTGGATAAAGTTATAGACGGTCGGCCCGCAGGCGTACATCTTGACCTTGCCCGGCTCCAGCGGGACAAATTCCTCCTTCTGTCGGGTGAGGGTGTTGAAAATTTTCATTTTTTCATCTCTCCTTTTTTTGATTGTATGTCCAAACAAAGCTGATGATACAAATTTTTCTTTTTCCAGTTTCTGCCTCGAACCTTGCGAGGAGGGCTGCGCCCTCCCGGAGCAAGTCGTCAGACTTGGCTCCTTACTCCTCCCTTGATGCGGGCGCTCCGCGAGAGCATGGCTTTGCCATGCTCGGCGCCCCGGGTGACTTTCTTACGAAAAGAAAGTCACCA
>ENA-OVGE01001475-OVGE01001475.1-human-gut-metagenome-genome-assembly--contig:-NODE-1475-length-18220-cov-42.769006_pt1 | contig 18220 bp, 18 predicted proteins | sample MGYA00237769_ERZ505417 | MGnify/ENA primary metagenome ERZ505417 (study PRJEB26158, sample SAMN06016403) | human gut metagenome | biome: human gut; feature: ankylosing spondylitis patient; material... | reverse complement strand
CTGTTCGCGCTTAGCGATCAGCTCCTTAATCTTTTCTACTTGTTTGCTCATAATTGATTATTATGTATTATTTCTTTATTCTTTATAGAATGGTTTCCTGAATCCATGGGATGAACGGACGAACCGTCATCGCATAATTCGGGCGCAAAGATACGAAAAAAACCGCAGATAGCGAACTATCTACGGTTAAATATTTAGAATATTGTGAAAAATCTCCACTTTTGGGTTCTAAAATTCCAAGAGAACACGGGCATTGAGCTGGCGGCCTGTCAGATAATTAGGCACGGCATACTGCTGGTTGGTGACATCGGTTACCCAGTAGTAGCTGTTCACGTTGTCGATGCCGAAGAGGTTGAGGCAGTCTACGCCCAGCGTTACGTTCTTCAGGAAGGTCTTCTTCTCGTGACGGCTGTTGTCGAGCAGCTGATAGCTCATGCCGATGTCGGCACGGCGATAGGCGGTGGCACGGAAACTGTTGGTCTCCAACTCCTTGTGAGGGGCTGCGAAAGGCAAACCGTCGGCAAAGGCAAGCTTCAGCGACATGCGCCATTTCCTGCTGCCAGGGAAGTAGTCGGTGAAGAAGAGATTCACCGCATAGCGCTGGTCGGTAGGCAGAGGGATGCTCTTGCCGTTGAGCTTCATCTTCGTATCCATCAGCGAGAGGCTGAGCCAGGAATCCGTACCCGGTACAAACTCGCCATAGAGCTTGAAATCAAGTCCGGCTGCATGACCGCTGCACTCGTTCTGACCGTAATATACCACCTTCACGTTGCTGACGGAATAAGGTACGATGTTGCTCAATGCCTTGTAGTAAGCCTCGGCAGAGAACTTGAACCGCTGGTCGTTCATGCGGAAACGGTAGTCGTAACCGGCGATGAAGTGGATGCTTCGCTGGCTCTTGATCTTCTCGTTGAGCGATGCTACGGTCACTCCGTTGACGGTTGTCGTATCTCTCAGCTCCTTGAAGAAAGGTGCCTGATAGTATAGTCCGGCTGCCAGGCGGAGCGTGGTGTTCTCATGATTTGCCGGTATGATGGCGAGAGAGATGCGCGGACTGAGAATCGTTTCGCGGTTGAAGTTCCAGTGACTCATGCGCACACCATAGTTCAGCGTGTAGTGCGTCAGTCCGTTTCCTGTGCTGTCGGCAGTACCGCCCGAGAATCGGTAGGTGTCCTGTATGTAGGCCTCCATACGGTTGGCATTCAGCTCGTTACGGGCTTTCATGGAATAAATCATATAGAGGTTCTTTCCAGTGTGGGGAACGCTGTATCCGGCAGAATCACGCATCTCGTATTCGATGGAATTCTCTTCGATATGTTCCCTTTTCAGGGTGACAGCCGCCTCCACGTTGTGCTTCTGTACCTTGTGGCGCAGCATCAGCTTGGCGCTCATCACGTGGGCAGAGAGATAGTTGCGGGCATGTTCAAAATAGGTTCCCACACCCAGGTTTTCCGATGTCTCGGTCTGGTCGAGCCAGTACTGTCCCTGGATGTCGTATTTCTCCTGTTCCTTGGTGTAGAAGGCACTTCCCAGGAGCGAAAGACTGGTGTTCCGGGTGATGTTCCGGGTGATGCCGAGGGTTCCGAAATAGGTGAGGAAGCGGTCTTTCTCATGTCCGTCGAAGAATACTCTGAAACTCTTCACGTTCTCCATTGTTCCGAACGATGTCTCGCGGTCGGACGGTTCGAAGTTGTAATGATTGTCAGAGATATATCCTATGAAGTCTATCTTCCATCGCTTGTTGGGCTGATAGCTCAGATAGGTCTGATAGTCAAGATAATTCGGTTTGTATTCTCCCTTTGTCTCCAGTGAACCGAGGAGGTAGGAGGTGGTCTTGTATCTCACGCTGTTGAGCCATGACAGCTTCCGGGTTCCTATTCCGATATAGGCATCGGTACCTAGTAGACTGGCTGCTAAGCTTCCTTCCACCACAGGCTTCTTACCCTTGGCTTTCAGCGTCTTGTAGGTGATGTCGAGTGCAGAACTCATCTTGTCGCCGTATTTAGCTCCGTAGCCTCCGGTAGAGAAGCCAATCTTGTCTACCATGTAAGAATTGATGACGGAAAGACCTTCCTGCTGACCGCTTCGGACGAGGAATGGACGGTATACTTCCACATTATTTATATATACGGAGTTCTCGTCGAAGGCACCGCCACGTACGTTGTACTGCGAGGAAAGTTCGCTGTGGGTACTCACACCAGCCTGCTGCTGGATGATGCCTTCCACGCCGTTGCCGTTGGCAGAAGGAGCCATCTTGATGTCCTTGACCTTGATGTCCTGCGTCTGGTCAGACTGTATCTTCTCTCCCGTCACATTCACGTCGCCCAGCATCGTGGCATCGGTATGTAGCACCACCTGGAGGGTCTGCTTTCCTCTAGGCTTTCTCAGGACGCGCACCTTGGTCTTGTAGCCGATCATCGAGAATTTGACGGCTACGCTGTCGGCAGAATGCAGATGCATGCTGAATTCACCCTTGAGCGAAGTGAAAGCCACCTTTCCCTGGCTTACGACGGAAACCGTGGCAAGTTCTACGGGGTTGTTGTCATCATCGGTGACTCTACCCTGCAGCGTGAATTCCTGTGCCATCATCTTCAGGGTGGCAATCAGGCATATTATAATGATAAAAAATTTCTGTTTCATGTAGTATTTAACGAAGAAAGTTGATTTTTATTATAAAATACCTAATCTTTGGTATTTCTATATCGCATTTTTTTAGTACTTTTGCAGCCAAAATATAGCAAATACAAAATTAAAAGAGAGATTAATAGAAAATGAAGAAACAGACTCAGGCCATTCATGTGGCATACGAACGCAGAGACGCTTATGATTCATTGAGCGTTCCGGTATATAATACGCTGGCTTACGAATTTGACAACGCAGCCATCATGTCGGATGCCTTTACTGACAAGATCAAGGCTCCAGACTATTCGCGTGTGGAGAACCCTACGGTAACCAACCTGGAGCGCCGCATCGAGGCGCTGACCGGGGCACAGCATGTTACAGCCTTCAATTCGGGTATGGCTGCTATCAGCAATACGCTGATGGCGCTTGCTGCACAGGGCAAGAACATCGTCAGCTCCAAGCATCTCTTCGGCAATACCTATGCCCTGCTAGTTGCCACCTTGCGCCGTTTCGGGGTGAAGGTGCGTCTGCGCGATCTGACCAATATAGAAGAGGTACGCGAGGCAATTGATGAGGATACCTGTTGCGTGTTTCTGGAAATCATTACCAATCCGCAGCTGGAGGTGGCCGACCTGAAGGCACTCTCTCAGGTGGCTCACGAGAAGAATGTGCCCCTGGTGGCTGATACTACCATCATTCCTTTCACCCAGTTCTCGGCTAAGGATCTGGGCGTGGATATCGAGGTGGTATCCAGTTCCAAGTATATCAGTGGCGGTGCCACATCGCTTGGCGGTGTGGTTATCGATTACGGTACACCATATCATGGCGATTTTGCCAAGCGTCTTTATGGTGAGATGCTTTTCAACTTTGGTGCGTACATGACTCCGCAGGTGGCTTATATGCAGACTATCGGACTGGAGACGCTCGATGCGCGTTATCGCGTGCAGAGTTGCAATGCGCTGGAGCTGGCAAGGAAGCTTCAGTCGCTCCCCCAGATCAAGCGCGTGAATTATGTGGGATTGGAGGATAATCCATTCCATGACTTGGCAAAGAAGCAGTTTGGCAAGACTGCCGGAGCGATGATCTGCATCGATTTGGAGGACAAGGAGGCGTGTTTCAGTTTCCTGAACCATCTGAAGCTGATTCATCGTGCCACCAATCTCTTCGACAACCGTTCGCTTGCCATCCATCCTGCCAGCACCATCTTTGGCGGTTTCTCGGAGCGTATGCGTCAGAGCATGGATGTATTGGATACAACCGTAAGACTGAGCGTTGGTCTGGAGGATGTTGACGATCTGTTTGAGGACATCAAGCAGGCGTTGGAGTAAGTGAAGAGCAGAGAAAGTGAAGAGTGAAAAGTGAAGAACGAAGAATTCAATAGCTGATGCTAATCATAAAGTTCCAAGTTCAAAGCTCAAAGTTCAAAGTAAAAAGAGTTCAAAGTATGAAGTACGATTTTGATAAAATAATTGACCGTTCGGGTAGCGGCGACCTCAAGCACGAGGCGCTGCAGCCACGCTGGGGAAGAACCGATCTGCTGCCTCTCTGGGTAGCGGATATGGACTTCGAGACCCCTGATTTCATCACCGATGCCCTGAAGGCACGTCTGGAACATTCGCTCTTCGGTTATACCGTTGAGCCGGAAGACTATCTGCCCAGCATCATCGATTGGGTGAAGGCTCATCATCAGTGGGATGTGAAGCGCGAGTGGATTCGCTTTATTCCAGGCATCGTGAAGGGAATAGGACTGGTGGTGAACGTCTTCACCAAGGAAGATGAGAAGGTCATCATCCAGCCACCCGTTTATCATCCTTTCCGTCTCACCCCGCAGGGAAACGGCCGTGAGGTGGTCTTCAATCCGTTGAAGATGCGTGAGGACGGATATTACGAGATGGATTTCGAAAATCTGGAAAAGGTATGTGACGAGAAGTGCAAGGTGCTGATTCTCTGCAATCCTCATAATCCGGGAGGTATTACCTGGAACAAGGAAACCCTGCAGCGACTGGCTGATTTCTGCTATGAGCATCATCTGCTGGTAATCAGCGACGAGATTCATGCAGACATGGCTCTCTTCGGACACAAGCATATTCCTTTTGCATCTGTCAGCGACCATGCGCGCGATATCAGCATCACCTTCCAGGCTCCTTCCAAGACCTTCAACATTGCGGGTATCGTGAGTAGTTATGCCATCATTCCTAGCGAGGAGATACGTAGCAAGTTCTATCCTTGGCTCTCTGCCAACGAACTGGATGAGCCTACGCTCTTTGCTCCTATTGCTACAGTTGCTGCCTTCCGGAAAGGGGAGGAGTGGCGCAGGCAGATGCTGGCATATATCGAGGATAATATCCGCTTTGTAGAGGATTTCTGCAAGGAGCATATTCCGGGCATCCGTCCGCTCCGTCCGCAGGCTTCGTTCTTGATATGGCTGAATTGCCGGGATTTGAATCTCTCTCATGACCAGCTTCTGGATCTGTTCATCGACAAGGCTCATCTTGCCTTGAACGACGGTGAGATGTTTGGTCCTGGTGGCGAAGGCTTCATGCGACTGAATGTGGCAGAGCCTAGAAGCGTGCTGGAGCAGGCGCTTCTGCAGCTGGAAGAAGCTGTGAGAGGATTAGGTTAACTCTTTAAAGTTTAAGGATATATAAAATAATGAAGGGGTGTGTAGATTTGAATATCTGCACACCCCTTTATCGATTTTCTATAGTTTACTTATTAAATGCATAATAGAAGCCATCGTTCATTGCCATACGAACCAGGAAAAGGCCATTCTCGTCGGCTGGAACGTTCATCTTTTCGCCGTTTGGCAGACAAGCCTGGATGCTGCCATCCTCATTAAAGCTGAAGAGCTCACGGATATCGCCGTCCTTGCTGTATGACCAGCTCTTTTTCTTCTTGTTGAATACGAAGTATGATTTCTCACCCTCTGGGTCGGTAATCTCATAACCGTTCTTCAATGTCTTGATGGCGTACATACGACCATCCTTACCCATTACGTCCTTGGTCTTGCCGACATTGGCAATCACCTTTTCGCCAGTCCAGAACTCGATAGAGTTGAGCACGAACAAGTCTGCAACAGAACATACTGCGTAGGCTGGACTGATGACAATGAAAATCAATTCGTTGACGAACTTGTTGTCAGTAGCACGCTTGTTCCAATCCAAAACGTTGTTGGTAAGGCAGAATGAGCCAATACAAGAACTGAGAGTCATGGCGCCTAAAGAGACTGCGATGACTGCATTAACCATAAATTTCTTCATAACTTTATGTTTTGAGGTTTAAAAATAAATAGGTCTATACGCTAATGATGAGTTAGCATATAAACCTATATACTATATTAAATATGTGTTGTTACTTAGCTGACTCGAACTCGCGCAGGAATCGGGTGTCGTTCTCTGAGAAGAGACGCAGGTCGCTGACACGATACTTCAAGTTGGTGATGCGCTCTACACCCATACCGAAGGCATAACCGGTATAGACATTGCTGTCGATGCCGCAAGCCTCGAGGTCGTGAGGGTCTACCATACCGCAACCCAGAATCTCTACCCATCCTGTATGCTTGCAGAAGTTACATCCCTTGCCGCCGCAGATGTTGCATGAGATATCCATCTCAGCGCTAGGCTCTGTGAATGGGAAGTAGCTTGGGCGCAGACGAATCTTTGTATCTGCACCGAACATCTCTCGAGCAAAGGTGAGGAGCACCTGCTTGAGGTCGGTGAAGCTTACGTTCTTGTCAACATAGAGACCTTCTACCTGATGGAAGAAGCAGTGAGCACGGGCGCTGATTGCCTCGTTGCGATATACACGGCCAGGGCAGAGAACGCGGATAGGTGGCTCATGAGTCTCCATGTAATGTGCCTCATCGTTGGAGGTATGACTGCGCAGGAGCACATTCTTGGTTACGTCGTCATCGTTGCTCTTCTCAATGAAGAAGGTATCCTGCATGTCGCGGGCTGGATGATCGGCAGCAAAGTTGAGCATGGTGAACACGTGCTTGTCATCATCAACCTCTGGACCCTGATAGAGGGTGAATCCCATACGGCCGAAGATGTCGATGATCTGGTTCTTTACAACAGTCAACGGATGACGTGTACCCAAAGCCACAGGATAAGCTGTACGGGTCAGGTCGATGTCATCGCTGCTTGCGTCAGCCTCTTCCATCTGCTCCTTGAGTCCGTTGATCTTGGCAAGAGTAGCCTGCTTCAATTCGTTGATTTTGATACCAACCTCTTTTTTCTGGTCGCCTGGCACATTGCGGAAGTCGGCCATGAGGGCATTGATTTCACCCTTTTTGCTGAGATACTTGATGCGAAGCTGTTCTACTTCTTCTGCGTTCTGGGCAGTCAAAGAATCCACTTCTTTCAAGAGTTCTTCTATTTTTTCTAATAACATATCTTATTAAATTGTCTATTTTGAGTGCAAAGATAATATTTTTTGCTTAAAATATGAAATATCTCAAAAGAAAGTTGTACTTTTGCAATGAAAATTTGAGAAATTTAATAAGTTTATGAAGAAACTATCTTTTATAACAGTAATGTTGGCGGTGCTTACCATCGTTTGTTTCACCTCTGTGGGGTGCAAGGACAAGAAGCCCGCTACTCTTGTTGATTCAGTGGTAGCTGATACGGCTGTCGCTGACACGCAGGTTATGGACTCTACCGAAAAGCTCATAGAGGAGACTCCTATGCCTAAGGCTGCTGACGAGTTGTTTGATGACTTCCTGTTCAATTTTGCAGCCAGTCGTAAGCTTCAGATAAAGCGTGTTAATTTCCCGCTGCCTGTCTATCGCAACGGAAAGGTGGTGAAGAAAATTGAAAAGCGCCATTGGAAAATGGAGCATTTCTTTATGCGTCAGGATTATTATACGCTGATCTTCGATAACCGGAAGCAGATGAACCTGGTGAAGGATACTACCATCGATCATGTGGTGGTAGAAAAGGTGTTCTACAAGACCCATACCGTTCAGCAGTTCCTCTTCAACCGTATCAACGGTCAGTGGCTGATGACCAGCATCAACTATAAGCCGATGTATGCCAACATGAATGCCAGCTTCCTGAAGTTTTACGGTTCGTTTGCTACCGATTCAGCCTTTCAGGCAGAGCATCTGCATAATCCGGTGAAGTTTACCGGTCCTGATCCTGATGATGATTTCAGTACGATGACGGGCGATATCGAACCGGAGACATGGCCTGCCTTTGCGCCTCAGTTGCCTTCTGGCATGATTTACAACATCATTTACGGTCAGAAATATACTGAGAGCAGCCAGAAGATATTCGTGATTCGTGGCATCGCCAATGGGTTGGAAACGCTGCTTACCTTCAAGAAGATAGGAGGAAAGTGGATGCTGACTAAGCTGGAGATGTAAATATAGTGATTAGTGATTACTGTTTAGTGATTAATTGTTTTTTAGAAATAGCTGGATATGAAGGATATTCGAGACTATAGCCTTTTGGCTCACAATACGTTTGGAATTGATGCCAAGTGCAAGCGATTCCTGGAATACTCATCGGTAGAAGAGGCGCAGCAGATTGTGGCTGGGCTTACTGCTGCCGATCAGCCTCTGCTCATTCTGGGTGGTGGCAGTAACCTCTTGCTCACAGGCGATTACGAGGGTACGGTGATCCATTCTGCCATCAAGGGCATCGAGGTGCTGGATAATGAAACCCTGGCTGCTGCTGAGGGTGAAAATCTGAAAAATCCCGACTTAGTTTTCTTGAACTGCGGCAGTGGTGAAGTGTTTGATGACGTGGTGGCATACGCTGTAGAGCATGGCTATCATGGTGCGGAGAACCTCAGTATCATTCCGGGAGAAGTGGGAGCGAGCGCGGTTCAGAACATCGGAGCCTACGGCGTGGAAGCGAAGGATATTATATATAAGGTGGAAGCTGTGGAGATTGCTACTGGAAAATTAGTGGTTTTCGACAACCAGGACTGCCAGTACTGCTATCGTCAGAGCAGGTTCAAGCATGAGTGGAAGGATAAGTATCTTGTTACTCATGTCATCTATCGGCTGAGCAAGCACTTTGTGCCAGACCTGGATTATGGTAACATCCGTACTTCCCTGACTGCAAAGGGAATAGAAAATCCTACAGCCCAGCAGCTCCGTGATGTCATCATCGAGATCCGCAATGCCAAATTGCCTGACCCGAAGGTGCAGGGCAATGCGGGCAGTTTCTTCATGAATCCTATCGTGGAGAAGGCAAAATATGAGGAGTTGGCTGCACAGTATTCGGGGATGCCTCATTATACGATTGATGCTGGACACGAGAAGATTCCTGCAGGCTGGATGATTGACCAGTGTGGATGGAAGGGCAAGAGTCTGGGACGTGCAGGCGTGCATGACAAGCAGGCGCTGGTACTGGTGAACCGTGGTGGAGCTACGGGGCAGGAAATCGTCAATCTCTGTGAAACAATCCGTAAGGATGTGAAGCTGAAGTTTGGCATTGATATCCATCCGGAGGTGAATGTTAAGTGAAGAGTGAAGAACGAAGAGTGAAGAATTCGTTTGTTTTTCAGGAAATATTTGATTCTTAATGAAGATTACTTTATTGGGAACAGGAACATCGAGTGGTGTTCCTGTTTTGGGATGCAAATGTGAGGTTTGCTGCAGCAATAATCCTAAGGATAAGCGCTTTAGAAGTGCTGCGATGATTGAGACGGAGAAAACCCGTATTCTGATAGATGCGGGTCCGGATATAAGGATGCAGTTGCTCAGGGAACCGTTCCGCAAGTTGGATGGTGTGCTGATTACGCATATTCATTACGACCATGTGGGAGGTATAGATGACCTGCGTGGCTTCTGCGTGTTTGGTGATATTCATATTTATGGCGATGAGCTGGTAACCCGTTCCTTGCCGCATACCATGCCTTACTGTTTTCCTAAGGATGTAGAGCAGCTTTATCCGGGAGCGCCGAAGCTCAAGCTCCATACCATAGAGCCTCATCGCTCTTATCAGATTGGCGATATTGAGTTCATGCCTATCCGTATTCTCCATGATAAGATGCCTATCCTGGGCTATCGTTTGGGCAAATTTGCCTATATTACGGATATGAAGACGATGGGCGAGGAAGAATATCAGTATCTGGAAGGAGTAGAAACGCTGGTTATCAATGCTCTCCGCTTCGATAAGCCGCATCATAGTCATCAACTGGTAGAGGATGCCATACGGGTTGCCCGCCGGATAGAAGCCCGGAAGACGATTCTCACGCATGTTACTCATCAGATAGGTTTTCATGATGATGCCAATGCGCGCCTGCCTCAGGGCTTCGTCTTTGGTTATGATCAGATGAGCTTTGAAATTTAGATTTCTATTCTAAATATAACTGTCTAAGTTCTAAATAGAATAGGTTTAATAACATTTAAATAAATAAGAAATTAAGACACAAATAGTTAAATATGGTTTAGAATTTGAGTTTTTTTACGGAAAAGCTTGTGAAACTCGTAGATTCTTTCTATATTTGCACGTGTGTTTTTCATAGTATTAGATTTAAGGTTAACAAGGTTGGGCCACGGCGGTGGCCCTTTTTTGTGTCCGAAAGTCTGGAAGAAAGTCTGAATTCCAGCATAAAAAAGCACATCATTTTCCTCTTGTTATAGGAAGAAAATGATGTGCTTTCTTTTGTTTTCAGCAATTATGCCTTATCTTTTTCTCTTGAACTTGTGATAAAGTTTCCATGCAAGTAGAGCACCATCAAAGGCTCCAGCTCCGATTTTCATCATGCTGCTGAAACGCTTGCTGGCGCTCGCATTCTTGGATAGTGCTTCGGGCTTGGTGAAAAGCGATTTCCACAAAGCCTTGATCTTGGCATCGTCAGCCTGTATATCCTTGCGTAGTAATTCCTTGCGTAGACGAATTTCGTTCAGCGAGTTATATTCTATGATTTCATCTTGTTCTATCATCTCTTTGAATATTTGGAATGAATGAAAAAATTTCGCCTTGAGGGCTGAGCTCTTTCAGGTGAATGAAAAAAGTTATTGCATCAGAATGCTGGCAAGAAACTTGACGAGCGGTCTCTCTATCCATTGGTGGCGGAAGATGATGAATAGTATTAATATAAATAGGTATACACCCGCCACTACGCAGAAGGCTAGGGCTGTGCTTCCTATCAGGCCTGCCAATCCGTATGCCGCAGCAAAGGAAAGGTAGATGATGGCGATGAGGAAGAGCCCCAGGAGCACCACTGTCATGGTGATGGCAGTGAGCAGCCTTACCACTTTATCCACAACATCGAGCTTCATGTACTCAGACTGAAGCCCGATGTAATGTTTGAGCACCTCTACGAGCTGCCCGATGGTTTCTACGTTTTTATCGTTAGAGAACATCTTGAGATATTTATTTTATACCTCTGTTAATTATACCTCAGGAGCAGCTTCCTTGATATCGTCTACCAGGTCGTCTACGTCTTTGCGGCTCAACTTGATGTCGTGCTTCTTGCAAAAATCATCTACTGCGCCAGCAATCTTGCTGCGTGTATCTTCTCCCTTTTCTGGAGCAAAAATCAAACCGAGTGCTGTACCGGCGATTGCACCGCCGAGGAATGCACCAATGTAACCTAATGCCTTCATAATTCTTAAGTTTTAAACGTTATACGATTTTATACCTATAAAGTCGAAGCAAATGATGGATAGGAAAGTGAACTTTCCATTCTCTTTTGCTGCTTTACAAATGCAAATATACTAATTTTTCTCCAAAAACCGCGTGAATTTGTCTTAATTTTTATTTAAATATGCTGTATTAACAAACTTTATGCGGTTTTCATGCTCATATTTGCCAAATATTTTGTATTTTCGCAGTGCAATTGCGTTGGAATCGATTACAAGATGGGGCGTATTGCGTCATAAGAATAAGCAATTAATAAAGAATTTATCAATAAAAACATTTTCAAAATTATGAAGAAATTATCAGTTTTGTGCGCAGGTATGTGCGCAGTTTTGGCATTGGCTAGTTGTGGTACTTCTAAGGAAAGTGCCTATAAGAAGGCTTTCGAGAAGGCTCAGCAGCAGGAGCAGGCTCCAGTTGCTCAGGAACCAGTTGTTACTCCTTTGGAGACAACTACTCCTTCTGAGTCAACAAATACAGAGGTTGATAACGCTACTGTTCGTCAGGAGAATGTTGACCTCATTATGGGTTCAGGTCTCTCTAACTACAGCGTAGTAGTAGGCTCTTTCTCTCTCAAGGCTAACGCAGAGGGTTTGGCTAATACATTGAAGAGCGCAGGTTATGAGGCTCAGATTGTATTCAACAGCGCACGTAACATGTATCGTGTTGTAGCTTCTACATTCGCAGATAAGTCTGGTGCTGTAAAGAGCCGCAATCAGCTCCGTGCTGGCAAGTATCCTGATGCTTGGTTGCTTCTCAAGAAGTAATCCCAGCTTCTGATATTAAAGATAAAGACTAGGATTTTTCGTAGATTCATGCGAATTTTATCTATAGACTACGGTAAGAAACGTACCGGTATCGCTGTGACCGACCCATTGCAGATTATTGCCAATGGGTTGGTCACTGTTGCTACACCCGAACTCTTCGCCTTTGTGGAACTGTATATCCAAAAGGAGCAGGTGGAGCGTATTATCATCGGAAAGCCAACCCAGCCCAACGGGCAGCCTAGCGAGAACCTGGCGCGAGTGGAGAACTTCTTCAATCGCTGGCGCAAGGCTCATCCTGAGGTTCCTATCGAATATTATGATGAGCGTTTTACATCGGTACTGGCTCATCGTGCCATGATAGAGGGTGGGGTGAAGAAGAAAACCAGAAGAGAAAACAAAGGATTGGTGGACGAGATTAGCGCCACCATTATTTTACAAGATTATTTAGAGTCAAGAAGATGATTTTACCTATTTATATATATGGTCAGCCCGTTTTGAGAAAAGTGGCTGAAGATATTACTCCCGATTATCCTGAATTGAAGGAACTGATTAATAATATGTATGAGACGCTTGATTCCAGCAATGGTATCGGACTGGCTGCACCTCAGATTGGCCTGGCTATCCGTCTGGTGGTCATCGACCTCGATGTATTGAGCGAAGATCTTCCTGAATATAAGGGATTCCGTCATGTTTTTATTAATCCTCATATCTTGGAGTATGATGAGGAGGCTGAGAAGGATTCTTCTGATGAAGGATGTCTTTCCATTCCTGGCATCAATGAGAAGGTGGTTCGTCCTACCCGCATCCACGTGAAGTATCAGGATGAGAATTTCCAGGAGCACGATGAGTGGGTTGAGGGATATCTGGCTCGCGTGATGCAGCATGAGTTCGACCATCTGGAGGGCACCATGTTCGTGGATCGTGTTTCTCCTCTTCGTAAGAACATGATAGCTGGCAAGCTCAAGAATATCATCAAGGGCAAGTTCCGCTGCAGCTATCGTACTAAGATTCGTCGATGAAAAAGTTTATTTTCACTTTTGTGCTGGTGCTGACGGCTTTGTCGGCATCAGCGCAATATAGAGTTGACCGCCTGATTACGGCGGGCAGAAGTGCTCTCTATTATGAGGACTTCGTTCTTTCCATTAAGTATTTTAATCTTGCTATCGGTGCCAAGCCTTATCTCTATGAGCCTTGGTATTATCGAAGTGTCGCCAAGTTTAATCTCGATGATTATGTAGGTGCTGAGAGTGATGCTTCTGAGGCATTGAATCTGAATCCTTACATCAACGATATCTACGACTTGCGTGCCATCTGCCGTATCCGTCAGAACCGTTTCCAGGATGCCATCAGTGATTACAATTCTGCCATCCGCATAGAACCTCGTAACCGTAATTATTGGTTCAACAGGGCGCTCTGCCAGATGGAGAGCAGGAATTATGATGTGGCGCAGTCGGAATTGGATTCGGTGATTGCCAAATGGAAGGATTTTGCGAATGCCTATACCCTCAAGGCTGAGGTGTATCTGAAGCAGAAGGATACCCTACAGGCAGAGAGATGGATAGACAAGAGCTTGGAAATCAATCCTTATGACGGTGATGCCTGGACCACACGTGCCTATATGGCGCTTGCTAGAAAGGAGTGGAAGGTAGCGGATGAGGCTTTGACCAAGTCGCTGCATTTCAAGCCTAACAATGTGAACAGTTATATCAACCGTGCTCTGGCTCGTATCAACATCAACAATTTACGTGGAGCTATGAGCGATTATGACAATGCGATCGATTTGGATCCTAACAACTTCCTGGCTCATTACAACCGAGGTCTGATGCGTGTGCAGTTGGGTGATGACAACCGTGCCATCCTCGACTTCGACTTCGTCATCAAGATGGAACCAAAGAACTTCATGGCTATTTTCAACCGTGCGCTCCTGCATGACAAGACGGGTAATCTGAAGGCGGCTATCCGTGATTATTCTACGGTCATCGACCAGTTTCCTAACTTCTGGACGGGTCTTTCCTATCGTGCCAGCTGTTACCGAAGGTTGGGTATGACTGCAAAGGCCGAGATGGATGAATTCCGTATCTTCAAGGCGCAGATGAACAAGCATCTGGGTATTCAGCCTAGATGGAGTGCGAAGACCAGGAAGGAGGTGCGCAAGCGTTCTGAGGTAGATCCGGATAAGTTTGCTTCTATCGTGGTTGAGGATGAACCTAAGTATGAGCACAATTACAAGAGCGAGTATCGTGGACGCATCCAGAACCGTCAGGTGGAGACTTCCTATCTGCCTATGTATCAGCTCTCTTACTTCCCTAATGTGCAGAATCTGAACGGTGTTCAGGCGTTTGACAAGGAAGTGGAACAGCTTAATATGCACCTGGCTCAGGCTAAGCAGAGTGGCGGTGCTTCCGGCAAGCAGAATGCTGCTCAGTCTAAGGCTTCTACCAATAAGGTTTATATCGTATGTACCAAAGAGCAGCTGGATGAGAACAGCTCGTTGATGATCTTCTCTTTGATTGATAAGCTGTCGGCTGAGCTGAGTGTGGCTAAGGATATCGAGCAGAAGAAGAGTCTGCTGATGCGCAGGGCCATCGCTCACAGTGTTCTCCGTGATTTCGAGGCAGCCATCAGCGATTTCACCTATTATATCTCTCTGGATGAAAAGAGTTCGTTGGCTTACTGGCAACGTGCTGTCTGTCAGGCTGAGATGGATGAGTTTAACCGTGCTGAGGGCAAGGGTATTACGAATATCCATTCTGCCGAGGCTGATTTCAGCGATGCTATCCGTCTGAACAGCAATAATGCCTACATCTATTATAATAGGGGTAATGTGCATGCTGGCAGAAACGAGTTGTCTAAGGCCATCGATGATTACAGCATTGCCATCAGGATAGATTCGCGTCTGGCTGAGGCATATTACAACCGTGGTCTGGCTCGTATCAAAAGTGGAAACAAGCAGGCTGGTATCCAGGACTTGTCGAAGGCTGGAGAGCTGGGCTTGTATGATGCTTATTCTGTGATTAAGCGAATCAATAAGGCAAAATAACAATCGCGCAGATGGGATATTTTCAAGTCCCACAGACGGATTGCTTAGTCCCACAGATGGATAGCTTAGTCCCACAGATTTCACAGATTTACACAGATTTTTATTCTGTGTCTATTTATTATAAAGCAAGAGAGTGTGTCATAAGTTCATGACGCACTCTCTTCTTGTTGGTATATTACTGAAATGTTGTTGGAACAGATAGTATAAGTTTCTAGGATAGTTAGTATCTTCGGCCGCACAACAGCTGTTGTGCGCTTGCATATCAGCTGATATGCGCTTGCACAACAGGTGATGTGCATGTGGTAGCCAACTGCTATTCGTTAACTATTATCTAGACTTATGACACACCTTCTTTTTTATAGATAATTATTTCTTGATTCCTGATATCTGTGTAAATCTGTGAAATCTGTGGGACTTGAAAATATATCCATCTGCGGGATTATATTCTCATTACCTGCTTTACGCCTTTCACGGCACTGAGTTTCTTGATGAGTGCATCTGTCTTTGTTGCGTCATCTATCATCACCGTCACGTTGCCCGAGAACAGGCCGTCCTTGGATGAGATGTTGATGCCTCTCATCACGAGTTTATCCTCTTTGGAGATGATATTCGTAATGTTGCTCACGATACCGATATCGTCGTTTCCGATGATTCTCAGTGTGATGGCATACTTTGATGTTCCCTTGCCGCTCCATTTTGCCTTGACGATGCGGTAACCGAAGCGGCGACGGAGTTCCTTGGCGTTAGGGCAGTCTATGCGGTGAACCTTGATACCCTTGCTGATGGTGACGAAGCCGAAGATTGGGTCTCCGTAGATAGGATGGCAGCAGTGAGCCAGCTCAAAATCGATACCCTTCAGATGCTCGTCGATAACCAGCACGTCATCGCTCTGCTTCAGGAGTTCCTCGGTTGGATTCTCGAAGGCGAAGTTCTCTGCACTTTCGGCTGGTTTGGTGACATTGGTAGGGTTGAGGTCGTGGTCGCGCTCCTCTACATATTTGTCGATGACGGTGTTCACGTCGAGTTTCTCTTCCGCTACATCCTTGTAGAAATCAGAGTTCTCCTTGTATCCCATCTTCTTGATGATGCGTGCCATGGTGCTCTCGTCAATCTCTATCTTGCGGTTCTTGAATCTTCTCTCCAGGAGTTCCTTGGCGTAGAGTCCGTCCTTCTTCTGGGTTTCCTTCAGGGCGAGTCGGATCTTTGCTTTTGCCTTGGAAGTCTGCACGATGTTGAGCCATTCCCTGCGTGGTTTCTGGTTGCTCTGGGTCAGGATTTCCACCTGGTCGCCCGAGTGCAGTTCCTGTCGGAAGGTTACCGCCCTGCCGTTGATCTTTCCGCCCACGCAGGTGTTGCCGATGCGAGAGTGGATGTAGTAGGCAAAGTCGAGTACCGTGGCACCCTTAGGGAAGTTCAGCAGGTCGCCCTTAGGGGTGAATACGTATACCTCGTCTTCCTTCAGGTCGGTGGTAAACTGGTCCATCAGCTGCAGGTCGTCGTTGCTTTCCAGTGCGGCACGGATGTTGGCTAACCATTCGTCTATGCCTCCTTCTCCCTGCTTGATGCCCTTGTAGCGCCAGTGTGCAGCCAGACCGTGTTCGGCGATATCGTCCATTCTTTCGGTTCTTATCTGGACTTCTACCCATTTCTTCTCCGGTCCCAGTACGGTGGTGTGCAGACTCTCATATCCGTTGCTCTTAGGCACGCTGAGCCAGTCGCGCATACGCTTCGGGTTCGGCTGATACATATCTGTAATCAGGGCGAATGTCTGCCAGCACTGCATGTATTCCTTCTCTCTTGGTGCGTCGATGATGATTCGGATGGCAAAGAGGTCATATACACCCTCGAAGGCGCATTTCTGCTTCTTCATCTTCTGCCAGATGGAGTGGATACTCTTGGTTCTTCCCTTCATGTGATATTTCAGTCCGGCAGCATCGAGTTTCTCCTTGATAGGCTGGATGAAGCGGGCGATATAGGCATCGCGCGAAGCCTTGGTAGCGTTCAACTTGTCCTTTATCATATAGTAGGCATCGTGCTCGAGATACTTCAGACTCAGGTCTTCCAGCTCGCTCTTCAGCTTGTAGAGACCCAGCTTGTGGGCGAGTGGGGCATAGAGGTAGCTGGCTTCCTCGCTCACCTCGTGCTTTGCCTCCTTCTGTTCGGTATCACGGATCTGTCGCATCACGTTCACGCGGTCGGCAATCATGATGAGGATTACGCGCATATCTTCTGAGAAGGAGATGAGCAGGTTGCGGAAGTTCTCGCTCTCGATGATCGGGTTGCGCTTGTAGAGGTCGTGGATGCGGAGCAGTCCGCTGATGATATGCGCCACGCTGTCGCCGTATTTCTTCTGGATGTCTTCGATGGTCTGATAGCCGTCGATGACGCTGGTCTGCATCAGGATAGCGATGACGCCGTCTCGCTTCAGACCTATTTCGTTCACTGCGATTTCTGCTGTCTGCAGGGCAGCGAGTATAGGGTTCATGCCGAAGACGTTGCGCTTGATCTGGTGGTTGATGAAGGCATGCTGTATGTCTTCACGCAGATGCTGCTCATCGCCCGGCTTGAATGTATCGCCTACGGCGGTTCTCAGGCGCTCCAGTATCTGGAGTGTCTGTTCTTTTTCTTCGGATGTGAATTTAAAAGTTGTTTCGTTCATAGTCGTTCCCTCCCGTTGATTATATTTATTGAGTTGTTATAACTCGTCTATCCATTTCTGGCCTGATTTTGTGTTAAGCCAGATGGCGAAGCTGGCACCTATAACTGTCATGATAAACATGAATAATGTCATTAGTTCCATATCATTTAATATTTGAATCGTTATACTTCATTACTCTATTCGCACTATAGGCAAAGATGAATGCCGATACAATGCCTAATACTAGGAATAGGCAATTGAAAAGTCCAATGCTGTTGCCTGTTATTAATGGCGAAAAACCGCCAATTCCTGTCCCGCTTAGGAGAAGGTTTGATACTCCGTACAGATACGTTGATAGCAACGTTCTTCGGTCGTGCTCTTTTGATAATTTACTAACCATGTTGCAATATTCCATTTTAAATTTGACAAACAATGGCGTTTCGGCGTTAAAAACCGCGTACTTCGTTAAATTTTCATTGCAAAGGTACAAAAAAATGTGGAAATATTTCTGATTATCAGAAAAAACTATTATCTTTGTAGCACATATAGTGTA
>ENA-OVGE01001465-OVGE01001465.1-human-gut-metagenome-genome-assembly--contig:-NODE-1465-length-18290-cov-5.076446_pt1 | contig 18290 bp, 13 predicted proteins | sample MGYA00237769_ERZ505417 | MGnify/ENA primary metagenome ERZ505417 (study PRJEB26158, sample SAMN06016403) | human gut metagenome | biome: human gut; feature: ankylosing spondylitis patient; material... | reverse complement strand
TGGCGGCATGACGGCGCGCTTTAATTAACCCGTCCAAGATTCGGGGCGCAGTTCATCGAGGCGGGCCCTCCTTTTGCAAGTGTTTGCTTGTTAGCTAGACTTCGGCCTTCTTGCCAAAGAGCTCGTTCCAGTCGGAGGCGGCGAGCACCGTTCCAACGAGGATGACGATGCAGAAGAAGACGGTGGCAAGGGAGGGGACGGTTCCCTGGAGGATGAACCCAAAGGCAACGGCCCAGGCCGAATAGGAGATGTTGAGCGCCATGGCCTTGGCGGCGCCAATGAGTGAGATGCCCTTGTAGTAGAAGAGATAGGATGCCGTGCCGGCAAGGGCGGACAGGGCAACAACGCCTGTAGCGAAGCTGGGAATGGCACTGGCGGCAAAGCCCCAGGCACCAAAGACGGGCACAACAACCAGGCCATAGACAAGGGCGGACGTGGTCTCGCGAATCTGGAGGGCCGTCTCGTTGTCCACGGCGTCATCCTTCATGCCCCAGGCGCACAGGACGGCTTCGGAACCCCAACCAATGACGGCGAGGACGGCCCCGGCGAGGCCAAGCGTCGTGTTGCCCATCTCGGAGTCGCCTGCAGAGATGACGCCCATGGCCATAACACCGAGCAGGGCAACGATGAGTGCCGCAATCTGCTTGGCACTCATGCGCTCCTTGAGCAGGATAAAGGACAGCAGCGCTCCGAGTGCGGGATAGAAGGCAGAGATGATGGCAGTGTAGGCGGGGCCAATGTCGTTGATGGCGATGACGTAGCCCGTCATGCCAATGGGGCCACCAAGCAGGGCGCCGAGCATGACCACGAGGCCGCTCCTGGTCTTGAGGGCCGCAACGGTGTCCTTGAGACGACCGCGAACGCCCATGTAGATGAGTAGCCAGATGGCGCATCCCGCATCGTGGATGAAGGAGCTGGCAATGCTGGCGAAGGCGGCGGCGTCCGCCGTGCCAAAGTAGGGGGCCATGGCAAGAGCAATGCCCAGAACAACGGTATCAAGGCCCCAAAGGATGCCACTAAAGAGTCCAAACTTCATGGCTTACTGCTCCTCTCGATAGAGCTCGAGCGCCTTAGTGAGGTACTCGCGGCCGTAGTTGTAGTAGATGTAGAGCCACTCGCCCACAAAGTCGCCCTCGGCCTCCTTGAGAAGGGACCACAGGTACCAGCACCAGCCGGCAAGGGCGATGTGGGCAAGGTTGTGCGCACGCTCCGCGCGCGTGGGCTTGCGACCAAAGTAGGCCTCGAGCGCCGCGTCAATCTCCTCGGGGGAGAGCTGACAGCACACGCAGAAAGTGCCAAAGTCATTGGCGTAGTCGCTCATGCCGGAGTACTCCCAGTCGATGAGGTAGTACTTGTCTGCCTCATCGATAAGGAAATTGAGCATGAAGAAGTCGTTGTGGCACAGGCAAGTGGGGGCATTGTCCGCGGCGACAAAGGCCTCCAGGGCGTCGGCGTCTGCGGCGTCATCGGCGTAGCCGGGGATGTCGATGGGGCCCTTCTCCAGAAGGAGGCTCTCGTAGCGCTTTGCCTCGGCATAGAAGTCGAACTTGGTGTCGACCTTTACGTCTGACTCGTGGAGCGAGCGAGCCATCTTCATGGCGCGGGCCACCTGGGAGGCATCGTGTGGGTCGAGGTTCTTACAGTTGGGAATGAAGTGGGAGATTTTCCAGCCGCGGGCGGGGTCCTCGTAGATGAAGGTCTCATCGATGCCCAGCTCCTTGGCGACCTTCTGGGCGGCCACCTCGCCAGCGCGGTTGATGAGCAGCTCGGTGCCAATGCCCGGGTGGCGGTAGACGTACTCGCCGCTGTTGGTGGCAAAGTGGCAGGAGAGGTTGGTAAGACCCTGCTTGAGGGGGTAGACGTCGTGAATCTCGGCCTTGGTGCAGCCAAGGACATTGACGATGTTGTCGAAGATCTCTGAGTCGACGTTTTCTAGGAAGTGCGGGTCGAAGACGCGAAGCTCGTCGAGGGAGTCGAACTCGTTGATGACGCCCGCGGGGTAGGGACGCAGCACCATGTCGAGCTCCTTGATGTGCTCGATGTAGAGGTCTTCCCAGAGCTTGTCCGTGGTCTCGGGGAGGGCGTACTCTTCGTCGAGAATCTGGGAGAAGCGCTGCGAGAAGGTGCGGTCGAAGTAGACGTGGCCCAGCATGTACCAGGAGCTGGCCCCACCAACCGTCACCTTGGTGATGCGGTTGTTTGCGCCCGTGGTGATGCACCACTCCTTCGTGGCCCCCTCTGCGTACTGTGCGGAGTAGTAGGCCTTCCAGACATAGGCCTCAAAAGGATTCTCGGTGAAGTAATCATCGCTTGAGCAGACATAGGTGTTGCCGAGCTTGTTGCGGACGCGCCACAGTGACCCGTTGTTATTGCGGGAGGCATACTCGTCGTTGTTGACGATCTCGACGCCGTACTTGTTGCGAAGGTAGAAGAAATACTCCTTCTTGTAGCCAACCACAACCGTGATGTCATCGATGCCGGTGGCCTTGAGCTGCTCGATCTGGCGCTCGATGAGAACCTCGCCGCGCACCTTCAGGAGGCCCTTGGGCTTCTCATAAGAGATGGGGGCAAAGCGGGAGGAGAGGCCGGCGGCAAGGATGATGGCGTTCTCTACTTTGTAGGGAGCGAGGGCATCTTTGCCGGTGCTGGTGAGGCCGCCGTTCTCGATAAAGCCGTTTGCAACGAGGGCCTTGAGCGTTGCATTGACGGTTCCGAGCGAGAGGTCTGAGGCCGAGGCGATGTCTCGCTGGCTGGCGTTGGGCGCCTGCCTGAGGGCGTTGAGGACCTCGAATTGATTCTTAGTGAGCATTGCGGCTCCTTGTTGTTGCGTTCAAGTTCTATTTGAGTATAGCGAAATTGAACGATTGTTCAACCAAGTCTAGTAAATCTCGAAGAATGAACAGCCGCTGAACAACGTAGGAGGTCCGGAGGATTCCTTAATTTGCAATAATGATTAAGGTTTCCAAACGATAGCTAGGAGCTGCAGCTATGAGCCTCAAGAACAATCGCCTTTGCGGTATCGCGTTTCTCAGTGTGCTCTTTATGAGTCTTGTTCTGTTCCCACGGATTGCCTGCGCACTCGATCTTGAGTGTGGCGCGGGCTTAGACGTTACACAGAACGCCGTGGTTAATTCGCAAGAGGAAAACGGCGCTACCTATCTCTTCCTGCCTGGACAGGCGGATACGGAGAACCTTTCGCTTCGGAGCTCTTCCGGCGACGTGGAGGTGTGGCCATATGTGAGGTCTTCTTATGTGCCTGCCGGTGAGTCTGTAAACCTAATCGACCTTGGCGTAATTGACGAATCGGGCGTCGTTCCTTCTTCTGGTGCTGCTCTCTGGGTTAGGATTGGCGGCTCCGAGACGAGGGTTACGGTAATGAAGTCCTCGGCCATTCGCAGCGTCTTTGTGAATACCGAGCACGATATCTCGTATGTCAACTCGAGTTACGATCATTCGGTTTCTGACTCGGGCAGCCTCACCGTGCTCGCGCCCGACGGCGGGGAGGCCGTCTATGATGGATCTCTCGATGCCATCCGCGGAAGGGGCAACACGACATGGGCGGGCTCCAGCAAGAAGCCCTACCAGATGAAGCTGAGTAAGAAGACGGATCTCCTCGGAACGGGCGAGAAAACCAAGACGTGGCTGCTTCTTGCCAATGCTGCAGATCCAACTCTTCTGAGGAATACGATTTCCTACAAGCTTGCGCTCTATATGGGGGCAGAGGGCACCCCTAGCTGCGAGCCGTGCGACCTCTACTACAACGGAGAATACCGTGGCAGCTATCTTCTGACCGAGAAGGTCAAGGTGGAGAAGAACGGCGTCAATATCGACGATTTAGATGAAGCCAACGAGGAAGCTAATGAGGGCTCTTCGGCTTGGGGGAATCCCTGGGCAAATAGGAGCTGGGCTATTAACTCTCGTGGTGCTGAATTTAGCTACGTCTCGGGCCTGAGTAACCCCGATGATATTACTGGCGGCTACCTCGTTGAGCTTGATGACAAGGCCTCGCGAAGCAGCGAAGTTTCCATGTTCTACTCGAAGACCCACTTCTTTACGGTGCATACGCCTGAGTATGCTACTTATGACGAAGGCCTTTATGTGAGCGAGCTGGTGGGGTCGGGTATTGATGCTGCGATTAACGGCGGCATTGACCCTGTTACAGGGAAGAACGTCGAGGACATTTTCGACGTTGACTCTTTGCTCGCAGCTGGTCTCACCGAGGACTTTGTCCAAGAGGGAGACTATCTGTTTAGCTCGACGTATTTCTATGTGCCTAGGGCTGTCGGTAAAGTGTTTGTGGGCCCCATCTGGGATTGCGACAGGTCTTTCGACGCCAAGCGTGTATCTGGATCTAGCTACTTTGCGCAGCCATTTCTGAGCGGTAACGGTAGCTTGTTCATCAAGGCAGGGCAGACATATTCGATAAAACTAGCCCCTGTTGTCAGGGAGGTTCTCCTTGGTGATGCTAGCGCCCAGACCTCTGACGGCTCTTTGCATTCGGTTGTTTACTACCGGAACCAAATCGCTGCTTCCCAGGCAATGGATCAAATTAGGTGGGGTATCGCTCCGCTTCAGGATGGGTGGGTCTCATACGACAGAGTGGATGGAAAGTCCTGGTCTTCTTATGTAGACGATTTGTCTACGAATTTGACGAAGCGGCTATCTTATCTGGGCGATTTTTACAGCCACGGAAGCTGGAAGTATTGCACATGGAGAGGTAACTCTATCGACACGTGGGTGCCCTATCTTGACGGCAAGGCTGTAAGTGACGGATGGGTTGCTGACGGCTTTGACTGGTATTACATGAGAGCCGGACGTCTGCAGACGGGCTGGCTCTATGACGCCGGAAACTGGTACTGGCCTAAACCCGAATACCGGGGCCATGGCTACGGGATGGATATGGGATGGGCCTAATTGGTACTATGCCAACCTCCGCGGCAAGATACAGTGCGGCTGGATACAGACTGGGGGCGCATGGTACTGGATGGACGCCTCCGGCGCGATGAGAACGGGCTGGCTCAGCTACGGCGGAGCCTGGTACTGGCTCGACCCCTCGGGCGCCATGGCCACCGGCTGGAGGTTTGTGGGCGGCTCCTGGTACTGGCTGCAGCCCTCCGGCGTCATGGCGACGGGCTGGGCCAGGGTAGGCGACGACTGGTACTGGCTGGACGTCTCCGGAGCTATGACCCACGATCGCTGGATCGGGGATTATTACGTCGGATCTTCTGGTGCCATGGCAACAAATCAGTGGGTGGGTCCCTGGTGGGTCGGCGACGATGGCAGATGGACAGCAGACAGCTAGGCCGACATAATAGTGCCAGGTGCTTAGCCCCCAGGATTAGTATGCAGAAAGAAGGCTGGTCACGCGAAGTAAGTTGCGTGGCTAGCCTTATGCGTGCGGCAAATACGGCTCGCAAGAGCTTTGGTGCCCGAAGAAGATTAAGATGCAGCGCTATAGTTTCGAAAGAGACGCCTCAATTGCCGCTTTAAGGTAATAACCGCTGGTTGTCCGGTGCTGAATGAACGCTACATTTGCACGAAGATTCTTCAGATCCGATTCGTTGAGGTTTCCGATGGTGCTGGGAATTGATTCAAGAGAGCCTACGCAGATGCCTGACTGCGTCTCTTTGACGAACGATGCCGTCGCGGACTTAGTCCAGACGATGGGGATTAGCCCGCTCGCATAATACAGGGAAAGCTTATGAGGGTTATTGAACATCAGGTAAGAGCCGTACACTCCAGAGCATTGGCCAACCTCGGGCCCGTCCCAGACTAGGCCGAATCCATCTGGCATTGCGGTCGGAAGTAGGTCAGGACTAATGGCTCCATGGACCTTGATCGCGTCGTGTGTCATGGCGTTGTCATAGCCGTTGCCGTATAGATCGAATACCAAATCGCCCAAATTGGGAATCTCTTGCAGATGGTACAAATACCCGGCTTTTGAGGGGGCTAAATTGCCCGCGACCGTTATATGACTCGGTCGCGAATGGCTATCTCGCTTCGGTGCATTGCACAGATAGTCAAACAGATTGAGCTCAACAATCCGGTCCGAGTCCAGACCCGAGGAAACGAGATAGCTCTTCATCGCAGCATTGTGGGCGATGACGATGTCGAAATACCTAAGGAACTCTACGTCACAATGAAGTCTCTCGGTAAGCGAATAAGAACCGATTCGCTCTAGGGCGTTGTCCCTCCTTAGAGAATCGAGATCGTGAACGAGGGCTATTAGCTTAATCTTGCGAGAGTGCGCAACGCGACTAAGCTTGCGGGCGGTTGATGTTTTGAAGCAGCGGTAGGGGAATTGAAGGAGCGTAATATCTCCTGGCTGCAGTGAGGCGATTAAATCGAGAAGCTGCTTCTCCATCGAGAACAGATCGCGCGCGATTGCGAGGGGGCTTGGGTCCAACGTGCAGTTAAGCGACTCATGGGAAAAGCCAATTCGTTCTAGAATTGTGGTGGCATCGTTGCGGGCCTTGCTGCCAGCGTTCACTCCCGTCGAGAACGATTGATCAATTGATATAAGTGACATGTTGGCTATTCCTCAAAAGTCTGTGCTTGTAATATTGCTTACTATTATTCAAGTGGATAGATTCCAATAATGAAAGTATACAAGTGAGGCCATGCTTATGGCCGGTTAAGAGTGTGCATGAAGAAACAGCGTCCCGAAGCCCTGTCGATTAAACAGAACATGCTTTGGAACTCGGCGGGATCTCTTGTGAACCTGGGGTGTCAGTGGCTAATCAGTATCTTCATCGTGCGATTGGCGTCTGATTATCGCGCTGCTGGGGTCTATTCCCTTGCTCTTTCCATTTCGTCTATGTTTGGGCCGGTTGCCCATTTCAGAACATATACGTATCAGGTCTCTGACGTAGACGACGAGTTTAAAGCGAGCGACTATCTCATCTTCAGATTGATGACCTGTTCCGCAGCGTTGCTTGTTACGGCGCTATATTCGATTGTGACGGTTGACTCCTCGTCACTGGTTGCCATTCTGTTGCTCTCGCTTTGGAAGCTGGTCGGGTTTGTCATAGACGTTTTTCACGCGACTGACCAGAAGAATCACAGAATGGATTTCATTGGCAAGTCTCTCGCGTTGCAGGGAGTGGTCTCGCTTGGTCTGTTTTGCCTGGTTTTTGGCCTTAGCGATAGTTTGGAGCTGGCACTGATTGCAATGGCTCTCGGAACGATGGCCATTTGCGTAGCCTTTGATTATCCTCGGGCTCGACTATTTGCTGATTTTAAGCAGGGAACTAATGCGGCGAAAATGCGATCCCTATTTCTTGCGTGCCTTCCGCTGGTCATTGCCAACGTAGCCTTTTCGGCTGTTCCGTCGATTCCTCGGCAGTTGTTGTCGACTTTAAACGGGGCATCCGATTTGGGAATATACGCTTCCGTGGCTGCCCCAGCCGCCATTATTCAAGCTGGCGCCGCCTATATCTATAACCCCTTGATTGGCTATTTTTCCTATTATAAGAAAAACGGAGAGTCTCGCAACTTCGTCACTTTGTTTTCAAAGGCAATGGGTGGAGTGTTTCTTATTGGTGTGGCGGCTACGATCGTTCTAGGCCTGTTCGGAGATCTTCTGCTGACCATTATGTATGGGTTAGACATCGCGCGCTACTCGTATCTCTTCTATTTAATCGTTCCCGTTTCAATCCAAATTGGGGTAGCTGGGTTTATGAACGATCTCCTCATGGCCCTAAGGTTTTCCAAAGAGGTGTCGATTAGTAGCTACCTGTCTCTTATCGTGATGGCCATTGTGTCCGTGCCGCTTATTGAGCAGTTTGGCCTAAATGGGGTCTCTCTGGCGTGCCTGGTGTCTGAGGGAGCGGGGATAGCGTATTCCGCTGTAGTCATTTGGAGGAAAGTGCTTCGAGCCGAGACGCGATAGTTCGATGGCGAGGGGTGTGTACGAAGTGCCGGACCAAAACGGGCCTAGATGGGAGCTGGGGATGCGAGCTAATAGGCGGACCATCGAGCGATGGTCAGATTGGGGTGGCGCGGCATGGACTACTCGAAACTGAACGGGTATTTCCTCGACTATCTTAGTGACTCCCGCCGTTATGCCGTTGCGCTACAGGGGCCCTGGGGATCGGGCAAGACGCGCTACGTGGAGCATGCGCTTGCGCCGCTGCTCAAAGATGCCGGCTATAAGGTCTTGCGGGTATCTATGTTCGGCGTAAGCGACGCCGACGAGCTGTACTCTCGCATCGTTATGGCTTGGTTGGAAATTCCCGACAAAGTGGAGAGCACATCTTATCGCTCAAAGTTGAAGACGTTGGGCGGGCAGGCTAAGTCTATTGCTGTCAGCTTCGGCGCTAGGGAAATCTCAAAGCTCGGCATTTCCATCAATGCGACCCCTCGAATGCTATTCGATCTTGTCTGCAGCGACAAACAGCTCATCATTCTCGATGACATGGAGAGGACTGGCCCCGGCTTCGATGACAACGCGGTGTTTGGCTCCGTTAACGACCTCGTTGAAGGTCGCGGGATGAAAGTCGTCATCGTTACTAACGATATTGCCAAGGTCAACGCCGAGGCCAGGGAAAAGATAATTTGGAAAGTCTTTGACTTCAACCCTGTCCCCGGGGAATTGGCGCGTGACGTGTTTGGGTCCATGGAGACCGTCATTTGCAACAGGCCTATCGTTGACTTGATTGCCAAGGCGGCGACGGAGGTCGGCTGCATTAACATCAGGGCGATGATTAAGGCTAAGCCCCTTATCGAGATGATTGCCTTGAGCGCGACTATGGGTGACGCGTCTAGGGCAGAGTTGTCCCGTGCGGGAGCCTTTGTTGAGGCTGTTGGCTTTGCCTTCCAGTGTGCTTCTGGACACCCACCTGCTAAACCGGAGCGACCCGATGGAAAGGCAGCAGGCTCGGATTGGCTCAGTAATGCCAAGGAAGAGGTAACCTTTGAGCATTACAGCTCTATCCCAGTCATATCTGACTACTTCAGCGCGAGCGGATGTCCGACGCAAGCGTCTGTTGACGAGTCTCTTGCTGGATTTATGGACCGGTATTACCCGGATTCCCCGGGTGCTGCGAAGATGAAAGAGTCCCTCGAGAAAATCGCCTGCGTGGCTGATATGGACGAGGAGGGCGCCATTGCTGCGGTGCACGAGTTTGCATCTTGTGTGGGTTCAGCTGACTATGATATTTCGGACCTCGCGAAGGTGGTTTCCATGGCGGCGGACATGAGATTCATCGGAATTGAGGGCTCGCCGGCGATTGATGAGATGGTCTCGAGTGGCAAAAAGGTAATCGCCTCTGACGTAAGAAGGGCCTATCAGCAGTTTCATACCGAATACATGACTTGGGGTGCCGGGCTCTATAAAAGCGATTTGGAAACACTTGCCAAACTCGATAGCTATTGCGTCCAACTCTATCGCGAGCAAAATCTGCCCAACGCGTTGCTTCTTGATGAATCTCCGGAGGCCTACTTCGAGGGCCTGGAGAGGCTCGTGCCGTCCAGTGGTTCGATGCCAGAGTTTGATGTGCTTCTTGCTGTAGATCCACTGGACATAACGGTATGCTTCCGCGACGGGTTGCCGGCGACACAGTTGGGGGTTAACGGCCTGTTCCGCAGATTCGCTCCTTATACGGGACGCCTCTCTGAATATGGTCGCAGCGCTAACGAATGGCTTGAGGCCGTCGAATCGGGCCTGAACGAGCTTGATATGCTGGGCCCGGTTGCTAGGCTCCGCAGGAGTTGGGTTCTCCAAAACATCGACAACCTGAAGAAGGGCATTAATCAGCTTGATAAGGAGGATGGCTGAACTTTGCTTGTGGGATCGTCTGGCTTGGAGCGGTAGCGAATAGATCGGCCTGACTCGCAGATGACGGAACCAGCTGTTGTACGGCTTATAGGACAAATTGTGTGTCTCGGCTAGACGGCGACGAGCCCGCTAGTCGAGCCAGAACGGGAACGGGTCCTTGTGGTGGAGCTCCTCCCACACGGCCCTGTCGCCCCACTTCGGGCCGCCGTCGTCCCTCTTGGGCGAGGCCGAGTAGGTGCGGTAGAGCAGCTCGATGTCGTCGTCGGTCGGCATCGTCGCCAGCCTCTCCGCCGCCGTCCTCTGGTCGCCCGAGTGCACGTGGCACCACCAGAAGACGGCCTTGACGCGCCTGAGGGCGCTGAGCCCCCTGTGGTTCCTCAGCACCGCCCCGAGCTGGGCGTTGACCCCTCCCTCGATCGCGTTGGTGGTCGTCGGCAGCGGGCCGGAGCGCGTCAGCTCGGGATCGAGGTAGGTGAACAGGGTGCCCGCGCTCACCAGCGACGACAGCGATCTCCTGGCCCTCCTGAGCCTCTCGTGGGTGTAGACCCTCCTGCCGTTGACCAGGCTGGTGTCCTCGAGGAAGTCGGTCCAGAACCCGCACCAGTCCACGTAGCGCTCGGCCCACAGTTCGGCCTGGTTCAGGGTCCGCAGGCGCAGCAGGTCGAGCGCCAGGCCGTAGAGCTCGCGGCCCGCCTGGAGCCTGGGGCGGCTCGTCGTGTACCTCCCGACCTGGCAGAACGCGTGGAACACGCACCTCTGCACCCTGGTGCGGGGCCACGTCTCGCGCACGGCGCGCGCGAAGCCGCTGCCGCCGTCGGCCACCACCACGTCGGGGGCCGGCGCCGGCGCCATCAGCGCCGACCAGGCCCTCGCGCTCTCCGACTCGGCCATGTACCACGAGACCACGCGCTCGTCGCTGCAGCAGATCAGGACCACCAGGCGCCCGGCGAGCCATATGCCGTCGACGCAGGGCACGCGGTGCCACTCGCCGTCCGGGATCGGCATGGGCCACAGCGCCCAGAACTCGGAGGTCCTCCTGCGGAAGGCCCTGCCGCCGCCGGGCATCTCGAGCTGCGTGCCCTTGGAGAGCAGCCACCCCAGGAACTCCTTGAGCCTGGAGGCCCGGTCGTCGTAGCGCACCGTCCTGGACGCCCCGCAGGAGGAGCACCTCCACCTCTGCCTCCCGGCGGAGGTCCTCCCGTTCCTCCTCATCGGCGAGCCGCAGCAGGGGCAGTTTACGGACTTCACGGGAGACCTCCTCCGGGACGCTTTTAACGTGCCTGGAAAAGGTTATCTACCTGCGGGGATGCCCCGGAGGCGGACACACATACCGTCCGAGTGGTTAAATCGGCGGTCGGCATTTAAGGACGTGAAAAAGGGGCGCCGACCTGCGTCGACGCCCCAATAGCGGACACACAATCTGTCCTATAAGCCTGTTGTGCTGATTGCCAATCAGGGTGCGCCGCTGCGTAGTCCCCGACTTGTCTGTATTCCCCGAATGCAATTTCGCTATTGATGCTTCCTAGACTAGTTACCTGAATAATAAGCCTGAACCTAATGGCGTTTTGAGGGATATTCTACGAAATGGAGCGAGGCCTGCCTGCATCGCTTTTCGAGGCAATGCCGACGTTCGCGCATCCTATTTGCTGCATAACTTAGGGGATAAAAAATCGTTGCGAAACGACCTACTTTTGTTTGCAGCCTCCTGTATCAAAATGTTCGGGCAGACTAGGATGTTCGTGGGGGCTTCCTAAAGGTCCTCCTTTAAACATTAATCGCTGATAGGAGCCAGAGGTGGAGAAGACGCTGTTTCTGGGCAACGGCTTGAACCGAACTTTAGAGAACGGTCTCAGCTGGGCTGAAGTCCTGAGACAACTTGGGTCAAAATGTTGTAGCGAGGAACATGTCCCGTTCCCGATTGAATTTGAAGAAATAGCGGCAATTAATGGCTGCACAATTGGCAGGAGGGCGTTGGATCCCTATGTAGAGCTTCGTTCTAGTCTTGCAAAAGAAATCGCAGACCTTGGATTGGGGAGCAATAAATGCCACGAAGCTTTTCGTGTCTTAAATATGGAGCATGTCGTTACAACGAACTACGACGTCATTTTTGACAATTTGTTTACCCCTGAAAAGGTCGTTACTAATCCGGGCTCGAGCAGGAACATTCTTGGGCCTATCAGCAAGACACAAAACACCGACTTCTTCCATGCCCATGGTGTTGTTCCATGGAAAAATACACTCTGTTTGGACATGAGCACTACGCTTCCCTCATGGGAAAGATCAGGGACGAGTTCTATTCGAAAGACCGTGAAGGCGCCACCGAAAATCTAACGGCACTTGTAACTGGGGACAGGCCACATAAACGAATATGGCCCGAATTGTTATTTACTACGAACGTCGCAATTGTTGGCCTTGGTTTAGATTACTGTGAAATCGATTTGTGGTGGCTACTTTCCATGCGTGCTGCCCTATTCCAGCCAAGAAACGATCTTACTGCCTATGAAAATGAAAATGTGTATTACTATGTCGATTTTGGTACGCCGCTTTCGCCATATGAAAAAGGAAAGCTTGAGGCCCTCGGGGCTCTTGGCGTACAGCCATATCCGATTCCCGCTTCAAGCTATTTAGATGGTTACTTATCTATTGCGAACCGAATTAAGACGAAATGGGCTGAATAGGGTGATATTTTATTATCACGTCATATGGGTATGGGAAAGCCGCATTCAAGAGCAGCCGCGCCCTTTGTCAGTGTTTGGTACGTGGCCTCTGAATGCCCCAATTGGAGGAGCGTTTTGTGCGTTGACCTTTTCGACGCTGGCTCTACTTGTTATCACCTATGCGTATGCGTGCTGTTGATAAAGAGTGCCTGGCGGAACGGAGCACTGCGCCAGGCACTCTGCTATCCGCAACCCTACTTAAGCCTGTCTCTAGATAGGAAGAGGTACAGATTGGTCAGGGTGGCAGCAACATCTTTAATATCGAAGCCGGCCTCTTTCACGATTTCATAGCCAAGTTCTCGCTGCCCTTCAAGCTCTTGCCGAGAGCTTTTATGAAGCGCCTCGCTCCATGCGGCAATGTCGCTTGCTTTGACCGGAAGCCGTCTGGCCCCGTTGGAAAGGAATACCAATTCAGGCAGTTGGTCGGATAGGAGGCAGGGGAGCCCGGATGCTTGGGCTTCAAGGGCAACGATTCCAAAACCTTCCCACTTGGAAGGAAAAGCGAAGCAGTCCATTGCCGCCATCAGCTCTGGGATATCCTCGCGGACTCCGAGGAACTTAACACAGTCGTGCATTCCAAGGATTTCAACTTTTTTTTTGAGATCCGTCTCGTCTTCTCCCCTCCCGATCAGTAGCAATTTGAGGCGGGGATTGTCGGCCCTTGCTTCAGAGAAAGCATCGAGCAGAAATGATTGATTCTTTTGCGATGTCAGACGGGCAACGTTGCCGACTACGTAATCATCTGAAGTGAAGCCGAGGGCTGCGCGCGAACGCAACCTCTTCTGCTGGTCAAAACGGAAGGACGAAGCATTAATTCCGTTTTTCAGTACTTGGAAATGATCGCTGCTGACGACTCTAGTGCCAAACCGATCAAGGCCCGCTTGTTTGGAACACGCCAGATAGTAATCCGCAAGAAATCTTGTTGGGTAGGAAACTAGGCGGAACGGCAGCTCGCTTAGAGTATCGGGAGAATTTGTGTTATGACTATGAGCGATTGTGGGCATCCCGTGCGACTTTGCGGCTGACAATATTATTGGAGCGCAGGAGCCGATGTGAACGTGAACTGCCAAGTAGCGCCGATGGCTGTCAAAGAAAGAACACGCTGAATGTTTGTATGCAAAGTAATTTAGTCCAGTGAATCTATCTAGGCGATAGATTCGTCCTCCAAGCCTCTCAATTTCATCGTCATAATCGGCCTTATCCGCTTTGTGGACAAGGAAATCAAATTGGATCGCATCACGATTCATCGTTCTATAGACGTTCATAATCAGGGTCTCAGCCCCGCCTCGGTCCATTGCGCCGATTACGTGGAGGACTCTTAGGGGCTCTGAGTTTTCGCTAATTGTCATTTCTGAATCCATGGCTTTGTCTCGCGGGTCCTTTGCATTGCCAGTATAGTCGTATTCAAAAAGGGCATTTATGTATAGGCGGCCGCCTAGTGTATTGATGGGTGGATGGATTTGATTATTGATCAGCGCTCGGCATTGAAGAAGATTCAGGCAGCCGAACTCGAAATCCTGCAGGTTGTGCAAGATTTCTGTGACAAGAACGGCATTCGATTCTTCATCGATGGCGGAACTCTCCTTGGTGCCGTGAGGCACGGGGGCTTTATTCCTTGGGATGACGATATCGATATCGGCATGCTCCGCGAGGACTATGACAAGTTCTGCATGCTTGCAGAGGACGGGCTTCCCGAGGGTTATTCGCTTCATACATCGCGGAACTCTAAGGGCTATGCGGCGCTGTTTGCGAAGGTATACAAAGACGGCACTGTCTTTGAGAACCAGGAGGGCCGCGACGCAGGCAGCTCCATGGGCATCTTTGTGGACGTATTTCCCTATGACCGCCTGTATGAAGACGGTTCTCTACGCCGGAGGCAAATTAAGAGCGCCTCAATGGCTCAGAGGCGCTGCTATCTGTACCACTCAACTACAATCCCAGTTCCGCATCGGGGTCTCTTGGGGTCGCTCGAGAAGGCCTGCTGTCGGATTCTTCATCGCCTTGAGCGCGCTCGCGTTGCGGATCCGACGATTTACCAGCAGATGTTCGACGACTCGGTTTCCAGCCCCGAGAAGGCGGCGGTGGCGAACGAATGCCTCACTCTCGCATGGCCAAATATGGATCCCTTCGATTTAGCCGACATTTTTCCCACTGTAGATGTTGCCTTTGAGGGCAGGATGTTCCCCGCACCTCGAAAGGCGGAGGAGTACCTAAGTAATATGTATGGGGACTGGAGAGAAATTCCGAAGCCCGAGGATCGCCATACTCACCTTCCTCTTTACGTTGATTTTGGTGACGGCACGCAATGGAAGGCGGGGGAGTAATGGCGCGCGGCAGAACTTATGCGATTTTCTCCGCCCAATATCCCCCGCACATGGGCGGAATCGAGGCGTTTACCCAGAGCATTTCGCGTGCTTTGGCTGACCTCGGCAACGAGGTCCTCGTGGTCACAAACGATACCGAGGGGCTTGATGCGGGGATCTCCCATGAGGAAGGCGTCGAGATAATGCGCCTTCCATGCTTCCCGTTAATCTCCGGCCGTTTTCCATTGGCCAAGCACGACTCGTCCTATCGAGCGCTTCTCAAGGATTTGGACGAAAGACATCTCGACGGCGTCCTGATCAATGCGAGGTTCTATTTTCACTCCCTGCTCGGGATGAAGGTCGCTCGTAGGCACGGTCTGCGCCCCGTGGTACTCGACCATGGCTCAGCTTGGCTTTCTTTTAGTAACCCAATCCTCGACCCAGTCGTGCGTTTCTACGAGCGTTCACTGACTGCTATTGGTAAGGCGAAGTACGATCCCGCGTACTACGGCATTTCCAAGAAGAGCTCTGAGTGGCTGAAGACCTTTGGGATCCAGAGCTGCGGAGAAATCACCAACTCGATCGATGCGGCCCAGTTTAGGGCCCTGTCTTCCGGAAGGGACTTCCGCGCCGAGCTTGGCCTGGGCGACGCGTTCCTTGTTGCCTTCGTGGGGCGTCTGATTCCCGAGAAGGGCGTTTCTGCTCTGATCGAGGCATCGGAATCTGATGAGATGAGGAAGAGGGGAGTCGTCTTCTTGCTTGCTGGCGACGGCCCGCTCGCGGCGACGGTCAACGCTGCTCAGGGAGAAGGATTGCATTGGCTTGGCAGACTTAATCGGCCCGATATCTCTGCCTTGTTGCAGCAGGCCGATGTGCTCTGCCTCCCCACGAGGTCGGAAGGGTTCTCCACGACGTTACTCGAGGCATCGGCATGTGGTTGTCCGTCTATCGTCACCGATGTGGGTGGAGCGAGGGAGCTTATTCCGAACGGGGATTTTGGCACGATAATTGGCTCGGGGACTGTTGCCTCAGTGCTTAACGCGGTTAAGCAGCTCGTAGACAGCCCTGGACTTCTTAACAAGCAGTCAACAAATTGCCAGAGCATGGCTGAGTCCTCCTATTGCTGGGAGGAGAAGGCGGGCCTCTTAATAAAGGAATTAGAATATGAATCCGATGCTATCTGAGGTGGTTTAGCTAAGAGGCCAACTTGTGTAAGTTGCCAATGAGTAGATCCAACCATTCTCATCTGAATGATTAAAGGAGAAGTAAATGTGGGGCCTGTTTTTAAAGGATGTGGCGTTTGCGGGGCTCTTGCTCTATCTTCCGGGGCTAGGCGTTTGGTATGGCCTTTCTAAAAATGCGAAAGAGTCCATTTTGGCCGCTCCTATGGCGTCTATCGGTATGACCTATATCATTGCTACCATATTCAAATGGCTCGGAGTCAGATGCGATTGGAGACTAATCTGTCTGGTCTTGTTATGCCTCGTGGTGGTGGCAACCGTATTTGGATATCGCAGACCCCGCAATGGTCATATGACAAGATTTGATGTTGTCGCCATTCTGATGACCATATGCGTGTCAGCGATTGTGAGCGGATACATCTACGTTAAGACGCTTGATGGTCCTGCTTCGTTTATGCAGGGGTATGATAACTACTCTCATCTCTATACGGTTCGCGATTACGTTAATAGCGGCTTCTATTCAGAGGGTGAGCTGCTTGCATACCCGTGTGAGTGGCACTGTATATGCGGTTTGGTCGCTTCGTTTGGCATGGGAGAGGTAACAATCGGGGTTAACTCTGTTAACTACGTTTTGACCGCTCTCGTCTTTCCCCTGGGAATCTATTTACTGCTCGATACCCTGTTCCCGAACAATAAGGCTGTGAGATTTTCGGTTCCGTTTATTGTGCTTGCAAATACGGCACTGCCTTGGGCCCCTCTCGCGGGGGGGCCGCTATATGCATTTGCGCTTGGGGTATGCATCCTTCCATACTCGATGAGCTATTTTGTTCGCTTGGTCGGGGCGCGCGACCGTAAGACGCTGATAAGCGCGATATTCAAGTTCTGCGTGTCCCTAATCGTTCTTGCGCTGGCGCACCAAAGCATGGTGTTTGTCGGCGTACTCTTGCTACTCCCCTGCTTAGTCTGGACAATTTGGGCTTTGCTCGTCGAGAGGGGGGCCACACTTATACATAGGCTGGTTGCCTGTGCTGCGACTGCTCTTGCCGTAGGTGTCATATGGTGTGTTTGCTACATTGCTCCGGCATTTCAGGGCGTCCTATTCTTTCACAGGGCTCCGATTTATCAATCTTCCATTGCGGCTGCCAATACCCTATTGCTAGCTACTTCCGTTACCAGTGTGCCTCAAATAACTCTAGCCGTCCTAACATACGTCGGTATTTTTCGGTTGTTATATTCCAAGCAGCACCGATGGCTGATTGCTTCCTTTGCCGTTGCTGCATTTGCATACTTTGCTAGCGTAGGAACAAGTAGTGAGCTTGGCCATTTTTTGACCGGCTTTTGGTATAACGACAATTACAGAACTTCTGCCGTGTATGCCATGGCTTCGTTGCCGCTCTCTGCCATTGGATTATCTACGATTGTTGCATCGCTGCTCCCCAACAACGAGGATAAAGTGGCACTTGCGAGTTGTTCGCAATCTGCTGAGTCGACTAGGCCGATTAAGGCCGCTGCTCTGTTTTTAGTCCTGGTTGCCTTGTACCTTCCATCGTTTAGCTGGGGCTCAGATATCATTGTCCGAACCCCGGTTGGGGCTTTAAGAGAGAACCTCGCGGCGTGGAATTCTCTATCTGAAGATGCTAAGTCACTGACGCTTGAGGAGACCGAGTTCCTCAAGCAGGTGAAACAAGTCGTGGGCGATGCTCCCGTTTTGAACTATCCGTTTGACGGAAGTTGCTATGCATATGGAGTGACGGGGCTAAACGTCATTAACCATAAATGGTGGGGCTATGAGGAAGAAGACTATGCGGACCGCTATGTGAGGAATCACATTTGTGAGATTGCGACTAATGAGCGAGAGAGAGAGCTGCTAGAGGACAAGGGTATTAATTACATCATGATGCTCGACGACGTTGATAGCCCCGATGCAACGCTTATGAAGCTTGACTACAATGCGGACGAGTGGAGGGAAATGGAGCAGCTGTCGGATTCGACGCCTGGTCTTGAGATTGTTCTTTCTAACTCTGACATGAGGCTATATCGAATAGTTGGCTAATGTACTAGTTGCAATGTGTATGTAGCCGGCCGAATATGATGCTAAATATGCTTACTCCTGCGGCGCCGACGTAGCTCGGCGCCGCATTTGTATCTTGCCTACAAACGCCGAGAATAGCGATCTCCGCAGGAAATCCAGAAGGAGGAATGCGGCAATCATCACCAAGCTAATTCCCATAATAAAGGGGATTCCGATTTTCAACGTGAACTGCGCCCCGAATCTTGGACGGGTTAATTAAAGCGCGCCGTCATGCCGCCA
>ENA-OVGE01001448-OVGE01001448.1-human-gut-metagenome-genome-assembly--contig:-NODE-1448-length-18415-cov-3.266612_pt1 | contig 18415 bp, 17 predicted proteins | sample MGYA00237769_ERZ505417 | MGnify/ENA primary metagenome ERZ505417 (study PRJEB26158, sample SAMN06016403) | human gut metagenome | biome: human gut; feature: ankylosing spondylitis patient; material... | reverse complement strand
ATCTGATCGTGACTGGAGTTCAGACGTGTGCTCTTCCGATCTCCCGCCGGAGGTATTGGACCGGATCATTCGGCTGCCGGCTGTGCTTGAACGGATATAACCGTAAAAAATGCGGGGTCGGACATCTGTCCGGCCCCGCGGGGGATGCAGCTATGCTTTTAGAAAGCTTTTCCGTTCTTTGATATAAAACACCGCGCCGATGGCGACCCAGACGATCAGCATGAGGTAGCTCTCCTTGCCGAAGTGGACGCCCGAAAGCCACGGAATTGGGATGAGCTGCAGCACGATGAAGATGACCGAGAAAACAACGCCGGTCACGGCCATTGCTTTGAGAAACGGCGTTCCATCGCCGTCGCGACGCAGCGTGACGAGCGTGGCGGCGCAGGTGGCGAGGTAGCCGATGGACGCGCCGATGGCGGACATATCTACGAACCAGCCGAGCGCCTCGCGGCCGAGTATCGGGCCGGAGAGCGAGATGAGGATGCAGAAAATCATGGCGTTTTTCGGTGTGCCATAGCGCTTGTCGATCTTGCCGAAGGCGGGCGGGAGGAAGCCGTCGCGGCTCATGGAGTACATCAGGCGGCTCGAGGCGAGGTAGAAACCCATGATGCCCGAGAGCACGGCACAGGAGACGGCGATGCCGACGAGCACCTTGCCGAACGTGCCGAGCAGCTCCTCCGCGGCGACGAGCAGCACCCAGTCACCCGCGAGGACGCGGTCGGGCCAGTTCGTGAGCGCGGCGGCGGCCACGGTGTTGTTCGCGGTATAGACGAAGCAGCCGAAGAGAATGGCGACGATCATGATGCCGCTGACCTTTTTATAGGAGAACTTGAACTCCTCCGCGGTCTGAGGAATGGTATCAAAGCCGACGAAGGCCCACGGCGCGATGGCGAAGGTCGCGAGGATGGCGGAGGTAATACCCTTTCCACCGGTGTGGGCGAAGTCGGAGATGTTCGCGGCCCCGGCACCGGCGGCGAGGGCGGCGCTCTTGTCAAAGCCCCAGATAGGGTGCATATTGATGCCGTTTGCCTTGCTGCTGATAAGCGCGGCGGCGGTCAGCGTGAACACGGACGCGGCCAGCAGCGCCGCGAGGATGCTCTGCACGATGCCGGCCTTCTTCACACCCCAGATATTGAGCAGGCCGAAGAGGATCAGAATCCCCATCGCGAGCAGCATCTCGCCGAGCCAGACGTCAAAGCCCGCGATCTGGTAGTGGAAGCCGAACTTCAGGATGTCGGCCGAGCCGTCCAGCCCGTCGACGATCAGGCCGATGGCCGTTGAGTTCATGGGCACGTTCGTCAGGTACGCCGCGACGAGGAACCAGCCGCAGACATAGGCCGCGCGCTTGCCGAAGCACATCTTCGTGAAGGTGAACTCGCCGCCCGCCTGCGGGTACTTCGGCACCATGTAGGCATAGCTGAAGGCGATGATGATCATGACCAGCGCGCCGAGCGCCATGGCGATGGCCGTTCCGGCGACGCCGGAGTTCGGGAGAAACTTTTTGCCGGGGTTGATGAATGAGCCCCAGCCGACGATGCAGCCGAAGGCGACGGCCCAGACGTGCATGGGCTTGAGCTGGCGCTGCAGGGTGGCTTTTTCCTGATGCATAGACAGGTTTCCTTTCTTTGACCGCGTTCGTTCACCGGGACGGCTTTTGGCTGCGGATGGGGAACGGAAAAGCGGGAAATTTGAGCAGGGAAAGGCAGAGCCGGACGGCTGTTTCGCACCGCGCCGGGATCCGCCTGCAGCTGAACGCCGATCCGTTTTCAGATGGCGTAGAGCTTGTCGATCTTTTTCAGTTCATTAAATGTGTCGATCTCCGTGATGTCCTCAAAGGCGCACTCGCGCACGTGGACGCGGTAGTTGTCCTTCTTGTAGACCATGGGGACCTGCTCCCAGTAGCGCTCCTTGCCGCCGGGAGAGCGGTACACCTCGTCGAGGTCGTAGGCGAGCTTCACGCCGTCATCGCTGCTCCAGTAGGAGATGCCGACCATCTGGTGGCAGTTGAGCCCGCCGACGGTTTCCTCGGTGACAACACCGCTGGAGTCGGTCATGAGACACCAGTCGTCCGTCCGGTCGACGGGGATGCCGAGAATGTTCGTCTCGTACTCATACTTGCGGATGAGGTGCTTGTTGCGCAGGAAGAGGTCGGCTTCGAGCACATAGGCGTTTTGCAGCAGGTAGCGCACGCAGACGGCGGAGGAGATGTTGTTCGCTTCGTTGTAGACGGGGTTTTCGACGAAGCGGATATTCGGGTATTTATAGAGCAGCTGGTCGAACTGCTCGCCGAGGTAGCCGCGCACGATCACGATCTCGGGAATCCCGGCGGCGGCGACGGCATCAAGGAGCGTGTCGATGATGCGCGTGCCGTTGACGCGGACGAGCGGCTTGGGGGTGTTGAAGGTGATGGGCACCATACGGCTGCCGAAGCCCGCCGCGATGAACACGGCGCGCTTGACGCGGTACGGCTCAAGCGCGTCGAGCCCGGCCTGCAGAATCACACCCTTTTCGCAGCAGCCCTTTTCCGTGAGCTCCTGCATCGCCTTGTTGACGGCGCCGAGCGAGATGCCGAGCGCTTCGGCAATTTCGCGCTGGCTCATGGGCTCCTTTGATTCGGTGAGCAGGACCAGTATGTCAAATTCTTTCTTTGTCAGCATGTTGTATCCCTCATTATATAAAATAGGCGGCCTGTGGGCGGTCTGCGTGGTCAATATAGGTATTTTACACCGGACGTTCATAAAAGTCAAGCGATATTAAAAACATGAACAAATTGTCATGCGGGGCGGTTAGGAGCGTGAAATTTTTTGAGTTTTTCGGCTGGTGCACGGGGACGTGCAACACGGGGTGCAACGGATGGGGGCTTGCGCGGCGGGAATTGTACCGGCCGGCGGCGGGGAAAGCCGCCGGGGAAGGAGGAACGGTATGGAGCAGACGCAGATCCTGACGCCGAGGATCGGAAGCGAGGAGATCCGGCGCGCGGCGCAGATCCTCAAGAAGTATCGCGAGGGGAAGATTCAGCTCGAGCGGCGCATCATCGACAACGAGCAGTTCTGGAAGCTGCGCCACTGGCAGCAGATGGAAAAGGAGGGGCGGGGCGGCAATCCGGACGATCCGCAGCCGACGAGCGGCTGGCTCGTCAACTGCATCCTCTCGAAGCACGCGGACGCGATGGACTGCTACCCGGAGCCGACGGTGCTCCCGCGCGAGCCGGGCGACCGCGAGGAGGCAGCGAAGCTGACGCGGATTCTGCCGGTGATTCTGAAGAAGAACCAGTTCAAGCGGACGTACTCGTCGGCGTGGTGGTACAAGCTCAAGTCCGGGTGCGCGGTGTACGGCGTGTTCTGGGACGCTGGGAAGCTCGGCGGGCTGGGGGACATCTCCATCCGGCGGATGGATCTGCTGAACCTGTTCTGGGAGCCGGGCGTGACGGATGTGCAGGATTCGGAACACTTTTTCTGCACGGAGCTGGTGGATGACGCGGCGCTGCTGCGCGCGTATCCGCAGCTGGAGGGCAAGCTCGGGTGTGGGGACTTCTCCGTGAGCCGGTATCTCTACGACGACCGGGTGGACACGTCCGGAAAGTCGCTGGTGGTGGACTGGTACTACCACACGGAGCGCGGCGGGAGAAAAATCCTGCAATACTGCAAGTTTGTGGGGGAGACGGTGCTCTATGCCACGGAAAACGACATGGCCGTGCCGACGGAGACGTGCGTGGTGGGGATGGACGAGAACGGACAACCCCTGACGCAGGAGGTTCCGGCGGGGCCGAGCATGGCCGAACGCGGCTGGTACGACCATGGGAGGTATCCGTTCGTATTCGATGTGCTATTTCCTGAGGAGGGGACGCCCGCGGGGTACGGGTATGTAGATCTGTGCAAGAGCCCGCAGAAGCAGATCGACCTGATGAACCAGGCGATTCTCAAGAACACGCTGGCCGCGGCGACACCGCGTTTTTTCATCCGCGCGGACGGGGCGGTGAACGAGGAGGAATACGCCGACTGGACAAGGCCGTTCGTCCACACGAACGGGAATCTCGGGGCGGACTCGATCGCGCCGATCCACACGGCGGGGCTGGACAGCGTGTATGTGGCGATTCTGCAGAGCAAGATCGCGGAGATGAAGGAGACGGCGGGCAACCGCGATGTGACGAGCGGCGGCACGGCTTCGGGCGTGACGGCGGCGACGGCCATTGCGGCGCTGCAGGAGGCAGGCAGCAAGCTCTCGCGCAACATGATCGACGACGGGTATGAGGCGTTTTCCGACGTGGTGACGCTGTGCATCGAGCTGATCCGTCAGTTTTACAGTCTGCCGCGGCAGTTCCGCTTGCTCGGGCGCGGGGGCGAGGAGTTTGTGAGCTACGACAGCCGCGGGCTGCAGCCGCAGGCGATGGACGACGGGGTAGAGGTGCGCTACCGCGTGCCGGAGTTTGATCTGGAGGTTGCGGCGCAGGACGAAAACCCCTACAAGACGATGGAATACAACCAGCTGGCGCTGCAGCTGTTTCAGATGGGCTTTTTCCGCGAGGATCTGGCGGATCAGGCGCTGCGGTGTCTGGAGCTGATGGAGTTCAAGAATAAGGACCGGCTGGCGGATGTGATCGCGCAGGGACGCACGCAGGCGCGGGAGACGGCGCAGCTGCAGGCGCGCCTTCTGGAGCTGGCGCAGGTGGTTGACCGCCTGCAGGGGACGCAGCTGGCCGGGGCGCTGGAGGAGGAATTCAGAGGCGGTGGCAGCGGCGCGCCGGGGAGGGCGGCATCTTCGCGCGGGAGCGCCACGGAGCGGATGCGCAAGGCGACGCTTGAGGCGGTGCGGCCGCGATGATCCGGGTGCGCTTTGAGGAAAACCGACTGACGGTTTGCGGGCATGCGGGATATGCCGCGCGCGGGGAGGACATCGTGTGCGCAGCGGTTTCGGCGCTGGTGTATGCGCTGATCGGCGATCTGCAGGAGCGGGGACTGGTGCGCGAGCTGGTGATCCGGCCGGGGTATGTGATGCTCTGCGCCGGGGGCGCGTGCGCGGCAGAGTTCGCGCTGGTGCGCTGCGGGCTGGAGCAGCTGCAGGCGCGCTATGGGGAGTTTGTATCCGTGGAAACCACGGTGCATGGGTCGTGACCTACCACGGGAAGGAGATGCGATGAAGCAGCTTTGGATGGACTGGCAGCTATTTGCCGAGGGCGAGTCCGCGCCGGAGGGAGCGGGCGAAGGACAGGATTCCACGCCTCCCGACGCCGGGGAGGACTTTGAGGCGCTGATCCGCGGGCGCTGCAAGGAGGAATTCGACGCGCGGGTGAAGAAGATTCTGGACGGACGGCTCAGGGGGCTGCGGCAGGAGAACCAGCGGCTGCGGCAGGCGGAGAGCGCGCGGCAGGTGCAGGCGCTTGAGCGGCTGGAGCGGGACGCGGCGGCGGTGCGGCAGATGTATCCGGCGTTTTCGCCGGAGGAGGAGCTGCGCGACGAGGATTTCTGCAGGCTGATAGCGGCGGGCGTGGACGCACGGACGGCGTATGAGGTCAGGCACCGCGAGGAGCTGCTGCGGCAGGCGATGCGCTATGCGGCGGAGCGTGCGGCGGGGCAGGCGGCGCGCAGCATCGCCAGCGGCGGACGGCGCGTGCGCGAGAACCGGGGCGGCAGCAGCTGCGTTTCGCGGCCGGATCCGCGTAAGCTCTCGAGCGAGGAGCTGGCCGACATCCGCAGACGGGTGCAGAGCGGCGAGAAGATCCGATTCTGAGCGGTTCGGACGGAAAACGGACAAGAAGAAAGGGGAAAACTATGGAAATCAATCATATGTATGACCTGCAGCTGTTTGCGGAGGCGAACACGCAGACAAGCAATGATCTGAGCGCGGAGATGAAGACGTATTACGGGATGGAGCTGCTCGAGAGCGCGAAGCCCCAGCTCGTACACAACCAGTTCGCGGCGACGAAGGGGATGCCCGTGGGCGGCGGCAAGACGGTGGAGTGGCGCAAGTTCGGCTCGTTCGATAAGGCACTCACGCCGCTGACCGAGGGCGTGACCCCGGACGGCAGCGGCATCTCCGTGAGCTACATCACGAAGGAGCTGGCGCAGTACGGCGACTACACGACCGTGTCCGATATGCTGGATCTGACGGCCATTGACGACGTGGTGCTGGAGATCACCGACCGCCACGGCGCGAACATGGGGCTGACGCTCGACACGGTGACGCGCAACGAGATTCAGCAGGGCAATCAGGTGATCTACGCGCCGAAGCTGGGCGCAGGCGGTGCCAAGACCGAGGTGGAGCACCGCTATGATCTGACGTCGGACTGCCGTCTGACGAGCGAGCTGGTGGCGAAGGCCGCGACGCATCTGAAGAAGATGAACGCGCCGACCTTCGACGGCAAGTATGTCTGCATCATCCATCCGAGCGTGGCGTTCGACCTGCGCCAGGATGAGGCGTGGATCGCCGCGCACCAGTATGCCGCGGCGCGCGAGCTGTTCTCGGGCGAGATCGGCGAGCTGCACGGTGTGCGCTTCGTCGAGACGACGGAGGCGAAGATCTACTGCGGTGAAAATCTCGCGTCCGACAGCCGCACGCTGAAGGTCAGCACGAAGGTGGAAGGCAGCAAGTCTATTGGCTTTACAGGCGGTACGGTTGCAGTGAATGCGCTGGCTGGGCGCTTCGTGCTCGTGGGCGGCAAGCGCGTGGAGATCACTGCGAACACCGCGAACAGCATGACGGTGAGTGAGAACGTCACCGCCGAGGCAAACGCCGTGATCTATCCCGGCGAGGGCGGCGCCGAGGGCTGTGCCGTATACGGCTGCCTGTTCGTAGGCAAGGGCGCTTACGGCGTGGTGGATCTCAACGACGGCACGGAGGTCATTGTGAAGCCCCGTGGCTCCTCCGGCACGGCCGATCCGCTGGATCAGCGCTCGAGCGTTGGCTGGAAGGGCGTTCACGCGGCGGCCATTCTTTATAATGAGTATATGGTGCGCGTGGAGTGCGGCTCGTCCTACTCCGGGCAGGATAAGGCAAACTGACAGTTTGAGAGGACGCGCCCCGGGGCTTCGGCTCCGGGGCGCGGAAATCGGCAAAATACGGAAAGGAGTATGGGGAAATGAACGAGCAGATGGTGAAGATCCTGCTGCCGCGCGGCAGAAAGAACGAGGAGAACTTCGTGATCGTATCGGTGAACGGCAGAAGCTGGAAGATCATGCGCGGCGTGGAGGTCGAGGTGCCGCTGTGCGCGGCCGAGGTGCTGGAAAACGCGCGGATGATGGAGAGCACCGCGCGCAGTTATGTCGACCGGATGGCAAACTGAGGAGGTGGCTCGGATGGCAAACCGGACGGCCGGACAGGTGCTCAGTCAGGTAGACGCGCTGCTGCCGAACCAGTATACGCTCGAGGAGAAGCGGCGCTGGCTGCAGCAGGCGGAGGGATTCGTGTGCGAGGAGATCCTGCACGAGACGCTGGGGGAGACGTTCTCCGACGAGACGGAGCTGCGCGTGCCGCCGCCGTATGACGAGCTGTACCGCTTTTATCTCGAGGCGCAGATCCACTACGCCAACGGCGAGACGGTGCGCTGTAACAACGCGAGCACGGCATGGAACAACGCGTTTCTGACGTATCGGGACGCGTACTGCCGCGCGCAGGTGCCGCCGCGGTGCGTGCCGGCGCTGCGGCTGTGCTGAGAGGGGGCGAGGGGATGTATTTTCCCAAACTGAGCGAGCCGCCGCAGAAGCGGGTGACGGTGGATCGGTTTCTGGGGCTCGACCGGCGCAGGCGCGCGTCCGAGGGGGCGCTCGCGGCGATGGAGAACCTGACGGGGGCGCACTATCCGGCGCTGGCGGTGCGCAGCAGGCGGTCCGCGGTGGGAACGGCGGTCAAACCCGGCGGGCTGACGGCAAAGGACGCGCTGATCTGGGTGGACGGAACGGCGCTCTATGTCGGCGGGATCAAGACGGGGCTGGTGCTGACCGAAGGGCTGAAGCAGCTGGTGAGCATGGGGGCGTATCTCGTGATCTGGCCGGACAAGAAGTACATCAACACGAAGGATCTGACGGACTTCGGGAGCCTCGAGCGGAGCTATGAGAGCACCGGGACGGTGACGCTGCGGCTGTGCCGCGCGGACGGGACGGACTTCGGCGACTGGCAGGCGGGCGGCAGCGCGCCGGAGGGCGCGCAGAGCGGGGCGCTCTGGGTCGACACGGCTGCGCAGACGCCCGTGCTGCGGCGCTTTGACGGCGAGAGCTGGAGCGCGGTGGACGGCGTGTGCGTGGAGATCCGCGCGGCGGGGATCGGCGAGGGATTTCAGGCGGGCGACGGCGTGGAGATCGACGGATGCGCCGACGAGCGGATGAACGGGAGCTTTCTGCTTGAGCGCGCGGAGAGCGGCGCGATCGTCGTGCCGGGGATCCTGACGCAGACGGTGAGCCAGACGGAGACGCTCACGGTCAGCCGCAGCGTGCCGGAGATGGACTATGTGATTGAGTGCGGGAACCGGCTGTGGGGCTGCAAGTACGGCCTTGTGGACGGGGAGACGGTGAATGAGATCTATGCGAGCAAGCTCGGGGACTTCAAGAACTGGAACTGCTTCGCGGGGCTCTCAACCGACAGCTATGCCGCCGCGCGCGGGTCAGACGGGCCGTTTACCGGAGCGGCGGACTATCTGGGCAGCCCGATTTTCTTCAAGGAGGACTGTCTGGAGCGGGTGTATCCGAGCGCGTCGGGCGCGCACCAGATCGTGACGACGCGGTGCAGCGGCGTGCGCCGGGGTGACTGGCGGAGCGTGCAGGTGGTGGACGGGAAGCTCTACTACCACAGCGCGGGCGGCGTGTGCGTGTTTGACGGGAGCCTGCCGGTAGTGGTGTCGCAGGTGCTCGGCGAGGAGCGGTACACGGACGCGGCGGCGGGGAGCCTTGACGGACGGTACTATCTGAGCGCGAAGGGCGCGGACGGCGTGTGGGTGCTGCTGGTATACGACGCGCGGCGCGGGCTCTGGCACGCGGAGAGCGGTGTACAGGCGGTTGGCTTTACGCGCGCTGGGGAGAGCCTGTATGCGCTGAGTGCGGACGGAACGCTGTGGGATCTCACGGGGCACGACGGGACGCAGGAGGAGTGCGTTTCGTGGATGGGTGAGAGCGGCGACCTCGGGCTGAGCAGCCCGGAAAACCGGTATCTCCAGCGGCTCGATCTGCGCATGGCGCTCGAGAGCGGGAGCGGCGTGCGGCTCTATGTGAGCTATGACGGCGGGGCGAGCTGGGAGCTGCGAGGCAGCATGCAGGCAGCGGGGCGCGTGCAGGACTGTCTGCTCCATGTGCGGCCACGGCGCGCCAAGCAGCTGCGGCTGCGGCTCACGGGAGAGGGCGGCATGGTGCTCTACAGCGTGTCGGCGGTTTATGAGAAGGGGAGTGACGGGCCGTGAGCGTGCTTTCGATGCCGGCATATCCGAGCGGGACGGTGGAGCAGCAGGTGCTGCAGCAGTACTCATATCTCTTCCAGATGGCGCAGCAGCTGAACCTCGCGCTAGAGGCAGCGGAGAGCTCCCGCATGGCGGCGGTGCAGGCCGCCGGGAAGAGTCGGGCGGCGCAGGGGACGGAGCAGGAATACCAGAACCTCAAGAGCCTGATTATCAAGACGGCGGACACGGTGCAGCGGCGGATGGATCAGCTTTCGGCGCGGCTGGAGGGCGAGTATGTGGCTTCGTCCGAATTCGGGAGCTACGTTGAGAAGCTCTCGGCCTATATCGAGGCGCATCCGGACGCGCTGACGCAGTATTACAGCTTCTGCTCCGACCTGCAGGGGGACGTGGACGCGGTGGACGCGGCGTTTGGCAGCTATAAGGCCGGGACGGAGGGGTATATCCGCACGGGTGTCGTGTACTATGAGGGGGCGCTACCGGTTTACGGCGTGGCGGTGGGGCAGAACCTGACGACCACGCTCGTGGACGGCGTGGAGACGGTCGCGCAGAACGACTTCCGCGCGACGTTCACGGCAAAACGGCTCTCGTTCTGGCAGGATAGCACGGAGGTGGCGTATGTCTCGGACAACCGGCTCTATATCCGGGACATCACGGTGCTCGACAGCGTGACGCTGGGCGGGTGGAAGCTCGCGAGCGAAAACGGACTGGCATTTCAGTGGATCGGAGGATAAACGATGGCAGGATCCGGGAGCTTTACGGGCACGACGGCCAACAGCGCCATCGTGCCGACGATTACATGGTCGGCGGCGCAGTCGCAGGAGGGGAACTACTCCGATGTGACGGCGGTGCTGACCTATGACCGCACGAACAGCGGGTACACGACCTACGGCACCTGGTCGGGGTCGATCACGATCAACGGAGCGGCGACGGCGGGCAGCCGGTATCTCGAGATCGGCTATCAGACGCACACGGAGGCCATCCGCGCGACGGTACGCGTGTATCACGAGACGGACGGCAGCCGCAGCGTGACGATCTCGGCCGCGGGCGGCATCTCGGGGACGAGCCTGTCCTCGACGGAAATTGCGGCGTCGGTGACGCTCAACACGATCCCGCGCGCGTCGGCGCTCAGCTTCGGGACGTTCACGCTCGGTGCGGCGGCGGGGATCACGGTGCAGGCGGCGAGCGAGAGCTTCCGCCACACGATCCGCTGCGCGCTCGGGTCGAAAAGCGCGGTGATCGCCGACAGGACGTCGGCACGAAGCGTCAGCTGGACGATGCCGCTGGCGTGGGCGGCGGAGCTGCCCGAGAGCACGGCCGGGGCGGGAACACTGACGGTGGAGACGTATCAGGGGAGCACGCTCATCGGAAGTCGGTCGTATGCCTGCACGGTCTATGTGCCGGAGAGTGTGAAGCCGTCGGGGACGCTGACGGTCTCGGTGGTGAACGAGGGCGCGGCGGCGGACTGGGGTGTCTGCATCCGGGGACGGAGCAGCCTTTCGTATCAGGCGGCGGTGACAGGCGCCTACGGCGCGGCGGTGCGGACGTGCCGGGTGAGCTTCTCGGGAGCGTCGGCGGACGGACTGAGCGGAACGGTCGGCCCGGCGGAGCGCAGCGGCAGCCAGAAGGCAACGGCGGTGGTGACGGACGCTCGCGGCCGCTCTGTGACGCTCACGAGCGCGGCGGTGGAGGTGCTGGACTACTATCAGCCGGTGCTGGAGACGGTCTCGGTCGGACGATGCGGCGCGGACGGGACGCTGCAGACGGACGGGGCGTATGTGCGCATTCTTTGCACGGCGCGGTGCGCGCCGTGCGGCGGGCACAACGCGCTGACGCTGCGCGCACGGTACCGGCGCGTCGGCGGGAGCTGGGGCGCGTATCAGTCGCTTACGAGCGGCACGGCAAGCGTACTCGCGGGCTTTGAGACGACGGGCTCGTATGAGGTACAGCTGACGGCGTCGGACAGTCTCGGCGGGAGCAAGACGGTACTGGTGCCCGTCTCGACGGCGGAGGTGACGCTGCATCTGCGCTCCGGCGGCAAGGGCGCGGCCTTCGGCAAGTACAGCGAGAAGGAAGCACTGGAGTGTGCGTGGAACGCGGAATTTCAGGGAGAGGTGCAGGCGGCGTCGCTGCGTGTGGGCGGACGGATGCTGCTCGACTGGATCTATCCGATCGGCGCGGTGTATATCTCGGCGTCGGCGACGGATCCGAAGACACTTTTCGGCGGGACGTGGACGCGGATCAAGGACCGCTTTCTGCTTGCTGCGGGCGACACCTTCGCCGTGGGAAAGACCGGCGGTGAAGCGAGCCACACGCTGACTGTGGACGAGATCCCGGATCATACGCACAGCTATCAGTACACCGGCCAGAGCACGGTCATAGGTACGGACACGATCCGGCTATATGACCGCAACGGACAGCCGAACCAGTACACGGGGCAGCAAAGCAGCAACTGCGGGGGCAAGGCACACAACAATATGCCGCCGTATTTGGCGGTTTACGTCTGGCGGAGGACATCTTAAATAAGGAGGGAAAATCATGGCATCGACCTATCAGACCGTGCGCTACGGCTCGACGGGCAGCGCCGTGCGGCAGCTGCAGAGTGCGCTGAACCAGAAGGGCTATCAGCTGTCGGAGGACGGCATCTTCGGCGCGAAGACGCGCGCGGCGGTGAGAGACTATCAGAAGAAGAACGGGCTGCTGCTCGACGGGATCGCGGGCAGCCAGACATGGAACCATCTGATGAGCGCGGCGGCTGCGCCGAGCGGGCCGACGGAGAGCCGTCAGGTGCTCTCGGGCGTTTCGGACGAGACGGCAGCGCGGCTGGCGCAGCTGGAGAAGGGGTACGAGGCGTCGGGCGACGTGACGGCGGCGCAGGAGGAGCAGCGGAGCATCGAGGCACTGCGCCCCGGTGCGTGGCGGTCGAGCTATGCGGGGCAGCTCGAGCAGCTCTACAGTGAGATCAGCGGGCGCGGGGCGTTCCGGTATGACCCGGCAGAGGATGCGGCGTTTGTGCAGTACGCCGGGATGTATCAGCGGCAGGGCCGCCGGGCGATGGAGGACACGCTCGGACAGGCCGCGGCGCTGACGGGCGGCTACGGCAGCTCCTATGCACAGGCGACAGGACAGCAGAGCTACGGTGAGTATCTGCAGAAGCTCAATGAGGTGCTGCCAGAGCTGGAGCAGGCGGCACGCAGCCGCTATGACGCGGAGGGCAAAAGCATGCTGCAGCAGTATCAGCTCCTGCAGGGGCGTGAGGACGATGAACGCAGCGCGTGGGAGGCGGCGATGGAGGCTTGGCAGAAGGAGGCGGACAGCGCCGCCAAGCGCACGCAGACCGCTGCGCAGCAGGACTATGACGCATGGCAGGACGCGCTGAAGTACTACCGCGACAAGGCGAATGCCGAGCAGAAGGCGGCGGACGGTAAGACGTACAATACCGGGACCGCCGCGCCCGCGCAGCGCACCGAGTCGCTCAGCTCCGCGGCGGCGGAGAGCCTGGAGCGGGCGATCGGGAACTACTTCCGCGCGGGGGACAGCGCGAGCGCGCAGAGCCTGCTCGCGCAGTACAGCGGCCGCATGACCCCGGCGCAGAAGAAGCGCTTCGCGGCGCTGTTTTCACGCTACGACGCGGAGGCGGGCATCTGACGGCTTGACAGCGGCGCGCTTTTCGGTACAATAGGGGAGTGATCAAACGAGAAGCGCGGAAGGGGGCGGCGTATATGGCGGGCTGGTACTATCGGCAGCTGGACCGGAGCGGCCGGGAGGTCTATGACGGGATGCGGGCGGGCTTTGCCGCGCTCGCGCCCGCCATCCGCCTGCCCCGGCTGGAGGGGGAGCGGCTGTCGGAGATCTATCTGCGGCTGAAGCTCGACGAGCCGCTGCTGTTTCATGTGACGGGGTTCAAGTATCGGTTCGACCCGCGCGGGGATCATATCGAGCTGATCCCGGAATATCTCTTCGACAAGGGGAAGATCCGCACGCACCGGCAGGCGATCGACGCGCGGCTGGAGCGGCTGGCGCGGCCGCTGCGCGGAAAGAGCGAGCTTGAGCGCGAGCAGGCGATTCACGACTTCATGCTGGAGAACGTCCGCTATGACAAGCTCAAAAAGAGCTATTCGCACGAGATCATCGGGCCGCTGACGCAGGGCGTCGGCGTGTGCGAGGGGATCGCGAAGACGGTGAAGGCGCTGTGCGACGCGGTGGGGCTGGAGTGCATCGTCGCGCTCAGTGAAGCAAACCCGGACGCGGGCGTCAAGTACCGGCACACGTGGAACGTCGTGACCGTGGGCGGCAGGCGCTATCACCTCGACGCGACGTTTGACAACTCCCTGCAGCGGGGCGTAAAGCGGTACGACTACTTCAACCTCGATGACAGACACATCTTCCGCGACCACGAGGAGCTGGTGCTGCCGGTGCCGCCGTGTACGGAGGAGAAGGGGTATTTTTACCGGCCGGTGTCGCTGACGAAGGTGGAGGACGTCGAAAACCGCGCGAAGCAGGCGCTGCGCAAAAAGCAGGCGCACTTTGTGTTCCACTGGCGCGGCGGCGGGCTGAATCGTGCGGTGCTTGAGGACATTCTTACGAGGTGTCAAGCGCTGGCGCAGGCGAAGGGGAGAGGCGTCGCGTGCTTCATAAACCGGGCGCAGAGCGTGATCCAGCTGGACTTCCCGGAGGGGCCGGGCACGGGGATCGACGTGCAGCAGCCTGACGAGGGACGGGAGTAATTGCCTAAAGAACGGCTCTGTATGTGCCGGATTTTTGGAGAATGTGCGGAAATGATGCAAAAACCCTTGACAAGCGGGGGCTGACGTGTTACGATCCCAAACGTCCAAAGCAAATACTCTGGAACAAGGAGGAAAGCAAGATGAAGAAGCAGAGCGCCATCATGATGATGATGCTGATGCGCATGTGCTCCATGTGCATGCTTCGTTGCGCCCAATTCGGCCAACTGCTTTCCCAGCCCTGTTAAAGCCCGGTACGCCGGGATGCCTGATGGTTTGAGCAGCGGAAGGTCGAACGGCCTTCCGCTGTTTTATTTTGAAGAGAAGGAGCTGAGGACAGTGATGCGCCTGAGCAAACGAATGTGTCCTCCGGACACAGCACTTTAAGAGATGGTCCCGGGACGGGAGAAAATGTTCAACCTGCATGGAAATGCACTGTATATTTTTAAAGGAGAAGATCCACATGAAACACAATCACTTTACCAAGCTGATTACCCTTGCGCTGGCCCTCGTGCTGGCTCTGGGTCTGGTTGCCTGCGGCAATCAGCAGACCACCGCCGCGACCGTTAAGATCGGCGTGCCCAACGACACCACCAACGAGGCCCGTGCTCTGCTGCTGCTGCAGGAGAACGGCATCATCAAGCTCAAGGACGGCGTCGGCATCACCGCCACCAAGAACGACATCGCCGAGAATCCCTACAACGTCGAGATCGTTGAGGCCGAGGCTGCGCAGCTGCCCAACATGCTCAAGGACTTTGACTACGCCGTTATCAACAGCAACTATGCCATCAACGCCGGCCTGAACCCCGTGAAGGATTCTCTGGCCATCGAGGGCGCCGCTTCCGCCTATGTCAACGTGCTGGTTGTCAAGGAGGGCAACGAGAACGCCCCCAAGATCCTCGCCCTGAAGGCCGCTCTCGAGAGCAAGCAGGTCGTCGACTACATCAATGAGAAGTATAACGGTTCCGTCGTCTCTGTCGTGGAGAACCCCACCGACGGCTATGACGCCTCCATCGACTACAGCGCGCTGAACGGCGAGACCGTCAGCATCGCCGCGACCCCCGCGCCCCACGCCGAGATCCTCGAGATCGTCAAGAACATTCTGGCTGAGAAGGGTATCACACTGAAGATCCAGGTCGTCAACGACTACGTCACCCCCAACACCTTCGTTGAGGACGGCAGCATCGACGCCAACTACTTCCAGCACCTGCCCTACCTCGAGGACTTCAACGCCCAGCAGGGTACGCACCTCGTCTCCGTGGCCGGTATCCACGTCGAGCCCATGGGCCTCTACGGTGGCAAGCAGACCACACTCGACGCTGTCAGCGGCAAGTAAGTGAAAGGAGGGAGACGTTCGTGATCGAGTTAAAGCATGTCTGTAAGACATTTGAATCCGGAACCGGCGGGGTGGACGCGCTCAAGGATGTCTCCCTGACGATCGAAGATGGCGACGTCTACGGTATCATCGGTATGAGCGGCGCCGGTAAAAGCACACTGGTGCGCTGCATCAACCTGCTTGAGCGCCCCACCAGCGGCGAGGTGATTGTCAACGGCGAACGCCTTGACACCATGACCCCGGCACAGCTGCGTGCGGCCCGCCGCGAAATTACGATGATCTTCCAGCACTTCAACCTGCTCATGCAGCGCACCTGCCTGCGCAACATCTGCTTCCCGATGGAGCTCAACGGCGTCAAGCGCGCCGACGCGGAGAAGCGCGCCATGGAGCTGCTGGAGCTGGTCGGCCTGCCGGACAAGGCAAGCGCCTATCCCGCGCAGCTCTCCGGCGGCCAGCAGCAGCGCGTCGCCATCGCCCGCGCGCTGGCGACCGATCCGAAGGTGCTTTTGTGCGATGAGGCGACCAGCGCCCTCGATCCCAACACGACGCACCAGATTCTCGAGCTCATCAAGGACATCAACAAAAAGCTCGGCATCACAGTCGTCGTCATCACGCACCAGATGAGCGTGGTGAAGGAGATCTGCAGCCACGTCGCCATTCTGGATAACGGCGTGGTGGAGGAATCGGGGCTTGTGTCGGCGGTGTTCGCCGCGCCGAAGTCCGCCGCCGCGCGCCGCCTGGTGTTCCCCGGCGGGATCGACGAGCTTGTCTCCGACCCTCTGGCCGAGCGCAAGGTGCGCATCATCTTCCAGGACAGCCAGACCACGGGCATCCCGATGGTCGCACGGCTGGCCTCGGAGGAGGGAATCCTCTGCAACGTGATCTCCGCGACGACGCAGAAGCTCTCCGAGCAGGTCTACGGCAGCATGCTGCTGGGCATCCCCAGCGGCCAGTATAAGCGTGCGCTGGAGGTTATCTCCGGCATCGGCAACATCCAGATCGAGGAGGTGGACCAGAATGTACAGTAACCTGTTTGACCCGCAGTCCATTCAGGACCTGATGGCGGCTCTGCCGACCATCCCGTACGCGATCTGGGAGACGTTCTATGTCACCGTGCTGAGCACGGCGCTGTCGCTTGTGCTGGGCCTGCCGCTGGGCGTGCTGCTCGTCGTGGGCGAGAAGAACGGCGTTCTGCCGCTGCCCACGTGGCTGCTGCATGTGCTGAACGTCATCATCAACCTCCTGCGCTCCATCCCGTTCCTGATCCTCATGATCATGGTGTTCCCGCTCTCGCGTCTGCTGATCGGTACGGCCGTCGGCACCACGGCGACGATCGTGCCGCTGGTTGTGGCGGCGTTCCCGTTCGTGGCGCGTCTGGTTGAGACCAGTCTGCGCGAGGTGGACGGCAACATCATCGAAGCAGCGCAGAGCATGGGCGCGACGCCGATGCAGATCATCTGCAAGGTGATGATCCCCGAGAGCGTTCCGTCGCTCATCCAGAACATTACGATTGCACTGACCACGATCCTCGGCTATTCGGCCATGAGCGGCATCATCGGCGGCGGCGGACTCGGCAAGATCGCCATCAACTATGGGTATTACCGCTATCAGTACATCGTCATGGCGTTCGCCGTCATATTCCTGATTCTGCTCGTGCAGATCTTCCAGAGCGTTGGTACCAAGCTCGTCGCCAAGTGTGACAAGAGATTGAAATAATCGTCCGCCGCAAAGCAGACAGCGGACATCAGGAGGGAATACCATGATTTCCACCAAGGGCCGTTACTCCATCCGGATCCTGCTTGATCTGGCGGAGCACGGCAGCAGCGGCGGCTATACGCCGATGAAAGAGGTCGCTGTGCGGCAGGAGATCTCGCTGAAATACATCGAGCGCATCCTGCCCCCGCTGAAAAACGCGGGACTCATCGCCAGCACACACGGCATCGGCGGCGGCTACCGCCTGACGCGCCCGCCGGAGGATTATACCCTCTGGGAGATTCTCTGCATCGCGGAGGGCGATCTCGCGCCCGTGGCCTGCTTACAGCCGAACGCCGTGCCCTGCTCCCGCGCGGCCGAGTGCCGGACGCTGCCGGTCTGGGAAAAGCTCGAATCCCTGATCTGTGGCTATCTCGACGAAGTCACGCTGACAAGCCTGCTCGACGGCGGCGCCGAGATCGGCGGCTGCCCAAGCGTGAAAAAGTAAATATTTTATGTTGTTTCCATAAACCTATTGACAAAGTAGGTTTTTGTGCTATGATAAACCCATAAAAAAACTATGTTTTAGGCGGCTGCGGCCAGGCGCGGCGCCGCCCGTATCCCAAGGAGGTCATTCCATGTTTGTTTATGCGGACAACGCCGCAACTACGCCGGTTTCCCCTACCGTCTTTGCGGCCATGAAACCGTTTTATACCGACCTTTTTGGCAATCCCTCCAGCCTGCATTCCGTCGGCCAGAAGGCCGCGGAGACGCTTCAGGCGGCGCGCGAGACCGTCGCAGCCTGTCTCGGCTGTCAGGCGCGCGAAATTTACTTCACCTCCGGCGGCAGCGAGGCCGACAATCAGGCCATCGTCTCTGCCGCGCGGCTAGGCGCGAAGAAGGGCAAAAAGCACATCATTTCCACCGCGTTTGAGCACCATGCTGTGCTGCACACGCTGAAAAAGCTCGAAAAAGAGGGCTTTGAGGTCGAGCTGCTGCCGGTCGGCGAGATCGGCACCGTCACCGCCGAGCAGGTCAAGGCAGCCATCCGCCCGGACACCTGCCTCGTGACCATCATGTATGCCAACAACGAGATCGGCTCTGTGCTGCCCATCGCAGAAATCGGCGCGGTTTGTAAAGAGGCTGACGTCCTCTTCCATACCGATGCCGTGCAGGCTGCGGGCCATCTGCACATCAACGTGCAGGAGCAGAACATCGACATGCTCTCCCTCTCCGGCCACAAGTTCCACGGCCCTAAGGGAATCGGAGCTCTTTATGCAAGAAAGG